>Ga0326727_10026655_pt1 | contig 10692 bp, 10 predicted proteins | sample MB2enrmetagenome_FD_207643 | JGI IMG/M metagenome (GOLD analysis project Ga0326727, IMG submission 207643) | Lab enriched peat soil microbial communities from McLean, Ithaca, NY, United States - MB29MY | ecosystem: Environmental > Terrestrial > Soil > Wetlands > Peat | place: USA: New York... | reverse complement strand
CGGCAGAGGCATCATAGCACATAATGTATACACTTAAATTAAAACTGCTCTAAGTGCCTTACGTCGCAGCCGGTAGATCGGCATTGGGAAGTGACCCCTCATCCCCCCGACAAGCAGAACGTGGGGCCCCCTGCCCGCGACCGCTAGCGTCATGTAACAGAAGTTCGTTGATTATTGGAGAACCCCCTCACCCCCGGCCCCTCTCCCCCAAGGGGGCGAGGGGAGAGGTGAATTCCCACCCTCGCCCCCTTGGGGGAGAGGGTGGACCGCAACCGGCGCTTTCTCCAGCCGGGGCGGGCCGGGTGAGGGGGTCGCCCTCAGCCAATTCGGGGGGGGACTTTGACTGCGAACTTCTGTTACGTGACACTATACAGAACGACATAAATGTTTGTGCATTCGGCTGTAGCGGCGGTCTCCGACTGCCGTCGTCGATCGGAGATCGACGCTACAATCCCGGCGCTCAGAGAGCGCCATTTCAGGGCAATGCGCAGGAACTTATGCCGTTCTGTATAGAACGCGCGTCGCGGTCCACCTTTTCCCCACGGGAGAAGGAAAGGGATTCCCTACCCTCTCCCGTGGGGAGAGGGTGGCGGCCATGCGCCGCCGGGCCTACGCCCGCCGAAGGGAAAGTAAGGAACCGCAAACCATCGACGCTTCGGCCCGCAGACGGGTGAGGGGTCAGTTCACCTATTTGGGTTGCGGCGCTTCCGCGCCGGTGTGGCGAGCCCGCAGTAGGCTCCGACCATGGCTTTTTCTATTGACAAAGAGTATCGATATGGTATATATTTAACGGTGCGCGGAACAATCGAGGGTCTGTCCCGGGAGCACGGAGCAAATCGGCGCCCATCGGGCGGGAAGCATGGAGACGGGAATGACGCGGAAAGGGTCGGACAAGCTGGATGGTTTTGAGCCGGAAAGAAGGGTGTCATGTGGCCAATTTGTCCGTCAAAATCATAGCGGAAACGCAAAAACACGAAAACATCAAAAATGAAGGGCGCTCCCAATAAGTTTTTGAAAACAAATGGCAAGTTTTGATGCAATATGCAACACCCCAATAAGTTATTGAAAAATAAGCCAGTTGACTAATTTTGCTATTAATATCTGAAAATAAAAGAGATAGATAGGTTTTTAGCCTCCGAAATTGCCCAAGGGCCCCGCGAATTCCTGCCATCCCAATAAGTGCATGAAAACAAATCTAGTTATCTGACGCACTCGCACTTGGTTTTGCTGCTACCCCAATAAGTATTTGAAAATAAGTTGGTTACATGTTGACCGTGGGGGGTGCCGAGAGAGGTTATGCGGAGGAAGAACCGCGAAGGAATCCGTCGGCTAACGGATACCTCTGCGCTGCCCGCTGGACATTTTTCCAGACACCAGTTCTAATAACGCTATGTCCAAAAAACACAAGGAAGCCGTCCAGAAACAGTTCACCAAGACCGCCGAAGCCTTCTCGACGTTTGCCATGCGCGACACGCCGGAGGTTCTGAAGGAGAAGGTGGATTTTGCCAAACCCCTGCCCACCGACCTCGCGCTGGACGTTGCCTGCGGGCCGGGGGCGTTTGTTCTGGCGCTGGCGCCGTGCGTGCACCAGGTGCGGGGCGTCGATCTGACCCCGGAAATGCTGCGGCGGGCGCGCGCCTTTCAAGCCGAAAAGCAGATCTCGAATGCCGCCTTTGTGCGTGGCGACGCCGAGCAACTGCCTTTCCCCGCCGGAGCGTTTGACCTGGTGTCGTGCCAGTGCTCGTTTCACCACATGCCCAAGCCCCAACTGGTGCTGCGCGAGATGGCGCGCGTGGCCAAGCCCCAAGGGCGCCTGGTGATCATCGACCCTCTGGCGCCCGAGAGCGACTCCAAATACGAAATCTACAATCGCATTGAGTTGCTTCGCGACCCCTCGCACACCCTTACCCTGCGCCTCACCGAGTTCCTGCGCCTGTTTGATGAAGAAGGCCTCGAGATCCTGCGCCAGTCGCTCCGGCGGCGGCCGCGCTCTTTCAACAACTGGATGCTGCGCGGTGGGCATACGCCGGGAACCAAGAAATACATCGAAACCCGCAAGCTGCTCGAAGCCTCCATGGCCGGCGACAAATCGGGCTTCTCCGCTCAGCCCCAAGGCGATGATATTCAGATTGTCCACAATGAGGGGATGTTTTTGCTGACGCGGAAGGGTGCAGGCGAGGGCGAGTAGTGGACTACTCCTCTGCAATCATTTCAAAGACGCAACTGAGTTCGGCGAGGGCTTCTTCGCGAGTAGGCATCAGGGCATAGCACCCTGAAATTGAGGGAATTTCTGCCACCCAGGATCCATCCTCCTGGCGGTATAAGACGGTCTTATAATCTTCCAGCTTCATAGAACCTCTACTGTATCACGCCGCATTGCCTGGATGTGGGGGCAGCGCTTCCCGGTAGTGTCTGAAATCTGCGTTGTGCGAAAAAACTGCCAGACAGAGCTGAGGACCTGGCAGTTCCGGCAAAGGGCGCTAGAGAAACTGTCTTTCGTTCCTAAGGCAGCGAGGCGTGCTATCATCGCGCCCATCGACAAGCAGCAAACCAAAAGCGGCATCTGGTACTCCTTCAGCCGCGATGTGAAATGGGACCACAAGGACGAAGGATGGGAGGAAAGCTTTGGAAGCCCTGGTCCAATTCCCGAGCCGGAAAACCCCTCTCCCCCGCCACCTAATCCAGAGGAGCCTCAATAAGTCCTTAACGCAGATTTCAGACACTACCGGCTTCCCGCACCCTCGTGTTTTGGTCGCGCAATAAAATTGGGGAGGCGCCCGTGATCCCTACCCTGCAACCTACCCCCTACCGTGCCAGAAACGGCCACTCCTTGCGCACCTTTGCTCTGGCCATGTACGCTGCTGTTCCCACCGCGAAAACGGCGAAAGCAAAGAGCAAGGAACGCCGGGCAGAAGTTCCCAGCACATAAACCCATCCGCACAACGAGATGATTCCGGGGACGGGGTAGAACCACATCTTGAAAGGACGAGGCAAATCCGGTGAGCGGTAGCGCAGCAGGAAGAAGCCCACCGTCTGCGGAAGGTATTGAATGAGCACGCGGGTGGCGATCAGGCTGCCGATGACCTCGCTCAAGTGGCCCAGGCTGAATACGGAAGCGATCACCCCCAGAGTGATGAGCGAAATGTGCGGGAAATTGCCCTTCGGATGCAGGCGCCCGAAGGCGGGAAAGAAATTGCCGTCAACGGCGGCGGCGTAGGGGATGCGCGAATACCCCAGCAGCAGGGAGAAGACCGAGGAGAAGGCGATCCAGAGCAGCAGCACCGTCATGACCTTGCCCGCCGCCGATCCAAACAGGGTCTGGATGTATACGGAGGCGATGTAATGGCTCTGGATAGCTTCGCGCCAGGGGATGACACTCAGGAACGCGGCCGTCATCAGCAGGTAGAGCATGGCCACGCAGAAGATCGAAAACATGATGGCGCGGGGGATGACGCGGCCCGGGTCGCGAATTTCCTCGGCCAGATAGCACACGTTGTAGTAGCCGAAGTAATCGTAGAGGGCGTAAAGCGTGGCATGGCCCAATCCCACCCAGAAGATCATGTTGAGATGAAATGCCCCGGGGGGAAAATCAAAAAGGCGCGCCGCGCTTAAGTGGGGAACGCCCGAGACGGCAATCCACAGGCAGCCGAGCATCACCCCGCCGGCGAGTACCAGGGAGAGGTTGCCGATGGCCCCGATGCGGCGGTATAGCAGGGCCACAAGCAGCAGGGGAAATGCCGCGGCCCCCCCGCGAATTTCCCAGGAGGTAAGCTGCGGCGCCAGGTAGTGAAGGTAATGGGCGAAGCCGATGCTGCCGCTCGCCACGGAAAGCGGGGCGGAGAAGATGATTTGCCAGACCATCAGGAAGGAGAGCCAGCGGCCCATGCGATGCGGCCCATACGCTTCCCGCAGGTAGTTATAGCTTCCTCCGGCCCGGGGCAGGGCAGCGCCCAGTTCCGCCCACACCAGGCCATCGCAGAAGGCCAGCAGCGCGCCCACCAGCCAGGCCAGCATCGCCTGCGGACCGCCCATGGTGGCGAGAAGCAGGGGGATGGTGATATACGGCCCAATTCCCACCATGTCGGTGATGGCGATGGCGGTGGCCTGCACCAGGCCCAGTTCCCGCCGCAGACCTGGCTGGTTGGTTGGAGATCCCAATCATCACCTGTGAGGCGTGGCTTTACGGGAAATCTGGCGAAGTAATTCCGCTTTCACGCGCGCAGGGGGGCGGAGGGGCTTGGAGCCGAGGTCCAGAATGTAGACCGTCTCCGTGGCATCCCGGACGCGCGCCAGGCAATGGGGACAGCCGCGCTCGAGGTGCTCGCGGAGATCCACGGAACTCTGCCCGGAGAGCGCGCCCAGCAACCACAGCTCGTACAGTTCCTCTAAATGTTGGCAGCCCATGTTCCACACACCGCCCGTCGCCGATGTTTTACAAAAGTCACCGCGGCCCGCAAAGATCTTTGTGCTTTGGCCAGAGGTTCGCCCATCGCGGTGGCGATTTCGGATTCGCTGAGACCCCCGAAGACCGCCAGTTCCAGGGCCTGCCGCTGGGATTTCGGCAATTGATCGATCGCCTTGTGGAGGAGAACCAGACGATCATTAATCAACGCGATTTCCTTCGTATGGGGCAACCAGGCTGAGGGAAAGGCGCTGGGCCAGGGAGTTCCTGGCCGGTCAGCAGGATCAGGTTTCATCGCCGCCGATTTACCGTCGAGTGGTTTTGTCGTGAAGATCACCGCCGATGAGCGTAGAACGGCAGCCTTGGACTTTGCCGGGCCCAGCATTTCCTTTCGCACCACAGCACCGGGACCCTGAAGGGCGGCGCTCAACACCTTCGCGCGCAGGGCGCGAAGCCGCTCCACCGCCACCTCGCGCGCCGTAACTACCAACCAGGCCACGACGCTTCCACCTTCCCGGCTCAGGCTCAAGCTCTCACCCCAGAGGCGCACAAAGACATCCTGGAGAAGTTCCTCAGCAACATCATCGGAGGAAAGCATATGTTTGATCAGCCCGTAGACTCGCGGGGCGTACCGGTCATAAAGCTCGCCGAGCGCGGCTACATCCTGTGCCGCAATGCGCTCGAGCAATTCTTCGGATGGAATTTCCATGCTCATTCAATCTTCCCGGGTGGCAGTGCCCTTGCTGCGCGGGACTTCACCTTTGAGGTCTGCGATTCTCTCCTGAACCCGCGCTCCCCAGCCTGAGGGCAGGCACGGGAAATTGAAATGCACGGTTTTCCAGGGGAAAAGCCGCGGACCCCGAAACGGCGGTCCGGGCTGCAAGTCACCCATTGTAGCGCTTTGCGAGCCATTAGGTCCTGAAAAGAAAGCGGACAAAATGCGTGCCAGTTCTTTTGATTGCGACTATAAAGAGAATCGATTGGACAGCCATCGGCCTGGGGATTAAGGTGTACAAGAGTCCCGCTGGAGCATCGGCCGCGTCGAGTTGACCTTGCCCCCAGGGCTTCGCGACGCGGGCCGGTGCGGGACCTCCTTACTCCTCTTCTTGCCTCCAAAGCCCTTCGGTGACGCACCGCCGAAGGGCTTTATTTTTTGCGTAACTTGACGCCGCAACGGAAGAGCTTCCTGGAAGTTTAAGGTTATGCGAAGGATGGCCCAGTATTTACTTTCCTTCGCAGCCGCCACCCCACTATCCCCTCGAGGCGAAGGCCGCTCATATTGAAGGCGCGGTGCGAATGGATGTGTTGATGGCTAAGGAGGGTAGGGAAGGATTTGCCGAAAATGGGAACACTTCTGGGCAACCGATAAGTTGCCGCCGAACTGGCCGACTGAGCCGGGTCGAGAGCTTCCTGGTGTCGAACGCTTAGGCGCGCGCGGTGGTTGTCTGCGCTTCCGCAACCCGCGCCGATGATTCCTGACTCATTTCCTCCATCGCCCGCCGCACGGCCCGTTGTATCGCCGGATCGAGTCCGCGTTCGACCATGGGGAAAAGCCGCCCGTTCTCACCCAGAAGGTGGTTACGCAGCCAGATGATATACTCCCGGCCACGCTTCATGACTTCCCGCGGGTTGCCTCCTCCCTGGAGCAAATGATCGAGGCTCTGGTGAAAAGCTTTCTCGGCTTGCTCGCCGGTGTCATGTTCGTGCCGCATCCGGTCAAGCGTAAAATCTATGCCCTGCACGTGATTGTGAAGGGCGGGGTAAAGGATCTGTTCCTCTTCCACCACATGGGCGTGAGTGGCCCGGGCAATTTCTCGCCGCAATCCGGCCAGTCTTTCCGCCGTTTTGCGGCGGTCCTGCGCCAATCGCAAAACCCCCAACTGCTCCTGGAGTTCGTTCAACAAAAGAGATAGCTCCTGATGCTCATGCACCAGGTAGTCGGTTACGCATCGTGTCATTGGGATTTTAAAACCTCCATCTAATGGTTGGATGCGGGAATGGAGATTGGAGTTTTGCGGATTTTTTGTCTCCCGGCAGACGTTGCGGCGCGACGCCAACGCCGGGTGGCTGCAATTCCAGTTGTCAATCAGGCCTCATCGAGCGACCTGCCCGTTTTTTATGAAGCCATGCTTCCCTCCTGAGGGTGCGGAAACACGCCCCGAGGTACTATATCGAAAGTACTATATGTATCGAAAGTACTATAGTGCCGATCCCCGTCCCTTGGGCTATAATGCGCTTTAATGCACTTGGACTGCAGCCTGGACGTGCTCTCCCCTCAAGCATCGTTCTGGCGGGATTGGCCATCGGTCCAAAAACAGAACTACAGCTCTCATACCCGACCACGCGGAGGCCCTTGTGTTCCTGTTCTCATTAATTAGGTACTGTCCATCATGTCGAAGTAGAAGGATTCGAAAATCTACTCGCCGGAGGAGCTTCGAAAAGTTCGTCCTTCCCCTGTTTTTGATCAGCCCTTTTCGCTGTGAGCCCTGCGGCCTCCGCTTCCTCGGTCTGCTCTTCTCGGTAGGGATCAGGGAAGAACCAAAGCCGCAAAAAGTGGAAGCATAAGAAGAAGTTCCTCAAGAGTATCTTCAGGAAATTCAGCCGACGCATTACATGAAGATTGAAGCCGTGGACAGGAATTCCCGTCCCGTATAAACTAGATGGCTTGCTGCCGCGAAGATCCCAGCCTGAGTGCATCGGTTCGGCACGTTCGGGCCGCAGGAAATGTGCCTCAGGAACAGCTAGAGCCAACAGTTGAGAGTGGTGGAATCGAGAGTATCGACCGTCTTGCTGCGTTATGGTAGGAAAGGTTGGTGCTGATATCAGTCGCGGGCGGCGCGAAAACCCTGGCCTTGGTTCGCCAACGCTGGCGGGGGATGGGAAGGGCAGTCGTTGGGGGCAAGAAAAGGGCGGACAGATTGAGTCCAAAAAATTCCATCGTGACCTGGTACAAGTACCGAATCCGGCGCCTGGCGCATTTTGATTGGGAGCCGATTAGATATAATTTGAGGCACCTGGCGGTCCTTTTCTCCACGAAAAGGTATTGCCCGGGATGTCTTGGCAAAAACGTTCGTAAATCCGTTCGCCGCGGATTTCTCGATTATTGCATCATGCCCATCTTCTTGCAGCGTCCCTTTCGCTGTGAGCTGTGTGACGACCGCTTTTACGGCCCGTTCTTTGCCGCCCGGGTCGAGAACAAAATATCTGACAAAAGTCCTCAGGACAACCCGACCAAACCTTGATTAAAACTCTGCTCCCCCAACCTGCCCAGCGCATCGCCGCTCACGCGCATGGTCAGCCATTCCTTCATCACCTTCGCTCCCAGGGATTCGTAGAACTTGATGGCCGGGGTGTTCCAGTCGAGCACCTGCCACTGATAGCGCCCGCAGCCCTTCTCGACGGCGACGCGGGCGAGATGGATGAGCAGCGCCTTGCCGATTCCCCGCTGGCGAAACCGCGGACGCACAAAAAGGTCTTCCAGATAGAGTCCGGGCTTACCTTGCCAGGTGGAATAATTGAAAAACCATAGGGCAAAGCCTGCCGGCTCACCGTTCCACTCGGCAATTTCCACGAAGAAGCGCGGCTCGCAGGAAAATCCATCCCGCCGCAGATCTTCGGGAGTGGCCACGGCCTCCTCCGGCGCGCGTTCGAACTCGGCCAATTCTCGGATGAATTCCAGGATGAGGGGAATGTCGTCAAGGGTAGCTTTTCGGATGTTTAACATAGAGGAATTGTAATCCATACGCCCTCTTTTCCGCTCCCTCGGGGCTTATGTTACAATATTGTTTCATTTAAATGACGGCTTCACCCATGGGAGCGGCTGCATGAAACGGTACGGCGAGCATCGGTTTCCCGGCAAGCTTTTTGTGGTAGAGGGTATCGATGGCTCAGGAAAATCCACCCAACTCGCACTTTTGCATCAATGGCTGCAGGCGGAGGGCTACGGCGTGGTCTTCAGCGAGTGGAACTCTTCGCCGCTCGTCCGCGAAACCACCAAGCGCGGCAAGAAGAAGCACGCGCTTACCCCCTCCACCTTCTCCCTGATTCATGCCACCGACTTTGCCGACCGCATGGAGCACAACATTCTGCCCTTGCTGAAGGCTGGAGCCGTCGTATTGTGCGATCGCTACATTTACACCGCCTTCGCGCGCGACGTGGTGCGCGGGATGGACCGTCAGTGGGTGCGTGAGCTTTACAGTTTCGCCGTCAAGCCCACCGCCGCCTTCTACTTCCGCGTCCCCCTGGATGTGGCCATGAAGCGCATTTTGGATGGGCGTACCGGCGTGAAATTTTATGAGGCGGGGATGGATCTGGGACTGAGCGAGGACCCGGAGGAGAGTTTCGCCATCTTTCAGGGGCGAATCCTGGATGAATACGAGAAAATGGTCCCCGAATTTGATCTCACCACGGTGGACGCCACCCTTCCCATTGAGGAGCAACAGACTTATATGCGGCAGATTGTGAAGGCCAAACTGGCCCAGGCGAAAAGATTGAGGGTGGCCCCATGAGAGAGACTTATGCCGCTCCACTGCCGGGCATGAACCTGGCGGAAATGCCAGGCAAACTGATTGTGATCGAAGGAACGGATGGCGTGGGCCGGTCAACCCAGATCCGGTTGCTGCGGCCGTGGCTAGAGCAGCAGGGCCGCGCAGTTCTGGATACCGCCATTAAGCGCTCAGAACTTGCCGGCAAGGGCATCCAGCAGGCCAAGGAAGGGCATACGCTGGGACGCATTACCCTGAGCTTGTTCTATGCCACCGATTTCGCCGACCGCCTCGAACACGAAATTGTTCCCGCGCTGCGGGCCGGTTTCGTGGTGCTGACCGATCGGTATATCTATTCCTTGATGGCCCGGGCCATTGTGCGGGGCGCTGATCCCCGGTGGATTCGCAACGCCTACGGCTTTGCCCTGAAGCCCGACGCCATCTTCTATCTGCGCATCGGCGTGGACGATCTCATCCCCCGCGTGGTTTTCTCCCGGGGGTTCGATTATTGGGAGTCGGGGATGGATATTCATCCCAGCGAGGACATGTACGACAGCTTCCGAAAATATCAAAGCGAGCTGCTGGCGGAGTTCGACCGCCTGGCGAAGGAATATAACTTCGAAGTCATCGACGCCACATCCGACGTGCGCACCGTGTTTGAACACCTGCGGACGGGAGTGGCGCGGGTGCTGAGTGGCGAACCTCGCGAACCGCTGTTTTCCATGGTCGCCCCGGCCGGAGAAGCGGAGGAGGAAACGCCGCGGAAGGTGTTGGAAATGCCCGCACCCGCCAAATCCGCTGCTCCCGCATCGGATGAACCTGCGGCCGTGGATCAAACTTTGACGAGCCCGGTGGAGGGCAATTCCAGCAGGTAGGAAACCCACTCCTTCAGGCGTTGCATTTCCCCGGATTCCCGGGACATGTGGAAATACCTCGCGACGAACGCTGCCTTATTTTGCCGGTTGCGCAAAATCAGCCTTTCCACATCCATCGCCAGGGGGAGTTGATCACGCAGGAATTCCGGCCGCGCCAGCATCTCGATCATCATCTGTTCCAGCACTTCCAGGTCGTGCCAATCCCCCAATTGCTTCTGGAGCTCGCGAAGCCATACCAGAGCGTCCTCGCTGCCGGGAACGCCGAACTCATGGAAAACCTCCAGAAGATAGCGCAGCCGCTTGGTGGCAATGCGCGCCCCGTGGATGACCTCGGGGCGGGCCTGGCGGTGCGAATGCTCAATCTGGTTTTCAAAGCGGCTCCAGGTGGACTCCAGAGCGTTGGTCAGAACCTTGGCGAAGCTGGGGCGGGCCGCGCCGCCGCCGTGCGCGTGATGCTCGGCCGCGTGCTCGTGCGCCTTGTCGCGATGGAGGTATTCCTTCAAGTTCACGTAAAAGACCGTCAGGTTGATCTTGCCCACCTTGCGCACGGCGCGCAGAAAGCTTTCTGACCGGCGCATCAGGAGGAAGTGTTGGACAGCCGTCCACGCCTCGCGCCGCGCGGAGCGCTTCCTGCCCAGCGATCGTCCCGCCATCTCCAGCAGAACATCGCAATTGCGCACGTCCCCGAGCACCTGGCGGCAACGCCGGATCTGACCGCGCAACCGGCGCAGCTCCGGGGCGCGGGGTTTGGGATAAAGCAGGTCAAGCACTTGTTGCAATCTGCGGCTGGCCACGCGCATGTCGTGAATGGCCTCGACGTCGTCACCCTTCAGGACCTTGGCTTCGTAGGATATGAAGCGATTGAGCTGCCGCATGGCCAATTCGCGAACCTTTTTGTAACTCTCATCGTAGGGGGGCAACAATGCGCCCT
>Ga0326727_10026654_pt1 | contig 10692 bp, 11 predicted proteins | sample MB2enrmetagenome_FD_207643 | JGI IMG/M metagenome (GOLD analysis project Ga0326727, IMG submission 207643) | Lab enriched peat soil microbial communities from McLean, Ithaca, NY, United States - MB29MY | ecosystem: Environmental > Terrestrial > Soil > Wetlands > Peat | place: USA: New York... | reverse complement strand
GTAGAACTCCGTATAGGCCGAGTATCCAGGGCAGTTCGTCGACCCGCCCCATTGAACCTCGGTCAGATGCCCGTACCCGTTCGTCCCATTGTCATAAGTAGGCGTGACATTCGGACCGCCGCCATACTGGATATAAGTCACGCGTTGATAAGCATCGTTGCGAGGCATCCCGTGCCGGTCGTGGCTTCAGCTGTTCAGCCCTCGTCCGGGCGGCCGCTGCGCCCGCGAACTCGCGATTCGCAGTCCCGGCGTTTCCCCTTGTGGTCTAGTGGGCTAAACTCCGGTCAAGCCACCCAAACGTTCCTCCCATAACAACGCAGTGAGAACTCGTGACCTCACGTCGTTCTGCGGTTGCCACATCAACGACTTCCAGGCTCTCCCCCTCGTTTCCAAATCCGCAGGACAGACCAGACCTCCTGCGCAGCAGATACCTTGAGTCGGGAGACCAGACGAGTGGGCCGCTGCCCAATGACCCGAGACGCCGGCTCTGCGTAACATCGACGGCATCAACCAGTGTTGCGGTCCCCCCGCGGACGATCACGACCCAGCGGCCATCGGGCGACCAAACGCTTTGTGCGTCCGCGCGCGCACCCTTAATTGGGCTGATTTCGCCAGTCTTCATCGCCTCGAGTCCGAGCCGTTTCCCGTCGGTGACTATGGCTCGTCCGCCGTCGGGCGACATGACGCCGCCACTCCCGCCACACGTGGTAGGTGAACCAGTGGGCAGAGCATGGCTGGCCGCGGTGCGTGGGTCAATTTGGAACACCCCGGACCTGTTGAGCGCCCAGGACATGCCAGACACCGTCATAACCCCTGTGGCGCGGGAAACCGACAGGCACCACAATTCGCCGACTCCGATGGATCCGGGTACCAGGCTTCGACGAGGCGGGCGGAACTGGACTTTGTAAATACCAGCCGCCCGGTCAAGGAAATTTACCGTCTGAAGGTAAAGGGCTCCGCCATCATCGCCAAATGCAACGCCACGAAGGTTTCGAGGCAGCCCTTCAGGCAGGGTGACCGGTGCTTTAAGCTCGTCGGGAGGGAACACCCAGAGGCGAGGCGGATTAGAGGGCTGGAAGTATGCTGGGAAGAAGGGAAAATCAGGCCCGCTCGGCTGCCAGGCCGACTCTGGTTCCGCAAACCCAAGCAGGGCAGTCGCCACAGCCAATATGAAGGGTGCCGCGCGGCCCATTAGTTGAGCCCCGGCACGAGCATACCCCAGCCCGGAGCAAACGACTGGACTGACTGGCTAAACGAGGCGCTCAACCCGATGTCGTAAAGCAGGGTGTAGGTGAAGCTGTTGCTGTTCCTATTACTTCCCGTAGGCCAGAGGGCATACGGCACGCCTTTGGTGTTATCGTAGTCCACAACGGCATCCAGCAGCTGTTGAATGTCGCCGCAAACATTTGTACCGCCAACCTCTGAGCCAATGGTCGGGTCGCTGTTGGGGTTCGTGGCCCCCAAGAAATAGGTGTTCGGCACGATCGGGGTGCCGGCGGGTGGCACGGGCTCTGCGAAACCAACCAAATTGCCCCAAGGCGCAGTCGGTTGCTTAAGAAAATTATGTGGAAACTGAGGGCCGCCCTCCAGCACATCGTTATATTCCAAAACGCCAGACGCAGAGACTTCGCTGACGTCAAGGTAAGTATGGATGAAAACCCCGCCGGTGTGCGCCACAGGCCGGTCGTGAAGGGTGATGGAGCAGGTGCCCATCGGCGGCGGGGGCGGTGGGGGTGGCGTCACGCATCCCGTGCCCTCGCCCACGGTCTCTGGTGTGCCGACATTATTGTCCGTGCCGCCGTCCACAAATCCGGTGGTGGTGCCGCAGTTCCCCTGTGACGGATCGTTGATGCCGTACTCGGTCCCCGGGGGGCCCTGATCGCAGTATTGATACTGAGGAGGGCAATAACAGGAGCCTACGTAATCGTCACCACCAGAGCCAGAGGAGCACAAGCCAGAGGGATCATGGCCGTTAATCGGATCTGCGAGGCTGTATGCATACCGGTTCCAACTGGTTGGGTTCCCAGCCCTCGCGCTCCCGCCAAATCGGTCGACCGTTAAGAACCGCCCGTACCCCGCCGAGTAATACCTGTTCATCGCATACTCCAACCCTGAATTCACATCCCTCGAGTAAGTCGCGAAGTCAAGGGAATCATCTGTTGTCGGAGGGCCGGCTTGATCCGTCCCATACGGATACCCCGCATTCGACGTCCCTAACCGATCCTGCAAGGTAGACGCATCCAACTGAGCCGTCAGCCCAGCCTGCCCAATCAGCACCCCGCCGAAATAAACCCGATTCGAAACCAGCGCCAACGAATAGCTGCTCCCCGAAACCGTGGCCTTGAAAGTCGAAAGCAATCGGCCGTCGACGCCATAGAAGTAAATGAAGTCATTCAATGAGTTGATCTTCTCTACGCGCCGGTTGCTCTCGTCATAGAAATAACTCTCCACAAACGATCCCATGGTCGCCGACTTGGCGCGATTCTCGTAGTCGTAGGCCAGCGCCGGGCCGGCGCTCGGCATTGCGGTCATGTTTCCATTCGCGTCATAGGTCGCGCCGCTCAGTTGACTGTTCGCGGAGTTCACGCCAGGAAAAGTCGGCTCAGCGGAGCCGGTGGGCACCGTCTTTGTAGCGATGTTATTGAATCCGTCGTAAGTGATCGCCTGCGTCCAGGCCGTGGTCTGCGCGTTTGTAAGCCTCTTCAAGGAATCATAGGTGTAACTCACCGTGTTCCCGCCCTGCCGCGCATCCACCATCGACATGATCTGTCCATTATCCTGCGTAGCGCTGAAGTTGTAGGTTACGAAGTTGAACAGTGCTTGTCCCGGCGAAGCACTCCCAACCGGAAACCCGTTCGTCCCCTGCGTGCTCGTCAGAATCCCGGTCATCTGGTTCAGGTTGTTGTAGGCCACGGCTGGTTGAAATACGGCGAAGTGGCAGCAGTGCAAGTCGCGGTAATGGATTGCGGTCGATCCTCAACCGGAAATGGCCAGCACTTCGACATTGGTTCGCGCCATGGCATCTAAAGCGCGGCCACGCCGGCTTGGATTCCTTAGGGTTGGTTCCAAACAGCCGCAGGAATGAGGTCTGCGTGATTAGACCGCAAGTCATTGATCTAATTGATCTTATCTATCCGCGCCCTCGCGATAGGTGGGGTAGGCGAGATCGCCCGACCGAACAACGCCCCCGCGGTGACCCGCGACAATCATGGGGGTCAGTTTCAAAGTTTCAAAGCAGCTACGGGCTAACCGCCAAAGTGATATCCGACGCTGACCCCGTGCCGCCCGGCAGCCCATCGATCCCGAGGCACCCCACGACAACAAGATCAGGGCCCTGCACGTGATAGAGGTACGGATGGCCCCAGGGATCGTCCCCGAGCCGCCCCCTCAAATAAGGGCCCCTCCATGCCTCAATCCCGTCGGGCTTGAGAAACAGCGAATCAAGCCCCTCAGGCTCGGTTGGAAAACGGCCCACGTCTTTCCGAAACCGCCGCAAGCTCTCGCGTAAGGACTCCTCCTGCGCGACAACCGCAACTCACTTCGCCTTTGAGAGAGTTTGGAGCGGCTCGAAGTAACAAGAGCTAAGGCTGGCGGCCACAGCCATCGCGGCGATCAGGCGCAAATTGTGGATTATCCGCATTTAGGCGACCCGGTTCACTGGTTCACTGGGGAGAAATCGTGGTGCAATCCTTGATGACCAGATCACTGTTGGCGTTTGACCCAAAAAAGAGCGTGTCGAATTTGATCTGCGATCCCCCGGACCCTACTATGAAGTTATACACGTGACCCATCTCGTGCAAAAGAGTTATGGCGTTATCGAAGGTTCCGCCGTTATTCCAGGCGTTGAGACCGGGTATCGTGATGGTGTTGATGAAGACCCCTGCGAGGTAGCCCGTCACATAGTAACCAGCCACCATCGGGGGGAGTGGCTCGGTGATTGCCGCGACGGGAAGCGGGAGCAGTGCGAACGAAGCGCCGCCGTACTTGTTGCCAGCCTGGCTGTAGAATGACGCAGCAAACGTGATCGGATTGAAGACCCCCTGCCTGGTCTGCGCGTTCCCGTAGAGGCTATCGCACTTTGGTGAGTCGTGGAGCCATTTCTCGGCGAGGGCGAGCGCCGCAGGCATAAGGCACCAGTTTGTACACGATGCGGAACTGCCGCTTTCACCGCTGCCAACGGCGACCGGGATTTATCGGGAGGGCGAAACAGAGATAGCCGTCGCCGTTCTGCCCGGGCCAGAAAGAAAACGGGCCGCCCAGTCCTCCGTTGCCAAGGCCACCGACGCCGAGCAGCGCGTTGATAGTCCCTACGGGGCAATTTAGCGGCATGCATCCCCCAAGCCGCATTTCAACTATCCCATTTGCCGAACAAAAGCAACACAGAAACGAGAAAAAGGCGAACTTTTTTGGGCTATCTACAAATGGCACTCGGCATGTACCGCGCGGACAGCTTTCTCCAAGCCCTCGCGATGCACGACAATCGCAATGGTCAATTCACTTGACCCCTGCGCAATCGCAATAATATTAACCTTCTCCCGCGAAATGGCCGTGAATACGCGCCCAGCCAATCCCTGCGTTCCGCGCATGCCTTCGCCCACCACGGCCAGCAGTCCCACATTCTCATCGACTTCAATGGGCTGCACATAGCCATGCGCGATCTCCAAAGCCAGGGCCGCTTCCAGCGCCTCGATGGTCCGGCCCAGTTCGCCCGATCGCACCAGGAAGCAGAAGCTCTGCCGGTAGCTCGACCCGGAAATGGCCAGCACTTCGACATTGGTACGTGCCAGGGCGTCAAGGGCGCGGGCCATCACCTGCACTCCGGAAAGCGCGGCATCCGCCGATTCCAGCGAAACCAGCGCCACGTTGCTCATGGACGTAACGGCGCGCGCGCCCTGGGTGGTGGAGAGCCGTCCCACGATGCGCGTCCCCGGCTTTTCGGGAGCGAAGCTGTTCTTGCTCCACACCGGAATTGCCTGTTCGATGCCGGCCGCGAGCAATGGCGCCAGAGTGCGGGGGTGCAGCACTTTCGCGCCGTTGTAAGCAAGCTCGGCGGCTTCGCGGAAGCTGACTTCGTCCAGGACTTTGGCGTCCGGAACCAGGCGCGGGTCGGCGGTCATGATGCCGTCTACGTCGGTCCAGATCCAGAGTTCCGCGGCGCCCAGGGCGGCAGCCAGGATGGACGCGGAGAAGTCCGATCCGCCGCGTCCCAGCGTGGTAGGGCGGCCGTTGACGCTGGCGCCGTTGAAGCCCGTTACGACAGGGACAATGCCTTGGTCCAGCAGGGGCTCGATGAGTCCCCTGGACCGGGCAGTGGTCAGATCCATCAAAGGGGACGCGTTGCCAAAAACGGCGTCGGTGACAATCAATTCGGCGGCGTTCAGCGCGGTGGCGCGGCACCCGGTGGAGTTCAGGCAGGCGGCGAACAGGACGCTCGACAGGCGCTCTCCGGTGGCCAGGGCTTCATCCACGGAACGCGCGGGGCGGTCGCCCAGCATGGCCATGCCGTTCACGATGCGTTCAAATTCCGCGATCAGGCCATCGATAAGCGCGATCAGTTCCACGTCTCCGTGAGCCGCTTCGTAATGGCGCGCGCGCAGTTGCCGGATATTGGTTTCGATGCCCGTCCGGTCGCCCGCCTCGGCATGCTTCATGGTGTCGATCAGCAGGTCGGTGATACGGGCCATAGCCGAGACCACCACCACCACGGGCCGCTGGGAGCGCGCGCTTTCGACCAGGGCGGCAGATGCGCGAATCCGCTCGGCGGAACCGACGCTGGTGCCACCGAACTTCATGACCAGCAGATTGCTCACTCTCTTAATGATGCTCCTTGCCGTTGGCTGTCCGGGCCCTCACGACTTTGAGGATTTCCTCTTCCACTTCTTCCATCGAAAGGTGACTGGTATCGATGTAGACGGCGTCGGGCGACTGGGTGAGGGGCGAATCCCCACGCGTCTGGTCGCGGCGGTCGCGTTCGGAGATTTGCCCCGCGATGTCGGAAGGGTCAGCGCCTGCCTCGGCGGCGCGACGGCGCACGCGTTCATCGGGGTCGGCGTCGAGAAAGATTTTCACGCGCGCGTCCGGGAACACCACGGTGCCAATGTCACGGCCTTCCATGATCACATTTTGCGTCTCGGCAAACACGCGCTGCTTGGCCACCAAGGCGCGGCGCACGGCGGAAACGGCGGCCACCTGCGATGCGGCGCTGGAAACTTCGGCCGTGCGAATGGCCTCGGTGACGTCCTGGCTGTTGAGGATCACGCGGTCCTGGGAAGAATCGAGCTGGATGTCGGCGGCCTGGGCAAGCTGGTCGAGTCGATGCATATCCGATAGCTCGACGGCCTGGCGGATGGCCCACAGGGCGACCGCGCGGTACATGGCGCCGGTATCTATATAAGTGAAGCCGAGGCGGGCGGCCAGGCGGCGGGCGATGGTGCTCTTACCCGCGCCGGCCGGGCCATCAATAGCGATCACGATCCCCATCAGTTGGAAGTGGGGCTCGGGGTGGGAGTGGAGTTCACGGGGGTGGTTGAGCTGTTGTTCTGCGAGTTTCCCAACGGATTTTGGAGTCCGTTTTGGGGAAGGCTGTTGGTGTTGGCGCCACCGGTGTTGACCGCCAGACCGGAGGCTTTGGCTACGTCTTTTGAGTAGTCATAGATGAACTCCCACTCGTTGTATTTGCTGTAGTCGGCGTACTTCTTGATGCCTTTGCGCTGCACCGTGCTGGCGACTCCGGCGAAGCTGCCCGTTGCGAAATTGCCGGCCTGCGTGGGGCTGCCGATCTGCAGCGTGCCAGCGGGGCTGACGGATTGCCCCCCAAAACTGGAGCCGTTCCCGTTGACCATGCCTCCTGTGACACCCGTCGAACCCCCGAACGTGTTTCCTGGGGTCGGCGAGTTGACGGATTGCGGATTCGTCGGCGACGGGATGTTGTTTCCGTTGGCATCCACGAAACCATAATCGTTCATGGGCCGCCCACTGGGATTGAAAATTCCCGGCGGCGGGCCGCCCGGACGCGGAGAAGTGAGCAGCTGCTGGATGGCGGCTGGTCCACTGGCCGGCGGGTAATAGGCCTGCATTCCGGCAGCGCCAGCCACGGTTGTCGCAGGAGTTTGCCCGTTCGCCTGTAACTGCTGAAGCTGCTGCTGCGCGGGTGTCAGCATATCAGAGCCGGGTGCGCCGGAGCCGTCCGGGGTCCCTTGAATCGCGCCGCCGGGAGCAAACGCGCCCGCATTCAGATTCGGGTCGTTATTGGCGTTACTGGCGTTCGGGTTATTGGGGTCGGGTTGCCCAGCCATACTGTTCCCGTCGCCCCCCAAGGTGCCTCCGTTGGCCGCCGCCTGATCGCTGGGACGGCGGCGCAGGGCGGGGGAAAGCTGGTCGGCCGCCTGGGACGGGTCGGCAACAGAATTGTACTCGGCAATGAAGGTGTTGACGCTCGCATCCGTCTTCTGGGTGGTGTTCTTCTTCTGGGTTAGAGAATCCAGGAACTGTCCCCCGGGGCCAACGTGGATGAGACGCCATTCGTCCTTGCCGGACATGGGGTCGACGTACCGCTTGCGGAGGAAACGGATGTTCGACGTATTCTCGAGGTCTTCCATCTTCACCGGATATTTTCGGAATTTGCGGTAGTAGAGCTGAATGGCGCGCTTATATTGTTCGCCGCGCTCCACCAGCATCTGTTCTTTATCGCGCTGCGACTCGAAGGCCACGCGAGGCGCCACCATGTACATGCCAATGGCGATACTGGCGGCCAGCAGGAAGACCATCAGGATGGCGTAGCCGGATTCGTGTCGTTTCCGAACTGGATTAACTTGCGGCATCGGGAGCCAGGGGTAATGTCTGTTCGCTCTTGAACTGCGTATCTTCCATTGTCACAGAATTGACGCCGATCTTCACTAACTTGTAGCGGCGCTTGATCAGCTCGCCTTCGGAAGCCACGATAATGTCGTCGTTGTCCAGGAAAAAGGCGCGCTTGTGGCCGCTGGCGCGCGGGTTGGCGAAGCCGTAATACTTGAGAGTGATGGGCGGAGCGGTGGGCGTCGGCGGCGGTTGTGGAGGACCAGGAGGCGGCTCCGGACCCACGGGCCGATTGTTAACGTGGATTGGTTTTATTGAAGGCAGCGGGGTCTTATCAACAGGCGGCGGGGCGGCGCCGAACTGGAATAGGTTCCGCTGGGCATCCGGCTCAATTTCTACGTTCTGCACTTTAGCGAGAAGGTCCAGCCGGAGCGTGGGGTCCACCTTAATGGGGTCCAGAGTTTCTTTTGTGATGCCCGGGGTCCATTCCGACGAGCGATTCTGACCCTCGCGCCGCCGCTGGGTAATATCGGTAGCCGGGGCCGCATGCACCGCCGGTGCGGGTGCGTGGCTCACCGCAGCCTTCGGCGCGTCGTCGTTACCGGAATTGGAGAAGACGTTGGTCCATAGCACGTAACCGCCCACGACCCCAAGAACGCTCAGGATGGCGATGTTTCGCTTATTCGCGCCGACCTTCATAGTGCTCCTCCACCATCGTCCCGCACGAAGGTGTTGATCTTGACCATCGTCGAGAGGGTCTTGCCATCAGGCAGCGGGGCGGCCACCAGAGACTCCATTATCAGAAATCGCTTGCTGCGGTCCAGCAAGTTCACGAATTTCAACAAGTTCGGATATGGGCCTTCGAAGCTCACGCTGAGAGTGATCATGCTCAGGTCGTCGGAGCCCTTCACGGGGTCGGGCGGAGAGAAAGTGCCTTCCTTCCATTTCATGCCGGACTTCTCCGCGGCGTCCTGAATTTCGGCATACACCTGGGAGTAGGTGGTGCGCCGCGGGGTCATGTAGAGCGTGAGGAACTCGTCGCCTTCGCCCCGGGCTTTTTGTACTTTGCCGGCAACCTGGCGGGTGAGTGCGAGGCGAGCGCGGGCGGCGCTCAACTCCTGCCTGGTGGATTGTAACTGTTGGGCCACCTCTGCAGGCGAGCTTCCGAACAGATGGAATGCAAACGCGGCCGCGACCAGGTTCAGGACGAGCAGAACGCCGGCCCCGACACCCATCAAGGTTCCGGGCTCGCGCAGATCCATCCCGCGGACGGATTCCAGAATGGCTTTGAAATCAAAGTTTCTGCGCATATCCCACACTTAGTCTGTATCGAAAAGAAGGGTCGGTTTGTGATGGCGGGATCACGCCGTACATGGACGGGGAGCCAAAAAGATCCGACCCCTCGAACTTGGCGAGCAGATCCAGTACCGGCTTGGGGGTATCGGACCCGACCACCATATCCAGTTCAATCTTATCGTTGGCATCCACCTGCGGACGGATGGAGAGCAGGCGCACGTTGGGTGGCATCACTTTTCCAAGATCCGCAAACATCCTGGTCCAACTGATGCCTTTACGTAAGAGAAGCGCGTTGATGAACTGGCTTCGTTCCAACACATCGGCGTTGCCGGATTGGCGCAGTTCGGAATCGAGCTTGCGCTGTTCCGTTTGAACGCCTGTGAGCTGCTTCTGGGTTTGTTCGAGCGCGGATAGGCTAGCCTGCATCCTCTGACGATCCCCGGCGGCCATCATGGTGAGGAATCCCAGCGAAATCATCAGCAGCACGGCCGCGGCCGACGATGCGACTAATATCAAGCGGTCGCGATGGAAAGGTTCAGTAGCGAGATTGATTTGGGATCGCATTGTGGATTAGGCGGCCACGCCTTTCAGGTAGCCGCGAATGGCGGTGTCGGCTCCGCCTAATACTCGCACAGGCAATTGGAAGATTGCAGGGAATTCGCGCAGGGCTTCCACTTGGAGAGCACCAAACCCGGCCAGCAGTATTTCCAGAGCGGGACCTCCCAGGTTGTCTTCCACGTAAACCAGGGTTTGATGCAAATGGCCGGAGATTTCTTCAAGCGAAGCATGTTCCATCTCAATGGAGCGAGCTAGTTTTAGGGTGTGGTCCTGCTTGACGAGTATGGTGAGGATGTTCCCGCTGAGGCGCCCGATAAGGGCGATTCCGCGTACGTCCACCAGATCGAGACAAGCCAGCGGCGCAAGGGACACCATGCCGGGGTGGATTCCGGCGGCGATAAATGCAGACTCATAGCGCTGGACAATCTCGGGCGGAGTGACGGCCACCACAACGTCGCGCTTCGGCTTAGGCCCCGAGGTAACGGCGCTTTGCACCCAAAAGCTCATGGCCGCTCCATCCACGTCAAAAGGGACGCTGCGTTTGACGCGCGCGCGGATGAGCGCGGCTTGTTCTTCGGATTTATCCGGGAGGCCGGTGAATTCCAGCACGGAAATATAGGCGGAGTGGTCCGGAAGCAGGAGTGCGGCGGTGCGCCGTTTCTTGCCCTTTGAAATCGGGACGAGCCTTTTGACGGCTTCGTCCATGATCTCCGGCAGCGTGATGTTGTCGTGCAGCGGTGAAGGGGAAATCGCCCCGGTGGGCAGGGGCTGAGTCTGGATGTTGGATGGATCGGCAGTCCGGGCCATACGAATGGAATCCGACGCGACCTCGAAGACGAATTCGGGCGGAGGGTCCTGCAACAGACGGGCAAGTGCGGGGAATGGCATCGGCATGGTTCTGGCTCTGGTTCCCTTAGCCCTCGATAAACGTGACTTTGTTGATCTCTTCCAAAGTCGTGATGCCGCTGCGCAATTTATCTACGGCCGATTCGCGCAGGAAGGTCATGCCGTTCTCCTTGGCAAGGCGTTTAATCTCGGATA
>Ga0326727_10026653_pt1 | contig 10692 bp, 9 predicted proteins | sample MB2enrmetagenome_FD_207643 | JGI IMG/M metagenome (GOLD analysis project Ga0326727, IMG submission 207643) | Lab enriched peat soil microbial communities from McLean, Ithaca, NY, United States - MB29MY | ecosystem: Environmental > Terrestrial > Soil > Wetlands > Peat | place: USA: New York... | reverse complement strand
GCTTGAGCGATGCTGGCTATGGAAGAGTGGAAATCGCAAAAAGCGCGATTCCCACGCTCCCACAGCCATGACGACGACTACGGGATAAATTATCCCCTTAACCCCGGCGTATATGGGGTACGCATTCTGAGGGCAAGGTCAGGAGGACGCAATCGGTCTCGGTCTTGGCAGTTCGTGAACCAGGATCGCAATTTGTCCAATTTGTGCACGTCTGGTTCTTCCGTATAAGTTTGATCGTAGGCCCCTTAGTTTGCCCCAGTTGGCAAGCATTCAAGGAATTACTCTCGTAAGACGCCCTTTGCGGCGCGGATGTTTCAACGCTGGCTCCACAGTGAATGCCCGAGCTCGACCTTTGCGTCGCTCACTCTAAGGCCAATCAGCACTTTAATCAAACAGACTCCTGCGCGCATCAGTTCCAAATGGTTATAGCCAACTTCCAAAAAGTTTTTGGACAAGAAACGTGAGTTGGTCTTACGTTCACGGCATATCGCGGCCTTCGTGGCCGCTGGAGGTGCCGATGAACGTCTTGCTCACATCCGCCATCCGGCGCAGGATTGCTCGATGGCGGTCTTCTCACTGGATTCGTCCATTCCTCAGCCTCGTTACACTGCTCATCGTCTGTCCGGCATTCGCGCACGCAATGAGCGGATCGCCGTTCGATACCGGCCTCAAGGCCATGCAAACCCTATTTACCGGAACCGTCGCCAAGGTGGCCAGCCTGATCGCCATCGTTGTGGGCGGCTACCAGTTCGCGCATGGCGAACCGGGCGCGAAGAAGACCCTGGCCGGCGTTGCTGCCGGCACAGGAATCGCCGTGATGGCAACCAACGTCCTGACCTGGCTGTGGAGCAGCTAGCCACAGCCAGTCATCGAGAGTAAGGGGCAACGATGCAAACACACACCGATAGCCGGCGCAGAAACCGGGTCTATAAGAGCTTGCACAAGCCCCTCACGTATTTGGGCGTGGAGCGCACGCTCTTCCACTTCGTCTGCGTCGGAGCCGTGGGCGTGTTCAACCTCTTCAACAGCCTGATTGCGGGCTTGGCCGTCTTCATCGGCGGATCGCAGACCCGATTGGTCCCGAGAATGATCAGCATTTGCTGGCAATGGCTCGTGAATCCGCGCTGGTGATCTTTGCATACGGGAAGCCAAAGACGCACGTCCTCAAGGCAAGAGGATTGGAAGTCGCTCTGATGTTGAAAGCAAAGGCTGGGATCAAGCCTTACATTCTTCGTCTCACGATCGACGGCACGCCATCCCATCCGCTCTACCTGCCAGAAACCCTTCAACCAACGCTATGGAAGCTATAAGACCGGCCGGATCAGCGGCGCTCAAACGACCGGCTCCAATAGCTCAGGATCATTGTTCCGCACGTTGCCGACGCGCGCGCTGACGGGCCAGGCGGTCATGCGTTCCGCAGGGTAAGGCCGCAGCAGGTCCACGGGCGGAGTTGCCGGATCGCCGGCATCTAGCCAGCGGTCGTAGTCCTTTGGCTCCAGGATCACCGGCATACGGTTGTGAACCGGCGCCATGACTTCGTTTGGACCAGTCGTCAGAAGGGTGAAGGTCTCCAACGGTTCGCCATCCTTGGGACGCCAACTCTCCCACAGGCCGGCAAAGGCGTAGGGTTCCCCGCTCTTGAGCGCGAAGGCAAAGGGCCGCTTCGTCTTGGGATCGGGCCGCTGCCACTCATAGAACGCATCGGCGGGCACCAGGCAGCGACGCTTCTTGAGGGCCTCCCTGTAGGCTGGCTTGGCCGCCGCCTCTTCAGCGCGTGCGTTGATGGCGGAATAGCCGATCTTGGCATCCTTGGCCCAAAAGGGGACCAAGCCCCAGCGCAGCAGCGAAAATGCACGCTTGCCGGAGTCGCGATCCAGGCGCACGACGGGCTGGAAGCTCTGCGGGGCCGCGTTGTAGCTGGGCGCAAACCACGGCATGTCCTCAAGCCCCACGCCGAACCAGTCGGCGAGAACTTCCTGCGTTGATCGGCGTGCGAATCGGCCACACATGGTGATTCAAGGATAATGCCCGTGTGCTCAATCGCCCATTCCACCTAGTAGGTGGGCTCCATGCTACGCTCGTGACGATGACAGCTCGCCCCATCGCACTTTCGCTTGCACTACTATTCGCAACCGCTCTGGCTGGCCTCGCAATTCGGTTCGCCCATCTTGGGCTGCCTCTTTGCATCGTCAAGTACGGCGGATCTATGCTCTGGGCCCTGATGATCTATTGGATTGTCTCGTCGATCTTGCCGTTATGGCGCATGATTCCCGTCGTGTTGCTCGCGGGACTTCTCGCTACAACGGTTGAGGTCTTCAAACTCTATCACTCGCCTGCACTGGACGCGTTCAGGCTGACGATCCCCGGCATCCTTCTGCTTGGCCGCATCTTCTCTGTTTGGGATATAGTCGCGTACTTGCTTGCCATCTCTGCTGGAGCCTTTGTGGATAGCCAACTTCTCCGGCGCAGAGGCTGACGAGTTGCGCCGCGCCGTCGGAATGCGCCGCTCGATGCAGCGCATGAAGAACCTGGAAGGCCGGCTGCGCGCAGGCATGACGCGCAACGGCATCAGCGCCGAAGCGCAGGACAACATCGTGCAGAGCATCGCTTCGTTTGCGATGTACGGCTTTCCTGAATCGCACGCGGCCAGCTTTGCGCTGATTGCCTATGCCTCCGCTTATCTCAAGGTTCACTTCCTGGCCGCCTATACCTGCGCGCTGCTCAACAATCAGCCGATGGGCTTCTACTCGCCGGCTGTGCTCATCAAGGACGCACAGCGCCACGGCCTCCGAGTGCATCCTATCGACGTGCAACGCTCCGATTGGCTCTGCACGCTTGAAGCCGAACCGGATGATTCGCTCTCGCTTCGCATCGGCCTCAACTATGCGAAAGGCCTGCGCCAATCCTCGGCCGGAGCGCTGCTCTCCGCTCGCAATCGCGATGGAATCTTCTCCTCGATTGATGAGTTGTCGCGGCGCGTTCCCGAATTCAACCGAAAAGAGCTGGTCGCTCTGGCGCGGATCGGCGCACTCAACTCCATCGACGAGGTTGAACATCGCCGCGATGCGCTCTGGCAGGTCGAGCAGGCCGGATGTCCGGTCGGCCCGCTGTTGCGCGGAGCAGAGAACGAGCCATCATCCACGCCGCTCAAGCAGATGACCACGGACGAACGCCTTACCGCCGATTACGCTGGCACGGGCCTTACCACTGGTCCGCATCCGATGGCCTACTACCGCGCCGCGCTGCGTGCCGATGACTTTCTTTCTGCGGACGAGCTTACGCGCTGCGACAATCACAGCGCTGTCCGCACTGCTGGATGTGTCATCGCACGCCAGTGCCCCGGCACGGCCAAGGGTTTCGTCTTTCTCTCGCTCGAAGATGAAACCGGCATTGCCAACGTGATTCTCACGCCCGACATCTTCGAGCAGAACCGCATCGTCGTCACGCGCAACCGCTTCCTGCGTATTGAAGGCACCGTCCAGAATCAAGACGGCGTGGTCCACGTCAAGGTGCAGTTCATCTCGCCGCTTGAAGTCGCCAGCATAGAAGTTCGCTCGCACGACTTTTATTGAGGTTTCTTTCAACTCACACATAGCTAATCGTGGGTTTAAGGGGGACTGGGTGGATCTCGTCGGAAGAGCCTTCCATCTGTCTTCGACCCATTGGCCGCTTTCTGGCAAGCACAAAATGGTAAGGACGACTTCCTTGCCCGCCTGGGAGATAACATGCACAATCCTGCAGATTCGTTGTAGCATTGTGCGCATGGTGCAGCCCCGCCAAAATGCCTCGCAAGGCTTTTCGAGCTGGCACAGAAGCGGCAAGGCTACTTCACCACGAGCAGGCCAAGGCTGCCGGGTTCGCCAAGAATACACACCCGTGCCCTGTACTGGCCGGGAACTGGGTTCGTGAGCACCGCGGAATCTACCGGCTCACACGGTTTCCGGCAACCGACCAGCCCGACCTTGCCCTCTGGTCGCTCTGGTCCAGCAACCGGAAAGAAGAGGTCGAGTGCGTGTACAGCCATCAGACGGCCACGAGCCTTTTCAACCTGTCAGACCTGAATCCGGCCAGCCTCCGCACGACCGTGCCCAAGGGTTTCCGGCGCAATAGCGAAACTCGCGGCCACTACGCCAGCCTGCCCGCGAGCGACGCGCAGAACGGCACCGGCTACATGTACACCCGGCCGCTTCGAACTCCTCTCGATCTGATCGGCTCCGGTGAGGTTGAGCTGAACTTCATTCGGCAGGCGCTGACGCAGGCTGTTGACCGGGCTATGGTTACCCGCCAACAGATTCGAGATGCGCATTTGAGCGAGCCGCCTCGCAAGACCATCGAAGAGATGCTGCACGAGGCTGCGTAATGGCAACAATCAAACGACTCTTTGCACGGCGAGGGAACCATCCTTCCACGGGTTGCGTATTCTCGTCTGAATGCCCTGGGAATTTCCAACGAAATGAGGCTCCTGCGACCAAAATGATGAATCCTAAGCTTAATGGCAATCTGTGCTCGATCTCCGCTTTTCTGATGTGTCTCATGTTGTTCAGCCTGGGCGCCAATGCGCAGGAAAAGCCCGCCGCGCAGGCCACAGCGCCCCGCTACAAGGATGCCAGTCTGCCCATCGAAGACCGCGTGGCCGATCTGCTTCCCCGCATGACGCTCGAAGAAAAGGTCGATCAACTGGCCGGTGGTTGGGAGTACCGGGCCGAGGTCCTCGACACCACGGGAACCTATACGACCGAAACTGCGCGCAAAGCCATTCAACAGGCCGACAACGACGATACGAAATTCACTCCGCGCCAGTCGGCCATTCTTCGCAACGGCATCCAGCGCTATCTCCGCGAGAAAACCCGCCTCGGCATTCCGGCCATATTTGAAGGCGAGGGATTGCACGGCTTCATGGAGTACGGGAGCACGAGTTTCCCACAGGCGCTGGGCCTGGCCAGCACCTGGGACCCTGCTCTGGTGAAGCGCGTCTTCACCGCAGTTGGCGAGGAAGCGGGCTCGCGCGGCGCAGATCAGCTCTTCTCGCCAGTTTTGGACATTGCCCGCGACCCGCGCTGGGGCCGCACGGAAGAAACCTATGGCGAAGATCCCTACCTGGCCTCGCGCATGGGCGTTTCGGCCATTGAGGGCTTGCAGGGCGATTCCCTCCTCATCAATCGTCATCACGTCATGGCGACCGCCAAGCACTTCGCAGTCCATGGCCAGCCCGAGGGAGGAACCAACACTGCTCCCGGCAACTACTCTGAGCGGATCATCCGCGAGAACTTCCTCATTCCCTTTCAGGCCGCTATCCAGGAAGCAAGCGCAGGCAGCGTCATGGCCTCCTACAACGAAATCGACGGCGTGCCTTCGCACATCAATCACTGGCTGCTCGACAGGGTTCTGCGCCAGGAGTGGGGATTCAAGGGCTACATTACCTCCGATGGCGAGGGGTTGCAGATGCTGGTCAGCACGCATCATGTGGCCTATAACAATGCCGACGCCGCCCGTCAGAGCATTGCCGCGGGCGTCGACTACGACCTCTCCGACGGTTCGGTCTACCGCACGCTTCTTGCGCAGGTCAAGCAGGGAGTCGTGCCGGAAAGCGACGTCGATCGCGCGGTTGCGCATGTACTGGCCGCCAAGTTCCGGCTGGGGCTTTTTGAAAATCCGTATGTCGATCCGGATTACGCGGAACGGGTGACCAACAGCGAAGAACACCGCAAGCTGGCGGTCGAAGCCGCGCGCAAGGTGATCGTCCTGCTAAAGAACGAAAAGAACCTGCTGCCCCTCGACTTGTCCAAGGTCAAGACCATCGCGGTCATCGGACCCAACGCCGCCGACGTCCATCTGGGCGGATACAGCCGCGACCCTGGCCAGGGCGTAAGCATCCTCGACGGCATCAAGGCGCGAGTTGGCGGCAAGGCCACCGTGCTCTATTCGGAAGGCTGCAAAATCACCACTGCCCCCCAGGGCTTCCGTGGCTGGCGGGCTGAACATGTTGAACTAGTCGATCCCGCGACACAGACAGCCTCCATTCAAGCAGCGGTCGAAACAGCACGCAAGTCTGACGTGGCCATCCTGGTAGTTGGCGAAAACGAAAGCACGAATCGGGAAGCCTGGTCTGAGGAACACCGTGGAGATCGCGATTCGCTCGACCTGCTTGGCGCGCAAAACGACCTGGTCAAGGCTGTAGTCGAGACGGGAAAGCCCACGGTCGTGCTGCTGATCAACGGCCGGCCGCTGTCCATCAATTACATTGCCGAAAAGGTTCCCGCAATTCTGGAGGGCTGGTATCTTGGCGAGGAAGGTGGAACCAGCGCTGCTGAAGTGATCTTCGGCGACGTGAATCCGGGCGGAAAACTCCCCATCACTTTCCCGCACTCGGTGGGCGACCTGCCTGACTTCTACAATCACAAGCCTACCGACAACCGCAGCTACGCCTTCAGCACTCGCCAGCCGCTCTTCCCGTTTGGCTATGGGCTGAGTTACACAACCTTCCGCCTCGACAACCTCCGCGTGGAGCCGGCCCAGATTCTCATTGGCGGCACGGCCAAGGTCAGCGTGGATGTGACCAATACCGGCGACCGCGCGGGAGACGAGGTGCCGCAACTCTACATCCATCAGAAAATTGCCGACGTCACCCAGCCGGTGATGAAGTTGCAGGGCTTTCAACGCATTACGCTGAAGCCGGGAGAGAAGCAGACCGTTGCGTTCACGGTTACTCCCGAAATGCTGTCCGTCCTGAATATCGACATGCACCGCGTCGTCGAGCCCGGCGTCTTCGATCTGATGGTTGGTCCCAGCTCTGACAAAACCAGCACGGCGAAGTTGACGGTTGCGGGAACTCAGGGTGAAACTGGCCGTCCCGCTTTGCCGCCTCCGCCTGCCGGTTCCGCGTCGGGAATGGTGAGCAACTTCGACGACCTGAAAGTTGCAGCCGCCTACGGCTCGTGGATCCCCGCATCCGACTCGATGAATGGCGGCAAGTCCACCTCCGCCTTCCAGGTTGTTCAGCCCGGCGCCGACGGCACAAAAGGCGCATTGCAGATCACGGGCGAGGTTGTTGCGGACTCCGCTTCTCCTTACACCTTTGCGGGCGCGCTTTACTCTCCGGGAATGGCGCCGATGCAACCGGCAAATCTGCTGAACAAGAAGAACATCAGCTTCTGGGCCAAAGGAGACGGCAAGATCTATACCTTGCTCGTTCTCACCGAGAGCCGCTCCGGAAATTCCGGCGAAATGCCGGCCATGACCAGCTTCACCGCCGGGCCAGAATGGAAGCAATACACCTTCCCGTTCTCAACCTTTGAAACCGATGGCAGCGATCTGACCGGCATCGGCTTCCTTCTTGCGCAGCAGCCCGGCAAGTTCCAGTTCGAAATCGATCAGTTTAAGATCGAGTAACATACTTCCGGAGTTTCCGTAGGCCCGTAACGGCGTCGCCCAAGCCTTCTGCTCCTCGAGGACAACCTCAGCGAGCAGGAGGCTTGGGCGTCTCTGCGATGAATCTCATTGAGAAAGCTCTGAATATCGATCCAGCCATTATGGGCTGCAACACTGATTGGGTGCCCCACCCTCGCGACGTCTTTGTTTTTGTCGCTAGGGTGGGGAAGCACGATACCAATCTTTCGGGCCAATCAATAATTAAGAAAGATCTGAATATGCAGATGTTTTGTAGGGTATGGGCTTTAGCCCGTGCATGAAACCAGTAAAAAACAACGTGTGCTTTAGCCCTTGAGGGGATGCCTGACGTGGAATAAAACTTAACCAGAGTTTTCTTTTGCTTCGTCGCCATAATGATGATTCTGAGCACCGTGCCCCACAAGGGCGTGCAATACAATAAGGAAATTGAAATGCGGATCCGGTCGCAGAAACCTGATCCGGTGCGCAAGCTTCTAGCTGCGCGCAAGGGAGCAACTACAGTGATGAAGCACTTCCAGGTCTCGGCTCTTCTACTCGCGCTCGGCGCGATGGCTGCCTCTGCGCAGTCTGTCCAACAGGAGCCCTACTCCTGGAAAAGCGTCCAGATTGTCGGTGGCGGCTTTGTCGATGGAGTCATTTTTCACCCCACAGCGCCCGGCCTCCGCTATGCCCGCACCGACATGGGCGGCGCCTATCGGTGGGATGAGGCCGCTCATCGCTGGCAGCCAATTCTGGATTGGGTTCCCTACAAGGACCTCAACCTCATGGGCGTCGAATCCATCGCTGTCGATCCTGCCGATCCCAATCGCGTTTTCCTCGCCTGCGGCACCTACACTGATCCGCACACGCCGAACGGAGCCATCCTTCGCTCTGATGACCGCGGGAAGACCTTTCAGCGGGCCGACGTGCCCTTCAAGTTCGGCGGCAACGAAGACGGCCGCGGCAACGGCGAACGCCTCGCCGTCGATCCTCGCGACGGCCGCATCCTCTATCTTGGTACTCGCCACGATGGACTCTGGCGCTCTCAGGACCGCGGTGCCACCTGGGCGCGAGTCGCCAGTTTTCCCGATGTAGCCGAGCCCGAGCCGCCTAAAATAGTCCCGATCCCCGGCGAAACTCCCGATCACTTCTGGCAGCGCTTGCCCATCCGCGGCAGCGGCATCGTTTTCGTCAAGTTCGATCCAGCGGCCGCCGCGCAGGGCTCAGCCCCCGCAACTCAGACCATCTATGCCGGCGTCTCTCTCATGAACCGGCCCAACCTCTTCGCCTCAACAGATGGCGGAGCCACCTGGCATGAAGTCGCGGGCGCGCCGACCGCCTATCGTCCCACACGCGCTGCTCTCTCCGCCGACGGGTTCCTCTATGTCACCTACGGCACCGCGCCCGGTCCCTCGCGCATGAAGAACGGAGCCGTCTGGAAGCTCAATACCCACACTGGCGCCTGGACTGACATCACTCCCGACCATCCCGCCGCCGGCGCCAAAGAATTCGGCTACGCCGCGGTTTCCCTCGATGCCCAGCACCCCGGCACACTGATCGTCAGTTCCTTCGGCCGCCCGTATTCAGCCGGCAACGAAGACATCTTCCGCTCCACCGATGCAGGAGCAAGCTGGAAGCCCATCTTTGGCGGTGGCGGAACCTACGACTACAGCGGCGCCCCTTATGTGAAGAGCACCCCCATCCACTGGCTCTTCGATATCGAGATCGATCCCACCAACCCCGACCACGCCGTCTTCACCACCGGTTACGGCGGCTGGGAAACCTTCGACCTGACCGCAACCGACCGCGGCCAGCCCACTCACTGGAGCATCCTCGCTACCGGCATCGAGGAGACCGTTGCCCTGGAGCTGAACAGTCCCATCCGTGGCGCTCATCTTCTCACTGCCATCGGCGACTACGGCGGCTTCGTCCACTGGGATCTTGACCGTCCGGCGCCCGAGGGCGCATCTGCGCCACCGCGCATGGGCAACACGACCGGGATAGCCTCCGCCGCGCTCCACCCTGAAATCCTTGTCCGCGTCGGCAACAGCGCTGAGCACAAGCCCGGCGAGGGCATCAGCTATTCGCTCGATGAGGGTCGCACTTGGAAGCCCACACCTGCCGCTCCTTCACACGAGAGCCACTCAGGCTCCATCGCCGTCTCTGCCGACGGCACCGCCTGGCTCTGGACCCCGGAACGCGAAGCCTCTTTCATCACCCGCGACCAGGGAGCCACTTGGACCGCTGTCCAGGGACTTCCCCACAAAGCCCGTGTGCTTGCCGACCCCACTGACCCTCAGTCCTTCTATGCCCTTTCGCTCTCCGACCGTACTCTCTATCGCAGTAGTGACGGAGGAGCCACCTTTACCGCCCAGCCCCTGACCTTGCAGAACGCGCCCGCCACAGCTTCGCATGATCGCGGCGACGACCGCGGTGGCCAGGACCGACTCTATGCCGCACCCGACCGCACCGGGGACCTATGGCTGGCCGCCTTCGACGGACTCTACCACGCACTTCCGTCAGCAGGGTCGGCAAGCGGCGTCTCCTTTGCCCGCCTGCCCGGCGTCGAAGAGATTCACGCCTTCGGCTTCGGCAAGGCCGCTCCGCACGAATCCTATCCGGCCCTCTACCTCGCCGGAACCGTTCACGGACAGCCTGGGATCTTCCGTTCCACAGACCAGGCGCAAACATGGGTCAGAATCAACGACGACCAGCACCAATGGGGACTGATTCTGCAAATCGCGGGCGACCCGCGTCTCTATGGACGCGTCTACGTCGGCATGCACGGCCGTGGCGTCTTCTACGGCGATCCTGAGACGCGCTAAGACTCATGGCATTTTCACTGTGAGTATGAGTCAGCTCCGTGCCCCATCCATTCTGAGCGAGCGCAGCGAGTCGAAGGACCTGCTTCTTGCTTTTTTGCGAAATGGGTGGGAAACCACGAATCCGGCCTTACAGGAATCGCGATAATCCCCTGGGGAACCCCTGATTAAGTCTGCTTTGTGTCAGGGCACGACTTCAGTCGTGCCATAAGCACCGCGAAATCGGCGTGGGCCTTAGCCCCGAGGGAATACCAACGTCGAGACGAACTTGATCAGAACTCCCCTCATACTCCAGAACTCCCCTCATACTCCAGAACTCCCCTCATACTCCAGAACTCCCCTCGTAATTCAGTACTCCCCTCGTACTATCGTTGCAAATCGGCGATCCGGAGGGAGCAGGGGCCTTCAGGTGTTCAGTATCATGACATCCTTTACATATTGTCTCCAGACATCCTTTACACTTTGGCTTTTCGGTTGGAGTGTA
>Ga0326727_10026652_pt1 | contig 10692 bp, 11 predicted proteins | sample MB2enrmetagenome_FD_207643 | JGI IMG/M metagenome (GOLD analysis project Ga0326727, IMG submission 207643) | Lab enriched peat soil microbial communities from McLean, Ithaca, NY, United States - MB29MY | ecosystem: Environmental > Terrestrial > Soil > Wetlands > Peat | place: USA: New York... | reverse complement strand
CCTTATCCTTGGGAGCGGTTTTGCGCCAAGCATCCAAGTTAAGAGCCGTGTGCGCTAACGAGCGCTCGCACGGATCCGTGCGGGGGGCGCTGGGCAACCAGCGTCCCTACCGCGACCCGCCGGCTTTTGAGCCGGCGTTCTTCGCGCTACCGCCGGACGCCGTGCAAAAGCCCGGCGCCAAGCCAGAAAGCTTGACCCCACTTCGGGAAGCGCCACAAAATCGAGACTTGCTAGAATATCCCTTCACTTTTACATGGAGGTTGGCCAAGTGGTGAAGGCGCTGGTGCGCTATTTCAGTTTTGTCTTCCACGGGCTGTTAGCCATTATCTTGATCGCGGTGTCCGGCGTGGCGCTGGCGAGCGGGCAGGCGTTGCGCCTCGACATGCTGCCCTGGACGGGCTCTACCCTGAGCTACGTGGTCTTCTTCGGGGCCCTCTTCGGGTTCGCCACCGTTGTCCTGGCGTTTCGCCGCAAGCTGTCCGCGCTGTTCTTCGTATGGACCCTCATCGTGGCGGTCCTGATGTTGAAGGGGTATATCTTCAGCGGTTACTACTTTGAGCCCGGCGATCTGGGGCTGGCGCTCTTCCAGGTTGCCGCGTCGCTCCTGTCGATAGCCGGCGCCTGGTACCAGATGCGGGCGGCGGTCGAGATCCAAAAGCGCTATTGATTCCCGCCGCCGGGTGGGACCTCGCTCGGATTGACGCGCGGAAGGTGGAACGCCGGCGGCAAGACCGCCGGCGCCACGCGGCCATGCATAAAGCCATCATCTTCGATTTAGGCGGGGTTCTGGTTCAGTTCGATTTCCGCCGCGCGTATCAGGCTTTGGCCGAGGTGTGCCCCTACGCCGCCGGCGCCATTGCCGGCCGGATCGGCGCCACCGGCCTGGTGGAGCGTTTCGAAACCGGCCTCGTGGAACCGGGCGATTTCTTCGCGCAGCTTTCCCGGATCCTGGAGTTGCGCCTGGATTACGACGGTTTTTGCCGGATCTGGAACCACATCTTTACCCACGCTTTGTTACCCGAGAGCCTGCTCCAAGGGCTGGCGTCGCGCTACCGCCTGCTGCTGCTTTCCAACACCAACGCCATCCACTTCGCAATGATCCGCCGGGATTATCCGATGCTGCGCCATTTTGAGGAGTTGGTGCTCTCTTTCGAGGTGCGGGCGCTCAAGCCCCAGCCGGAAATCTTCCGGGTGGCGCTGGAGCGCGCCGGCTGCCGGCCCGAGGAGTGCTTCTACACCGACGATACAGCCGCCCACGTGGATGCCGCCCGGGCGCTGGGAATCGACGCCGTGCGGTTCGTGGACCGGGAAGGACTGGAGCGGGAGTTGACCACGCGCGGAATTCGCTGGGAATAAAAAAAAACCGGGCGTCACATGGACGCCCGGTTGAGGAGCACCCGGAATCTGCTCGGAGGTTGCAGACTCCGGGGCGGAGGAGCTTGTTACGCCAAGAGGCCGCCGTGGCCCAGACAGGCGACTTCCCAGCCCGTCACGTGATAACGGGCCAGCAGCGGCGGCAGAATCAAATCCACGATGTTCGGTTTGGCCGAACGGAAGCAACCCGGAGCCGAGATGATCGGCACGTCGTCCTTGTACGAGAGCAGCAGCAGGTTGCCCGGCTCCACGGGAGCCAGGAACCTTTCCACTTGGCCATCCACCCGCAGCATGGCCTGCCCGACAACGTCTTCCGGTCCCGCCGGCGCCGTCGTGGACGCCACCAGAATCACGCATGGCTTCGATCTCAATAAGTGTAGTAGGCAGCGGGCCACGGAATTCTCATCTTCCGTGCACGATAAAACGAAATTAGGGCTCACCCCGAATCGTTCCAGGCGCTGCCGCATGATGTTCTCAAACAACTGGCGCGCGCGTTCGCCGCTGATCGGGTCGGTGTAGAGAACTCCAACACTGGGCGTCCGGACCGGACGTGCCTGAAGGATGGGACCGCGTTCCTTGAGAATGCCGGTGACCGCTTCCAACTGGTCCTTAGCGACTGCGAAAGGCGCGCTCTTGACCGTCGCAATCCGTTGACCCGCAGTGGCATAGCTGAAATTCAGCGAGGTGGCGATAACCACGCTGGCGGTGCAGTTGATCTGCTTCAGCAACTCGTCGTCCACCAGTACGCAGCAGTTCTCGGTAGCCAGCAGATTGGCCCGGCCACCGGCCGCAAGGCGGATCTCAAAGCTCCCACACCCCATCTCGCTGGCTACCGCGCAAACCGCGTCGTCCTCGCCGATTTCCCCGTCCTCCAGCTCGGTAACCCATATGGTTGCCATGCCTTCGGATTCCAGTACCCGAACATCTTCCTCGCTGATGACGTGGCCCTTCGCCAGCAGCTTCTTCCCGCCGGGCCTGAAAACGGTGCAGCAAAGGACCCGTCCAGTTGAGGATTTCACATCAACCGTCTGCGCTTTCATGCATACCTCACAAGAAGCAGGATCGTAGGAGTTTAGGGTTTGTTTGCCCCTAAAACGTAATGGTATATCCAAAGGGATACAAGAGCGTTGAGAATCTCGCCGGTCTTTTGCGGGGAATGAGGGTAGTCCCTACTTTGGGGGTATAGTTCACCCGGCGCTGGTCCACCTAGTAGCCCGGCGGCCGCGCCGTGGGAACCTGGATGAATTGATCGTCCGGACTGGCCCCGCCCCAGCCATCCGGCTGGTCCTCGGGCCGGCCATCGGGCCGGAGAATTCGCAACACGGCGATCTCATCGCAGGCCTGGAATTTCGAGCAGCGGACGCAATCTTTCCACGCCTTGAGCGGCAGGGCCCCGCGCTCGATCGCGTGGAACCCCACCTTGCGGAAGAACTCGGGAACATATGTGAAGGCGAAAACGGCGTCCAGCTCGTAATCCTGAGCCTCCTGAACCAATCCCTCCACCAGCCAGCGGCCTACGCCGCGCGTCTTGGCATCCTCGCGAACGGCCAGGGAGCGGATCTCGCCGGTGGTGGGGGTGTAGAAATGCAGGGCGCCGCAGCCCAACAGGTCCCCCTGGCAGGACACCACCGTAAAATCGCGTATGGCTTCGGAGAGTTCGAACTCCGTGCGCGGCAGCATCAAACCCCTGGCCGCATAGCCGTCGATGATCTCCATGATGGGCCGAATGTCCTGCATCGCCGCCTTGCGCAGGGTGAGCGGAAGGCCGCCGGCCTTAGGTTCCACGAAGGCGTCCGCGCGGAGTCCGCTGATCATGCCGGCCGCCCTTCAGCGAGCGCGATGCGGGTCCCCAGGGCCTCGCCGGCCAGCAGGCGCAAAAGCGCGTTGGGGGCGGCGCCGGGAGCGATCCTGACGTTTTCCACGCCTCCCCGCAGCGCATCCCCGGCGGCCGTCAGCTTGGCCTGCATACCGCCGGTGGCTACGCCGTCGGCGATCAACCGCTCGCACGCCGACGCCGTGAGCGTCTCCCGCACTCCTCCCCCGGCATCCAGAACGCCGTCCACATCCGTCAGGAAGACCAGCGTCTGGGCCCCGTAGGCCACGGCGCAGGCCACCGCCAGTTGGTCGGCATTCACGTTGTAGATCCGCCCCTGCCGGTCACCCGCCACGCACGCCACCACGGGGAGGTAGCCGTTGGCTGTCAGCAGGTGAAGCAAGCCCGCGTTGGACCGCGTCACGCGCCCCACGGCTCCCAACGCGGGGTTCATTTGCTCGGCTTCCACCAGCAGAGCGTCGATTCCGGAAAGCCCCACGGCGAGCGCGCCGGCGCGGTTCAGGCTGGCCACCAGCTCATGGTTGACGGCCCCCGCGAACACCTTCAACACGGCGTCCAGGGTTTCCGGGGTGGTAACGCGCAGCCCGTTCACGAAGCGGCTCTCGACTCCCCGTTCCGCCAGGTAGCGGGTCATCTGCCGGCCGCCGCCGTGCACCACCACAATCTCGGTCCCGACGGCCCGCGCGGCCGCAATCTGGACCGCCAGCGCGTCGCGCGTCACATCCGAATCGAGCAGCGTGCCGCCGAGCTTCACCAGAATCTTCACAGCAGCCCCTCGGTCTCGGGATAGCCCAGCATCAGGTTCATGTTCTCGACGGCTTGCCCCGCGGCGCCTTTCACCAGGTTGTCGATGGCGCTTACTACCACGGCCCGGCCGGTTCGCCCATCGAGCGCCACCCCGAGGTCGCAGAAGTTGGTGTGCGCCACCCCCCGCAGGTCGGGCATGTAGCCCGGGTTGTAGAGCCGGATGAACGGTTCGCCCGTGTAGCGGCGTTCGTAGACCGCCAGCAGATCCTCCGCGCTCCCCACCCCGATGGCGCGGAAGTAAATGGTTTCGAGGATGCCGCGATCCACCGGCAGCAACTGCGCCGCAAAGCTGAACTCCCGCTCCTCCATGGCGCACACCTGCAATACCTCCGGAACATGGCGGTGGTTCAGAATCGAATAGGCGCTGAGGTTCGCGGTTACCTCGCAGAAGCTGGTTTTAAGGCTCGCCTTCCGGCCCGCCCCGCTCACGCCCGATTTGGCGTCGCACACCACCCCGCAAGCGCGGTCCACCACACCGGCCTCGAGCAGCGGCCGGATGGCCAGGTTGGCGGCCGTGGGATAGCAGCCGGGATTGGCCACCAGCCGCGCTCCAGGGATCCGCTCGCGGCAGAACTCCGGCAACCCGTAGACCGCCTCGGCCAGAAGCTCGGGCTGGGTGTGGGTTTCCTTGTACCAGGCGGCGTAGTTCTCCGGCGTGCGCAGGCGAAAGGCGCCGCTCAGGTCCACCACCCGCGCCCCGGCGCCCAGCATGGCCGGGGCCAGTTCCATGGAAACTTCCGGCGGCGTGGCCAGAAAGACCAGCGCCACGGCTTCGCCGCGAACCGCGTCCGGCGTGCACGCCAGGCGCGCCGGGCCCTTGCCGCCGCGGATCGCCGGGGCCGCGCCGGCATCTTCGCGGTGCTCCAGCAGCACCGGCTCCACGCGCCCGTGGCGCTCCAGAATCCGAACCAGATCCGCGCCGCTGTAACCCCGATACCCGACAATGCCAACCCTGACGTTCATCTTGATTGATTATTCGCTCCGATGAATAATTATACCAAACCAAGAAGCTCGGTAGGGAGTTTTTCGACCAACCCCCGCCCACGCGTTACTATGACTGTTCCATGCCTGCCGCGAATTCCCATCTCCATGCCTTGGAGGCGGAGAGCATCTACATTCTCCGCGAAGTGGCGGCCGAGTTCGCGCGGCCGGCCCTGCTGTACTCCATTGGCAAGGACTCCTCCGTGCTCCTGCGGCTGGCGCAAAAGGCGTTCTTTCCCGCCCGGGCTCCCTTCCCGCTGCTGCACGTGGATACCACCTTCAAGTTCCGCGAAATGATCGAATTCCGCGACCGGACGGCGCGCGAGGCGGGCTTCGAACTGATCGTCCACACCCACCCCGCCGCCACGGAGGCCAACCCTTTCCGCCTGGGGACCCAGAAGTGCTGCCACCTGCTGAAGACGCAGGCCCTGTTGGACGCCATCGCGCGGCATGGAATCGACGCGGCCATTGGCGGCGCGCGGCGGGAGGAGGAGAAGTCGCGAGCCAAGGAGCGGGTATATTCTTTCCGCGACTCCCACGGACAGTGGGATCCCCGGAACCAGCGGCCGGAGCTCTGGAGCCTTTACAACGGCCGCATCGATAAGGGTGAGAGCATTCGTGTTTTCCCCCTTTCGAATTGGACCGAGCTGGATGTTTGGGAATATATCCAACTGGAGCGGATCCCGGTTGTGCCGCTCTACTTCGCCAGGCCGCGCCGAATGCTGGTGCGCGGCGACACGCTCCTCTTGCCGGACTACGACGCGCCTCCCGCGCCGGGAGACCGCATGGAGACGGTGATGTGCCGCATGCGGTCGCTGGGCTGCGTGTTCTGCACCGGCGCCATCCGCTCCACGGCCGCCACGCTGCCCGAGATCATCGAGGAACTGCGCGGGCTGCGGCGCTCCGAGCGCGAGAACCGGGCGATCGATCACGACCAGGAAGGCTCCATGGAGTTGAAGAAGCGCGAGGGCTATTTCTGATGCGGCCCTTGCTGCGTTTCACCACCGCCGGGAGCGTGGACGACGGCAAGTCCACGTTGATCGGGCGGCTGCTGCACGATACGCGCGGCGTGTACGACGACCAGCTCGAATCGGTGCGCCGGGCGAGCGGCAATGGGCTGGACCTGGCTCTAATCACCGACGGCTTGCGGGCCGAGCGGGAGCAGGCCATCACCATCGACGTGGCCTACCGCTACTTTCAGACGCCGCGGCGGCGATTCATCGTGGCCGACGTCCCCGGGCATGAGCAATACACGCGCAACATGGCCACCGGGGCCTCCACCGCCGAACTGGCCGTGATTCTGGTGGATGCGCGCAACGGAGTTCTTCCGCAGTCGCGCCGGCACGCCTACATCGCCGCCTTGCTGGGCATTCGCCGCGTGGCGATCGCGGTGAACAAGATGGACCTGCTCGATTTCCGGCGGGATGTGTTCGAAGGCATCCGCGCCGGGCTCGCGGGCGCTCTGGCGCAGCTCGGGTTCGAGGATCCTTTCTTCGTCCCGGTAAGCGCGCTCGAGGGCGACAACATCGTGGCGCGCAGCGCGCGCACCCCGTGGTTCGCCGGCCCCAGCTTGCTCGAATACCTCGAGACGGTGGACGTAGCCGCGCTCCCCGGCGATGCGCCCCTGCGATTCCCGGTGCAACTCGTGATCCGTCCGCACCAGGACTTTCGCGGCTATGCGGGCCAGATTGTCTCCGGCCGGCTGCGCGTGGGAGATCGAGTTCTCGCGCTGCCCTCGCGTATCGAGACCCAGGTCACGGCGCTAGAGACCATGGACGGCGACCTCGAAGAGGCCAAACCGCCTCAGTCTCCCGTGGTTTGCCTGGCCGACCGGCTCGACATCGGCCGCGGCGACATGCTGGCGGACCCGGCCGCGCCTCCGGCCGTGGCCCGCGAGTTCGCCGCCACGCTCATCTGGATGGCCGCCGAGCCGCTCCAGCCAGAGACCGCCTATCTGCTGAAACACACCACCCGGCAGGTCTGCGCCAACGTGCTCGCGGTGCGGCATGTGGTGGATATGCGATCGCTCGAACCCGCGCCCTACGCGGGGGAGCTGCGGTTGAACGACATCGCCGAGGTGGAGATCGAAACGCACCAGCCGCTGTACTTCGACGCCTACCGCCAGAACCGCTCTACCGGCGGCTTCATCCTGATCGACCTGACTTCCAACCGCACGGTGGCGGCGGGCATGATTCTGGAACAGTTGGGACAGGCTCCGCGGTCTGCCAAGCCGCCCCATCGCGGGCTCACCGTCTGGTTCACGGGCCTCAGCGCGTCGGGAAAAACCACCCTTTGCGGCGCGGTATACGAGCGCCTCGCGGAGCGCGGCTGCAAACTCGAGTTGCTGGACGGCGACACGGTTCGCAAGCACCTGAGCAAGGGCCTGGGCTTCTCCCGCGAAGACCGCGACGAGAATATCCGGCGCATGGGTTTCGTGGCCGGCTTGCTGACGCGCAACGGCGTGATCGTGCTGGCGGCGGCCATCTCGCCTTACCGCGCCGTGCGCGACGAGATCCGGGCCGCAATCGGCGATTTCGTCGAGGTCTACGTCAACGCCCCGCTGGAAGTCTGCGAGGCCCGCGATCCCAAGGGCCTGTACCGCAAAGCGCGGGCCGGGCAACTGCCCGCATTCACCGGAATCGACGATCCCTACGAAGCGCCCACGAGTCCCGAAGTGGAGTGCCGCACGGACCGCGAGAGCCTGGAAGAATGCGCCGCGAAAGTGCTGGCGGCCATCGACTTGGCGTTGGCGGGCTAGTGTTCTGACCGCGTGATTACTTCCTTAACGCTCCGGGGCGGGCATGCCTGGCCCCACAGCGAGGGAACAAATCAAACGGTCAAGGTACTAGTGTTCTTCCACCGAGCGGGCCGCCAGTTCCCCAAACAGCGGCAGGGAATAGGCCTGGTCATGGGCGGCTTTCACCATCATGAAAATGGACATGACCACCAGCACGACGGAAACCAACCCGTGGATGCGGACGTGTGGCAGCGGCCACGGGATCCAACTCACCACGAAGTTGTTCAGTAGCGAGGCCACGAACAGGTAGAGGCCCTGAAAGGCGTGGAAGCGGATGACGCGGTTCTGGCGGAAACGGTCAGTGGCCAGGACCACGATGGCGACCACCCACCCGATCCACGGGATATAACACAGAATCGAGGCGGTGCGGGGGCTCATGCCCGACAGCGGGTCCACGGCGCCGGCGGGGCTGCCTGGCGTCCCCACCGGCTGGCGGGCGCCGCACCGTCCGCAGAAAGGAGCGGCTGCGTCCACCGGGTTTCCGCATTGGCTGCAAAAGGGCATCCGTCAATTGATACGTTATTCCGTCGCGGGGTGTTCCGGCAACCTTGGGGGGCAGTGCCCGAAAGGTGCGCTGATTCCAAATTGCAATTGGGTCGAACGCGCGTCTCGGTAGCGCAGCGAGACTACAAGCTTAGCGTAATTTGACCTGTGAGCCCGTTATAGAACAGGGTGCAATGCGCTAGCACATCACGCCCAACCAAAAGCAGAAGACCCTGCTCCTTGAGCGCCGCGCCCATCGTCCGGGGCGACTGGAGTTGCATGGGGAATCCGATTAGGGAGAACTGTATCGGATATATGTTGCTTGGCGTTCTTGCGTGAGAGGCAGAACACATCGAGCCAACGTCGATTACCGGAAGTTGCAGGCTTTGGGCAGCTTCGTCGTCAATGCAGGTATTCGATGCTCCGGTATCCAGGAGGCCTAATCCCGTTGCCGGCTGGGGCACGGGCTTGCCTTGTTGAACAAGTGCCTTCGCCACCGATTCCGGCAGAGACACGGCAACCTGCACAATCGGACCACGCTGTTGCAGGGCTATAGCCGGCGAAACCGGAACTATCCTACCATCCGGGGTCCGGGCCTGCCCCGCCAATTGGGTATGAAGGATCGGCACGGAGAATTCCTAAGGTCAACGCTGGAATTGAGACTTCTTGGGGAACGTCATCGGTCCGACGGACTAGCACTGAGCACAGGCCGAACTCACTTGCGGCGGCCCCAAGGGCATCTTGGATGGTATCAAATGGCCCACGCACCTGCTGGTCCTTGATAATCACAAACCTCCCAGGGTATTGGCGTAGCAATTCCTCCCGGTGCTCGTCAAAGTATTGTCGTTCAGTTTCAAGCATGACAGTCTAATCGGCAGTTCTCCAAACCAATAGTACCGCAGAGATGGCAGAAATCTATACTATATTTGGTGGATTCGGGCGTACACCATATATGGTATCATATTGAAAACAAACCCAATATGGCCTACCAGCATTACGCGGCCAGCGAATCCACCGACTCCCGGCGAAAGCGCCTTCCCGACAAGGATTGACGGTCCGCGCGCGGCTATTTGCCCTTCTTCGCGGGCGCCGTAGGCTGCGCCGGCTGCTCTTTCAGTTCGTCCTCCGGCAGCGGCGGCGGGGTTGCGTCGTCGAACTTCAGCTCGGATTCCACCTGGTACTTGCGATAGAGGGTAAAGTACTCTTCGTTCTTGTGCAGGTAGCCTTCCGCCGACAATGTGGTTTGCGCGACGTTCGGCAGCAGAAACGTGTGGCCGGAAATGTCCTCGTCGGCGTAATCCAGAATGGTCTCGGCCACCCTGACTGGGAAATCGGCGGGGATTCCTTCGGCCACCAGGGTCACGCGCAGAATCTCGCGGGTTTTGTCGTCCACGTAGACCAGACCATGGTAAGCGGGGACAATGTCCAGCCGGTGTTCGAAGTCGATGTGCCACTGGGAACGCGCCTGATCCACGTGGTAGGCGACTGCCATGGTCAACTGATTACGAATGGTGGCCCAGTGGTCCCATTCGAAATGCGCCTGCGTGGCGGGTTCGAAAATGTCCCGCAGCAGGCTGCCGAACTCGCCCGTGGTAGTGGCGCCGCCCAGGGTCTTGTAGTCCTGCGTAGTCACCGAGTTGTCTTTCAGAATCAGCTTTTTCTCTTCCTTCTGCTCGAAGTAGCTCAGGCGGGAGGTCAGAGTGTCCAGCAGTTGGAAGCTCGGTTCGCCGTCCGCCCTGCCGCCGGCCCTGGTTCCGGGTGCGGGGGCGGCGTAGCGGCGGGTGACCTGGGTGCAGATGAAATCCGGAAGCCGCTGGCTGTAAGACAGCGCATACTCCCGCGCGTGATCGATAATGGCCTTCTGCTCGATGGAGGTCGGCGGCGGAGCCTGGGGCGGCGGGCCCGGCGGCTCAATCGGCTTGGCTGCGGGCAGGGTCTTCGATTGATCGCGCAGGCGCTCGAGGGCTTCGAGCGTCTTGGGCCCGATCCCCAGGCCCTGCAACAATTCCAGCGAGCGATCGTCGAGGCGCTCCGTGAGCTTTGACTTACTCAGGAAACTGGCCAGTTCCCGGTCGGTCGTCTTGAGTTGTTGGGACGACTGCACGAAGCGATACAGATCGTCCACGGACATGGGCGTCTGGGCCGTGGCGGCCATCGAGACCGCGAACACGGCTGCGAGAAGACGAAGACGCATACGTTTCCATTCTAGACGCGCCGGAACGAAGGTTGGCACGCGAAAGCGCCTGCCCCTGGAGTTTGTATATTTCCGAAGCCCGGAGGGCGAAAGATTGACCGGCCGGGGACATAGTTGACACTTTAGACCGGCGACATGGTTGACAACGTTTCAGATCCGGAAGTGTGGTTCATCGAAGTGGCAGAGAATCCCGGCTGCCCCCTTTTCCTTCTATCAGGTGAT
>Ga0326727_10026651_pt1 | contig 10693 bp, 11 predicted proteins | sample MB2enrmetagenome_FD_207643 | JGI IMG/M metagenome (GOLD analysis project Ga0326727, IMG submission 207643) | Lab enriched peat soil microbial communities from McLean, Ithaca, NY, United States - MB29MY | ecosystem: Environmental > Terrestrial > Soil > Wetlands > Peat | place: USA: New York... | reverse complement strand
CCCGCCAACCCTGGCCAGGGGCGCACCGGTGGAAACAACGCTGGAATGGAAGTTCCTGCGATGGCGGTTGGCCGGGACGTGAGCGGAAGTCTTGATGGTCAGCATGGGCCGGCTCCCTCAGTAACGGATTTTGAATCCGCCCGTGCTGCAGCGTGGCGTGGGCTTCAGTTCGAGGCCGTGCAGGCGCGCCGGAGTGCTCCGGCCGGAACCATCCACCGCCTGCAACAGCTCCTGTTTGGCCTTCTCGATCTCCTGGACCCGGGCATCGATCAGGGCCACCCGCAGGCTGGCGCTCTTGCGCTCCATATTGCGCCGGGCGCGTTCCATCTCCAGACAGGTGATCTGCATGTAGCTTCGGTACGGCCGGGAGAGTTGATCCACCCGGCCGGAGAGGGTGCGCAGCTGATTCAAACCTTTTGCAGGGATTGCCATCGAATTACTCCTTCCCTTTGTTTACGAGGCCGAGCCGGTTGCCGGTGCGGCGTGCCTTCAGCGCGGCACTGCAGACTCGCGCCATGCATTCGTCGATCTTGTGCGGCATCAACGACTGCCCCTCGCGCGTGACCTTGGCCGTTTCGGTGATAAGAACGTCATGGCAGACCCATTGGAAGACGGGATCGTTGAATGCGGCCCGCGCCTTGCGATGAACCAGAATCCGGGCGATGGCAATGGTGGCACGAATGGTCGGCCGGTGGTTGTTGACGCCGGTGCCTCGCAACTCGTTCACAATGTCCACAATGATCTCGGCATCCTGGCGCGAAACGCCGGACTGGGCGATCGCGATGGCGATCTCCGTCTCCCGGTCGAAGTTGCCCATCTGGATGGTGATCAGCCGGTCCATCAGCGCATCCTGGGTCTTATGGACGCCGGCATACTCCTCCGGGTTGGAGGTGAAGATCGCCCGGAAGTCCGGATGAACCTGAAGATACCCTTCGCCGTTCTGGCGCAGGCTGGGGAGATTCAGGACCCGCTCCTCCAACACACTCAGCAAGGCGTTGTTGGCTTCGGGGCGGGAACGGTTGAACTCGTCGTAGATCAGGGTGTTCCCGCTGGCACAGGCAGTGGTGAGGCGGTTGTCCACCCATAACGTATTCATGTTCTCTTCCGTCTTGAGTACGGAATGAATGTAGTTGTCCACCAGCTTCGACTTGCGGTAACCGGCATCCTTGCCGACCAGGTCCGAACTGCCGAACTCGTCATCGCCATGGACGAGCGTGACCGGGCGACCGAGTTTGGCCGCCACGTGGAAGGCCAGCGTCGTCTTGCCGGTGCCCGCCGAACCGGCAAAATGCACTGCGTAACCGACTTCCAGATAGGCCAGCGCCCGCTCGGCCAAGGCCTGAATGTGCGGTGTGGCCACGAATTGATCGCTGGCCTCGGCCTCGATGTTGTCCCCATCCGGCTGCACCCTCACGACCGCTTCCCCAAAGTCTTTGCTGAGTGGTTTTCCCATTGGAATGCTCACTGGATTGCAAGCTCACTTTCTGTCGGCGAGAATCAGGACCGCTTGGAGGCTTTGAGGGGACGTTTGGAGGCTGGCGAGACCCGTGCAACTCGCGAGCGCGCAGACGGCTTCGGCGCATGCGCGAGGTGCGGCTGCTGTTTCGCGCGGCCCCTGGCCCTTGCCGGCCGACGCTGCGGTTCTGCTGCTTCGGTCTTGCCAACTGCAGAGCTACGGCGAAGAGGGCTTCGGCCAAGCCATGCACGGTGGGCGCCCGCGAGATCGCGCGCAAAGCCGGTGCACAGCGCGGAGACCTGAGAGCGCCGCTCTTCGGCCTGACGGATGAGTTCGCCTCGAAGAGCCTGGCGGGAGCGGTTGCCGGAGACAATTTCGTCATGCAGCCGCATCATCGTTTGCGTTAAGAACCCCATGATCTTTTTCCTTTCCAGTGCAGTTGCCGGGTGTGAGCCAATGGATCGGTCCCCACCCGCGAGCAGGCCGGCGCATGTTTCGAGCAGCAACCGCCTGCGCCATCAGGCCAACCGATTGCGCCTGCTTGAACCGGGTTTCGGCGCTGCGTTGCTAAGCTTTTTTCCCGGCCCAGGCTTTGCGCGCGCCAGCCAGGTCGTTCGTCACCGCGCGGCGCTGCGCGGTGACCGAGCGGCGCAAGCCTTTCAGGAAGGTCATCCGTTCCTTCTTGGTCTGTCCGGCCATGGCCATGCGGTCGTCGTGGATTTGAGAGCAGAACTCTTCGACAGACTGCTTGCGTTCCCTGGCGTCTTGCTGCAATTCGGTCATCGCGCTGGCGCGCATTCCGCGCAGAGTAACGATCTCACGACACAACCGTGTCACATCATTGGTCAACATGTCTTCACTCCTGTTCTGGGTTGAAGGCTCGGGGGATTCCCTCGCCGGAGGAGAGGCCTCTGAACGGGGCCTCTTCCCGGCGGTGGAAACCGTACGGGCACAGTTCTACGCCGGCGATGCTGCGCTGGCAGTCAGACCGATGGCTTCGGCATACTTCAGGTAAGTTTCAACCGAAGCGATTACAACGCGAGCTTCCACCGAGAGCAGTTCGATGCCGACCAGCGAGACCTTAACCCAAGCATCGATTACGATGCCTTTGTCGAGGATGCGGTCAACAACTTCTGCCAAGCTGGATGAATCTGTAGACTTATTCACTTTCGCCATTGCGTTCGTTCTCCTTTCCGGCTTCCGCCGCATTACAGGACACAACCCGTGTCCAACCTGCCAGTGCGGGTTGCAAGCAGATGGCCAAAGCAAAATAAGAGCAACCTAAGAGAATCACGGCTAAAATCAGGCCAATGGCGATGGTTGGAACGCTCTAATGCAGTTCGAAATGGATGGACGACTTACGATGCAAGTCATGGAATACAAGCCTGCATCCGCAGATTGGGAGGAGCCATAAATGTTGCAAACGATCGCCGCGAAGAATCGATTTAAGATATCGCTAAGGCATCGCTCGCAGACTCGAGAGGGGGCCGGGAGCAACTAGGGAATTGGTTCCATAGGATGCATTCCATAGAATCAAGCGGCGGAGGCCACAAAGTTGTACGGAGGCCACGGCCCGCTCAACAACAATTTCACGCCGAGTGGAGTAGAGATTTTGCGGACCCGCTTGCGAAACTCGTCGGCGCCGCTCTTCGGCATCAGAAAGTAGAGCGAGAGCAGGCGTCCCTGGTGGGACGACGAGACCTCCCGGCGCTGCTCGGTGGACCAGCCTGCAAGCAGGGTCACGATCCGGTCGGCCAGGAGAACCTTCTCCGGAGCCGGGGTCACCTGCGAGTTGTAGCGATTGCGCAAAGAGGCCAGATAGACAGCTCCCGGGGAGTGCGGAAGGCTGAGGAGCGGCACGGCGGATGGCGGCCACAGGAGGCGAATCCCCATCTCCGTCATGCCGCGCAACTGGCCCAACAGAACTTCGTACTCGCGGCGGTGGTCCTCGAGCAGTTGAACGATCTGCTCTTCGCTCTCCATCAGGCAACCGTAACGCAGGGGAATGACGGTCTGGCGGGCGTGGATTGCCTCGACCACGCTCTCGTAGGCCAGCAGAGAGGAGACGCTGGGCGCCGCAGTTGGTCCTTCCACCCCCGATACCACGGCCATCAGGCCGTGGCCCGTCACAACACGGATTCCCGGACCGAGGGAAGGCCCATCCACGTCGTGTTGGCAGATGCAGTAGAGAAGAAACTTCATGCCTGCGCACCGCCGGAGAGATCCGGAGCAAAACTATAGGGTGGCCAGGGGCCGGTGAGCGCCAGCATCAGGCCGGGAAACGCCTCGCCGCCGTTGAACCGTTGCAGACTGGCCTTGAAGTCCTGGAACGCTTCCGGCGGAATGAGGAAAGCCCAGTTCAAGACGACCTCGGCCTCAGTTCCCTCGGCCACCGGCGTCAGCACCTTGCGTTCCCTGAAGCCGCCGGCATGGGTCCCCAATGCCGCTGCCACGCGCTGACTGAACGCTCTCAGACGTTGGTTGAACTCCCGCTCCAACTGGGCCTTGATCCGCTTCTGCTGAAAATAGCGTGTGCCAGGAGAGCCAGAGAGTTCATCCGTAGCGGGATGAAACAGGCCCTGCAGTGCGCCGGCACGATGCAGCAGCCCTTTGACGGCCCATTCCTGTCTTTCGCCGAGTTCGGCGAAGAACCCTGCAATGGCCACGCGATGCTCGAGGATGAACTGCTGCAGGCTGTCCAGAGAAGAGAACAGGGTGGCAAAACGCGCTGGCAACACCGGGGCCTGGCCCATGACATATTCGATCACGGATTCGTGGCGGCAGACGCGCGGTCCGAGCCAGGACAGGTCCTGCATGTTTGCTTCCGCGAACTCGCCTAAAAACTCTCCCAGCTCGACTTCACTGTAGATGGCGCAAGCCTCGCCGCAGGCGCGCAGCAAGACCGGATGGCAGTCATCCACCCCGGATGCAGCGCATTGGAGTTCGCAGCCGGAGGGGGTAAGGCAATACAGATAATAAGCCAGTTCGCTAGGTTTCATTCCCGCCGCCTTGCTTCTTCCAACTCTGCTTCCAGGTCGTCCGGCCGGATCAGGACAGCCACAGTGTCCTGCGGATTCTCGATCCTGCCGGCCACCGCGCGGCGCACGGCACGCAGGGCCGCCTTAGCGCATACGCCCTGGATTTCGGCGCCGCTGAACTCCTGGGTGGCCGCGGCGAGGCTGGCGATGCTGATCCCCGGCGCCAGCGGCTTGTTGCGCAGATGCACCGTGAAGATCTCGCCGCGGCCCTGCTCGTCAGGCAGCGGAATCTCGACGATCTCATCGAAACGCCCTGGACGCAGGATGGCCGGATCGAGCATGTCCGGCCGGTTGGTGGCGCCCAGCATGAGCACTCCCCTCAGTTCCTCGACGCCATCGAGTTCTGCGAGAAACTGGCTGAGGACGCGCTCGGCGACGTGCGCATCGGAGCCGCCGGCGTTGCGCGCCGGCACCAGCGCGTCAATCTCGTCGAAGAAGATAATGCAGGGCGCCGCCTGCTTGGCCTTGCGAAACATGTCGCGCACGCCCCGCTCCGACTCCCCCACGTACTTGGAGAGCAGCGCCGGACCTTTAACCGAGATGAAGTTGACCTTGCTTTCGCTTGCGATGGCCTTGGCCAGCATGGTCTTTCCACAGCCAGGCGGCCCGATCAGCAGAATGCCCTTGGGCGGGCGAATACCGGCCTGGCTGAACAACTCCGCAAACTGCAACGGCCACTCCACTGCTTCGACCAGCCGCTGCTTGACCTGCGCCAGGCCGCCCACGTCCTCCCAGCGAACGCTGGGCAACTCCACGAAGACCTCGCGCATGGCGGAGGGCTCGACCTCGCGCAAGGCATCCAGGAAGTCGTCCTTGCGCACCTCCAGCCGGGACAGTTGTTCGTAAGGGATCTTGGCCAGCGCGAAGTCAATGCTGGGCATGATGCGGCGCAGGCAGATCATCGCGGCCTCGCGGCAGAGCGCCTCCAGGTCGGCCCCCACAAAGCCGTGGGTGATCTCCGCCAGGTGGCCGATTGCCACGTCTTCGGCCAGAGGCATGCCCCGGCTGTGAACCGAAAGGATCTCCTCGCGCCCGATGCGGTCCGGAATCGGGATGGCAATCTCGCGGTCGAACCGGCCGGGCCGGCGCAGGGCCGGATCGAGCAGATTGGGCAGGTTCGTAGCGGCGATCACGATCAGATGCTGGCGTTTGGCCAGCCCGTCCATCAGCGCCAGAAGTTGCGCCACCACCCGCTTTTCCACCTCGCCGACCACGTTCTCGCGGCGCGGCGCGATGGCGTCGACCTCATCCAGAAAGATGATGCTGGGGCCTTTGCGCGTGGCCTCCTCGAAGATCTTGCGCAGATGGGCCTCGCTCTCGCCATAGAACTTGTGGATGATCTCCGGACCGCTCACCGAATAGAAATTGGCCTCGGTTTCATGCGCGATGGCGCGCGCGATCAGCGTCTTTCCGCATCCCGGAGGACCGTGCAGCAAGACGCCCTTGGGGGCGTCGATTCCCAACTGCTCAAATACCTCGGGATAGCGCAGCGGCAACTCGATCATCTCGCGGATGCGCTGCAACTGCGGCTTCAGCCCCCCGATGTCCTCGTAGGTGGTGGAGCGCGCGGCCACTTCCTCGGCCTGCTGCGGGTTACCAATCACCAATAGCGTGGTGGGATTGATCAGCACCGACCCCTTGGGCGTGGTGCTGCCCACACGGAACTCCGCCCAGCGGCTGCCAAACAACGGGGCACGGATCCGGCTTCCTTCGCGCACCGGCAGGCCGTCGAGCAGGCTGCCGATATAGTCCAGATCGCGATCGGCGGGCCGGACGTTGGCCGGGGCCAGCACGATGCGCTCGGCAGGCCGGCAACTGATCTTATGTACGGCCACTGCCTCATCCAGTCCCGCACCGGCGTTCTCGCGGACCAGCCCGTCGATCTGGATGCGCGACTGCCCGCGCAGTTCCTTGTGCGCCGGCATGGCCTTGCAAACGGTCGCGCGCTTGCCGGTGATCTCCACCGTATCGCCGACGGCGACCCCGAGTTTCTCGAGGTCTTCCGGGCCCATGCGTGCAATCCCGCGCCCGACATCCCGGCTCAGCGCCTCAGCGACCTTGAGCTTTAGAACCGGGAGTTCCACACGTTCCGAAGCCATGGTTACACCCTCATTTCACACACTTAATCTCCACCACCCCGTTATTGCAGGTGACCTGTATCTTCTGGCGAGTGTAGCTGGCTGGAAGCAACACCTCCTTGCGATACTTCTTTTCACCGTGCGCGGCCGTGATGATGAGCAGATCGTCCTCAACGGCGATTTGCACGTCTTCCACGCTGATGCCGGGCATCTCGGCCACGATCAATACGTGATCTTCCTCCTCGAAGACATCGACCACGGGCTCGCGAACCTCCTGCACAACGGAGCGGCCGGATTCCCGGTCCTTGCGAATGTTCCCGAAGGGCTCGATGCGCGGACCATCTCCCCCCAGTCCCGACTTGATGGTGAAGCCGTAGATTCCCTTCAGCTCCTTGCCGGCGCCGTGAATCTCGCCGCTACGGGAGATCTCTTCGCCAGATTCGGCCATGTCTCCCAGTTTCTCGACCAGGTCCCCAAGTCCCTTGAGAATCCCGCCGAGCCCGGTCTCGAAACCACCTTCGGTCTTTTTCTCATCGCGTTTCTTAAACATGTGAATGTACCCCTTCGCTCTGAATTCCGTACTCCTTCACCTTGCTGTGGAGGGTCTTGTAGTCCACCTGGAGGAGACGCGCGGCCTTGGCTTTGTTTCCACCCGCTGTTCGCAGGGCGTCGACGATGGCCGTCCGCTCAACGTGGACCGTGTTGCTGTGGACGATCTCGCGCAGCGAGAGATCGCTGCGCCCCCGGTTGGGCGCGCAGGGTCGCTTCGCCTGTTCCTCCTCCAGCAATGCACTACCGTTCTGGAGCCCCAATCCGAGGTGCTCCTCGGAGATCACATCCTCGGCCATCAGCACGCCGCGGCGTACGACGGAGCGCAGCTGGCGCACATTTCCGGGCCAGCGGTAGGCCAGCATCGCCTCCACGGCCGGTGGGGAAAACCCGCGGATGAATTTGGAAAGCTCAATGTTCGCAATGTCCATGAACCGCTTGGCCAGGTACGGGATGTCTTCGCAACGCATGCGCAGGGGCGGGATGGATATGGTGTATTCGTTGAGCCGGAAGTAAAGGTCGGAGCGGAACGAGCCGTGATCGCAAAGCGATTCCAGGTCCTGGCCGCTTGCGGTCAGCATCCGGGTGTCCACATGGATGGGCTTGACGCCGCCCAGCCGGTACAGGGTCTTTTCCTGGAGCACGCGCAGCAGCTTGGCTTGCGATGCCAGCGGCATATTGGGGATTTCGTCCAGAAAGAGCGTCCCCGTGTTGGTTTCCTCGATCTTACCCACGGTCTTCTGATCGGCCCCGGTGAAGGCGCCCCGCTCGTGTCCGAACAACTCGCTCTCAAAGAGCGCCTCGGGAACCGCGCCGCAATCCACGGGCACAAATGGCTGCCGCGCGCGATTGCTGGCCTGGTGAATGGCCCGGGCCACCACCTCTTTGCCGGACCCGGTTTCGCCCACGATGAGCACGCTGAAATTCGACTTCGCGACCCGTTCAATGGCCGCGATCACCTTGCCGATCGCCTGGCTGGGTCCAAAGGTCTCGCGCGGCGAAAGAACATGGTGGACGTGGTCCACCAAGTGCTTCAACTCCAGCTTCAGGCGCCGCTCGTTCAAGGCACGGAGCACAACGCGGAGTACCTGTTGATGCTCAAATGGCTTGGCCAGATAGTCGTGGGCGCCGGCACGGAGCGCCTCCACCGCTCCCTGTACCTGGGCAAACCCTGTAATCAGGATCACAGGCAACTCCGGATCAATCTCCTTTGCCTTGCGCATCAGCTCCATGCCGTCCATGCCCGGCATCCTGATATCTGTCAGCAGCACATCGGGGTCTCCGGCGCGGACCAGTTGCAGAGCCTCAGCTCCGTCTTTGGCCAGCAGCGGCGTCAACCCCTCGTGGCTCACCACGTGGCCCAACAATCGGGCCATCGAGCTGTCGTCGTCGGCAATCAGGATCCTGCCATGCACGGGATTCATCGGGTCCTTCTTTGCCGCACCCTGGGCAGGCCCACCGGGTAAACAACGTCGATATCGGAATCCAGGTACTTGGCGGCCTCGTGAAGCATCCCCAGGAACAGGATTCCGCATTCCCCGGCGCCCAAGGTTTTGTTGATTCGATCGGCAACGAAGCGGTCGCGCTTCTGCAGCAGCGTGTCGCGCAATATTTGCTGGCGGTTCTCCGTCCGGACCGCTGCCTCGGATGCAAATGCAGCGGTTGCCAGTTGATATTCCTGCACCAGGAGTTCGGGCGATTCCGTGCCCATCAGGGTCGCTCCGCGCGCCTCAAGTTCCAGCAGCAACCGGTGGTTTCGGCTGCCCGCTCCAGCCAACTCCGACACAATTACCCGCTCGTGCCCGCAAACCGGCAAACCATCCTGATAGAGCCGCACGGTTCCCTGGGCCTGCGGCAGGCGCGCAGCCACGCGCTCGATCTCCTCCCACATCTTCTCCACCACGGCCACGTTGCGCGACAGACCCTGCCGCCCAAGGGTGGACAGTTTCTTGCCACGAATCGATGCACCCAGCGTTCCCATGTCCGCCGCCGTGTGAATAATCGGGATGTAGATGAGCTTTCTTTTCCCGACGCATGTTGGCGGAGCATTCATGGAACTGATCATCATGCGCCTGCTCCCGCGCGAAGTCCACACAACCCCGCACCGTTCCTCTGCGCGCGCTCGATTGCAAAGAGGTTAAATCTAGGCGCAGTGAACGCAAGTTGCATGGATTGACGGAAGAGCGGTGTAGGACGAGCTTCAGCCCATTCCGGGAATCGGGTGAGAAATAACCGTTCAAGGCGCATCCCTGAGCAGGAAGGAGTGCACTGCGAAGGTTCACACGATCGACAACTCTTGGATTCGCGGTAACGATACCGCGATCTCATTCAAATGTGGCCCAGGCGCGTAGTCCGGAAGGAGAGGAGATTTGATCAATTCGGACAGCATTCAAATTGTGTCGAGCAGCGCTGTATGGAACGATCGGGAAAAGCGACTCAGATTGCCCCACGAAGGGAGAACGAACAGAGATTTCATTCATTGCCCTCTTTGAGCCAACCGTGAACGAACATTCGTTAGTGTTCAATGCTGGGCATAAGCCACGGGCGACGGGCTTCTGCCGCATGCCTCTCATGGATGGCCTGCGCGCATCCTGCTATCCGACCTTACGGGCATACTCCTGGCCTGCACGTTGCCAGGAGAACGTGCGCTGAATGTGCGCGACTCCCTCGGCCAGCATCCGATAGTACAGTTCAGGCTCCCGGCGATAGACGCGGATGCCGTCCTCGACGGCAATTCGCAGCTCATGCGCTAACTCCTGAAAGACGGCGAAGGACCGGCGCTGCTTGAGCCTTGAAGGAGAGCCGCCTGTCCTGTCGTACAGGGCGTTGTTGATGGCCTGCCAGTCACTGCGAGCGGTTGCGATGTCGTCCTTCTCTCGAAATAGAATCCCGGTGGGATGCGCAGACAACCCGTGATATCGATCGGCACGGGCCTGAACGGCCCGGCTGAACGCTGAGGTCGCACGCAGTGGAACGATCTGCTCGAGGTTTCCTCCGGTCGCACGTCCAATTCCCACACACCCGCCGGCCAGGTAGAACTCGTTTGCCATCCCGAAGGGCTCATACAGCGATGGCATGAGTCCATAGGCAGCCCCCTGCAGGGCTGCCGTGAAACCAGCCACCCAAATGAAGGGAAAAACAAGGACGTCCTGAGGGAAGTCTGTCGCGAGTGCTTTCAGGAATCCCAGACCAGCCCGGTCCTCGTCCCCGGGAATCGGAAAGAAGAGAAACTGAGCGCAGTCGGGCTGATTGTGATGCATCGCCAGGTAGTCCTGGACGGCCGCGGCGGCTACGTCATATCCCTTCTGACGGGGGTCGTCGCGACCCGCCATGACAAACCAAGGGGACTCATCACGGCGGAACTTGCTCTTGTCGCCCCATACTGGTTCCCTCTCGGTCGGCGTGTGGGCATCGAGAGCGCTCAATGCTTTTTGACGATTGCCTGACTTCCACTTCTGGAGAGGAGCGAAGTTCCCGATTCTCGCCTCTCGCAGATCGGCATCGGCGACTGCAAGCTCCTTAAAGGGACCGTTATCGACTCCGACGACTGGGCAGCGGCTTAGGTCAGCTTG
>Ga0326727_10026648_pt1 | contig 10694 bp, 5 predicted proteins | sample MB2enrmetagenome_FD_207643 | JGI IMG/M metagenome (GOLD analysis project Ga0326727, IMG submission 207643) | Lab enriched peat soil microbial communities from McLean, Ithaca, NY, United States - MB29MY | ecosystem: Environmental > Terrestrial > Soil > Wetlands > Peat | place: USA: New York... | reverse complement strand
CAGCCGCCGCCGCACTGGAGGAAGGCTTGATTTCGCCCTCGGAAGAGACTTGGTGCAGGAGGGTGCCGGAACTATTGGGCGAGGCCTACCATTGCTCGCATCCTGCGCCCGAGGAACCGTTCACACTGGCCTCGGCGCTGGCCAACTCCTGCAACTATTTCTTCACCCGACTGAGCCTTCGCCTGCGCCCGACCCAACTGGAACATTGGTTCGAAGCGTTCGGACTGGGCCGCCCGCCCGGCCGAGTTGCCATCGGAAGGGACGATGCGGGCAAAGCGCGCGCGGCCCTGGGTGAAGGAGGCGTAACGGTATCTTCCGCCCAACTCCTTATGGCCTATTCGGCGTTCGCCAACCGGGGCACGGCGTATCGATTGAGCAGGCGCAAGCCAGGCGTCGACCGCGCGGCAGCCGGGCGGGCCGCCCCCAGCGATCCTGCTTTTGCAGTTCGGCTGCGCTCGGAAACCCTCAAAGTCCTCTCCGCCGGCTTGGAGGGATGCGTTCAATTTGGCACTTGCGGGGCGGCTGCCGTGGAGGGGGTTCGCATTGCGGGAAAGACGGGAACCGCTACAGCGCTCGATGGCAGTGGGGTGACGCACGCCTGGTTTGCCGGCTACGCACCGGTGGACCAACCTGAGATTGTTTTGGTGGTTTTTCTCGAGCGCGGCACGGGGCAGCACGATGCGGCTCCGCTGGCGGGGAAAATCTTCAAATTCTGTTTCGCAAGAGTGCCCCTGGGCCTCCGGCCCACCCAAGGGAGTGAAAATCCCAACGCTCGTCGCCCCCCCGAGAGCGGGGACCCAGGCCGGTGGATTCCTGCTTTCGCGGGAATGAAGCGCCGGGAGTGATTTTCAGGAGAGCGGCGGAGCGGCAAGTGGAAATTCCAGTTCAAGATTCAAGAAGACGGAACGGCCGTGATCCGGCTTAAGAAGACTTCGCCGGACGCGAAGACCATCAGCAGGAGTTGCGGAGAAGAACGACGACCGTGAGAGGACTCCTTGTTGCAGCAGTGGCTATTGGCCTCGTCGTGGGGCCCGGTTGGGGCGTAGCGCAAGAGTTCAGGGTCCAACTCTTCTCCGAAGGGATTTCGACAGCGCTGAGGCTCGAGGCCGGAAGAACACCAGCTATCCTCTGTGACCCGCGGCGCCCCAGCGACTGCCTGACTTTAGAACCTGGAGCAAGGGCGAGCTGCACTGGTAGCGGGGGGAGGGTTGGGTGTAGCACTCCCCGCGCTTCGCGAGAATTCCAGCGCCTGGAGGTGGAGTCGGCATCGCCATTTCGAGTGACGGCTGAGTTCCTGAAGGCTGGGGCGAGCCAACCTGTGTTGGTCCGCAGGCTGGAGATCAGCCCCTGGCGCGGCGGGCTGTTGCCGGTGTTGCCGACCGATCTTGAATCCTATGTCGCCGGGGTCGTGGCGGGCGAGGCCGCCATCTTCCGCGCTCCGGCCGCACGCGAGGCGATGGCCATCCTGGCCCGCACCTGGGCCCTCCGCCGGCGCGGGCGGCATCAGGCGGAAGGGTTCGATTTCTGCACTCTCACTCATTGCCAGGTTTTCCGCAGCCTCGTTCCGGGGGCCGCCGAGGATCCCGCGGTGCATCGGACGCAAGGTCAAGTGCTACAGTTTCGCGGCAACGCGGTGGACCCGTATTACAGCGCCGACTGCGGTGGGATGACGGAAGCAGCGGGAAATGTATGGCCGGACAGCGCCCAACCGTATTTAGTGACTCTCCGCGATCCTTATTGCGCTGGCAGCGAACATGCCACGTGGCGAAGAGTGATGCCACTCGAGCAAGCGGAACAAATTCTTCGCCGCGACATGCGCGTGGCGTTGGGCGGCCCGCTGACGCGGATCGCCATCGCGAAAAGCGACCTCTCGGGGCGCGCGCAAGTTCTGCGGGTGGAGGCGGGGATCGAAAAGCAGGTGGATGCCAACGCGTTCCGCTACACCGCCAACCAGCGTTGGGGTTGGGCCACGCTGGAAAGCAATCTGTACACGATCGACCAGCAGGGCGGCGCGCTGGTCTTTGAGGGGCGCGGGTTGGGCCACGGCGTGGGTCTTTGCCAGGCGGGCGCCGAGGCCATGGGCAGAATGGGCCAGTCAGCCGAGCAAATCCTCGCCTTCTACTTTCCCGGCACCCGGTTGGCGGCTCTCCCTGACCCGGCGGCGGACCTTAGCCTCTCGAGCGAGCACTTTGCAATGGCCTTTCCCGCCAGCCAGCGGGAATGGGCGCCGCGGGCGCTGGAAACGCTCGAGCGCGTACGAAGGGAAGTGAGCGCACGGGTGGCACAAACAGGCTCTCCATGGTCTGCGGCGCTTTCCCATCTCCTGGGCAGCCACATTCGAGTGCGAACCTTCGAGACCACGTCCGAATTCATTCATGCCAGCGGACAGCCGGGCTGGGCGGCGGCCAGCAATGACGGTGAATCGATCGACCTCCAGCCCCTGAGCTTGCTCGAGCGAAAGGGAATCCTGGAAACCACTTTGCGCCATGAGTTGATGCACCTGGTTGTGCATCACGCCCGCGCCGCGAGCGTTCCCCAGTGGTACGAGGAAGGACTGGTCCTCTATCTCACGCACCAGCAAGCCGGGCCGGGAGGAAGCGAGCTCGCGCCCGGGCGCAGCCTCGAAGAGGCCATCTCGAGCCCGCGTTCCGAGGCGGAGATGAAGGCGGCCTACGCCTTGGCACTCGAGCGCGTGCGCCGGATCGCCGCGCAGCGGGGCGAGGCGGCGTTGTGGAGGATATTGCGGGAGCCGGCGGGGGAAGAACGGAATTGGGTGGGGGAGCGGTGAAGGACACTGCGAGTTGGGTGTTGCGGGGTGGGTCCTGCGCCGCTCACTCCGGCGTATTTCAGATTTGAGATTTCAGATTTCAGACGCTCACCCCGGGCTATCTCAGATTTGAGATTTCAGATTTCAGATGAAGGCGCGACCGCGCTGGGCGAATTCAGCCGCGCCAGGCCGAGCAGCCAGAAGAGCCATCCGGCGGCAAGGAGAATCAGCACCGAACCCGCGCGCAGGCACAACTGCAAATAATCCCAGAATCCGGCAGGGGCCAGGGGCCGCCACTGCGCCAAGCAATAAGCGGAGCCGCCGAATACAACGACACTGAGAAGGCTGGTTAAGAAAGGTGTCTGGAAAGCGGCGCCCAAGAGGGTTTCGCCGAGCGGTCGGCGTGCCTGCGGGCTGCGGCTTGCAAACAGAGCCATGAGGATGCTAAGAAGCACACCGGCGGCCGCAATCCAAATCAGGCCCTCGATCAATGTGAAGACTCTGCTTATTAGCAAGTAGCTGACCGGTACCTGCAAATGGAAGGTGAGAAAAGAAGCGAGTTCGAGGGAGCTTTGGCTAACCCAGGCGCAGACCCCCGCCAGCACCGAACCGAGGGCCGCGGCGGCGACAAGCCACAAAAGGCTTTGGCCAAAACGCTTGCCACCGAAGCGGACCAAGCGAGCCGGGGAGAGCGCCTGAGCGTTGCCCGCGGCGACCTCGAGGGCGCTGCTCATGGTACCGGCGAGGGCCGCGGCGGCCGCGAGGACGAGCCCCACGGCGCCGACAAGGCCGAGCAGGAGAACCAGAGCCGAGGACTCCGAAAGCCAGAGCCACCCGTAAGCAGCCAGCCCCCACAAACCGAGAAAGACGGCGAGCGCGCTGATTGACAGCAGGCTACGCGTAAGAACCGTGGCGCACCACACCCATGTTTGAAAGGCCTTTTTCATGGTACTTGACTCCCCTGAGGTTGGCGCCGAAGGCACCGGGCGGCAGCGTCAGCTACCGCCTCTTCGTTGGGATTGCATGGCGGCAGCTTCGCTGCCGCACTCCCAGGCGCGGCGCGCCATTTCCGCGACGAACTCCCGTACGCCGGCCGATGGCCTGGGCTGGGATCGGTCGCCCCTTCGGGGCTTATCTCAATGCGGCGCCTCGATCGTGACCCCGAGGGCTTTTGTGGAGGCTTGACGCGCCGGCTCATACATGGGCAAGGCCCGGGCCGGAGTCGCCTGGAACGCGCCGGGAGTGACGGCCTTGAGGAGAAAATGGAACTGCCCCTGGCCGCGGGCGAAGGTGGTGGTGAAAAGCGCCGCCCGATCGTCGTGAAACTCGCGCCGCGTGTAATAGAAATCCCACCAGGAGGGCTTCTCTTTCAGTTCGTACAGATCGTCGTGCTCAATGAACTCGAACCCGGCCGGAATGGGATCTTCGATTTCAAAGTATTGTTCGTCATGGGTACTCGACACGGTCAGCCGCACCGCCAGGACGTCGCCTGTTTGCACGGGACCGTCCAGGGGCTTCTCTTCGTAGACGATTCGATCCTCCAGCCGCTGGGGCACGAGTTTGAAGTAATCCCGTACGACATTGAGCGCCGTGGCGCCCGCCGCGGCGGGCGTGGGCTGGCGGGAGAAATAGGTGGCCATGGCGGACCAGTAAAGAACGCCGCCCCCGGACTTCACCACTCGCACCTCATTCTCGCCCGCCTGAACGGCGGACGAATCAGCCGTGATGACGATGGGAAGCGGGTTGTTGATGTCCTTTTCGGTCACTTGCCGTTCGGCCAGTTTCCGGTTGTTCAGGAAGAGGGTGAACGTGTAGTTCGCCTTGAGTTCCCCTGAAACTTTCAGGTAATCAATCAAGCCATAAATGGCCGTCGCCGTCTGCTCGGTCGAGTCCCAGTAATAGCCGTCGGAGCGGTGCTCGATCAGCCAACGCGCGGCTTTAGGCAACAGTTCATGTTTGGGCTCGATATCGGCGAGGGCCTTCACAGCGTAAGCGGTGGTCTCGAAAGAGTTGTCCGAGGAGAAGTCGAGCATCTCCTGCCGCTCCGATTTCCACCAGGCATAAGGGCCCTGAGTCTGGACGGAGCGCGCCAGCCTTTGGGTAAGGCCAGGAGAGCCACACCGTGCGGCGAAAGGTGTTCTCGATAAGCATACAGGTCCTCGACCAGACGCGCCTCCAGCGTGCCGCTCAACTCCAGGGCGTAAACGAGATAAGCCCGGATGTCCGCGCGGGCGCGGGGGTTCTCCTGGATCTGGCGCAGCAGCGATTCCCTTCCCCGGTTCAGCTTCGCCTCGTCCACCGTGTAGCCGGCCTGTCTTGCCTGCGCCAGCCCGGCCACCACGTAGGCGGTCATAAAGGGATGTGTCCGGTCGGTTTCCCACCAGCCCCAACCGCCGTCTTCGTGCTGGAACTGATAAAGCCGCTCGAGCCCGGCGGCGATCTTCTTATCCAATTCGATGTTTGCGGCGGGCGGCGCCAGTCCCAGTTCTTTGATCGCCTGCTTCACCAGGATATTGGGCAGAAAGCTGGACATGGTCTGCTCGACACAGCCGTAGGGATAGGTGGCGAGATAATCGAGGGCGGACATCAGGGTGCCGGCCATGGAAGGAGCAAGATCAAAGCGGAGCGAGGAGGCCTCGGCATTGATCTCCTGCGGCAGGTGCAGCGTCTCGGTGGCCTCCTCCTTGTCCGCGCGCAGGGCGCCGGACACCGCCGAGTTCATCTCGAGTCCCCAGGGCCGCACGGGCGTCTCGAGTTCAACTGCATCCGACTCCTCGTCGGTAAGAGCCTTCGCCAGGAATTTCGCCTTTCCGAACTTCGGCGCCCGGATCTTCCAGGTGGCCACAGCCTGTCCGTTCTGGGGAACGTTGAGGGCGGTCTTGGCGGGATCGGCCAATTCGACTCCCTCGGCCTCAAGAGAGACTTGCGCCGCCTTGTCGGAGTGAAGATAGTTGTGAACGATAGCGCTCACCGTGGCCGTGTCGCCTTGCGTGAGGAAACGCGGCGTCTCGAGGCGCAAGATGAGATCTTTGCGCGTGATCACCTTGGAAGTGACCTGGCCCACCAGGGTGTCCCGCGTGGAGGCCCGAGCCGTGGCGCGCCAGGTGGTGAGCGAGTCCGGGAAGGTGAAACTGGCCTGCGCCTTGCCGGAGGAATCGGTCACGATGGCGGGCAGCCAGGCCATGGTGTCCGGGAAATATTTCCGCACGGAGGGTTGAATCATCTGGCCCGGGTTTTTGAAATCCGCAAAGCGCGTGGGCGGGCGGAGAAAACTCAACTGCATCTTCTGACTTCCGGAGTAACCCACGAACCAGTAGGTGGTGGAAAACTGGGTGAAGACCTGGTTCCAGAGCCGGTGGTAAAAGGTCTTTTCGGGCGAGAGGACGGTATCCGGCTGGATGGCGTAAATCGCCTCGTCCACCACGCCCAGACTTACTTCCGCGCTGACGGGGCGGTTCTGCTCGTCGCGCGTGCTCACGGCGTAAGTCACCTTCTCGTTGGGCCGGTACTGCGGCTTGTCCGTTTCCACGGTGACCTTCAGGACTTTCTCAGCGGCGGGAACCGAGATGTTCTTCGAGCCCTCGAAGAGTTGCTCGCTCTTCAAGAACGTTACGCCGACAAAAAAATTCGGCTCGAAGCGTTCCTCGATGGGGACATCGACCGTGAGCGAGTCGGCCGCGGCCTCGTGCAGACTATAGGAATAGACTTGCTGGCCCTCCGTGGTGACGAGCAGGCGGGCGCCCGGGGCGTGCGTCACGATCAGCAGGTGAGCGGTCTCGCCCGGCTTATAAGATCGTTTGTCCGGGTAGATTTCAACGCGCCGGTACTCGGCTTCGCCGCCGCCATAGGAAGCGCCCGCCACCCACAGGTAGCTTTCGAAGGTTGCCGGCCGGTGCTGCAAATAAGTGGAATTGGCGCGCACGGTGAGCCAGGGGACGTTCGGGACGGTATAGGTGTAATGCGCCAAGCCGTTCGAATCGGTGGTGACGTCAGTCGTGGAAAAAGGGCCGGAGGGTTTGCGGTCGCCCCAGGACTGGTGGCCCTCGAAAAACAACTGAACGGGGGCCGAGACGGGCTTCGAATCGTAGTCCAGGGTTCGCACGGTGAGGACCGCTTGGTCACCGGGTTTGTAGAGATAGCGGTCCGCCTCGAGCAGCACCACAATGTTCGAAAATGTGGCCAGGATGCCGCGGCCTCCCATGATCTCGCGATGGCTCGCATCGGTGACCTGTGCTTCGAGGTGATAATAGTAATCCTGCCCGCGGGGATTGACCTCCGTCGGCAGGCTGAGGTGCAGCACGCCCTCGGCGTCCAGTTGGCCGGTCCCCTGGCTGATTTCCTCGCCCAGATAATCCGGTCGGTAAAAGCCTTCGCCCTCCTCGCCCCCGCCCTCGTCTTCCTCCGTTCCCCAGAGGACTTCCCAATAAGGGAAGAGGTAACGGGACCGGCGGACGGAATACTTCACGCGGCCATGGGCCACCGGCGCTCCGAAATAGTAGCGGGCGTTGATGGTCGCTTGTATCGGTTCGCCTTGGAGATACCGAGCCTTATCGAGGCTCACGGAAACCTCGAATTCCGGCTTCTTGTATTCCTTCACTTCGAAGTTTCCATACTCGCGCTTGTCCCCGAAGTGGGCGACGATGTGGTAGGTTCCCAGGACGGCCAGGGGGCCGAGGGTGAGCTTGCCGTTGAACGATCCGAAGCGGGAAAGCTCGAGCTGCTGCTGATAAACCACCTTATCGGCCGGGTCCGTGACCTCCACGCTGATGGGGCCGGGGATGTCCGGAGTATACTGGCCGCCGCGCCGGCCGCGCACGATGCCTTTGAAATTCACCTCGTGCGTGGGGCGATAGACAGGGCGGTCCGTGTAAATGTAGGCGACATATTCGGTGGCCGAGGTATCTTCAAAGAAGAAAGGCTCGACGCTGGTGGCAACCACGTCTTCGCCGGCCTCGGCCACCATGATCGAGTCTTGCACTTTGATGTCCTTGAACGTGGTTTGGAAAACCCCGGAGTCATCGGTTTTGCCGCGCGCCAGTTCCTGGTGATTGTTGAAGACCACGGCCGTCGAGCCGCTGACGGGAGCCCCCGAGTGGCGGTCCGCCAGGTAGAGAAAAACCTGGCCGGGCGCGGTCTTCGAGACCAAGGCGAGTTCCGTGATCATCAGCAGGGTGTAGGCTCGTAGCTCCTGATGGGCCACCTCAACCAGGAACAAACCTTTCTGGTGGAGATCGACGGGTACTTCCTGGTACTCCGCACCTCGCGTTCTGGGCAGAAGCTCGCGCCATCCCAGCACCAGTTGCTGGCGGTTGAGCAGAGGCACCTGGGCGTAAGCGGCCAAGTCCAGCGGAATGCGCTTCAGCGTCTGCGCCTGCTCTCGCCCCGCGCGGTAGCGCCAACGCGTCTCGAAGCGGAGCTGCTGCCGGAAGAAATCCCGAATACTCAGGCGCAGATCGCGCTTCCAGGCGTGGAACCGCTCGAGCCATGTTTTCTCCCGCGCCAGTTCGGCTTTCTCACTGCCGAAGGAATGCGCATCGCGCAACTTGGTAAAGAACAAGAGAGGGTCCTTGACGCGATAAACGCGGAAATCCAAGTGATCCACCTGGCGAAACTGAACCAGAACCTGGGGATGCCCAGAAAGTGAATAGGTTTGGCGCGTGGAAACCGAAAAGGAAGGCTCCGCCGTCTCCGCCTCTGGGCCGAAAGCGGGAGCTTGGGCGGCGCCCCCAACGAGGGCGAGGACGATAGCCAGGATGAGGCGCATACGCCGCGGCGCGGCGCCCGGAATCAAGCGGCGACCAGAATTTGAGATTTGCGTGTACATGGCGCGCGTTTCCGACCTTCCCTTCCGAAATGACAGACTTTCGACCTGTCGCGCTAATGCCCGGCGCTACCGGTGCCGGCGCCGGGCGCTCGGCCCGTCAGCGCAGGATCTCAAGCCGGTACACTCCCAGAAAATTTGGGTTCACCGCCAGCGGCCTCCAGCGCGGCTGGGGATGGCCGAGCAACTGGCCTGCCTGGACCTCGCGGACTTCCCCACTCTGCCCGCCCAGGTCGCCCGTGTGATAGACGATCCAATCCCTGCCCGCCGGTTGGAAATGCGACTTCCCGACAAACAGCATAGTGTGGAAGGGCTCTCGCTGGACGGACTGGTGAAAGAAGATCAAGTCACCCGGCCGGGCGGCGCGGATGTCCCTTGAGATGAGAAATGTGTTGTATTCAAGCAGGGTGGCAGCATCCGCGAACTCGGAGAAAGCTCCCCTGCCGGGATCGCCAGGAAGCAGAGGGCCGGGCCCGGTGCGAAACAAGGCCCGTTCCATCGGCCGCCGGCTCGAGGGCCATTTCGAGACGTCTCCAAAACCCGGGTCGAAAGGGAGGCCGGAACTCTGCCGCCAGGCCGGCGTGTGAGGCAAGAGGGCATTGCGGTAGGCATAACGGATCAACCCAGCGCAATCCTTCACCTCCACTTGGGCTTGCCGCGTTGGTGCGTAGAAGGATGCCTCCGCCAGAAAGGTGAACCACAGGACGAAATTCTGGCGGTCCTGCCCGTTTTCGAGCCGAGAGACTTCGGGTAAACTGCCGCCCGGGTTGTCGTTCCAAGCCCGGACCAGGGCGCTCCCTCTCCGGGGGCCGGACGGTCGAGCGCCGTCCGCGGCTGCCCATCCGCCTGTAAAGCGCGCCGTCGCGCCCGATTCATCGGCACTGAAGAGCAAACACAAGGGGAGCAGCGCCAAGGCAAACAACACCCAAGCGACGAGGTGAGCGCGAAAAGGGGCACCGCAACGCACAATTGTCATGAAGGGGCAGATTTAATGGAGCGAACCTATTGTAGGACTCGATCTGCAACTCTGCAAGGGAAACTCGCGGGGCAGGTAGGAAAACCGCAGAGCTGCGCGCTGCGCCAGCCCGCGTTTGTTAGGATTTCCAAATCGCCGAATATTCAGCCCCGAAGGAGCTCATCGCAGCGCGGGTGCAGCCGGGTTAGATGGAGATTATTCTCGAGCCCTTCTTCCGGAGGTGGTCGGTGTAGCCGAGCCGGACCAGCGTCCGGTAGCAGTCTATAACCGGGCGGGGAATGCGTTGCGGGATTTGGAATCCCTCTCGGGCGTAAAGCCGGATCCTCTGCAAATCGCCGAGCATGATGGTGATCGCTTCGCGCTTGGAAATTGTCCGGTTCGGATAATCCGCGAAGGGGATGGGCGGCGAGGTGACGATAATTTCCTGCTCCGGCCAGACCTTCTTGAAGGTGGCCCACACCCTTCGTTCCATGTAGGGCTTGTGAACGACGATGAGCCGCCGCGCACGGAGACCTCGCTGGGCGAGCAGCCGTTTCGAGAACAGCACATTCTCCCCGGTATTGGTCGATTCTGGCTCCAGGAGTATGCGGCTCTTCGGGACCCCGGCGCGGATTGCCAGGCGAGCAAAGGCCTGAGCCTCCGTAGTCTTCCACTTCTCGGTCAAGTGCCCGCGCTTTCCGGAGAACAAAATGAAGGGAGCAAGTTTCCGCCAGAACAACTCGGCGCCATATCGGGCGACGCGCAGGTCGTGGCTGCCCAATACCAGGATGCAGTCCCCCGGGGCGAGCGGTTGGTTGAGTTGGAGATAATTCCAGATGGTCTGGGCGGCGGCGGCGATTCGGTTCGAGTTCATGCTGGAAAAACATTGTAGCGCGGATCCCGTGGCGTCCGCGCACAAAAGCCGCGGTGCTTCGCTCTGCGCCAGCCCCGGCCGAAAGTCAGCCCGGCTCCTGTGATTCTGAGGACCGTTCTTCGAGCCGAAGAATCCCTGTAGTTCGCTCGAGCCATCCCTGCGCAGCGGCCGACCGGGACCAGCCTGGGCTTGACCCGGCGCCAAAGCCCGGCCAGCCATTGCAAGAAGAAGCAGCCGGAGGTATGTTAGGGGGCGCCCGGAAAGGCAGAAAGGGCAA
>Ga0326727_10026647_pt1 | contig 10694 bp, 10 predicted proteins | sample MB2enrmetagenome_FD_207643 | JGI IMG/M metagenome (GOLD analysis project Ga0326727, IMG submission 207643) | Lab enriched peat soil microbial communities from McLean, Ithaca, NY, United States - MB29MY | ecosystem: Environmental > Terrestrial > Soil > Wetlands > Peat | place: USA: New York... | reverse complement strand
GCGCTTCGTCTCAATGGCCTGCCGGTTGAGTTGCGCCTCTCTTTGAAGGAGGCGCGCAAGAAGCGCGGCTGGACGCAAAGAGACTTGGTCAGTCGCGTTGGTCTGACCCAGAGGCACATCTCCGGCATCGAGTCCGGGAAGATCGTGCCGCGCTACGACACGCTTCTGGAACTGGTCCGCATTCTCGATTACGATCTCCTTATGGTCCCGCGCGCCCTCGTCCCCGTGGTGCAGTCCCTGATCCGCAATCATCTCAAAGGCCAATCCGGCGAGGGGGAAGAGCGCTCCCTCTATGCCGACAACCCTGGCGAGGATACAACCGAGGAGCCGCACGATGAAGTTTGACGCAAAAAAACTCAATTCGCTTTCCGTCCAGTTGCACGGTCGCCGAATTGGCGTCATTACCCGGCTTGCGGGCGACCGCCAGATCTTTGCCTTCGAGCAGGACTACATTGACGATTCGCAGCGCCCGACCTTGAGCCTCTCTTTCAAGGGCCGCACCGGCGGGCTGGTGACAACTCTGCCCCCCGTCACCCGCCGCGCGCCGCCGTTCTTCTCGAATTTGCTGCCCGAGGGAAACCTGCGTGAATACCTCGCAGGCCTCGCGGAAGTGAATTCCGAACGGGAATTCTTCCTGCTCGCAGTTTTAGGGGCCGATCTTCCCGGCGCACTTGTGGTCGAACCGTTTGAAGGCGAGGGCAAGCAAGTCGGACCGCACCAGCAAGGAGAAGAGGATCATCAGGACGACGATCATCCCCGCAAAGGCGTGCTGCGCTTTTCCTTGGCTGGTGTGCAGTTGAAATTCTCCGCGGTCATGGAAGCCTCAGGCGGGCTGACCATTCCCGCGGGCGGCATGGGGGGATCCTGGATCGTCAAGCTGCCATCCCACCGTTTCCCGGCTGTGCCTGAGAATGAATTTGCCATGCTTGAGCTGGCACGCCGCGTCGGCATTGCTGTCCCTGAGAACCGCCTCGTCCCGGTGGCGGACATCCAAGGTCTCCCGGAAGAGGCGCGCAGGCCCGGGGGCCAGGCTCTCGCCGTCCGGCGCTTCGACCGATTGCCGTGCGGAGGGTCCGTTCACATGGAAGATTTTGCGCAGGTCTTCGGACAGTTTCCCGAGAATAAGTACAAATTCCACAGCCACGCGAATATCGCCTCCGTCCTCTGGGCCGAAGCGGGTGACGCCGCCGTCTGGGAGTTCGTCCGGCGTCTGGTTTTCTCGGTGCTGATCGGCAATGCCGACATGCACTTGAAGAACTGGTCGCTGATTTACCCCGACAAGCGAACGCCCCGGCTCTCGCCGGGATACGATTTTGTTGCCACGCTCCCGTATATTCCAAGCGATACACTGGCGTTGAGCTTCGGCGGCAGTCGGAGCCTCTCCGAAATCACCCCAGACCAGATGCGGCGCTTTGCGGACACGGCGCGAATTCCGGCAAGTCCGCTGTGGCGAATCGCCGTCGAGACAGCCGAGCGCACTGCGGCCGCATGGGAGACCCTTGAACAAAGGGACGTCGTGCCTAAAGATCTGAGGGATTCGATCGGCCGGCAGATTCTTGGCGTGGCGGCCGCGATCAAGTGATCTGGGCAACACTCGGAAGTCGCGTGTTCGATGAACCGCGTTCGTGTCGCCATGCCGGCCTGAGGAACTTCACCGAGTCGCAAATCAGGACAAGCTGGGAACCGTCCCTTTCAGAGCGCAGCCTGCCTGCCACCATGACCATGTCCCACTTTCTCCGATTTTGGACGGCTTGCGCCGGCTCCCCAAAGACTTGCGCATGAACCAAGGCCTTTCTCAGGTGCCTTGCACCCGTTTGGTCCCGGTAGAATTCCTTGCTCGCGACCGTGAAAAACGCCGCCTCCTGGCCGTTGTTCCAGATGACCGGGTCGCCGGCGAGCCTTCCGCTGATGCAGACACTATTGATGTCACTCAATTACATTTGCTTTCCTTCTTTTGTTGGTTTGCCGTCTGGAACGGACTCCCCGCCGTCTCTTCGGCAGGCGCGTCTGTCCAGATCGGCGTAATTCTTTGTTGGACGCCAATTGCGCCGCCCGTCAAAAGCCGCTTTCCCACAAGTAGCGCAGCGCTATTTTCGCCCAGGCGCGAAGTTGCGCGCGGAGGGATCTTTGCCTGCCATTGAGCGGGATGGTGCAGACCCATTCACACTCCATTTCCCAATCAGCGCGAAGCAACTGCAGGTGTCGCGGCGCATTTTGTCGCAGGTAACCGAACAACTGGATCTTGAGATCCAGGAAAACATGCCGTTGCAGATCAACCGCGAGAAAGTCGGCAAACTTACCGGCTTCGCCTTCTGCGGTCAGTTGTTCCAAGGAGTCGTGGCCGCGCTGGTACTTTGGCTTTCGGGCCAGTGAGAGTGGGGGATGTATCTTTCACTGGCCCCCCTTGTTCCTGGACGTGTCAACAATGGCGAGGATTGCGGCCTTGAGCGCGGCAGGCAATTCGCCCCAGGCCGCGACTACTTGCGACAGGTTCCGCCAGTCATTGCCGGGAATCTGTGCGCGTGGTTGTGTATAGCCCGTTTCACCATCATTCGTAACGGGTTGATTTTCCGCAGGTTGTGTATTGCCGCCGCAACCGCCGCCGCGCATTGGTCGGGCTCAAATTCCAAGTGACCCAAAAGACCTCGATACGAAGTCCTCAATGTGGTGGCGACCTTTTGGATCGTTGCCCTGCAAATCAAGCACTTGCGCTGCCGCCCACCCCTCAACCATGAAATTTCGGCTAATGGAGAATCCTTCATCCTGTCCAACCCCCTCTTCCTTGGTTGCGGCTGGCCGCGCTGCGCCTTTTCGCGGCAAGCAAAACCAGTCGCGCTCAATTGCTCATTTCCCATGCTCCTCATGCCCGCGCGAAAATTCTCAAAAAGAGGGCTTGCCAAGCGGTCGGAGACTGACTATTCTTCCTCACTATTTTGCGGACGCCGTCTGGACGGCGGGCGGTAATAAGTCGTGGCGCCGCGCCGCCACGAAATGACACATTATGCCAGTCAGAATTCGAATGAAGCGGGTGGGAGCCAAAAATGCTCCTTTCTTCCGCATTGTGGTGGCCGATTCCCGCAGCCCCCGGGACGGCAAGTTTATCGAGGAGATCGGCTCCTATCAGCCCCGCAAGAAGGGCCAAAACGTCCAGATGGACCTGGAGCGGGCCAAGTATTGGCTGGGCAAAGGCGCGCAACCGAGCGAGACGGTTTCGAGCTTTTTGAAGAAACTGGGCAAAGCGGCGGCGGCCGCTTGATTTTTACCGGCTTATGCAAGCGTTCCTGGAGTTTGTTGTCAAAGGCCTGGTGGATCATCCCGATCAAGCCACGGTCACTCCGATGGTCAAGGACACGCTGACCATTTATGAGTTGCGCCTGCATCCGGACGACGTGGGAAAGGTGATCGGCCGCCAAGGCATCACCATCAACGCCATCCGCTCCCTGCTCCTGGCCGGCAGCGCCAAGAAGGGCCTCCGTTGCGCCCTGGAAATCGTGGAGGACAAACCGAAGGCCCCGTGAAACGGACGCCCGCGCGGCGCCCCGGCGCGAGCATGAAAATTGATGTGCTCACCTTGTTCCCGGAGATGTTTTCCGGGCCGATGGACGCGAGCATCATCCAGCGGGCGCGCCAGACCGGGTTGTTGGATTTGCGGGTGCATAATCTGCGCGATTACACTCACGACAACTATAAAACGGTGGATGACCGGCCCTTCGGCGGCGGGCCGGGCATGGTGCTCAAATGCGAGCCGGTTTTTGAGGCCCTGGAGGCGCTGGCCGGCGCCCGGACCCGGGTGGTTTTGCTCAGTCCGGCCGGACGGCTCTTCCGCCAGAGCGTGGCGCGGGAATTGGCGGCCTGTCCGGCTTTGCTGTTTATTTGCGCGGCCTATGAGGGGGTGGATGAGCGGGTCTGCCAGGAGTGGGTGGACGACGAATTGTCCATCGGCGATTATGTGCTGACCAACGGAACGCTGGCGGCGATGGTGGTGATTGACGCGCTCACGCGCCTGCTGCCGGGCGCTTTGGGCGATGACCAGAGCGCGGTGGACGAGTCCTTCAGCGGCGGGCTGCTGGAATATCCGCACTATACGCGGCCGGCCGACTTTCGCGGGATGAAAGTGCCGCCCGTCTTGTTATCGGGCAACCACGCGGCCATTGCGCAATGGCGCCGCGAACAGGCGCTGGCCCGCACGGCGCAACGGCGGCCCGATTTGGCCGGGAAAGAGCAGATTTTATGAACCAGATATTATTAGACAAAATTGAATCCGAGCAGTATCGCAAGGAACCGGCCGTGTTTGCGGTCGGCGACAGCGTGCGCGTCCATACCAAAGTCGTGGAAGGCGACAAGGAACGCATCCAGATTTTTTCCGGCGTCGTCATTGGCCGGCGGGGCCACGGATTGAATTCCACGTTCACCGTGCGCCGCATCAGTTATGGCGAAGGCGTGGAGCGGGTTTTCCCGGAACATTCCCCACGCGTCGAGAAGGTGGAAGTCGAGCGCAAAGGCTCGGTCCGCCGCGCCAAATTGACCTATCTGCGCCAGCGCATCGGCAAGAGCGCCATCTTGGTCAAGGAAAAGGAAGGCCGCGTCGTCAAAGGCGCGCCGGCCCCGGTCGCGGTGGCTCCCGCCGCGGAGCCGTCCACTGCCCCGGCAACCGCCCCCGCCCCGGCCCCGCAATCCGCAACGGCCGCCGCCGCAACTGCCCCCGCCGCCGCCCCGGCGCCCGAAGCCGCGGCCGCGCCAGCCGCCCCCGCCAAGTAAAGCAGGGATTCCGCCGGTCACCAGGACTCCCGCAACTCTTGCGGCGTCATGCCTTTGGCCCGCAGGGTCCTCAGACTCAACGCGTCATGCCGTTTGGCCAGCCGCGCGCCGGAGTCGTCCGTGACCAGCGGGCAGTGATAAAAAGCCGGGGGCGTCAAATCCAGGGCGCGATACAATAACAATTGCCGCGCGGTGGAGAGCAGCAAATCCGCGCCGCGCACCACTTCAGTGATCTTCATGGCCGCGTCATCCACCACCACGGACAATTGATAAGCCGGCACATCCTCGCGCCGCCAGACCACAAAATCGCCAAAATCCCGGCCCGCCTGGAATTGTTGGCCGCCGAAAAAGCCGTCGGTAAAAGTGATTCGCTCCCCCTCCGGCACACGGAACCGCCAGTTGGCCCCATTGGCATCGGGGAGCTCCGGCGCGATTCCGGCGCGCGGGCGGCAGGTTCCGGGGTAGATGGGTTCCTCTTCCCCGGCATGAGGCGCCTGCAAGGCGCGCAAGACGTCCTGGTGCGAACAGCGGCATGGATAAATCCAGCCCGCCTGCCGCAGCTTTTCCACGGCCGCGCGATAGAGAGGGCCGCGCCCGCTTTGTGAATAGGGGCCGAAAGGTCCGCCACAGTCCGGCCCTTCCTGCCATTGGAATCCGAACCAGCGCAAGTCCTCCATCATGGCGTCCACAAATTCCAGGCGATATCGCCGGGCGTCCAGGTCTTCATTGCGAAGCACCAGCGCGCCGCCCGCGGCGATGGCCCGCTGCTGGGCCGTCCAAAACGTCCGCGCGTGGCCCAGGTGCAAATAGCCGGTGGGCGAAGGCGCTAATCGTCCGCGATACATCCGCGCAGAATGCAGAAGGCGGAAGGCACAATAAAGAGCAATGATTTTCATTGGCGCTTCTCCCAACGCATAATAAACTGGGTTTGTGCCGCGGAACAAAAGTCCCATCGAAGTCCAGTTTGATCCCGCCCGCGCCATTCCGGCCGCCGCGTTGGTGGATTACCAAGGCGGCTCGATTGTCAGCCGGGAAATCTTGAAAGGCGCGACCAGCAAGGTCACGCTGTTTGCCTTCGATGCGGGCGAAGGCTTGAGCGAGCACACCTCGCCCTTCAACGCCCTGGTCCAAATTGTCGAAGGCGAGGCGGAAATCACTATTTCCGGCCAGCCGCACCGCGTCCAGGCGGGCGAATTGATTCTGATGCCCGCCGGGCAGCCGCACGCCCTCAAGGCGCTCCAGCGTTTCAAAATGGTCTTGACGCTGATTCGCTCCTGACCCTTATGGTTTGGCGGCCACGCGGAGGCGGAAGGCGCCGCTGATCGGGGTTTCGGGTGTCAGGCGAATGTCGTAGCCCGGCACAGCGTTGGCGCCGTAGCCGGAGGGGACTCCAATCGCCGAACTAAGAAACAACATCGTGCCGTTGGCATCCACGCGGCCGCGGCCATGCAATGGCTTGCCGGAGCGGAGCGCGACAAGGCAGTATTTCCCGCCGCCGGAGAGAGTCATCCAGTGAACGTTACGCTTGGAGGATCGGAAGGAAAGGTCTGTGCTCATCGCCGATCCCGATGGATTGCCGATGTGATCGGGCGGATACTCGGTCCATAGGTTTTCGCTCAACCACGTCATCCGGTCCGTGGAGGAGGGCAGGAGGAATTTAAGCCCGGCTTCCAACGCGCCGGCGTTGGTGGCTTTCCAGTCGAGATTCCAGGCGACGTCCGCCTGGGCGTCGGCGCCGATATCGAGCGTGTAGTGGAGTTGTCCTTTGCGTTCGTCTGATCCGGCCAGATACACGTCAGCCGTCACGGAGATTTTGGCGACAGCTCCATCCATTTTTGCGGTGACAACCGCATTCGTGAGCCTGGGCGGCTGGCTGTTGCTGATCGGGCCGGAACCGCCGCGCCCCCGGCCCCCGCCGCCGCCGCGAGCCGGAGTGGCCCCCAACTCGCCTTCGCCCAGATTCAGGATCGGCCCGCCAAGGACCACATCCTGGCCGCCCGCCCGCCATGAGGCAATCTGGCCGGTTTGCTTGTCTAATTCCAGGCGCGTTCCCGCAGTTTCCACGACAACGCCCGGCCCGGCTTCCGACAGCCGGACAGGCTCAGCGGAGACAAGAGCAGGCGGAGGAACGGGAGGTTGATACGCCGGCGCGCGCAATGTTGTAGCATAAATACTGCGGCCATCCGGATGAATGAACTCAAGGCGCAGCGTGTCCATTCCCGCCGTGGCTGGGAACGACGCCTCCGTGGAGGTCTGAGGCGCGCAGGCAACGTGGCTGTCGCCGCGCGCCAGTTCCTTCCCTCCGGCCAGCGCCTGCCACCGGCAGGTCAGCTCGGAAAGGTCGGTGAAAGAATACCGGTTCTGAATTGGGACGACACACCGGCCGTTTGCCGGAACCACTTCGCGCGCGGCGGTCGTTACCGGGCTATAGACCATTTTCACGCTCCAGTAGGCCGGCTTGAGCTTGCGGTCGGAGGTGACGATGCCTTTGTAATTCTCCTCCCTCATGCCGGTTGCCGCGTCCACGCCTCTGCGGTCGGGAAACTTGTCCGCCATGCCCTGGTCCTGCCATTCCCAAATCCACGAACCGGCGATGCCCTTGGCCGGCCAGACCACATCCCAGATGTTGACAAGCGCCTGGCCCCAGAAATCCTGGCTGCCGTAATCGTAGTCCATCACCGAGCGCACACAAAAAGTGTGCGGTTCTTCGGTGAGGATCACGGGTACTTTGGACCGGTTTGGAGACGCGGCTGTTTGCTTGAGCGCGTCCGGGCTTGGATAGTGATAGTCCTCGAAGTCGGTCCGCGGATTTTGGCCCAGGTTCTGTTGGGAAATGTAGGCCAGGCGCGTCGGATCATTCGCCTTCATGTAATCAAAAGCGGTTTGCGCGTTGGGACCGTAGCCGCTTTCGTTGCCCATGCTCCAGGCCAGGACACAGGGGCGATTCTTGTCGCGCGCCAGAGTTTCCCTGGAGCGCAAAAGAAAGGCCCACACGGCGTTGGTGTTGCGCAGGCTGAATTGCGGGTCATCCGACACCCAGCAAAAGGGCACTTCGTCAAGCACATAGAATCCCGCCTCGTCGCAGAGTTCGAGGAAGCGCGCCGAATGGTTGTAATGGCTGGTGCGAATGGAGTTGATGTTGGCCGCCTTCATCAAGGCGATGTCGGTTTTCCAGCATTCCTCGGTCAGGGCGTGGCCGTAAGGGGAGAATTCCTCGTGGCGGCAGGTGCCGGTGCATTTGATGGGAACGCCGTTCCAGAGCAGCACGCCGTTGCGGTTTTCGATCTTGCGAAAGCCGAAACGCTCCTGAACAAGCTCTGTCCGATTCGGTTGCGCAGGCTGGACACCAAAGTCTGTCAACGTGAAGACCACGTAATAGAGGTTGGGCTTTTCCGCCGACCAGAGTTTGGGTGACTGGACCGGCGCTTCCAAGCCGACGGTCAACACGTCAGCCGAGCCGTTCACAGTAATCTCCCCCTCCCCCATCGTAACGTTCTCCTCGGGCCGAATGCTTCCAGACAATGGGTTAACAGGCAAACGCCTCCCGGGGATGGAAACTTTTTGGCCATCCACCCCATACAATTCCCCGCTCACTCCAACGGTCGTTCCGGCTGGGCAAACCACGCGCACCACCGCCTTGAGGGTCGCATCTTTGTAGTTCGCATCGAGGTCCGTGGTGATGGTCACGTCGTCAATATGCACCGGCGGCAAGGCCACGAGGTAATTGTCGCGATAAATGCCGCCCAGGCACCAAAAGTCCCCTTTGTCCATGCTTCCGGACGGCGTCTTCTTATAGACGCGCACCGCGAAGAGGTTGCTCTTGCCCGGTTGCAGCGCGCGGGTCACATCAATGTCAAACGCCGTGAAGCCGCTTTCGTGGTAGCCGGCGCGCTGGCCGTTGACCCACACTTCCGCGCCGTCATAGACGCCGTCGAAATGCCACAGCACCGTCTTGCCGGAAAAGCCCGCCGGCACGCTCACCCAGCGCCGGTAGAGGCCGATATCGTCCGACACATTGTTGCCGCGATTCTGGAAAGTGGGCATCGAAAACCCTTCGATCTCCCAGTTCGCCGGCACGGGAATGTCTTTCCAATCCTGGTCATTGAGGCCGGTGGTGGCGAAGCTGTCGTTTGCGGCGTTGGCGGACACGGGCAACACGCCGTTGACGGCGGGACTGCCGCCGTGCTCCAGCTTGAATCGCCAAATGCCGGTCATGGGAAGGACCGCCGGATTGTTGACACGCAGCCGGTCCAGGGGCACGGGCGTGGTCCCATTCAGCGGGACGGGCGCGGCCAGCAGGGGCGATTTTACCGCGATGGCAAGAAGAAGCGTCAAGAACAGTTGTCGTGTCATCATAATACTTGTTATCGGTTTGCGGATTGATTGGCGTAATGCCTCAAGCTTGGGTGGCAGGGCGCGCCCTCCGCGCGCGCCGCGGCGGGCAGAGGACTGCCCGCCCCACCTTTCCCCCTCAAGCTGGTGTTAGTGTCAATACTCAGGGTCAGGCGTGAAATAAATCCCCGTTGGATGCGGGAGGATAACCAGGGACAAATCTCCGCTTTCCACCTGTTTTTCTTCCGTCACCACGGACGGGCGCGCGGAGGCGGCCTGGGCCTGGACCTTCAACACCGCCGGGGCCAGGTTCCCCGAAGTCGCTGTCAACGTGATTTCACCGGGCTGCCCCGTGGACTGCACGATCACTTCCGCCAGGCCGTTGAAGAGACTTCGCTTCCAACTGCCCGCCGCCGTCACCATTTTGACCACCGCCGGGCTGCCGCGTCCCGGCCCCGCCTGGCCTCCCCTGCCCCGCCCGCCGCCCGCCAGGGGCGTGGCCACGATGGCGATCACGTTCCTTCCGGAGCGAAGCGCGGCGGGGGCAAAATCGAATTGGTGGCCGGCGTCATTGCGGTCCACGTTCAAAGCCACGGGCTGGCCGTTGAGGTAAATCCACTGCTGTTCGCCCAAATCGCGCAGCAGCAGGGAAACGGTCGTGTCTTTGGTGTCCGTTAATTCAAACGAGCCGCGATAAACATTGGTCGCCGGGGGCGCCGCCGCGGGAGCGCCCCGCCGTCCGCCGCCACGCCCGCCGGGAGCGCCCAGCCCGGTCTGCCAGGCGGAATCATCGAAATCAGCCGCGACCTCCGGCCGGTTTTCCACGCTGTTGATCGCGAGCATGCGCCAGGTCACCGCCGCCGCCGCGGACTTGCCCACGTATGTGTCCGCTTCGTGCGAAGAAGGGTCGCCGTTGCCCACGCCGATGATCTTGCCCGGCCCGGTGATGGCGAAGGCAACCTCGCTCGAGGCGGTGGGCGCGCCGCGCCCTTGCGCGTCGTTGGCTTGCACGGCAATGATCGCCAGATCCGCGCCGTCCGCCTGAATGGCGGATTTGTGCGGGGTGAGCTGAAGGGCCGCCGGCTCGCCGGTCGTCTCGACTTGGTTGGTGAGGATTTCCTTCCCGTTCGTATAAGCGCGCGCCAGAAGCGCGCCTGGCGCATACTTGACAGGCCAGGACAAAACCGAGTTGGTCTTCACGGTTTTCCGGCCCTGGCTCTGGCCGTTGAGGAACAACTCCACTTCTTCGCAATTGCAGTGGCAAAAGACATTGATCTCCTGCCCTTCCCTGCCCGCCCAGTTCCAATGCGGAAAGATATGGAGAACCGGCTGGTCCGACCACCAGGCCTGGTAATAATAGTAGAGGTCCTTGCGGAAGCCGCACATATCATGGATGCCAAACTGCGCGTTGATCGCCGGCCAGGTGAAGTTCGGCCCCGGCTCGCCGCGATAATCGAAGCCTTCCCACACGAAATAGCCGGACACATACCGGCGCGGGGCGTAATGCTGCCACGTTCGCTCCGCCGGCGTGGATGCGGCGGGTTTGCTCGCGTCGTAGGCTGGCGCGTGCTGGTGGGCATTGTCTTCAAAATAAACCCCGCGCG
>Ga0326727_10026646_pt1 | contig 10695 bp, 10 predicted proteins | sample MB2enrmetagenome_FD_207643 | JGI IMG/M metagenome (GOLD analysis project Ga0326727, IMG submission 207643) | Lab enriched peat soil microbial communities from McLean, Ithaca, NY, United States - MB29MY | ecosystem: Environmental > Terrestrial > Soil > Wetlands > Peat | place: USA: New York... | reverse complement strand
CACGTGTCTGTCAAAACCAGCACTAATGGCGATTATGTCATACTCGTTGGAGGACAAGGCCTTGTCGACATTGTCCAGAAAAATGCCTCTATGATTGTCCTGAATGTTCGCGACGGTCACCTCTTTTCTGCCTCTAAAGAAATTATCGGTCCCATCCCCGAAATGCAGGTCAATGTCGAGGACAAGGGCCTGTGAGATTTTTCGGGTTCTGATAAGCTTTTCAATTCCTATGGCTACATTGTTGAAAAAACAAAATCCCCAGTGACTATCGGGGCTCGCATGATGCCCCGGCGGACGGACCGCAGCGAAGGTCGGCTGTCCCTGGCAGGCGAGCTCCGCGGCCATCAGCGCTCCCCCCGCTGCCATAGCCGCCGCGCTGTACAACTCGGGGTCAGCCTTGACGGAATTCAAAATAGCTTGGCTATGTACCAGGAGTATTTCATCTTCCGCGGCGGCTGTAGGTTCTATAACAGGATAAAACTTCTTGAGAACATGAGCTATGGAGATCACCCTCGCCGGGGTCTCGCAGGAGGCCGTGGGATAATCAGTCAGATAGAGGTCGTGATAAATAACCTTTAGCATGTCCGGTTTCATTGTTTATCCCCCTTCTTGTTTGCAACACTCTGATTCTTGACACCTCTTGGCGTCTCGTACTGGATTTGGAGAGCTATCGGGCTCGCTCATTGCGGGCTGTGCCATTTCCGCAGGAAGTCAGGTACGCGCGCGGGCACCCCTCTATTATACTCGCTATGGACTTCGGGGAAGGTTTCTTTAATAAGGAATCCGCACAATACTGTGCCCAATGCTTCGAGCATCTGCCGGCCTGCGGCGTCGATCCCCTCATTCCAGTCCTATCCATTTATTCAGAAGTGGTTCTGGCCAAGTCGCGGCCATGGCAGAGGCTATCCTCTCGGGATCTCCAGGAATGACGCTGCCCAAGAACGGGAGCACGACCACCGGTACGTCCTCGACGAGGCAGGCCAAGTCCGCCGGAGTGAACTCTTCCTCCGGACCGGAGGTTGACGTGGAACATGACAGCACTATGCCCGCTACTCGTATTCCACGCTCTTTAAGAGCGGCCAAGCTGAGCAAGGTATGGTTCACGGTCCCCAGCCTGGTTCGCCCTACTAGCAGAGCGGAAAACCCAAGACTTTCAATGAGGTCTATCATCATGAGTCCACCCTGGATCGGAACCATAAGACCACCGGCGCCTTCGACTACCGTTAGATCCATATCCTGGGCCAGCGTGCGAACATGCTCCTCCACGTCCGTCATCTCAAGGCTGCGTCTCTCCTGCGCTGCCGCTCTGGCAGGCGAAGCAGGGAGCGAGAACCGAAATGGAACGCATTGGTCCAGGCTGAGACATTTTTCCGCCGCGTCGGCAAGGAATGCTCCATCCTCGGGGAACAAGACGCCGGAGCGCAGCGAACAACCCGTCTCAATGGGTTTAATTGCGATCGCGCGGATGCCGGCTTTCCTTGCCAGTCTTACCAGGCCTGCCGCAACAATGGTCTTTCCCACGCCGGTATCGGTGCCTGCTACAAACAGCCCTTTTCTCCGATGATTTTGGTAGGCCGTCATATCAGATTATATGCCCTAGTTATTACCGCAGACCTCGGCGATGGATCGTGCTGTAGCTGAAACCAGCTGTTCTATTTCCTCCGATGTGATCGACAAGGGCGGCATAAGCACAACCACGTCACCGAGCGGTCGAAGAATAACCCCGTATTCCCGAACGTGTTGCGTCACCCGTGCGCCCATCCTCAGTTCCGGGGGATAATCCGCGCGGAGCGCTCGATTCTCTGAGAGCTCTATCCCCACCATGAAGCCGCACTGCCTGATCTCGCCGACATGAGACAAGGGATCAATCTCTGCGGCAAGGCGCTCACCCAGCAAGCGTATTTTGGGTTGAATCGCTTCCAGAGTATTTTCGGATTCGAATACATCCAAACACGCACACGCAGCAGCACATGCCAGCGCGTTGCCCGTATAGCTATGGCCGTGGAAGAACGTTCTATATTCCTCGTATTGCCCGAGAAAAGCCCGGTGTATCTGGTCGGTTACAAGGGTCGCGGCCAACGGAAGATAGCCGCCTGAAAGGCCTTTGGCCAAAGCCATGATGTCCGGACGAACATCCTCGTGCTCACACGCAAACATCTTACCAGTTCGTCCGAATCCCGTTGCCACTTCGTCACAGATCAAAAGGATACTGTGCTCTCGACATATCTCCTCGATCCCCTTGAGAAAACCCGGAGGATGGACGATCATGCCTGCCGCCCCTTGCACCACGGGCTCCACGACAACAGCGGCTATCTCCTCAGCCCTGGCTTCAGCCATCGCACGAAAGTGACGGAGAGACGCATCACGGCATTCTTCAGGGGTTGCCCCAGGATGACGGTACGGGAAAGGAGTGGGAATGGTCAGGGTCTGGAAAAGCAGTGGATGAAAGATGCTATGAAACAGGTCTATGCCCCCCAGGCTCACGGAGCCGATGGTGTCTCCATGATATGCCTGTGACAGAGTGGCAAACAGCCTCTTTTTCTCAACCCCCAAATTTCGCCAGTACTGAAACGCTATCTTGAGTGCAACCTCTACGGCGGTGGACCCTGAGTCTGAATAGAAGACGCGATTCAAACCTGGAGGTGTGATTTTCACCAGCCGTTGAGCCAGATCAATGGAAGGAACGGCCGCCAATCCGAGCAGTGTGGAATGGGCGACCTTTCCCAACTGCATGACAATGGCAAGGTCGATTGCCTCTTTGCGGTGCCCATGCACATTCACCCACAGTGAAGAAACACCGTCCAGGTACCTGCGGCCTTCGGTGTCGATAACGAAATTTCCCTCAGCCCGCTCTATTACCAGAGGATCTGAACAGAGCCATTCCCCCATCTGGGTGAAGGGGTGCCAGATGTATTTCTTGTCAAGTTCCGACCAGTTCTTCACAGGATTATCCTTGACTGACATTCCAGCCCGATTTCGAGGGCTGATCCCGCAGATGGACCCTGAAATGAGCCTTTTAATCTGGGGCAGAAGCGCCTTGAAGGGATTCCTTCTTGCACAATGCCGGCCTAGCGGACGAATCTTCCGGTTCCTCCGATCTCTCCAACCCATCTTCAATCGAGGCTGTTCCTGATTCGCTTGCAAACATGGCCTGATCGAACCGGAAATCACTGGTCAGGTAGGAGATAAGCCCTAGAACCAGGCACATCACAAAGCTGAACAGGTGATAAACAGTTGCAAAAGATACCGCCACGACTGCCTTGATCCCGAAAAGGGTTAACGCATAGCGCCCGGCCGCATGAAATGTGCCTATGAATCCGGGTGCGGATGGAAGAGCCACGCCCAGACAGATGAATACCTGTATGGTAACTGCCACAAGAAACGGCGCTTGAATGGAGAAGGCGAGCAGGAAGAGATAAGTCAGAGCCGAAAACACGATCCACAAAAGGACGGAACAGCCGAAAAGTATCATGACCTGTTTGAAGCTGGCCATGATCCCGAAACCGTCCAGGAGACGCCTAAAGATCCCGGACAAAAACGCTGCCGCCCTCCCGGGCAGCCACGACAGGAGCCCTGTCACGACATGCTCGACTTTCTCTCTTTGCGCCAGAACCAGCAGCACGAGCACATATCCGACTGCGAGCATGGCGAGCAGGACCTGTCCCAACAAGGAATAGATTCCCGGTATCTGCGGCGTAGTCCAGAGAACAAGTCCCATCAGCAGCAAAAGTCCCGAGAGGTCGAAAAACCGTTCCACCATCACAGCGCCGACACCAGTGGAAAAGGAAGCGCCGCGGCTCCGCAGGAGGTATGGTCTGACCAATTCTCCCAAGCGCGCAGGCATTATCATGCTTGCGGCAGCCCAGATGTTCAGTAGATCCCACAGGTCTTTCATGTGTAACCGACAGACAGGACGGAGGATCACGCCGAAACGGAAAGCTCTCACAAGTTGGGCAAAAATCACGAGAAACGCGCAGGGTACGAGATATACGGGATTCATCTGCTTCAAGCCGGCCACAAAGTCATGCCAAGATATGTCGCGGAAGGCCAGATATAGAAAAAAGAGTCCCAGAGCAGTCCCTACCACTATCAACAGAACGCGTTTGAGATTCCGACCCTTTGATCTATGGTCGGTCATGAGCATGCCCCAATTCTTTGCGAAAATAAGCGATGGCCGCTTGAAGCCCTTCTGCTAGAGAAACCTGAGGAGACCAGCCCAGCGCTCGCCGCGCGAGAGAGATGTCCGGCCTACGCCTTGTTGGATCGTCTGCCGGCAATGGTTTGTATACGACTTCTGAACCCGTCCCGGGAATCATTTTCAAGACCATGTCCGCCAGGTCCTTAACGGTCACTTCGTGCGGATTACCCAGGTTTATCGGCCCGGTCTCCGAACTATCCATGAGTCGGATCAACCCCCCTACCATATCAGAGACATAGCAAAATGATCTCGTTTGCGAGCCGTCGCCGTAAACAGTGAGGTCCTTACCTTCAAGAACCTGGCAAATGAAATTGCTTACCACTCTACCGTCATTTGCAAGCATTCGGGGGCCATAAGTATTGAAAATGCGCGCAATCGTCACATTGACACCGTTGTAGTCACGGTACCCCACCATCAGGGTCTCTGCAGCTCTTTTCCCTTCGTCATAGCAAGCTCTGGGGCCCACGGGATTTACATTTCCGTGATATGTTTCAGGTTGAGGGTGTACCTCCGGGTCCCCGTACACTTCAGAAGTGGAAGCAAGCAGGATTCTAGCCTTGGTCCGCTTGGCCAGACCGAGCATGTTGAGGGTCCCCAGCACCGAGGTCTTCAGGGTTTTGATTGGATTGCCCTGGTAATGGACCGGAGAAGCCGGGCAGGCCAAATGATAAATCTGGTCGGCCTCAAGAAGAATCGGAACGACAACGTCATGGCGAATGAACTCAAAGTTCGGATCGCTCATGAAAGGAAGAATGTTTTTCTTAACTCCCGTGAAAAAATTGTCCATGCATATTACAGCGTGTCCACGGGCGAGGAGCGCCTCAATCAGATGACTGCCGATAAATCCGGCGCCACCTGTGACAACGACATTTTTCATCAGGACCGGCTCCCAGGTGTTTCAAAATGAGGCACATTACGACGGACTGGCGATTATGTCAATTACCGGAGGAAGGTACCCTGGTTCCTGCACCGGAAGTAGCCAAACGGAATAGGCTTCAGAGTGTGCTTGCGGAAAAATTACTGAGAGAGGACGCCTGAAGTGTAACCGGGAATAGAAAGTGGCAAAGCTCGCATCCTGCGAAAGCTTCGAAGCTTCAAAGTAGAATGCCGGGGACTGCTTTGGGGCGATGCCCCCGGCAGATCATTTTTCTGCGACACGTTCCCGCTGCCTCTTCATCGCAACCTCGCGGGATATTCCGGTGTCACCAATAATTGAATATATTAGCCGGCCTTCCGCAAACCCACAAACAAACACGGAACTCTTATCGCCCGCACATAGGAATTGCTTCCACCATATAGGTCTGAGGCAGCATCACCTGTCTGCAAACAGGCTTATAGACTACATTGTACGACGGCACGCATGCAGGTTCGTAATAGACGTAGGGCACCCTCTGCTGCACGACCTGGCAAAACGGTTGAGGACAGCATTTCGTGCACGGATCTTGCCCGCACGGACGCCCCACGGGGATGCCCTTCAGCATCACGTTTTGAATCTTGTAGCCGACTTTCTTGACCGGGACCACCCGCGTGCAGGGTAGCACTTCTGCAACCATCTCAGTCCTTACGCAGGGAACCATTTTTGTCACCAAAGTCCGCGGTGGCCCGCATTGAGCCGGCCCGGGGTAGCAGTTCATACACTCGCCCGGTGCGGCCAACGCTACAAGAAGTAACAACGCTCCAGCAACCGCAACCATAGCCCTTTCCATGTTGGACCTCACTCGTCGTGATAATTAATCTGTTATACAGATAGCTTAATGATAGAATAATAACATGATTAGAAGAATTTCTCAATAAATAAATTAGGACGAGAGCTATAAGGTTGATAATTCTGTTCAAATCTTATTGCTAGGCGTGCGTACAAACGAAAAGCCCGACGACAGGACATCAGAAGCCGCCAGGCTTCTCTCGGTACGCATATGCGGTATGGTGATAAAATGTAGACCTCTCATAGCACACTGAATCTTGATGGCAAGAAAAAAATACCTGGACCGGACAACGTGTCCCCTGCCTACTTTTCGGGAGGTTGCAGCATCTGCTTAATACTCCCCGCCAAAAGATAGGTGAATCCTAGAAAGACGAGCGCCCGCAATATGGTCAAATGGTCATCGAAGGTTTCGGAACGTATTGACGAATAAAGGAAGTATCCCATGATGAGCATTCCTGCGACGCAGATCGCTATCTTCCAGACGGGATTTAAGAACTTCTTGCCGGCCATTGGCTCTCCCGAAATTTAACCGACTCGTCACAGACTGTAGAGGCGCGTCAAGACTCCAAATCCTTGACTCAAGGGATAAATCACATAATATCTGATCGGCATAGGTCGTCAAGCAATGGCTGACGGATGTCCCGAAGCACTGACATCATTTTGGTAGACGTCAACTGATGGATACGGCTGGCACTGGCACTCCCTGATTCCTTTGACAGTGCGGAATTTATTGATTTCATGCTGGAATATTGTTATAGTACAGACATTATACGCTTGACTGGAGATCAGTGCAGTAAACAGTCATGTTTGGAAAAGGAATAAGTAGTTGAAATTCGCAGGGTTCAGGGGCACAATAACAAACACCAGCCTGCCGGATATTGTTCAACTAATCTGCATCGGAAGAAATACGTGCCGCATACGTGTGCGAAGCGGTACAAATAACGGTCTGATATATTTTCAAAAGGGCGAGATAGTCCACGCTCAAACCGACGGAGAAGAGGGAGAAGAGGCTTTTTACACAATTTTGTCCTGGGAGTTGGGAGTTTTCGAGTGCGATGACCAACCGACTAAAACAGAAACGATTCAAGAAAGCTGGGACTTTCTTCTGATGGAGAGCGTGCGCCGACACGACGCTATCCGCAGCTTCTCATAGGCACTGTGACTCTAAGATTTTGGAGTCCAGGCTCCGGAAACTTAGTCTTCTGCTAAGAGGTCTTCTCGAGCTCGGATGCTGGATATTTAATCCGCGTAAGTGAAAATAGGGACCAGAAACGGCTATGATCATCACCTCTGATCCGACAAAGTCGGATTCATACTTCAGGAGGGAGCGCAAGCTGGCTTGAAGATCGGTTTCAGTCCAGTCGATCGCCTTTTTCTGATCTTCACGCAAGTAATTTGAGTGAGAAGCCCCTTGAGTGAGACAAATGGCAGATCTCGTTCTGACGAAGCAATCCCTTGACCGCCTGGACTCGATTTTAGCCACTCTGCTGGCGCGTAGTGGCGCACACACTGTCCTGTTGATAGACAAGGCGGGGCAGCTAATCAGTTTCCAGGGGTCGATGGATCAGGAAAAAATCTCTTCTTTGGCAGCCCTGACAGCGGCGAACTACGGAGCCACCACGGCTATTGCCCGTCTGTTTGGAGAAGAGGAGTTCACTCTTTTATTCCACAAGGGTAAGGACGAAAATATCCATTTCTCCAATGTGGGAGAAGAGTACCTGATGATAACAATCTTCAACAACAATACCCATTTGGGCCTCGTACGTCTGGAGGTTCGCAAAAGCCTGGAACAGATTGAGGCCATGTTCGCTGAGAATCTGCGCCAGTGGTTCAATGCCTGATATGGAATTCAGCAGTCCTAACGGGATGATTTCATGGCCATAATAAGTTTCCGATCCGACGAAATTCACTGTAAGATTGTTTATTATGGTCCTGGAAGAGGCGGGAAGACGACGAATTTGATTACGATCCACAAAGCTTTGGGACATCAAGTTCGCGGCGAACTGCTGTCGATAGATACATCGGGTGATCGTACCCTTTTTTTCGATTTCTTACCCATGGATCTTGGAACCATCGGGAAGTTCCGGATCAAGATCTCACTTTATACCGTTCCCGGTCAGGTTCGCTACAACGACACCCGAAAGTTGGTCTTAAAAGGAGTTGACGGAATCGTCTTTGTGGCCGATTCACTTGAGGCCCGCAGAAACAACAACATTGAAAGCTTCTTGAACCTCGACGACAATCTCCGGGATCAAGGCAAGAGCACGTCGTCTCTTCCTCTTGTACTTCAGTTCAATAAACGGGATTTAGCTGGCAGTCGAGTCGCTGTTCTTCCTATCGAGGAAATGGAAAAAGATCTCAACCCTTCGTCACGGTTCGCATCGTTCCCTGCGAGCGCCTTGAGGGGAGACGGCGTCCGCGAAACATTCAAGAAGATTTGCATGATGACGGTCGTTGATGTGAGCACCAGACTCTTAAAAGATAAAGGGATGAGCCTGGCGGGGCCAGGTCCCTGACTGAATCATTTCGGAGATTCCCCGTGGCAGAAAAATATAAAACACCCGAAGAACTGGGCCAGGCTGTTGGATTGAAGATCGAGGAGCTCTTCAGTACAATAGTCTACGACGTTCCATCCGATGATCCGGAGCGTAAGTTGACTGCCCAGGAACAAACCACCGGGGTTCCCGCAGCTCCTGTGCCGGCACCTGCCCCCCTGCGAAATGCTGCCGCAGAACAAAGGCCATCTGGAAGGCATGAACCACAACAAGCGAGACCCCCTGCGAAATCCCAGCCAGATGTCCCCTCCGGGTTTCCGTCAACTCCGCACCCGCAAGCGAAGATTGGAAACTCCTGCGAAGAGATTCTAGAACGCATTGAAATCCTCATTTTAAACCTTGAGTGGGAAGTGAATCCCGAATCCTTTCGAGAGGTGTTTCAGAGATTTACTCAGTTGGAGCGTTTCTTCTCGCAAGATCAAGCGGCCCGTAACATTTTGGCCATGAATCGTCGGGTGTTACCACGGTTTAGGAGCCCTGACGCGGTGCCACACAGATCGCTTCTCAGATTGCTCCAAGGCAGCGTCACGGCTCTGAGGTCCATACATTTGTCGCAAGGCCGAAAGCGACCTCGAGAAGAATTAATGGCGGCCATCACCAAGAGTTACAAGGAAATCATTTCTTCCCCGCCCGTTCCCAGCCCGGTCGAGGGACCGGCCGGTAGAGAGGGGGAGCAAGATGACCGGCAGCGCTACACGTCTCTGATTGCGAATTTAGGTGGCACAATCCGCTCTATCGATGAGGTAAATCGTCGTCTCGGCAGAATTCTGGGGGTGTTGCGCCAAGGCGGGGGGATGTCCGAGGAAGAAATCAGCCGGAGGCTTGGGACGCTGGAGCACCTCATTGCCGAACGTGTTGAGCAGCTTTCTTCTTTTTATAAGGAATTGGATCAGTTGGGAGCCCCTGCAGGAGGTGCGCCCGCTGGTGCGGCCTCGTTACCTCAAGAGGCTAAGAGTGGTCCCGATGGTCTGTTCACGATGAGTTGGGAAGGAGCTTCTCTCGCGGTGCTCTCTTCGATTATAGCCGCTTTCTACCCTCTGACGAGCGCTCAGGCTCAGCAATTTCAGGGCAAACCTTCCATAAATATAGGGGGGCGTCCTATTCCCCGGCTTCCTTTGAAGAAGCCGCAGGCGCCAGAAACGGGGCCGGCAGGGCCACCTACTTGGCTGGTGCACCTTTCTTCGGACCGGAAGGACTTTTTCCTCCTGGTGCAAAGGCTGCTAGGTTATCGCAAGACTCCCAAGGGAGTCGATGTAACAGGGCAGACAAGAATCAAGATCGGAGCCACCGGCTACACACTAATAAATCAGACGATTATCCGTCACACGTCAGAAGCCGCTAGGGGATGATGGATTCATCAGCCACAAGGGGATCGCATTCCACGATCAGGCAGTCGGTTTTCAAACCGGTACTGTTTGGCCGTTACTACCTGATTGACCAGATATCCAAGGGCGGCATGTCCGACATCTATCTAGCCAAGACGATCGGTGTCGGTGGATTCCAGAAACCTCTGGTGATTAAGAAACTTCTTCCTCAATACTCCAAAAAGCCGCGCCATGTGAAAAGATTCATAAATGAAGCCAACATGTTGGCCCGACTGAATCACGCGAACATCGTCCAGGTTCTGGATATGGGCCTGATTTCAGGAGAATACTACATCGGTATGGAGTATATCGAAGGGCGAAATGTAGCTCATATTATTTCAAAGGCAGCCCACAGCCAACGCCGACCTCCCCTTGAGTTTATCGTGTACCTAATCTCGGAGCTTGCAAAAGGATTGGCCTATGCACATCGGAAAAAGGGAGCGGGCGGAGAGAATTTAATGCTGGTTCACCAGGATGTTAATTCTTTTAACGTCATGGTTTCGTACGAGGCTGAAGTAAAGATCATCGATTTCGGTATTGCGCGGATTTTTCTCGACCAAGCCACCAGAGAAGGGCTTCCTGTAGCGGGCAAGCTCCTCTACTTCTCCCCTGAGCAGCTTCAGAAGAAACCTTTGGACCGTCGAGTCGATATCTACGGAACAGGAGTGCTCCTTTATGAACTTCTCACCGGCCAACGGCTGGTAGACCACCGGGCAACTATCGAAGAAACTGTCAAAATGATCTTGAAGATCGACATCCAGGATAAAGTTCTAAATGATGATCGAATTCCCCAGGAACTGAAACCGATCCTGATCAAAGCCATGGCTTTGGACCCGGCTGAACGATACCCCTGGGTAGAAGAGATGGTTGCGG
>Ga0326727_10026645_pt1 | contig 10696 bp, 8 predicted proteins | sample MB2enrmetagenome_FD_207643 | JGI IMG/M metagenome (GOLD analysis project Ga0326727, IMG submission 207643) | Lab enriched peat soil microbial communities from McLean, Ithaca, NY, United States - MB29MY | ecosystem: Environmental > Terrestrial > Soil > Wetlands > Peat | place: USA: New York... | reverse complement strand
CGCCGCCAGCGCGCAGAAGCCCACCGACGCCGAGAGGAACATGTTGGGCAGAATGAAGAACGTTTGGCTGAAATTCGAGAAGTGCTGGTCGCCCGAGTAGTGCTGCACGTCGGTGTTCGTCATGAACGACACGACGGTGTGAAAAATCAGCGACGGCTCCAGCATGCCCTTGGCTTGCCCATTGAGCGGCATCCACGGTTGCAGGGACAGGACGATGAAGCCGAAGACAAAGAGCGTCGTGTTGAAGATCAGCAACGCCGCCGTGTACTGCTTCCAGTTGAGCGGCCCGCTGTTCAGGCGGTCTTCACACCACTGCAGCACGCGCGGCGGCCGATACTTGCCGTCCATGATCCACGCCAAGTAGCGGCTCAGCGGGATCGCCAGCAGGGTCGTTGTTACAAGAATCGAAATCGGTAGAAGCCACATTGTCTCTACACCTCGTTTCCAACATCCTCTCGGGGTTTGCCGGTCGCAGCGACCCACCACGTCCGCCGGAAGCCTCCACCCTCCGCAGGGCTCCGGAGGACGGGTCTGGAGTGCGGGCGGGGAGCGGTCCCGCCTGCGGCCCGAAGCCTTCGGCGGACGGGCCCGGCGAACCGCCGCCGACCGCAGGTCAGAACCATTCCGGCCGAATGAGCGCCGCGAACAAGTAGATGAACAGGAACAGCGAAATGCCCGCCGTCAGGTAGATCATGGATTGATTTCCTCCTCAGATTTTCTCGCACGCCCCGATGCAGGCGTAGCAACCGATCATGCTCACCAGCCCGAGCAAGAACATCGCGGGCAGCCAAATCACCAGATCCATGCGCATCCTCCGTTCGCTCGTGTTCTTGCCCTGCGCGGTCAGCAGGCGCCGTGCCAACTGTGATCGCCACCGTCACGGGCTGGTGCCCGTACTCGCACGCGCCAGGTGCTGCACAATCGGTGAGCTAGGTTACGGGCCGGAGGAGTGCCGATGTGCAGATGGCAAGCGCGTACTTACTCGTCAGGCCTGGGGTTTTGACGGTTCGGCGTTCGCGCGCGTTGTTGCGCAAGGCATAAGCAGAAGCAACATACTTAGGCAGGGCAATACTCTAGAACTATACGACATTACATAATAGATATACGATTGCAGTCTGCAGTCTCCTCCCTCAGTCGGTGCCGCTCCTGCATCTTGCCGGGGCGGGTTGCCGGGGCTGTTGCATTTCGCAGGGATGACTCTTTTCGGGGGTGGGCAACGCCGCGAACGCGCGGCCGCTTAAGGAGCAACGTCCTGCATTGTGCGAACCGGCTCGCATTCGGCGCTGCAGTTCGAAGTGCCACCGTCGCGGAACCCGCGGGCGACAGAAGCGGCGTATGCTGAAGATCGGTTGGCACGGCAGCTGCGTGTGTGCAGATAGCCGACAGGGGAGTCCGGGCATATGTTTAAAGTCGAAGATGCTGTGTCCGTGGATACCAGTGGATTCGAATTCGTAGCGCCCGGGAATATTTCGAACTCACCTGGTGTGGTGCTGGCCGTTACCGAACGTCCGCAGCTGTACTACGATGTGAGGATACGGTTGCGCTTCGGCGCGACGTTAGATCTGCGTGTGAATCCCGACAAGATTGGACCACCTCGACGAGGGTGAGATCGGTCCGCAATTGGGGAGCGCCTGGCGCGCGCCATTGTCGCTGTCGCTGCGACGCATCGCTTGGTCGGAAGCTGGTACTGTACATTGCGGTTGTCCGCATGTCCGGAGGTGCACGCACGTGCACGGTCAGGCCCGCCTCGATGGTCGCACTGTTGTAGCTTCGAACCGAGGAGATGACGTAATGCAAATCGCGCCTCGCGAGAGGGCGAGCGCGTCGCTCTTCCCAACGCAGCAGGTGGCGCAAATCTCCCGATGAACAACGGCCACCTCACCTTCGTCATCCCGACCTACCGACTGCGCGAGGTCGGCGAGACAATCCGTCAGTACGACGAACACTTCTGGCGCAACGGGCACGTCGTCGACATGATCGTGTTCGACGACTCGAGCGTGGTCACCCAGCAGCGGTACTTCCCGACGTTCGAGGCGACACCGACCTACAACGACCTGTACTACGTCGGCCCGCACGAAAAGCAGGCCTTCGTGGCCTACCTCACCCAGCGGTTGGGGGACCGCAAACTGGAGCCGCTCGTCAAGAACCTGTTCCGGCCGAGCTACGGGGGCAATCGAAATGTCGCGCTCATGTACACCCTCGGCGGGCTCGTCGTGAGTGCCGACGACGACATGCGCCCGTACGCGCTCGTCGAAGACAGCCCGGAGTCCTTGAGCGATGACGAAATCTGCCGCGGCAAGCTCATCCACGCCAAGGCCAACGGCTTTACGCGCAAGTCATTCGACATTTTGGCTGCATTTCTGGAGGTGCTCGGCAAATGCGTCGCCGACGTTCCGCCAAACTACTTGCGCGGGAAGTTCGTGCGTGACACGGCCACCGACCTCCACACGAATGCGACGCACGGTCTCACTCGCGAGAACTCGCTGATGTTGGAGCTGGGCGAGGTCACAGATGACGCGTCGGTCAAGATTGCTCAGACCTTCCGCTCCGGAACTGGTGACGCCGACGCCATCGATTATCTGGACATGGCACTCGACGACGAGGCGCAGACCCGTCTCGACGAGCTCAACAACGTCTACGTGCTCGTCAACTTCCGCCCAACGGTGACCGCCGAGAACTGGCGCGTCGATAGTGGCGTGGCGGGATACGACAACACTTTTGGTCTGCCGCCGTTCTTCCCCACCCGCCTGCGCTTCGAAGACTACATCTTCCGGCTGTGGCTGCAGCACGGCGGCGTGGCGAGTGCGCACGTGGACGCGGCGCAAACTCACATCAAGAGCAACTACATGCGCAACCCGCTAGCCGAGGAACTCTTCAACGAAGAGATCTGCAATCTGCTCAAGCGCAAGATCCAGAGCACGGTCACGCATATCGACGATCTCGGTATTGCTTTCGAGTACGACGGCAACGTGGCGCTCGAGGACAGCGAGCATATTCTCGACCGCATGGTCGCCGTGCACCGCCGTGTGACGCGAGCCGCCGAAGCGACCCCGAATCCAGAGCGCAGCACGGCCCTGCGAAACTTCGCGGTGATGTTGGAAAAGGCCTTCTACGGTTTCGAACCCGACTTCTTCCAGCAGAATTTGATCCGTATCGTCGACGTCGTCGTCAGCCAGTTCAAGGCCTCGCTCGAGCTATGGCCGACCCTGGTGGAGATCGCTTACCTGCAGAAGCGCCGTGCCGGCCTGCCGCTGCGGCGCGTCGCCAACCCCCGGCGCCAGCACGGCCTGGCGGCATGAAGATGCGCCGGGCGGGGCAGCGTGCAATTCAGCCAGCTCGGTCGGCACGCTGCGCTGCGGGGCGGAAGAACCGCAGCCAGTGCGGCACATGGCGGGTCGACCGATCCCGCACTGCGCGGCCGGCGAACACAACCGTCGACGGATCGGCGAGCGCTTGCCACAATTCGAGAGCGCTGGCGAACCGGTCACGCGGGTCGGTTTCCAGGGCGTGCAACACGATCTCTTCAACCGCTGCCGGGATCTCGGGGCGGATGTCACGGGGCGGCGTCGGCCGCTCGCGCAGCTTGGCACGCATCACCGCATACACGTTGTCGCCCGAAAATGGCACCCGGCCGGTGAGCATTTCGTAGAGCATCGACCCCAGGCTGTAGATGTCGGTACGGGCGTCGCCGCGGCGGCCCTTCACCTGCTCGGGCGCCATGTAGTCGGGCGTGCCCATGCTTTGCGACATTCCCGCCCAGGTCATCTTGCGCAGCGTGGTGTCGAGCGCGATGCCGAAATCCATCAGCTTCACGCCGCCACCCGCGAGCAGCATGATGTTCTCCGGTTTGAGGTCGCGGTGCACGACGTCATTGTCGTGCAGGTAGACGAGCACATCGGCGATCTTCAGCACGATGTCCACCGCCTCGTCGACAGGAAGGCGGCGTTCCTGCTGCAAACGCCGGCTGAGCAGCTGACCCTCGACGTGCTCCATGGCCAGATACAGCCGACTCTTCCCGCGCGGCTGAAAGACCTTGATGACGCCCGGATGATCCAGCCGCTGCCCGATTTGCTCCTCGCGCAGGAAACGTTCGTGGAAGACGATGTCACTCGCGTACGCCAAGTGCGGGACCTTGAGCACCACGACTCGCCCGTCGACGTCTGTGGCGCGAAAGACGGTCGCCATCCCACTGTGTGCGATGACGTCGAGGATCTGGTAGTGATCCAATGCCTCGCCGGGGGCAAGCTCAGTCATGAAGCACTCAGCTAGATTCGGCGCTGCCGCGCGCTCCGTCAAGACGTGTAGACCAGCTCACATCACCGCTGTTAGGCAGGGTCACGCCGCCGGCGCCCCGTAACGCGCCCGCAATTCCAGGTTGAGTTCCAGCACATTCACCAGCTTCGGTCCAAAGAGCCCCCCGCCCGGAGCGTTGGCTTTCTGCTCAAGCAAGCTCTGGATTTCGTGGCGCACGGCGGATGGATCGCGATTCGCGTCTTTCGCCCATGCGCCAGCCACCCGATCGAGTTGATAGAGAGCGTTGTCGAGCGTGATGTGCGGATCCAAGCCGGAGCCGGAGGCCATCACCATGTCCGCCGGCACCTCTTCCAGATCGACGTCAGCGTGCTCCTGCCGCCACAGGTCGAAGAAGTTCGATTGGATGTCCGTACCTTCCTTGACGGGTTCGATTGTAGTCTCGGTCTTGCCGTCGGTGGTTTGACGCTGCACAGCCGACGGAAACTGCCCCGGATGTTGCTTGGAGAAATCATCGAAGAAGATCACGGCGAGGTCCGCCGCCGCGGGCTGCGGCGTGTCGGGGTTGTCCTTGATCCACTGCGCCACCTCGGCTTGATGCGTCTTCGCCCATTCGTCCACGTACTTGCCGTGTGATGGATCGGCCTTCACCCACGCCTGCGCCACCGCGTTGTGCGCGTCGGCCCACTGCGCGACGATGTGTGGCTGCCCCTGATATTGATCTTGCTGGAACCACGTCTCGATGTCCGGCGCAACCGGCTGCCCCGCCTTGGGCCCGCTGCGATACTTCACGATTGGTCCGAGGATGCCGGCGACGCGAGCGCGGAGCATGTAGTTGGAGGCGCTGTAGCTCGATGGCCCTGAGGCGTCGGCTGCATACGACACCGCGGACGGCCGCGGCTGGAAGTACTCGTCCTTGGTGAACGGTTGCGCGATCAGGCGCGAGCCCACCACGTTCCCGTCGGGACCGCGGACGAGGCTGCCATTCACTTGATCGGGAAAGATCGTCTGTCCGATCACCCACAACGTCAGCGGATACAGACCGCAGCAGATGGCGACCGCGAATCCCATCAACAGCAGGCTTTTTGTCAGATATCGCAACATGGTTTCTTCTCCTCGCTCGTCAGGCAGCCAGACGCAGCGCCACCATGACGACGTCGATCAACTTGATGCCGACAAATGGAAGGACCACACCACCCAAGCCCCAGATCAGGAGATTGCGTCGCAAGAGCGCGTCGGCGCCCACTGGCCGATAAGCGACGCCTCTGAGTGCAATCGGGATCAGTGCCGGGATGATGAGTGCGTTGAAGATCACCGCCGACAGGATTGCCGACGTCGGCGAGTGCAGATGCATGACGTCCATGGCCTTCAGCCAGGGCAGCGTGCCGGCAAACAATGCCGGGACGATGGCGAAGTACTTGGCCACGTCGTTGGCGATGGAAAAGGTCGTCAGCGCCCCGCGCGTCACCAGCAGCTGTTTGCCGACCTCGACGACTTCCAGCAACTTGGTGGGATCGCTGTCGAGGTCGACCATGTTGCCGGCCTCTTTCGCGGCTTGCGTACCCGAGTTCATTGCCAAACCCACGTCGGCTTGTGCCAGGGCCGGGGCATCGTTCGTCCCGTCGCCCATCATGGCCACGAGTTTGCCCTCGGCTTGCTCCTTGAGGATGTACGCAAGCTTCGCTTCCGGTGTGGACTGAGCGATGAAGTCATCGACGCCGGCCTGGGCAGCGATGGTCGCCGCCGTCAGCGGGTTGTCACCGGTGATCATCACCGTACGGAGACCCATCTTGCGCAGGCGCGCGAAACGCTCCTTGATGCCGACCTTCAGGATGTCTTCGAGCATCACCACGCCGGCGATCTCGTTGCCCTCTGCCACAACCAGGGGCGTCGCACCCTTGGACGCGATCTCCTTTACCGTCTCATCCAAGCCGTCCGGCGCACTCCCCTTCTGCTGCCGAACCAATTGCAGCACCGCATCCGGCGCGCCCTTGCGGATCTTGCGTCCGTTGGGCAGGTCGATGCCACTCATGCGCGTCTGCGCGCTGAACGGGATGAACTCGGCGCCGCGCGGCGCACTCGCTTCTCCCGCAGAGCGGTCGACCTCCTGCGCGAGTTTGACGATCGTCTTGCCTTCGGGCGTTGCGTCCGCCACCGACGCCAGCGCCGCCAGGCGGGCCAACTCCGCCTTGGAATAGCGGCCGAGGGGCACAAACTGCGTGGCCTGCCGGTTGCCCATGGTGATCGTGCCGGTCTTGTCGAGCAGCACGGTGTCGATGTCGCCGGCCGTTTCGACCGCTTTGCCGCTCTTGGCGATGATGTTGGCTTGCAGCGCCCGGTCCATCCCGGCGATGCCGATGGCGGCAAGCAATGCACCAATCGTCGTTGGGATCAGGCACACCAAGAGGGCGACCAGCGTCGGGACGTCGGTTCCCAGGCTCCTCAACGGCTCCGTGATGCCGAGATAGCTCATCATGTACTGCTCGGCGTTCCAGGCCATCGGCCAGAGCGGCACGACGACGATCAGGAAGATGAGCGTGAACGCGGACAGCACGAGCGTCAGCGCAATCTCATTGGGCGTGCGTTGACGGATGGCGCCCTCGACCAGCGCGATCATCCGGTCGAGGAACGACCCGCCAGCGGCGGTGGTAATCCGCACGATGATGCGGTCTGACAGCACCAAGGTGCCACCGGTGACACCGGAGCGGTCGCCGCCGGCTTCACGGATCACCGGCGCCGACTCGCCGGTGATTGCGGATTCATCCACCGAAGCGACTCCCTCGACGATCTCGCCGTCACCGGGGATGATCTGCCCCGCCTCAATGATCACGCGGTCGCCTGGCTTCAACACCCTCGAGGATACTTCCTCCACCGTCTTGTTGGCTCGGAGACGGTACGCCGGCGTGTCACGCCGCGTGCGCCGCAGCGAGTCGGCCTGGGCTTTGCCGCGCGCCTCGGCGAGCGCGGTGGCGAAGTTGGCGAACAGCACCGTCAAGAACAACCAGGCATCCAGGGCGATGAAGTACGTGATCGGCACCTGGCTGGCAGAGCCGAGCAGTGCGGCCTGCAGGACGAACAAGAGTGTCAAGAGAGCCCCGACCTCAACCACGAACATCACGGGATTGGTCCACTGGATGTCCGGGCGCAGCATGATGAGTGACTGCTTGAGCGCTGCCTGCACCAGCTCTGGCGCCAACAGATTTTGCCGACGAGTCCGCCGACCCGGGCGGGGTGCCTGTGGAAAGGGAGAACGGGCCTTGGTCGGCACCGGCTGCTTCAATGCAATTGCCATCAACGTTTGCCTCCTGTGAGAATGAAACCGCTGCTCACGCTCAGCCGCCGAACGGCATCGGGGCCAGGTGCTCGGCCAGCGGGCCCAGTGCGGCTACGGGCAGAAACAACAAGGCGCCGATGATCACGATGCTGCCGAACACGAGGAAACCAAATGTCGCGGTATCGTCGCGCATCGTTCCTGATGTAAACGGTGACTTCTTCTTGGCTCCGAGGCTCGCGGCCATCGCGATCGGCGCGACGATCGGCAGATAGCGACTGATCAGCATGACTAAGCCGGTGGCGATGTCCCACTGCGGGCTCGTCGGCGCGGGGGTGGGGTTGTCATTGAACCCGTAGGTGACCCCGAGACCGTCGAAAGCCGATCCGTTGTTGGCGGAGGCCGACGAGAACTGGTAGACGATCTCCGAAAAGCCGTGTGCCCCAGGGTTACTCTCCGCCTTGGTGCCCCACGCGGTTGCCGCAAACAACCCCGCCGGGCCGAGAATCATGATCGGATGCACGAGTAGCGCGATCATCGCCAGCTTCATTTCACGCGCCCCGACCTTCCTGCCGAGATACTCGGGCGTCCGGCCCACCATCTGGCCCGCGATGAAGACGCCGATGATCAGGAATAGCAGCAGGTTGATCATCCCCACGCCCTTGCCGCCGAACACGCAGTTCAGCCACATGCCCACCAGCGGCGACAACCCAGCCAATGGATTCAGGCTGTCGTGCTCGCGGTTGACCGCCCCCGTGGTGAACGCAGTCGTCAGTGCCGCGAAGGTCGCGCCCGCATAGGTCCCGAAGCGCAGCTCGGCGCCTTCGAGGTTGCCCTGGTCTTGGTTGACCGGCAATCCGGCCACGGCTGGGAACGGAACCGCTCGCTTCCCACCCTCTGCGGTCGCACTCGGTACTGTAAAGGTGTCATTCGCCGCATGCGCGGTAATCCCTGGATTCGGTTGGAGCGCATCCCAATAGATCGCCCAGCCGATCATGCCGACCAACAGCGTTCCCATCACCGCGTAAAGCACCCAGGCGTGACGCAGCCGGCGCAGCATGCGGCCGTACATCAACGCGAGGGCCATAGGAAACAGCATCATGCCGAGACAGGTCACGAAATTGGTCAACGCGGTCGGGTTCTCGAACGGGTGGGCTCCGTTGGCGCCGTAAAACCCGCCGCCATTGGTGCCAATTTGCTTGATGGGAATCACCGCCGCGACCGGGCCGACGATGATGTTCTGGGGCTTGACCTGACCATCGTCGGTGGTGCCCATGGCTGCGGGTTCAAGCGTCTGGACCTGTACTTGGCTCCGGTACGTCATGGGCATGCCCTGTGACATGAAGATCGTGCCCACAATCAGGCAGGCAGGCACGAACATGTAGACCAGCACGCGCCACATATCGACGAAGTAATTGCCGATGATCTTCTCACCCCGGAACAGCCGGATGATTGCGGTCAGGGCGCAGAAACCCACGGACGCCGAAATGAACATGTTGGCGATGATGAAGAAGATCTGGCTGAAATTGGAGAAATGCACATCGCCCGAGTAGTGTTGCAGGTTGGTATTGGTCATGAACGAGGCGACACTGTTGAAGATCGTCGTCGGCTCCAGCATCCCTCTGCCAAGTGGATTCAAGGGCATGATCGGCTGCAGCGCCAAGACAATGAATCCGTAGACGAAGAGCACCGTATTGAAGATGAGCAGCGCCGCCGTGTATTGCTTCCAGTTCTGCGGTCCGGTATCGAGGCGCTCCTCGAACCAGCGCAGCACGCGCGGTGCGTGGTATTGCCCCTCCATGATCCACGCCAGATAGCGGCTGAGCGGGACCGAAAGGGCCGCCGCGGTAACGAGTATGGACACCGGTAGAAACCACATGAGATCAACCCTCCATTCAGTGAGCGTCGCTTGGTTGCATCAGTTCACGTTCCATCCGTACCCGCCCGCAGCGACCCAGCACGTCCGCCGGAAGCCTCGACCCTCCGCAGGGCTCCGGAGGACGGGTCTGGAGTGCGGGCGGGGAGTGATCCCGCCGAACCGACGCTGGGCGCAGCCCCCTAGAACCATTCCGGTCGAATGAGCGCTGCGAACAGATAGACAAACAGGAACAGCGAGACCGCTGCCGTCAGATAAATCATGGTTCGTTCCCTCCTCAGATCTTCTCGCATGCGCTGATGAAGGCGTAACAGAGGATCATGGTCACGAGTCCCAGCAAGAACATCGCTGGCAACCAAACCACTAGGTTCATTGAATTCGACCTCCTGGCGAGCGGTAACGCAGGAAGCGTTCCACAGGCCGCCCCACCGCCTGTGGCCCACCCGCAACGGCGCCACTTGAGCGAGCTGCTTGGCCTGTCCTGCATTTTCGCAGACTCTTCAACCCAAGCTCCTGCGTTCTGCATGGACACGAACCCTGATGCCAGGAACAATCGAGGGTTTGCAGCATCCGCCTGAGTTGGCTCGACGCAGGAACTGTTCCCACAAGTCAGTCGATGGCTTCGTCAAGCAGCTTGCGGCTCCTCACGGCCGGGAGCGGCCCACCGGCCCTGCATTGTCGCAGGTATCTACCGCCGCCAGCTTGCATTTCGCACGAGCCCCAAGCTGCACCTCGAAGAGGGTCCGTCGCCACTCCGGCTGCGGACTTTGGTACGGGATCTGCTCCTCCGCAGTCGCAAGAGCTGCCACATGGGGCACGAGAACCACCTTCCTCAACCGCCGCCGTTGTTGGAGTCGGCCAACGCCGCGATGGCAAAGGCGCTTGCCACCGCACGACAGGTGGCAGCGTCAGATGTACCGGTTCTCCTCAGCGGGGAAAGCGGAACCGGCAAGCATGTCCTGGCCGCCGCCATTCATGAGTGGAGCGCCCGAGGTGCCGCCCCGTTTGTGACCGTCCGACGCACCGTACTGAGCGCGCCGCGGCATGAGGGCGAGCTGTTCCCCTGTTTCGGCAGCAGCAGAGACGACCACAGGTGGATCGAGGCGGCCGATGCTGGAACGCTCTTCTTCGAGGAAGTCAGCGACCTCGCACCGGCGCAGCAGGCGAAGCTGATCCAGCTGCTCGACGAGGGCCAGTTCGGCGGCGGTGAAGGCGAATCCGTCGAAGCCGACATCCGCGTGATCGCGGCGACCGTGCGGGACCTCGACGCGGAGTGCCGTGCTGAGCGTTTCCGCGCC
>Ga0326727_10026643_pt1 | contig 10697 bp, 10 predicted proteins | sample MB2enrmetagenome_FD_207643 | JGI IMG/M metagenome (GOLD analysis project Ga0326727, IMG submission 207643) | Lab enriched peat soil microbial communities from McLean, Ithaca, NY, United States - MB29MY | ecosystem: Environmental > Terrestrial > Soil > Wetlands > Peat | place: USA: New York... | reverse complement strand
GAGGTTGACTACCTTTGCGCGGATGCTTCGAAGGCCCAAAGACTTTTGAAATGGGAGCCAACCGTGAGATTTAACGAACTCGTGCGGATCATGGTTAAAGCCGATCTGGAGGAATTGGAAGCTAAACTCAAGGGTGGTGTCGAGGCTCTTCGGACTACAGTATCCGATAGGAGGCGGGACTCATGATCCAACTTACCGATAAGCGAATTGTGGTTACAGGTGGCGCAGGATTTTTAGGAACTCATCTGATCAAGCGGCTTGTGAAAATGGGCTGCCGCAACGTCTACGTTCCGATCTACCCCGAGTACGACCTTACGCGCATCGACGCGATCGAACGCTTGTTTGATGCACATTGCCCAGAGATTCTGATTCACCTGGCTGCGGTAGTGGGCGGCATCGGCGCGAATCGTGCCAACCCTGGTCGTTTTTTTTATGACAACGCGATCATGGGTATCCAACTTATCGAGGCCGCACGACGCTATAGTGTCGAAAAGACAGTCGTCCTGGGTACAATCTGCGCTTATCCGAAGTTCACGCCAGTGCCATTCCGCGAAGAAGAGCTTTGGAACGGATACCCGGAGGAGACAAACGCGCCTTATGGATTGGCGAAGAAGATGATGCTCGTGCAGTGCCAGTCCTATCGGGAACAATATGGAATGAACGCAATTTTTCTTTTGCCCGTGAATCTTTACGGGCCTGGCGACAACTTCGATCTGGAGTCCTCTCACGTAATTCCGGCTCTGATACGCAAGTGCGTTGAAGCAGTAGAGACAGGGCGCGAGGAGATTGTTTTGTGGGGAGACGGGTCGCCTACGCGCGAGTTCCTGTATGTGGAAGACGCAGTCGAGGGAATCCTTCTGGCGACAGAGCGGTACGATAAATCAGATCCGGTGAACCTCGGCAGCGGCATGGAGATTTCGATCCGCAATCTGGCGACAACCGTCGCGGCGATAACCGGCTTCACAGGTCGGATCACATGGGACACGAACAAGCCAAACGGTCAGCCGAGAAGGTGTCTGGACGTGAGCCGGGCGGAGAGGGAATTTGGATTCAAGGCCGCAACACCGTTCGAGGCTGGCCTGCGCAAGACGATCGACTGGTATCTCAGTTCCAACAAATCACGCGAGAATTGACAGGTTAGCGTGGCAGGAAATCCTTGAATTACGGGATCTGCACATCGTGGCGCGCCAGGCGCACTCGCCCTTCCCGGAGGCTCTCCCGCAAGCTCTCGAAGGCCTTGCGATGGTAGGTTCTAGAGCGCCCTGCAGGGCCTTTGCCCAGTCCAAAAAACCATGATTTGCCCCATTTCGAACCTTGAATAGCAAGTAAATCATTTATAATATATATGGTGCGAAAGGGGGGACTCGAACCCCCATGGATTGCTCCGCCAGATCCTAAGTCTGGTGCGTCTGCCAATTCCGCCACTCTCGCACTTCTCCTGCCGCAAATACTACACACATTTTAAGCTGGCTCATGGCCTTGAGCAGTATTATGCCTTGATGCCGTCTTGACCGGAGGCTGCCGGTTGCGTTCCCTCCTCGTCCCACGGCAACTGCCTACGCTCTCAAGCATGGGGAGCGTTGCAATTGAATTGTCGCATGAACCTGCAACACAGGCGACTATACCGCGACGCCCTTCGAAGGCTGGTTGGACTTGCGGCGCCATGTCGGCGTATTCTCGCCAACACCGAAAGGATGATCTGAAATGAAGCCAGGGGGAGAAACCAATGCAATGAAGCCGGCTGTTACGGCCCTGAAGATATTAGAGCATCTCTTCAATTGGTATCGAGTCAATCCTGTTGTCGATAGCCATTGCCAATACCTGCAAGAACTTGTAGCGCCGGCCTCCTCAGGCTGTTACGAAACTCAGTTTTTAAGAGCTTGAACCACAATATTTTGGGTTTCTGAGAAAGTTGAAGCCCAATATATGCCCTCAATTTCGAGTTTCGTAACAGCCTGTCCTGGCCGGCTGTAGCGTGGGCCTCCCGGCCCACGCTCACTCTACACCGATAGGAGAGATGCTCTAAGTTGCATACCTAACAGGAAGCTGCGATTGCGGAGTGCCGGACCGTCCCGCCCGGACGGGCGCGCCTGGGCATCGGAAAGTGTTTACTATAGAAGAACCGGATGAATCCGACCGACCACGCCCGCCTATCCACCTTCGAGGAGACGCTGCTCAGCGCCCGCCGCACCATGCTGATGAGCGAGATTCTGAAGCTCGCAGTGGACAGCTTCCGCTCCAGCAAGGTGCGCTTCGCCCTGACCGCGCTGGGCATGGTCATCGGCACCGCCTCCGTCATCCTGGTGGTCACCATCGGCCTGACCGGCAAGCATTTCATCCTGAACGAAATCCAGAAGATCGGGACCAACGAGGTGGAGATCGAGTATGCCGGCGGCGGCACCACCGACTCCGAGCGGGTGCTCTACAACGACTACCTCACCCGCGAGGACGAGAAGGCTGTCCTGCGCCAGGTCCCCAGTGTGATGTTTTCTTCGCCGATCCTGACAACTCACGCCCGTATAAGCCGCGGCGGCGGCGTCGTTAAAGACACCCTGATACTCGGAGTCAGCCCGCAATACCGCGATGTGCGCAACCTGGTTTTATTGGCGGGCCGTTTTCTCGACGACGAGGACGAGAATGCCCACATCAAATGCGCCGTGGTCACCGTGCCCTTTGCCAAAGAGATGTTTGGCAGTTCCGATGCTGCTATCGGCCAGAACTTCCAGATCGTTGGCATCCCTTTCACCATCATCGGCACCTTCAAAGAGAGCGTTGACACCTTCGGTCAAACAGAGATTACCGATAACACCATCCTGATTCCCTATTCGGTGGCCCGCTATTTTACCGGAACAGACAATGTGGATCAGATTTACTTCTCCATCCGCACTATGGAAGAGGTGCCCGACGCCAGCCGCGAGGCATTGCGCATCATCAGCGCGCGCCACCGGTCCAGCTCCGTTTACAAGGCCCAGGACTTGCGGGAACTGCTTACTACCGCCGCAACCATCTCCGATATTCTCACCGTGGTTCTGGTGCTGGTGGCTACAGTCACCCTGGCGGTGGGCGGCGTGGGCATCATGAACATCATGCTGGCCAATGTTCGTTCTCGCGTCCGCGAAATCGGCATCCGAAAGGCTCTGGGCGCTACCTATCGCGAGATAAAGCTCCAGTTTCTCGTCGAGGCGGTTATCATCTCGTTGACCGGAGGAATCGTGGGCACGCTGGTGGGACTGGCCCTGCCGTTATCCATCCACTTCTTTACCGGCTTTCCCCTGCCGATCTCCATTTGGTCGGTGTTTATCGCGCTGGCTACCGCCACGCTGGTGGGGGTGGTCTTCGGCACCGTTCCCGCAACGCGTGCCGCACAGTTAGACCCCGTTGAGGCGCTGAAATATGAGTGATCCCGAAATTCTGCCGCCAGTCCCTAAAACCGGCCCGCAAGTCAAGCCCTCACAGGGTCCGAGCCTCTCTCTGCTCTACGGGCTCATCGCGCTGGCTCTGGCCGCGGCCATCGGCCTCGCCCTGCTGATCGTGATGCCCTTCTATCGCCGGCGATAGAAACCTCAAACCCACATCAACCGAGGCTTGTTCAGCAAGAAAAGTAAGGAGTATAGTCGAGGAGGTAAGGAGTCAACCTTTATGGCCACCGCAACAAAAGCCGTACCGGCACAGATTTTCCGGGCCAAAGTCACCAGCAAGGGACAGGTTACTGTCCCGGTTGAGATTCGCAAGTCCCTGGGCGTCAAGCCCGGCGACCACCTGCGCTTTGAGCAGCAGGAAGGCGGCATTCGCCTCGTCAGGGACGCAGACGAAAACCCCTTTGAAAAATGGCGTGGAATTGGGACCGGATTCCTCATTGCTGGCGAGGATCCAGAAGCGACTGTGGCGTTTTTTCGGGAGATGCGCGGCCATGACGACTTCGATTGATTCCAACATTATCGTCGCGCTTTGGCGAAACACTCATTCCTCAAATCGCATTGCGTCAAAACTGTTGGATCAAGCTCAAAAGCGCGGCAAGCTGGTCGTCTCCGCGCCCGTCTATGCGGAGTTGATGGCCGATCCGAACAGAAGCGAGAGTGAATTGGATAAGTTCGCGTCAGATACTGGCATTTCCATCGAATGGACGATCGAAGAGGATATTTGGCGCGAAGCGGGTAGAGCGTATCGCGCGTATGCTCAACGTCGCATCCACAGCGGAGGCGGATCCCCCAAACGCATTCTCGCCGACTTCGTTATCGGCGCTCATGCGCTAGTCCGCGGCTATACTCTGCTCACACTGAACGCGCGTGACTATGTAACCGCATTTCCCAAACTGGCTGTCGTGTCGAGTTGAACAGGTTTCCTTTCATTTCAACGAATCTTCTTCCCGCCCCGCAATCAGCGCCGGAATCCCGTCCACAACCGGATAGCCGCGCCCGCAGCCCGCGCACACCAGCCAGGCCCCATCGACACGCAGAGCGCCCAGGCAGGCCGGGCAGGCCAACAGGTCGAGTACGGTTTCGTTCAAAAGATGGCTGGAATCGGCAGGCATGGTTTGCTACTGGATGGCCGCATCGGGGCCGGTTGCAGAATCGGCAGAAGAATCGGCGCCGGCCTCGGAGCTTGCGGCGGACCACTTCGGACGGCTGGCAAACTCGGCTTCGATGCGCTGGTTGGTTCCGGCCTTCGCATACTCATAAGCCACGCGAATGCCGTTGAATATGGCGCGGTCGTTTGATGAGCCGTGGCCTATGATGCAGACCCCCCGCACCCCCAGCAACTGCGCTCCGCCATACTCCCGGTAATCCAGCCGGCGGCGGAAGTCGTTAAAGGCCTCCCGCGAGAGCAGCGCTCCCACCTTACGGGTAACCGTTTGGCTCAACGACTCGCGCAGCACGTCGCGCACAAAGCGGCCCACGCCTTCGCTGGTCTTCAGCGCCACGTTGCCCACAAAGCCGTCGCAGACAATCACGTCGGCCTGGCCGGAGAAGATGTCGCGGCCCTCCACGTTGCCGATGAATCGGATGGGCAGCGCCTTGAGCAGCGGAAAGGCCTCGCGGGTAAGATCGTTGCCCTTGGTCTCCTCTTCGCCGATGGAGAGCAGGCCCACGCGCGGCTCGTCGATCTTGAGCACGCTGCGGGCATACATCTCGCCCATCACCGCGAACTGCTCCAGGTTGTGCGCCTTGCAGTCCACGTTGGCGCCCACGTCCAGCAGCACGCACGGATTCCCCGTCGAGCTGGGCATAGGGGTCGCCAGCGCCGGGCGGTCCACGCCGGGCAGCGCGCCCAGCACCATCTTGGCCGTGGCCATGGCCGCGCCGGTGTTGCCCGCGGTCACAAAGCCAGCCGCATGGCCCTCGCGCACCAGCTTCAGCCCCACGCGCATCGAGCTGTCGCGCTTGGTGCGCACCGCATGCGCCGCCTTCTCGTTCATGCCGATGCGTTCCGAGGCATGGTGGATGACAATAGGCAGATCTTCGTTTTCCAGGTACTCATCCAGCAGATCGCGCAGCTCCGCTTCAGGCCCAATCAGGTGAACCCGCACGGGCAAAGCCTTGCAGGCGAGAATCGCCCCGCGAATCTCCGCCTCTGGAGCTTTGTCGGTGCCTACGGCGTCAAGCGCAATATCTACGAGCATGATGGCACAGGCTACTTGGCTTCTTCTTTAACGTCCAGAACCAGGCGCTTGTTATAAATGCCGCACTTGGGGCAGGCGCGATGGGGCAGCTTCTTCTCGTGACAGTTGGGGCACTCGGAGAGCCCAACGGCCGTTAAAAAGTCGTGAGAGCGGCGTAGTGCGGTACGGCGCGTCGAGTGGCGCCTCTTCGGATTAGGCATTGCTAGAATTCCTTTCGCGTTTCCACCCGCTTCAACTTCCGTCCGGCTACAGGCCAACCAAGCCTTTGACTGCCTTCCGGCGCAGGGGAGCACCCTCAATTCCAGGGGAGTTGGTTTCTCAGGACTTGATCTGGCCGCGTAGTCCGGCCAGCGCCTCCCAGCGGGGGTCGTCTCCTGCGCAGGTACAGGCCTGACGGTTGCGGTTCTCACCGCAGCGCGGGCAGAGTCCCTTGCAGTCAGGCTTGCACAGGGTCCTGACCGGCAGAGACAAAAGCACCTGCTCGCGCAGCACATCTTCAAGCAACAGACTGTCTTTTAAATAATACCCGATTTCCGTTTCCGGCGCTGTAATCGACCGTTCCGTGGCCTCGGCATCCGCTCCCGCAGGCCGGAAGATGAGGTCGAAGTCGGCCGCCAGCGGAATCTCCACCGGCTCCACGCAGCGGGCGCACGGTACCTGGAATCTGCCCGCAAACCGGCCCCGGAGCCGGATGTCAGCCACGATATCTCTGGGGCCGCGGTGCTCATGCAGCACCTCGGCTCGCCCGGAGGAGGCCAGCGGCCCCTCCTGCTCGGCCAGTTCGCCTAAATCCACCGCTCCCGGAGCCACTTCCAGCTCGAAATCGATGGGTTCCCGCTCCAGCTCGCTGATCTTGAATTCCATGCTATGAGCCTAAGGCGCAGGCCCCCGGCCGTCAAACCAGCCAGCCATCTCCAAGCCGCTTTGAGCTACGGTGCCTTGCCCGCCTCCGGCCCGTGCAGATACCGCCCTGCAAAGTCGAGGAATGTCGGCCAGTTCGGCGCGGGCGTGTGCCCGCCCGCGTGCTGGCGGAAGGCCACGTCCCCGTCGATCAGCGCGGTTTCGATAGGAGGAAACTGCGTGGTTCCCAGGTCCTTCTTGCCCAGCAGCCGATAGACCGGCCCTGCGCCCGAGGCGCCCAGAAACATCCCCACCGCGTCGGCCCAGCCGTCTTTATTGACCGTGCTGTCCCCGGCGCCGATAAACACGGGCCGCGGAGCGCACAGCGCAATCAGTTCATGCGCATCCACGGGCATGTCGCCGGGGGTCAGCGGGCCGGCATATTTCAGGAAGTTGCCGCCCATCCAGTGGTATTCGCCCGCCGCCGCCAGGTTCTCCGTCAATTCGCCGTAGATGTGCCGGTAAATCTTGGCGCCGCCGGTGCCGGAGGAGCTGATGTAGGCAATCGCGAACCGCGGATCGTAGGCCATCGTCACCAGCGCGGTCTTCCCAAAGCGGGAGTGGCCCTCCAGGCCTACCTGCTTCGCATCGACGGCTTTGTCGGTCTCAAAGTAGTCCAGAGCGCGGCTGGCGCCCCACGCCCACGCGCGCAACGTGCCCCAGTCGTCCACTTTGCGCGGCTGGCCTTTGTTCACCAGGCCGATAATGCCCTCGGTCAGCCCGGCCCCGTTGTCTGCCTGGTAGCTGGTGGGACTCAGGATTGCGTAGCCCCACCCCTTTGCCAGCACCTGCTGCTGCCATGTCAGTCCGTTGTCGCCAGGCGCCCGGTTGCCTGGGTTCCCCGGCGTCATTTCGGGAATGCTCCTGGCAATGGCCGCCATGAACTCCGGACTGAAGGCCAGCTCCATAATCACAGGAACCGGAGCAGCTGCATTTGCAGGGGTGGTCAGTATCAGGTCGATGTTGACCTTGATCTGAGGCCAGGCCGAGTTGTCCACACGGCCCGTGAGCCTTTTGGTCACCACCGGCACGTCGCCGACCTTTTCCGTAGTTGTGCTCACCACCTCCCAGGTGACTTTGGGCAGGTTGGCAGGAACGCGGCCCAGGATTTCGCGGTCGAAGTCCTCCACGATCTCCGGGCGGCGCTTGCTCCACCAGAGTTTGGCCGTGGTCACGCGCTTGCCGTCTTTAAGCAATAAAGGATCGGGCAGGCTGGGGTAGACATTGGCCTTCGATTCGTCGTAGTTGACCGCGTAGGGCGATTTTGGGTCATGGCTGGCCCCTGGACGCAGTTCCTTGATACCCAGCTTATCCATCAGAAGCTGATGATCCTTCTCCGCGGCCGCGCGCATGGCTAACATTTCAGGCGTGGGAGCAGGCCGGGGCTGGGCCGCAGTAGCAGACGCCGCCGGCCCGTGCAGATACCGGCTGGCAAAATTAAGGAATGTCGGCCAATTGGGCCCCGGCGTGTGCCCGCCCGAATGTTGCCGGAAAGCCACATCCCCATCGATCAACGCGGTCTCGATAGGTGGAAACTCTGTTGTTCCCATGTCCTTCCTGCCCAGCAGCTTATAGACCGGCCCGGCGCCGGCCGCGGCCAGAAACATTCCCTTGGCGTCCACCCAGCCATCTCCATCGGTCGCTCCGCCGGAGATGAAAACCGGCCTCGGCGCGCACAGGGCGATCAGTTCATGCGCATCCACAGGCATGTCGCCGGGCGTCAGCGGGCCGGCATATTTCAGGAAGTTGCCCGCCATCCAGTGGTACTCCTGCGTCCCCGCCACATTGCCCACCTGCTCGCCGAAGATATGCCGGTAGAGCTTGGCGCCGCCCTCCCCGGACGAGCTGACAAAGGCGATGGCGAGACGCGGCTCATAGGCCATGGTTACCAGCGTCGCCTTGCCGTAGCGGGAATGTCCCTCCAGGCCTACCTGCTTCGCATCGACGGCCTTGTCGGTCTCAAAGTAATCCAGCGCCCGGCTGGCGCCCCATGCCCAGGCGCGCAACACGCCCCAATCGTCCAGCTTGCGCGGCTGGCCTTTGTTCATCAATCCGATAATGCCTTCCGTCAGCCCGGCCCCGTTGTCCGCCTGGTAGCTGGTGGGAATCAGCTCGGCATAGCCCCACCCCCGCGCCAGCGCCTGTTGCTGCCAGGTAGGGCCATCTCCCGGCTTGGGTGCAAACTGCGGAAACATCCTGGCCATGGCCGCCAAAAACTCCCTGCTCAATCCGAACTCCATGATCACCGGCACAGCTCCGGGTGCGTTGGCCGGGGTGGTCAGGGTCAGGTCGATGTTGACCTTGATCTGCGGATACGACGAGTTGTCCACGTGGCCAACCAGCTTTTTTGTCACCACCGGCACGTCGCCGACCTTTTCCGTAGTTGTACTCACCACCTCCCAGGTCACCTTGGGCAGGTTGGCAGGAACGCGGCCCAGTATCTCGCGGTCAAAGTCCTCTACAATCTCCGGCCGCCGCTCCTTCCACCATTCTTCGGCCGTCCTTACCGGCTTCCCGCTCTTCTCTACCAACGGGTCAGGCAAGTTAGGGTAAACGTCGGCCTTCGACTCGTCGTAGTTGGCGGCATTCGGCGATTTTGGATCCCCATCGGCTCCACGCCGCAGTTGCTTGATCCCCAACAGGTCCATGAGCCGCTGATGATCCTTCTCAGAGGCCGCCTGGATGGCCAACTGTTCCGGTGTCGGCGTGAAACGCGGCGGCGGCGGAGCTGCCGGCGCCGTCTGCGCCGTCAGCGGGCTCAGGGCCGGGCAAACCAGAAGGACCAGCGCCATAACCGGAAACCGGCGACGCGCTATCGTGTGCAATGCGTTCATGGGCAACCTCATTTCCAGAACACCTCCTCCGCGGAGGCTGTAGCGGCCCCAAGAATATCGATTCAATCGAATTTGGGCAAGAGTGGGCCCTGGGACTGCATCTTTTGTGCTCCCTGGCTAGTGTGGTGTCTCAGAATTTCGTTGAAGAAGTCGAGCGATGGAAATGCAGGTCCTTCGACTCCGTTGGGCGCAAAAAGCGCGCCCAGCTTCGCTCAGGATGACATCATTAGATTGAACGAACTTTAGAGTCAGGACACTAGCTTTTGCTCAGATAAGTCCGTGACAGCCGGTCGTGCCAGCTCAGGTGATCCTCGTCGAAGATAACCCAGGCCAGGCCCAGGCCCAACGTCGCCACCGACAGAAGCAGCGCGCCCAGCCGGCCGCACCTTCGTGCGAGGCTGGGCCGGCGGCCGTCGAAGGCGCATAGCGAGATGTGTGCGTACCTCATGCCCGGCGTAGCATCGGCAAGCATTAGAAAAAACGCATGGTAAAGCACGCCGATTGCCAGCAGCGCCGCCGCCGCGCCCATTTCAATCTCCTTGATGCCGGGCAGATCGTTCATCTTTGCCTCAGCCACCAGGACAGCCGCCAGAAACGCTCCGGCAATCAGAGTTCCATCCACCACAGTCGCCAGCAATCGCCGGCTCATGGCCGCCAATTCCAGAACCGGGGTTGCCTTGGCCGGTTCAATTTCAGGTTCAGGGTCCTCGACAGGTTCAGCGTCCAGCTTGATGCCGGACCACGCTGGAACCTGCCACTCCGCACCGGCAGGCTCGGCCGCTGGGGTTGCCACGGCGGACTGGGTGGAGACGGTTCCAGGATCCACCTCGAAGATGCTCAGGCGCCCCGAAAACCCGCCGGTTGCGGCAAGCGGCCCTTCGGCCATGCGGGGACGGACCTTGCGCGGAGCGACAATCTCACGGGGAAACTCGATCAGATTGGCATGAATGGATTGAGCAGGCGCGACTGGCTCAATGGCTTCAATCCCCAGTTCATTTGGCGTGGATGGCGCCGCCTCCCACCACTTATGCCCCTGTGCCTCAAAACCGTCCGTCTCCTGGGATGCACTGACAGCCACAGGCTCTGCGGGGCGCGCCGGGAAATCCGGCTCCCAGCGATCTTCAAGCTGCTGCCTGTCAGAAGTTTGGCTCGACGACGGCGCGCCGGGTTGAGCGATTTGCTCCCATCCCAGCTCCTGAACATCTTCAACTGAAACCTCAGGCTCCCATAATGGCTCTACCCTAGACGCAGCCTCGTAGCCGGCCGGAACGAAATCGGCCACGGTCTGATTATCGCTGTAGCTGCGCGCCTTGGCATATCGCGCGGCCACGCGCGCGGCGACC
>Ga0326727_10026642_pt1 | contig 10698 bp, 12 predicted proteins | sample MB2enrmetagenome_FD_207643 | JGI IMG/M metagenome (GOLD analysis project Ga0326727, IMG submission 207643) | Lab enriched peat soil microbial communities from McLean, Ithaca, NY, United States - MB29MY | ecosystem: Environmental > Terrestrial > Soil > Wetlands > Peat | place: USA: New York... | reverse complement strand
AGCCTTCGACCGGAGATTTCAATCTTCTTAGCAACTTGCACAGAACCAAAACCCTGCAGCATGAGCCGTGTTCCACGCTATTAATCTGGAGACCAAGCCCGGAATCTCGCGTAACACAAAGGCTGAAGGGTAGGGCCACATGCTTCCCAAGCTGTCAAGATGCCGCCCAAGGACACGGGTAAGCCTTTCCGTGAATTGCGATTCTAGTATCTTGGTGTCGAGGGGTCTATCTCGACCGCCCACTGATCGATACCGCCCTTGAGGTTCTTCACTTTCTTGAATTCACGCTGACGTAGAAGGTTGACCACCCACGCACTTCGCTCGCCTACGTGGCAGTAGAAAACGTACTCGCTCTCGGGGTTAAGCTTGTTGGCATGCGTCAAAATTTGGCGCATGGGAATTAACGTGCTTCCTTCTATGTGGCAGAAATCGTATTCGTATTGTTCTCTCACGTCGATGAGTCGGACTTGGCTTCCGGTGTCGATTAGGCGCTTGAGTTCTTTGACTGTAATATCCGACTCCTCTTCCATTCGTGTCAGGTCCGTGGTGTTGTAGTTGTCCTCTTCGAGAATACCAGAGTCCGATTAGTGGCGGGTCCGGAGGGATTTGAACCCTGTCGGCCACTTGCTTTGTTTTGTGGCTCTCGACCTTCGGGTATCCCCAATCCAGTTAAGAGCTTCGGCCAGAGCTGAGTCTCGTCCGCCGCTCTACCTGGCTGAGCTACGGACCCGCTGAAGGCCTCTGAAAGTTTGCTCGCGAATTAAAGTATTCTTGGCGATAAGTGAGAGGGAGGACAAGTGTGAGTCATGGGGGAATTAGTCTTCATAGGGTTAGGTTTGTACGATGAACTTGGTCTGTCGCTCCGCGGGCAAGCCGAAGCAAGAGGTTGTGATCGAGTTTTCGCGGAATTCTACACGAGCGTAATGCCCGGGCTGAGAATTGAGAGGCTTAGCGATGCGATAGGCAAACCCGTCCATATCCTTTCACGTATTGATGTGGAGGAAGACGCGGAAGACAACATCCTCTCGAAAGCTAAGGAGCAAAGAATTGCGTTTCTGGTAGCTGGAGATCCAATGGTGGCCACAACTCACGTTGACTTACGCCTGCGAGCTCACAGGGCAGGTATTCCTACCCGAATCATCCACGGAGCCTCGGTGACTTCAGCAGCCACGGGAGCGACTGGTTTACAGTCCTATAAGTTCGGCAGAACCATCACTGTACCTGTCGCAACAGGAGACGGTCTCCCTGACAGCATTTATGCGTGGCTCAAGGTCAATATGGAAGCTGGCCTGCATTCACTTCTACTTCTCGAAGTAGATGTTGAGACAAAACGCCATGTTACCATCCCTCAAGCTCTCGAAGGGCTATTATCACTCGCATCCCGAACACCGAACCCCGTCATAAAACCGGAAACGCTTGTTGTGGGGATAGCTAGATTGGAGGCACCAGACATGATTGTTCATGCAGCAACCATCTCAGAACTTGTGCAAGTTGATTTCGGTAAACCTCCACACTGTCTCATTTTTCCCGCTGCGCTGCACTTCGTAGAGGCGGAAGCTTTGCAGGTTTTCTGTGGCGCGAGGAAAAGCTTGGTGATTCAGGAACATTGAGCGCACTCAATGAAGACCCAGCTTCTAGAGCCCGTAGATATATTGCAAATCTCACAGCAGAGTTCGAGAAAACGTCCACAGTGACGGATGACACCCTGGTCAAAACATCGAACATTGATAGAGTTACCGATTCAATTCGCCGTTACCTGCAAGACTCACGTCACTACTTAGACCAGAGACTTGCAACAACTTCATTGGCATCCGTTGCCTACGCCGAGGGTCTGCTCGACGCTCTAATATTCTTAGAATTGGCTCAACCTCGAATCAAGCAGTAAGGCATTTAGTGGTGAGAAAGCGTTGACCGAATGCTGCGTGGCCTAGAATGAATGCGGATGAGCGAACCCTCATTAAAGCCGCGTACATCGCGCAGCTTAGGCACGGCCCTTTCACTGGAAAAGACTTCCAGGACATGGTCACGCATGCTGCATCAGCCGACTTGAGTTCAAAGTACTTGGTGCCGCATCGGAGTGAATCTGAGACTCGCTACACTTTGTCCGAGGAGGGACGCAGGCTAGTTAAAGTCGTCTTGGCGGGTGGCGTCTACGATGTTCTGCATGTAGGCCACTTGGCCGCACTCACAGAAGCGAGGTCGCTTGGTGATGTCTTGGTAGTGGTTGTTGCAACTGACATTACCGTCGAAACACTGAAGGGCCGCAAACCGGTCGTGCCCGAGGAGGATCGACGCGCACTTGTCGGAGGCCTAAAACCCGTGGATATAGCCATCTTGGGGTATGAAGATGTCGGCTTCGGCTTTGAACAAGTCTTAGCGGAGGTTAAGCCAGATATCGTCGCGTTCGGTTACGACCAGGGGAACCTAGAAAAAATCGTCGTCGAGATCATTCAGCACCACCACTTAGGGATTAGGGCGGTCAGGTTGTCGAAGTTTGACCACGAGAAGTATGCGAGTTCTAGTTTGCTAAAGCAGAAGCTTTCTGAGGAACTGAGGTAAACGCTTTCATCTTCACCGTGTCGCCGTCCTTTACTCGAAGTGCTTTTCTCAAATATTCACTTGAGATTATTTCGACGACATCGCCTTCGTAGTGTGTCCGGACGGGTGTGATCAGAGCACAGTTGATTTTATCCGCGACCTTACCCTGAAAGCATTTCGCAGGGCCGAAGCTTCTGTTGCCGTCAGTAAATCCCTCAATAAGTATGAAAGGTGAGGCTTCAAGCATCCGGACTTCCTCTTGATCTTCTTTCCGTACTCTAAGGTTCAAGGTACCAGGGTAGGGTTCGAAGCCAAGCTTTGCAGCAAACTGCTTTCTGTACCCTTCTTGATTCATGTAGTAGGCACCCTCGCCGAGTCCGGAGAACACGGCGCCCTCGAAGATTACTTCAGTCTTCTTCATCTCAAACGCCCGCTTGAGCGTCAGAAACATGTTGTCGAGATGCTTGACGCCGCCCGAAGTGATCTTTATGGATTCACGACGACCTAACCTTACCCTGTTAATAAGTCCCAATTTCTCCAGTTCAATTAGGTGGCGAGACGCCGTTTGCTGAGACGCTCCAAGAAGTTTCGCAAGTTCAGTTGTCGTGAATATGACTTCGTCCGGGTAAGCGCCCACCTCTATGAGCTTGTAGAGAGTTATGAGGAGGCTGGGTTTGATCTGTTGATTCGCCATTTTTCTTTCGTTACCTCTTCGTGAGCTAGCTTGATTGGGACGGGACCATGGGTGGTAAGGCAGTGCTTGACTATCCTAACCGCCTCTTTCAAGGATACCTTGTGCCCCACACTGACATAGATGGTTTTCCCACTCTCTGGAAGAAGCATGCTCTCGGCTATCGGGTAACCATGCTCGTCCAATACAAGGCTCCCTTTTACCGAACCACATAGAAGGCTCTTCGCAACACCAATCGTGGGACGATCTAAAGCTAGGCCGACGAAACAAGCAAGGCCAAACCTTCGGGGGTGAGCGACTCCGTGGGCGTCAACCATGCAAACGTATGAAGTAGCTCTCAAAGCGCGGATGGCTCGCAAAACTGCTGGCGCTTCTCTGAATGCGAGAAGACCCGGGATATATGGGAATCTAGTAGGTTCCTTAACGGTTCTGACTTTCAGCGCCCGCAGATCATCATAATTCGTTAACACGGCCGCGGCCAGTGTTGTCCCACTCAGGTACGTAACATCGCAACCAACCAGAGCGGTTATTTTCGTCGGCAATTCGCTTGTTTCAGAGATGAGCGGAGCGAGCCTCTGTTGCATGGTTACGGCTTCTTGTGGCGAAATTCCAGGTGCAATCCTAATTCGCATGTCGTCCGCTTTTCGATTCCTTACGGTTTGATCCGAGCTTGCGTTCCACGCTTCTAAGGGCTCTCTCCAATGAAACCCGGCGAAGATCAGTAGCGACATCGCCTCGAGTAGTTTCAAGAATTCTACGGGCCGCGTCGAGTTTGTGACGGTAGTTTGGGAGAATTGAGGTTCTGTCCAACGACATGAGATCTTCATAGAGGCCTTCCATGGTTGAGATAAGCCTCTGCGCCTCCTCGGCGTTTCCCCGCCTTAGTGAGTCCAAGATCATCCTCCGCATCTCTCCCACGAAGTCGAGCATGCCAAGCAGGTAAGCCGTGCTGCCTGTTCCAACCTCCTTTAAGCTGGCAACCTTTCCGCTCTTTTTCAGTTGAAAGAGTAATTTGGCTTCGGCGTACTCTTGGAACGCGACAAGCACCTGTCCAAATTGGGGCAGTTCGGAGTGGGCCGAGAGTAAGTTTTGAAGCTCATCGAGGGAATGCTTGGCTTCGGTTAGGGTCTTATTCGCTTGTGATAGGTTACCACGATGAACCTGAATGATCGCCCAGCTGCACAACCTCGTCGTGCTTCTAGTTATTGCCTGGAGTTCTTCTCTTGCCTTATCATAGGATAATAGTTCTGCTTGAATTTGATGAATGTCGCTCTTTGAGAGCATGGGCGCTCGCTGCACGCTAGCGTCCTGATGCAATTAAACGGAATGGAAACGAGTTTACTTTAGAACTGCTTCGTGCTCTTCACGTATTCCGCTGTTAGTTATGATGAGCATGTCGATGCCTTCTCCGCTACCGATGTCCCTTGCGGAAGCGGCTTTCACGGCCTTACGAACTAGGCCTTTCGCGTCTTCAACGGCCATGCCGTCCTTGAAGTCGGTTTCGAGAAGACCCATCGCAATCTCCGCCCCTGAGCCGACTGCGGTGAACTTGTCTTCGATCACCGACCCTAAGGGGTCAAGGACGAAGAGTTTCGGTCCTGCGTCGTCTATTCCACCCACGATAGTTTGCGTGATGTATGGGAAGTAGCGGCGTTCGAAGAGCATGCTGCCCATTAGCTTGGCAGCTGTCCTGACTGTGACGCTTTGCTCTCGTTCGTACGAGTAGAGGTTTAGGTAGGCTCCTACCTCCCGTGTTAGGATTTGCATGTCGGCTACTATGCCGGCGCAGGCGGCGCCTATTTTTTCTGCTATCTTGAAAACTTTCTTCCCACTCTTGCTCATAACGAAATAACCATACGTGACCCGACGTTCCGCGGCAAGAACTACGCCGTCCTTACAGACCACACCGACAGTTGTCGCGCCGGGCAAATAGTATTCGCTCAATTGAAACACCAGTTAGTCAAACCCGTCGCAGGCGTACTAATAAGGGCTTAGTACCCCAAAACCCAGTCACAGACGCAACAGATGAAAAAACCGTGGTTCACCCCCTCAAAAATGTTCTCAACCGGCTTCGTTGGGACAGCGATGAGAAGCCTGAAAATTACCAGATAACCTATCGACACAGAGGTGCACCCGGCGACGTGAAAACCATCCGAGCTTCTAGCATCAAAAACCTCCACAAATCATACTTCACAATTCAGGAAGTTGATGGAGCGGAGGAAACGGTCATTCCTTTTCATCGTATCCTTGAAATCCGCAATACGATCGATGATTCTCTCGTTTGGATAAGCCGCAAGAGGCCAACTTAGAGATAATTACGCGAAGAACGAAGGAGCATCTGACAAAACTGATTTACAAGCACTCATACATGCTTTACGAGGCCGCATCACTGCGAATGGGCTGACCTGAAGGTTGTTAGCTGGCATCTACTGCGGATTCTGCGGACGTGCTCTAGAAACACCGCTCAAGACATGCACTAAATGCGGAAACACTATGTGCGAAACCTGCTTGGAAGAACATCTCAAGACATGCTCGAGCTAAAGTGGAACCAGGTTTCTAGAACAAACGGTTCTCAACCACCTGAATGAACGCATGCTGGCTGTAGGCTTCAAACGAAACTAGAAATACTGGACTTCGTTGATGCTGCCTGCGATTCTCTGTGAGCTTCGATTTTGTAAAGGGCACGATTGATACTTACGGTGGGAAGGCTGAGTATTTCGATCTGAACAAGCTGCATGAAATCGGGTGTGACCTAGAAAGACTTCCCTATTCGATTAGAGTTCTTCTTGAGAACACGGTTCGATCATCTGGAACAATTCCAGGCGCAAAAGATGCGGTGTATAGGATCTCTGAATGGCCGAAGAGTATTGGTGAAGAGCTACCGTTCATGCCTTATCGTGTTCTACTGCAGGACTACACAGGCGTCCCACTTATTGTCGATCTGGCAACGATGCGCAGCGCGTTCTCAAGAAGAAAGCTAGATCCGAGAACGATCAATTCGAAAGTTCCGGTCGACCTGATAATCGATCATTCGGTGCAGGTTGATAATTGGAGCATACCTGACGCGCTTCTGTTAAACCTTGAGAGGGAGTATGAAAGAAATTCTGAGCGGTATTCGCTTCTCAAATGGGCAAACTCATCGTTCAGCGGAATGCGAATTTTCCCCCCGGGAAAAGGAATCTGCCACCAAGTCAACCTCGAGTACCTAGCGAAAGTTGTTTCTCTCCATGAAACCCGTGGCGTCCTGACCGCTTACCCCGACACCCTCATAGGCACTGATTCGCACACGACAATGATCAACGGGCTGGGGGTGTTAGGTTGGGGTGTTGGTGGAATAGAAGCCGAAGCAGTCATGCTCGGCGAGCCGTACTATATGCCAATACCGAAGGTTATTGGCGTGAAACTTACAGGCCAGCTTCCGGAGGGCGCAACCCCGACCGATCTAGTTCTAACGGTTACTGAGGCTCTGCGTAAGGAGGAACCCATAGGCACGTTCGTTGAATACTTCGGCGACGCATACCGGCAGCTAAGCGTCCCCGACAGAGCCACCCTAGGAAACATGTCACCGGAGTACGGAGCAACGGTTGGCTTCTCCCCCGTGGACGAACAGACGATCGCCTACCTAACCGGCACCGGAAGAGAGAGCGGCCATACGAAATTCGTAAAGGAGTATTGTGAGATTCAGAACCTCTTTCTTGAGCAAAATAGCCCGCAGGCAAACTACTCGAAGATTATCACAATTGATCTAAGCAAGATTGAACCATCGATCGCCGGCCCCCGAAACCCCGACGAAAGAGTACCCCTCAAATCAGCTCCAACCCTCATCGCCAACATCATCGAACAGTACAAGAAGAGAACCGACGCCCCGATCGGCGTGCGTAACATTGCCGATGACGGCTACCAGCTAAGCATTCTACATAACACCCCGAAAGGAAATGGAACACCCAACCACGGGGAATTAACTGACGGATCGATAGTCATCGCAGCCATAACCAGTTGCACTAACACCTCAAACCCCACAGTCATGGTTGGAGCTGGCCTGCTCGCACGAAAGGCAGTTGAGCTGGGGCTTAGGCCGAAGGACCACGTGAAGAGAAGTCTCGCCCCGGGGTCGAAGGTTGTTAAAGATTACCTAGCGAAATCCGGACTGCTGCAGGATCTCGATGCTCTCGGGTTTAACATAGTGGGTTACGGGTGTACAACATGCATTGGGAACAGTGGCCCACTGGCGCCTGAAATCGAGAAACAGATTCGGGAACGGAACTTGTACGCGGTAGCGGTGTTGAGTGGGAACAGAAACTTTGACGGCCGCATCCATCCCCTCGCTAAAGCATCGTTCCTCATGTCACCCATGCTGGTGGTCGCCTACGCCTTAGTTGGCCGAATTGAATTCGATTTCTACAAAGAACCTCTGGGCATAGGCAAAGATGGAAGGAAAGTGTTCCTGAAAGATATTTGGCCTACGATGAAAGAGATCCGCGAAACAATCTCCAACTCGCTCTCACCCGAATTCTACAAAAAGACTTACGCAGCAGCCCTCGAAGGCGACGAAAAATGGAACGCGCTTCAATCACCCACGGGCGACGCGTATGGATGGGATGAAAAATCAACCTACATCCGCGAACCGCCATGGTTCGTGAGCCAAAATGATGTTGTGGGTAATGTTGTCAACGCACGCGTGCTTGCAATTTTCGAGGATAAAGTCACAACCGACCACATATCCCCCGCAGGAACAATCCCCCCCGATAGCCCCGCAGGCCTCTACCTACAAACGAATAGAGTACCGAGAGCCATGTTCAGTACTTATGGTAGTAGGAGAGGGAACCACGAGGTCATGGTTCGCGGCGGGTTCGCTAACATACGATTGAAGAACATACTCGCCAAGGGAAAGGAAGGCGGCTGGACCGCACACCAACCTTCGGGGGAAATCATGACGATTTACGATGCCGCTACACGGTATATCGCCGAAAAGACGCCGCTCCTGATTTTGGCTGGGAAACAGTATGGGGCGGGTAGTTCAAGGGATTGGGCTGCGAAAGCCGTGAAACTGTTGGGGGTGAAGGCGGTGATTGCGGAGAGCTTCGAACGAATCCACCGCAGCAACCTCGTCGCAATGGGCGTACTACCACTTGAGTTCAATCAGGGCGAAAGCTGGAAGACCTTAGGCCTTGAAGGCGACGAAACCTATGAGGTAAAGGGCATCAGCGAAATCAAAGGTCCGAAAACACGGTTAAGGGTCAACGTTGAAGGAAAAAACAAGCAAACAAGCTTCGAAGTTACAGCCAGGCTGGACAATCAGGTTGAAGTGGAATACTATCGGGATGGGGGCGTGCTTCCATACGTTTTCGGGAAACTCACACCGAAATAAATTCATCCGAACCTAGCTGAACTCTGAAGGATACCAGCATCTACTCCTCCTTTCCCGCCGTAACACTTCAACGCATAAGTTGGCACTTTTTCCGCACGATTGTGAGATCCGATATGTACGAGAGGGTGGACCCCACCCCCTCCAACAGGGTGGACCACACCCTTCACATGGTCAGAAGACGACTATAGCAACTTCTAAGCTGTCCCAACCTAGCTGAAGGTCAGTAAGACGACTAGAGTAATCTGCCCGGAACTTTCTCTAAGCTCTGCGTTACTGGGTTCACTCGAAAGCCCGCTGCTTCCAAAGTTGTGAGCCCAATCAGTGTCTCTTTGTAAATGTAGATGGGAACCGTCTGCACGATTCCTTGAATCTCCACCCGGGCACTACTAACGCCGACCTTATCTACTGAACCATCAGCCAAAACAACCTCGTCACCGCGAGCAGCGGTTATCCCTAACTCTTTCGCTAACCCTTCATCGATCACCGTGTTAGTTGCGCCCGTATCGACAACTGCACGTACAGTCTTACTGCCCCTCGGCCCATCAATTCGAATTTCCGATATCGTCTCACCCATAGTGCACTACCTCTAGTGAAAGGAAGCATCAACTGTAGGTTATAGTTTTGCGGGTGACGAGAAACCCTACACCCCCAGTACACGGTAAACGGAGAACGGAAATGAATAGTAGCTCTGCTCTAGGGTTTCAAGGCGATGCCGTCCACCGTTATCTTCCCTGGACAGTGCAACTCTCCTTCTACCTTGAACTTGACTTCCGCCACCATCTCGGCGACCCTAATGTTGGTCATGGTGTGTAGGGTGATTTCTGAAACTTGAATCGTCGATCTGCCCTCCGCGACGGCCATGTAGGGGATTAGGATATCACCCATATGCCTGTCCACAGGCGCCCCAGAGGCTAATTCTGCGATCAACTTGGTCGCAGCCTCAGTTCCGACGGCCTCGGCAGGTTTGCCCCTTTCGCCTAAACTGTCCGAACCAAGTATTGTTCCGCTGGCGAATTTCGCTAATAGCGTGATGCCGGATCCGGGTGCAAGATGTGGGTCTTGGTTAGGCGGGTAGGTTTCGGTGGCGATGTTCACTTGTGTGAACCCATCGGTGTTGAGTCTTTCTTTCGCTGCACTCGCTTGCCTTTGAGCGACGTGGCTTGGAAGCTTGACGCAGTGGCTAACCCCTTCGATTCCTAACAACTGCCCCCTATCCAGCAATTGGATCGCTTTTAGAATTCGAGGTGGATCTACAGAGATGGATACATGGCCTCCACCTTTCGGATAGTGACCTCGGCGATTTAGTTGGATGGTGGCCCGGTAACCCATCAGTTGTAGGAGGGGGAGTTCGATCAAACGGACGTAATCAATCGTGGGGCTCCACCGTACGTCTGTGCCTCCCGTCAATTCGACTGTTACGTTCGTGGGGGCGTAGGCGGTTGCAGGCATGAGGGCTTGCAGAATTAATGGTATGCTGCCCGCCGTGCCCACATCAAAACCCCACCGCCCTGCGGCGTAGCCGTGTGGTGTGAAGGTTAGTTCTTGTGAACCCTGGGTTAGGCCGTGGGTTTCGGCGTTGCATACCGCAGCGACTGCTTTCACTCCCACGATATGTTGTGGTTGTAGGCCTGGGTTCGGGCGCTTGTCTCGAATCTTGGTGAGTTTTACCGGTTTTCCGGTGAGCGCGGCTAGGGCTATGGTGGTCCTGATAATCTGGCCGCCACCCTCCAATAGATCCCCCGGTACTTCGAGCATGGTTGAGCAGCCGCACGGAACGATGCTTGGACGGGTTTCTGAACGCCTCTTAAGGAGTGGACGTGTATACGATCCCATAAGACGTGTATGTAATTGTAGCCTGAGTCGGAAAGCTGGAAATAGAGCATCCGGCTCCGATCCGGACCGTCACAGCGACGACTCCTCCGCCGACGTTAAGGAGTTGGGAGAAGGGGTATCCGTTGATGCCACCTTGAAGCGTATAAGCTCCCGGAGGAGCCGATATTGTCGCGACTCCGTTCGGACCAGTATATGTCCACTGACTCCACGTGACGCCTCGTAGTTGGACCGGCGCGTTCGGAATCGGATTACCGGCACAATTGAGAAC
>Ga0326727_10026641_pt1 | contig 10698 bp, 7 predicted proteins | sample MB2enrmetagenome_FD_207643 | JGI IMG/M metagenome (GOLD analysis project Ga0326727, IMG submission 207643) | Lab enriched peat soil microbial communities from McLean, Ithaca, NY, United States - MB29MY | ecosystem: Environmental > Terrestrial > Soil > Wetlands > Peat | place: USA: New York... | reverse complement strand
TCGAGTAGGCGCCCTGGCAGTCGAAGCAGGGCATGATGTCGCCCGTGGTGCGCCACAAATGGCCGACATCTTTGGCCCACAGCCAGGGCTTGGTGTCTCCCCACTCGCACAGGCTGAAGACGACGGGCCGGCCGGCCGTATAGAGCGCATCGCGCATGGTCTTGTAGGTCTCCGGGCCGTTGGCCGTCCCGTGGCTGCACCAGTCGTACTTCAGATAGTCGACCCCCCAGGAGGCGTAGGTCAGGGCATCCTGGAACTCATGGCCCCGCCCACCGGGGTATCCCGCGCAGGTCTTGGTCCCGGCGTCGTTGTAGATGCCGAACTGGAAGCCTTTGGAGTGCAGGTAGTCACCCAGAGCCTTCATGCCGCTGGGAAAGCGCTCGGGATCGGGGACCAGGTTGCCCTGGCTGTCCCGCTCCTTGGCTTCCCAAACGTCGTCGATCACCAGGTAGCGATAGCCCGCCTTCTGCATGCCGCTGGCAATCAGCGCTTCCGCCATCTCCTTGATGAGCGCCTCGCTGATCCTCCCCTGAAAAGTGTTCCAGGTGTTCCACCCCATGGGCGGCGTGGCGGCCAGTTTCTCGAACTTCTGCGCCAGCAGAACGGGAGCCAGCGCCAGGATCGAAAGCACGACCATCTTCTTCATGTGCGGTCTCCGGCGAACAAGATCACGACTTACCCAGTGTACCCGACACGTGGACGCGACGCCCTAGTCGGCTTGGGCGAGAATTGTGGACAGGGGGAAACATGGTTCAAGAGGTGCTTGAGGTTTGGCGAGTTCACGAAGAGATCAACCAGTTCCTTTTGGAGCGCATTCCCGCCGAAGGGTTCGCCGCGGTGACGCTGCTGAAGAATGGAAAGCCCTCCATGGGGCGGACTGTCAGCCGGGTGTTCGCACACCTGCATGCGGTGCGGGTGGCGCACGCCGGAAAGAACTACCCGAAGAACGCGCCCCGCTTCGAGACCGGGGCGGAGCCGGGCCGCGAAGAGCTTCGGGAGGCGTTTCGGGTCTCCAGCCGCGCCATCGAGCAGCGGCTCCAGCGCATCGTGGAGACGGGCGAACGGATCAAGGACCGCGGCGGGTTGGTGCTGCTGGGCTACCTGATCGCGCACGAATCCCACCATCGCAGCCAGATCCTGCTGGCGCTCAAGCAGTCCGGCATCCGCCCGCCGGAAGAAGCTCGATTCGGCATCTGGGAGCACTGGCTTCGGCCCAAGCTGAAGCTGGGGTAAGGGCTACCCCAGCGTATCCGCCAGCGAGAAGATGGGCAGGTAGAGCGCTACCAGCACGAAGGCCACGAAGACGCCCATGAACATCATGATCACCGGCTCGATAAGCGAGAGGGCCGCCTGCATGCGGGTGTTCACGTCGTCCTCGTAGAATTCCGCCACGCTGGCCAGCATGGAGGGCAGCGCCCCGGTGGATTCCCCCACTTCGATCATGTCGATGGACAGGCCCGGAAAGACTTTGGTGGTGGCCAGCGCCGCCGAGAGCGACTGCCCTTCCTTCACCAGCCGCGCCGCCGTCTCCAGCGCCCGCTGGAGCAGCTTGGTGTCCAGCGATTGCGCCGCCGTATCCAGCGCCTGCAACAGCGGAATGCCGCCCACCAGCAGCGTGCTCAGCACGCGCGAGAACTGCGCCACCTGGTACTTGATCCAGATCTCGCCCAGCACCGGCGTAATCATCTTTACGCGGTCGATCTTCGCCCGCGCCGCCTCCCCGCGCGACCACAGCCGGAACCCGAAGACCGCCGCGACCAGCGCCAGGACGCCCGCCAGGATGTAGTTGCGCGCCGTGGTCCCGACCGCGATCAAAATCAACGTCATCCGCGGCAGCTTGGCCTGCATGCTGGAGTAGAGTTGGGCGAAATTCGGCACCACGTAGGTGATCAGGAACACCACCAGCCCGAGGACCATCGTCAGCAGCAGGGCGGGGTAGATCAGCGAGACCAGCACCTTCTTCTTCACCGACAGCGACAGCTTCTGGTAGGCGATGAAGCGGTCCAGCACCTCCGCCAGGCTGCCGCTCTTCTCGCCCGCCATGATGGAGGTGACGTAGATGGCCGGGAAGACTCCCTGATTGCGGAAGGCCTCCGAGAGCAGCACGCCGTTGCGCACGTCGGCGCGCACCGCCTGGATGTACTTGGCCAGTTTCGGGTCCGTGAGCCGGTCGGCCAGCAGGTCCAGGCCCTTCAGGATAGGCAGGCCGGCGCGGACCAGCGTGACGAACTGCTGGTTGAAGATGAGGAACTTCCCCAGGTTGATCTTCTTGCGCGCGGAGAAGGCGGGGGCCAGCCGGGCGATGCCCGCGGCGCGCGGCCGGACCGAATAGACTAGAAACCCCTGCTGGGAAAAGTGGTCGCGGGCTTCCTGCTCGGAGGCCGCGTTGGCTACCTGCTGGTGGATCTCACCGCGGCTGTCGGCGTATTTCAGAACCCATTCCGCCATAACGCTCCTAGGGCATCTCCTCGACCGTTTCCGCGCCGGCCGGCGCCTCGAAGCGGAACAGCTTGTCGCCCAGCGCCGGGTTCAGCTTCTCGTCCCGGAAGCGGAACTGCATCACCGAGTTGTCCTGGCCAGTGATCTCCAAAGCCCGGATCTCGAAGGCCGGGCTCACCAGGAACTCCACCTGCGTGAAGGGCGCCCGATCCGACCGCGGTTCGGCGGCGATCGACAGATCCTCTCCGCGCGGCCGGCTGACAAAGCGCTTGAAGTCCCGCTGGAAATCGAGCCTGCCCAGCAGAAAGGCCAGCGGCGCGCGCATGTCGTCGGACTCCTTGACCTTGGAGCGCTCCACGCGGCGGGTGCTGGGAGTGTAGAGGTAGATGTACTTGCCGTCGCTCACGAACAGCTTGCCGGCCGGAGCGGTGTATTGCCAGCGCATGCGCCCCGGCTTGCGCAGGAACAACTCGCCGCGCTCCGTCTTCGGTCCGCGCCGGGGCGCGGTAAAGGTCTGCTCAAAAAGGACATCCACGGTCTGCGCCCGGTTGTAGCGCAGCTCGACGCCCTTCAGGACATCCATCACATCCGGAGCCGCCGCCCAGTTCAGCCCGGCGAGCAGACTTAGCGCGGCGATAAGACGAATCACACAGGAGTTGACGCGCCGCGAAGCGAAAGCGTGGAGGGAAAACAGCCAGCCGCGCCTCAGCGGACCCGCAGGCCAAACTCCCGGAGCAGAGCTCCCGCCGGGCCCGGTTCGTACAGCCGGACCCAGTACCGGCCGGCAGCCAGTGGCCCGGTCAGCTCCACCTCCGGATCGCCCGTCTCAGGCCGGGTCACTGCCTCAAACACACGGGCGCCGACCGAGTCCACGATTTCCACCCGGTACGATTCGAAGGCCGGCAGGCCGGTTGAGTCCAGGTGAATCCGCCACGGCCCGGCCGCCGGACCGCGCTCGCTGGATGGCGTCTCGCCGCCGCGCTCCGCTTGAAGGTAAACGGAAAACGCCGGTTCGCTCCGGCATCCCACTCGCCGCAGTTCCGCCCCGCCCAGCAGCAGGATCGCCAGACCCGCGGCGGCCGCCGCCAACCATGCCGGGTGCGGGAACCAACGCCACACGCCGCGCTGCGCCGCCACAAAGACCGCCTGCTCCTTTTGCAGTTGCGCCGCGGCCCGGCGTGTCGCGTCCACAAAGGCGTCCATTTCCGCGAGCCTGTCCTGGCAGCGCGGGCAGATCAGCAAATGCTCCTCGAAACACTCGACTTCCGCGTCGGGAAGCTTAGCCCGGGAATACTCTTCCAGCATTCCTTCGGGAGCATGGCCATCCAGGTTCCTATCAGACACAGACCTTCTCAGTCGGGTCAAAATACTACCCACAGCATATGGTGCGTCTAGGCCGAGATTGCTCTCGGCATAATCGATGGCAAAACGTGTCTCTGGAGTTTTCGCTTCCCCAACTCCCCAAACCGGGCCTTGGCTCGCGACTTTAGCAGGCGGAACTGGGTTTCCGTCAGGTCCATCTCGCCACAGATCTGCTCCTGGCTCTCTCCCAGAAGGTAGAAGCGGGTCAGGATCTCGCGGTCGCGCCGGGACAGGCTGCGCAGCACCACGGCCATGATGTCCTGACGCTGCCGGGAGATAGCGTCCTGTTCGGGGCTGTTCCGGCCGTCGGAGATGCTGGTCCCGCACTGCAGATCGGCCTGCTCTCTCCGGGCTTGCACGGCTCTGTCGATGTGCGCGGCCACCTGCCTCCGCACTACGGTCCGTACGAACCCCATGAGGCGGTCGGGCTCGCGCAACTCGCCGCGGCCAATGGCCTGGACCACGATGAGGAAGGTGTCGTGGACCTTGTCCTCCAGATCTTGCGGGCCCAACTGCCGGCAAAGATAGAAGCGGATGCCGCGCGAGAACAGCCGATACAGCTCCTCCATGGCGGTCCGATCCCCGCTTTGTATCCTGGCGACCAGACCGGACCAGTCCGGCCGGGCTACCGGTGGGGAATCGCACGAAGCTCCCCCATTCGCGCTGCCGTGGTGCTGGTCAACCGATTCGCCGGCGGAGTTATTCGGCCGCTTCAGGACGTTGTCGCTCTCCGTCACCATGAGTCCTACCGCTCCTTACCTAATAAGAAAAAGCCTGCCCAGTACTTCGGCGACGATCGCCAGGAACCGGCCTGCAACATGTCGATTTGTGCGCGCTCCAGCGCCACGGCAGCCCTCGGATAACCGTCGGCCTGCAGACGTCCCCGCGCGCCGGCGTCCTCGCGCAAATGCCGGTAAAAAGAGAGGAAGAGTTCGCCGGTGTCGTCCGCTGTCGGCCACAGGCTGGCGGCCACCGCATCCGCGCCCGCCGCCAACCAGGCGCGAGTCAAACCCATCAGGCCGGCGCCCGGAAGAGTCTCACCCAGGCCCGAGCCGCAGCCGCTGAGCACCACCAGCCCCACCTTCACCCGCCAGGAGGCGATGTCGGCGGCCGTCAGAAAGTCCGGCTCGCCGCCCGGCAACAGGCTCAGCGCCACCAGGCCCTGGACGGGGTTGCGCCCGCCTCTTACCACGTGAGTGGCCAAATGCAGCACTGGCGGCTCGCTATCCAGCGCCTTCGAGAGCGCCGCGCGCGTGGCCCCCGCGCCTTCCAACAGCACCGGCTGAGCATGCGGGTCCCAGGCCTCCGCGCAGCCGCGAATCTCGCGGCTACTCCCGGCCAGCCGCGGCAGGTTCAAGCCGGAATCCCCAGCCGCGCTCCCCGAGCCTGGTTTCCAGCGCGGATCGGCGGTGTTGTAAACCGGGTCCCCCACTCCGACGAACGGCCCCTGTCGGCCGGCGAAGCTGGGCCGCGGAAGCCCGTCCCGCCGGTTCGCGATCAGATGCGCACTGGGGACCAACCGCACCGAATGGCGCTGGGCCAGGTACACGGGGTGGTCCGGCGCTCCCTCCACGACCAGAGCGGCAAAGGGCACGGAAAACAGGGCGTCGTCCAGCGCCAGCGACCAATGCGGCTTGCTCTTCGCGCCTTTCCCCAGCCCGGCGAACAAGGCGCCGTACAGGGCCCGGCCCAGGGCGGGGGCGCTCTCCGACCCGCTCGTCACGGCCTGGGTGAACTGCCGTGCCTGGGCGGCAATGTGGCTGCGCCCGCTTAAGGGGCCGAACTCGACGCCCTCCCGGGTCACCGCCCAGAAGTAGGAGTGCGGCTCGTCCAGATGGAAACTCACCAGGAGTTCGTCCGGGGCCAGCGCCCGGAGGGTCCGCGCGAGCAGTCGCGGCGCTTCCAGGCCGTCCGGATCGTACCCCAGGTCCAGCCCCGCTTGCGCTTCCATCTGCATCAACGCGTACCGCAACCGCTGGGCCTGTTCCCGGGCCGCCGGCGATTCCTTACGCAGCAGGGCGACTTCGGTGGCCCGCAGCCGCGCCAGAAGCTGCCCGTATTCCTGAGGCAGCGCCCGCTGCCATTCGTCGCTCTCGGTCACCAACGCCCGCAGGCTGGCGGCGCGGTTCTCCTCCGCCGCTTCGAAGCTCTCGCGCAGGAGTTCGGGCTGCCGGGTCGCCAGGTAGAGCCGCCCAGCCGCCTGGATGAACCCCGCATAGAGCTGCTGGAGATTCACCTCCAGACTGACCCGCACCGCGTCGGCGGGAATCACCTCCAGCCGCCAGCGCCTGGCCAGATCCAGTGCCCTGCGGAAATCCGTCACCGCGGCGCGCAGGTTCCCCTGGGCAACCCGCACTCGGCCACGGAAGTAGTAGGCCCTCCAGAGGGGCACCGGCCCCTGCTTGGCGGCCGCCGCGGCAATGGCTTGATCCAGCAGCGAGCCGGCGGAGTTCAAATCGCCCTGGGCCATTCGCAGCAGGCCGACGGTCATGTAGGAGTGATCGATGTCCCGATCGTGGATGAGCTTGCGGAGACGGAAGGCCTCCAGCAACGGCCGCTCCGCCGCCTGCACCCGCCCGTTTCGCAGCAACTCGTAGCCCAGCAGACCCAAGGCCTGGGCCTGGAGCGCGAGGTTGCCTTGCCGGCCCGCCTCGGAACTGGCTTGGCCGAACAGCAGGATCGCGCCATCGATGTCGCCCTGCCAAACCCGGACCGTACCCGCTTGCGTCAGAAGCTGAATCTTGAACTTCGATTGCGGCTGCCTCTGGAGGGTGGCCAAGCCCTCCCTGGCGGTCTCGGCGGCCCCGTCCACCTGGCCCATCTGGAGGTACAACGAAGAGATGTTCGTCAAGAGCGCGCCGGCGGTTTCCCAGTCGCCAAGCCGCTCTGCCAGCTTGCGGGCTGCCAGGTAGGAATCCAACGCCAGCCGATAGTGCGAGAGCGCAAACGAGCAACTGCCCAGATTGCCCAAAAACCGGAGTTCCAGGCGATGGTCGCCCACGAGCTTGGATTTGGCGTAGCCGGTGCGGCAGACGCTGGCGGCCTGGAGGTAATCGCCGGCGGAAATCAGGGAATGGACCCGCTCCACCAGGGCCACAAGCTCCGGATTGGCAGATGTCCGATAGGACTCGGAGCGCTCTTCCCCAGGGCGGAAGGGGGCGGGATTTCTGACGGTCACGGCACTGGACAACAGCAGTGCCAGACAAACCAAAACACCCTTGGTTTGCATGAACGCGAGCCTCAGGATACTGACGCTGGCGGGGAGGGTACTGCCCGGCGCTCCCTGGTGGTAATCCGCACCGGAATACCACCAGGGAATCATAGCAGAGATTTTGGGTTCAGATAAAAGTTTTTTAATACCGTGCGCTGTGTCACTTGCGGGCGCAGCCGAAAAACATTAAAGCTATGTCATGTTGTATCGCGGCCACACGCCAGGGCGGACCCCGGATCGGGGACCATTCTCCGCTCCACAGGGCGCTTGCTGGGCGCCCTGGCGCAAATTCCCCGGCGGTCTCTGGTCGTAGCGCGCATTCGCCGGTTTCCTTCCGGGATTGTGACCGACTTCCGGCCCGTGACGGGAACCTTATCTCTTCCCAGGCCGGCCTCCGAATGCGGCTGATCGCGGAAAACGCAGACAGTTCGGTTGAAAACTAGAAGAAGATGATGATCGGTTCGGGACTCATGTACCAGCGCCTCCTGACACCAGCCTGGAGCGCGGCTGCCGGATTCTCCCTTCGTGGTTGGTCTAATGCGCAGAGCAGACGGCAGAAATAAGCTGTGATCGGGCGTCATCGCAAAGAATCCGCTCGATTCTGACGTGGCCGGCCATTCCTGTTGCTAGCCAATGCTGTGCCAAAACGGAACAATGCCTGACGCCAGCCGAGACCAAGCGAAGCCAATTTCCGCACCGGGAGCGCCGGCATGTCCAGCTTGCCGCCGGCCGAAACCAAACGAAGCCAATTTGGTCCTGCCCGCGAGACCATACAATGGGAAGATGCTGGCGCGCGTGGCCGAAACCGTCGAACGGTTCCGCATGTTCGCGCGCGGGCAGCGGGTCGGTGTGGCCGTCTCGGGCGGGGCGGATTCGGTGTGCCTGCTCCACGTGCTGCAGGAGCTCGCGCCGCGCTGGGATCTGGAGCTTAGCGTTCTGCACGTCGACCACCGGCTACGGGGAGCGGAATCGGATGCCGACGCGCAGTTCGTCAGCGACTTGGCGGCTCGACTGGGCCTCGAGATCCGCATTCATCAGGTTGAGGTCCGCGGCCTGGCGCTGGAGACGGGAGACAACCTGGAGCAGGCCGCGCGGCAAGTGCGGCGGGCTTTCTTCCTGGAGCTGATCCGGTCGGGCATGCTGGATCGGGTGGCTCTGGGCCACACGCGCTCGGACCAGGCCGAGACGGTCCTGTTCCGGTTCCTCCGGGGCTCGGGAACGATGGGGCTGGCGGGCATGCGGCCTTGCTCCCTGGAAGGACTGGTGCGCCCGCTGATCCAGGTGGGACGCGCCGAGGTGGAGCAGTTTCTACGGGACCGGGGCATCGCCTGGCGGGAGGATTCCAGTAATCGAGACCCTGGTTTCGCCCGCAACCGCATCCGGCACGACCTGCTACCGGCGCTCAAGTGGGATTGGAACCCGGCGCTGGAAGAGATTCTCGCCCGGGCCGCCCAGGTCGCCCAGGATGAAGAGGACTACTGGCGGAGTGTGGTGGAGGAAACCGCCAAGGGGAATCTGGTGCTGCGCCCTCCGGCAGTCTTGTTTCGCGCGGACTGGCTGGCGGGCCTCAACCCGGCTGTGGCGCGGCGGGTGACGCGCGCGGCCATCCAGCGCGCCAAAGGGGACCTGAGGCGGATCGATTTGCAGCATGTCGAGCAGATTCTTGAGCTTGCGAGGAGCCAGGGAGGCGAAGGGCGGCGCCAAATCCCGGGTCTGGAAGCCTGCCGCTCGTGCGATTGGATGCGCCTGGCGCCGCCGACCCAAGCGCCGGGCGACTATGACCTCGAGCTTGCGGCGCCAGGTTCCCAAGCGGCGCCGGGCTCCGGATGCGAGGTGGAACTGGAATTGCTCCCGCCGGGCATGCCTTGCGGTTATAATGAGAGGGAAGGCGAGCTATTGGACTGGGGTAGGATCTCCGGGACGCTACGGTTGCGCAACGGGAGGCGCGGTGATCGTTACCGGCCGGTTGGGCACGCCACGGAAGCGAGCGTCAGGGCGCTGCTCCGGGAAGCCGGGGTTCCCCGCTGGGAACGGCGCCAGTGGCCGCTGCTCACCTGCGGAGGGCAAATTGTCTGGGTGGCGCGATTCGGGCCGGCCGCCGAGTGTGCAGCCACTCCCGAAAGCCACTCAGTGTTAAGAGTCCGGGAAATCCGCAAGATGCCGGAATACTTTGACCTAAAGTTCGGGCGTTGGCGTCCAATAGTAGTAGAGAGAGACTCCGCCGGAGGCGCGGGCGGAGGAGGTTTATGAACTCGAACGTGAAGACGGCGATCTTTTGGGTGATCCTGATCTTGGGGATGGCCATGCTGTGGGCGGCGTTCCGGTCGCAACAGAAACGGGCCGACGTTCAGCTCATCTGGACGCAGTTCGAGAAGGACGTGAAGGACAAGAAGGTCCAGGCGGTGACCGTCACCGGCATGGAAGTGCATGGCAAGTACAGGGAAGACCGAGGGGACTTGCACGTCCTGATCCCGGCCAACTACCCGGACGTCTACAAGCTTTTGGACGAGAATGGGGTCAGCGTCGAAGTCAAGGAGAGCAACTCGGGCAATTGGGTGAACGTAATCATCAACACGGTGCCCATCTTCCTGTTGCTGGCGCTATGGATCTTCATGATGCGCCAGATGCAGAGCGGCGGGAACAAGGCCCTCAGCTTCGGCAAGAGCCGGGCGCGGCTGCACTCCTCGCAGCAGAAGAAGGTGACCTTTAAGGATGTGGCAGGGGTCGAGGAGGCCAAGGAAGAGCTGCAAGAGATCATCGAGTTCCTGCGGGAGCCGCAAAAGTTCCAGAAACTGGGCGGGCGGATTCCGAAGGGCGTGCTGCTGGTGGGTCCTCCGGGAACCGGCAAGACGCTGCTGGCGCGGGCCATCGCCGGGGAAGCCAACGTACCGTTCTTCTCGATTTCGGGCTCGGATTTCGTCGAGATGTTCGTGGGCGTGGGCGCCAGCCGGGTGCGCGACCTCTTCGAGCAGGGCAAGAAGAACGCCCCCTGCATCATCTTCATCGACGAGATCGACGCCGTGGGGCGGCATCGCGGCGCGGGCCTGGGCGGCGGACACGACGAGCGCGAACAGACCTTGAACCAGTTGCTGGTGGAGATGGACGGGTTCGAATCCAACGAAGGCGTGATCCTGGTGGCGGCCACCAACCGTCCCGACGTGCTCGACCCGGCGCTGCTGCGGCCCGGGCGGTTCGACCGGCGCGTGGTGGTCGGGCGGCCGGACGTGAAGGGGCGCGAGGCAATCCTGCGCGTGCACACCAAGAAGGTGCCCATCGGAGACGATGTGGACCTGATGGTGCTGGCTCGGGGCACCCCGGGCTTTGCCGGGGCCGACATAGCCAACCTGGTGAACGAAGCGGCGCTGATCGGGGCGCGGCAGAATCGCAAAGTGGTCGTCATGGCCGATTTCGAAATGGCCAAGGACAAGGTGCTGATGGGCGTGGAACGCAAGTCCCTCATCATCAGCGACGAGGAGAAGCGCAACACGGCCTACCACGAGGCCGGGCACGCGCTGGTGATGGTGCTCAGCCCCCAGGCCGACCCGGTGCATAAGGTGACCATCATCCCGCGCGGCATGGCGCTGGGCGTCACCATGCAGCTTCCGGTGGACGACAAGCACTCCTACACCAAGGAGTATCTGGAGACCCAACTCACCAGCCTGATGGGAGGCCGGATCGCCGAAGAG
>Ga0326727_10026640_pt1 | contig 10698 bp, 5 predicted proteins | sample MB2enrmetagenome_FD_207643 | JGI IMG/M metagenome (GOLD analysis project Ga0326727, IMG submission 207643) | Lab enriched peat soil microbial communities from McLean, Ithaca, NY, United States - MB29MY | ecosystem: Environmental > Terrestrial > Soil > Wetlands > Peat | place: USA: New York... | reverse complement strand
CAATGTCAACAGGTTAAGGAACAACCGTCAACAATTAGACTTTTGATTATGATGAAATTTAGAATTTCGGGAGGAACTTTTGCGTGCAACAGAACGATTTGGGCGAACGGGGGAGACTCTTTTAACTTGTCAATACAATTTAACGATAGGTCGGATTTTCCCCCAAGGGGGGTGCATTTTTTAACGATAAGGCTCCAAAAACACCAAAAGCGCCGCCTCAGGCGATGCTTCATTTACCCTAAAACGCTGAAAAGCCCAGCATTACTGGACTTTTTATGTTCTTTAATTGTATCAATTGTTGAGTCCTTATTTGATGGAAGCGAGGGGATTGCACTGTATCGAAGATTTGCGGTAACTTTGTTCCTCCGGGAAACAGTTTTCTCACCTTTCATAAAATGACACTCACATAGGCTAGAAACGTGAGGCCCAGCCTATGTGAGTCATGTACGGATGAACTATCATAAAAGACATTTTTTAATCTAATCCTAAGAATGGCGTTTATCAATGGTAATTCCTTTTATTCCGTAAATCTCCAAAAGTTCTTTACACCTATCGGAAATAACACTCATAGCTTGAAGATTTTTAAATGAACATTCCTGTAATATAAGCCCAGGTATATTTTCGACTGTATTTGCACATTTTCCGATGTTTATATCCCATTCTTTAATTGTGTCATCACCAGAAGCAGAAAGAATCCGTTTGCCATCGCCACTGTATACCGCACTATGTACGTCATTAGAATGACCAGGGTAAGTGCTGAGGCATTCCCCTGAATCCATATCCCATTCCTTTATGGTGTGATCATCAGAAGCAGAAAGAATCTTTTTGTCATCGCTACAATATACCGCACTATTAACTGCAGCTGAATGACCGTGGTAGGTGCGGAGGCATTCCCCAGTTAATACATTCCATTCCTTGATAGTGCTATCCCCAGAAGCTGAAAGTATTCGTTTACTGTCGATGCTGTATACTGCACTGTTTATAAACGAATTGCTGGGGTAGGTGCGGAGGCATTCTCCAGTTAATGCATCCCATTCCTTTATGGTTTTATCCCCAGAAGCAGAAAGAATCTTTTTGTCGTCATTGCTGTATATTGCTCTGTTTACTGCGGATGTATGGCCCTTGTAGGTACGGAGGCATACCCCTGTATTCGCATCCCATTCCTTAATTGTGTCATCTCCAGAAGCAGATAGAATCCTTTTACCAGTGCTACTATATACCGCACCATTCACTGCCGACGAATGGCCATGGTAGCTGCGAAGACACTCTCCAGTGTCCGCATCCCACTCCTTTATGGTACAATCCCCAGAAGCAGAAAGAACCCTTTTGCCATCGCTACTGTATGCTACACTGTTTACTGCGGATGTATGACCTTGGTAAATACGGAGACATTTCCAAGTCACTGCATCCCATTCTTTAATAGTATTATCTCCAGAAGCCAAAAGAATCCTTTTACCATCGCCGCTGTATACCGCATTGTTTACAGCCGACGAATGGCCATGGTAGCTGCGAAGACACTCTCCGGTGTCTGCATCCCACTCCTTTATGGTTTTATCATAAGATGCAGAAAGAATTCGTTTGCCATCGCCACTGTATATTGCAGTGTTAACGAATGAATGGCCTAGGTAGGTACGGAGACATTCTCTTGACTTCACATCCCATTCCTTGATTGTATTGTCCCCAGAAGCAGAAAGGAACCTTTTGCCAGCGCTACTGTATGTCAAACTATTTACTCCGCTGTTTACTGCTGATAAATGGCCTTTATAAGTGTACAGGCATTCCCTAGTAACCGCATCCCATTCTTTAATAGTGTCATCTCCTGAAGCAGAAAGAATCCTATTACCGTCGCTACTATATACTGCACTATTTACTGCAGATGTATGGCCTTCGTAAATGCGCAAACATTCCCATGTCATCGCGTCCCATTCTTTGATGGTATTATCCGCATACGCAGAAAGAATCCTTTTACCATCGCTGCTATATACTGCACTATTCACAAATGAATAGCCTTGATGGGTATGTAGACATTTCCCTGTCTTTATATCCCATTCCTTGATGGTTTTATCCCCAGAAACAGAAAGTATCCGTTTGCCATCATTACTGTACACTGCATTGTTAACTTTTTCAGAATGGCTCTTATAAGAGCAAAGACATTTTCCAGTCAACACATCCCATTCTTTGATTATATAATCGTCAGAAGCAGAAAGAATTCTTGTATCATCACTGCTGTATATTGCACTGTTTACTCCCGATGTATGCCCCCAGTAAGTGCGGAGGCATTCTCCAGTTAATGCATCCCATTCCTTGATGGTTTTATCCCCAGAAGCAGAAAGAATCCTTTTATCGTCACTGCTGTATATCGCACTGTTTGCTGCTGATGAATGACCTTGGGGGAATATATTCTTTTCATTGAGAAGCGAGTAATCAAATAAAGTTGTTATGGATTTATTACCATAAACTCTGCTACATCTTACCATATTCAGAATGACATTGGATAAATTAAGGTTGGATAGATCTTCACCTGTTAATTCACCCCTGACATTTTTAAATATTTCGATTATATTCCATACTATAAACCCAATCCTTTGTCCAAAATTACCTCTACAACTTTCAAGAACCTTCCTAAGACGTGTACTCCTATAATGCTCTACCGACCAGGTTTCATTGGTTGTATCTATTACTGGCACATTATTATGCTCGCCTTCAATTTCGCCCATGTATTTACCAACATAAAATGATATTGGAGCATTTTGAATGATCTCAGGTAAAGTTTTCTTAGACAAAGCAAACTGAATTTCGTTCAATATGTGGACAGCAGCAAAATAATCTCTAAAATTCTGATGAAAGAATCTATATATCGCTGTATCCCTGTTCCTATCTTTTTCGTCAATAAGTATCACCAACTCGTCAGTCAGCGCTTTCCTAACTCTAGAAAACCTTTCTCTTTCTTTTTTCTCATCCACGATGCCGATACAAAGCTTTTCCTCATATTCCATAAAATAAGGAAAAGCGCTAAAAAATTCACTGCTGTAAATGCTTTCAAAGTATGTTTTTATGACTTCATAAAGTTCTACAGAAGATAAATAAAACACTCCGTTTTTTTCCATCCTCCATCCAATATAAGGCAGAAGGTGTTTCAGTATGAACCTGTAATAAAAATTTTTCTCAAGATTAGTGTCATGCTTTACTACAAGACTTTCAACGAAATTCCAAAGTAGCTCACCTGCTGTTTGAATTTTCTTTTTAAAAATATAATTAATATTATCCTTGTTGATATCTACAATTTGGCACGTTGATGCATGAATTGTAAGCATCATTGGATTTTTGACTAAACCAAGGAGATCGCCCTGAGGCATACTTGCATTTGGAAAACTTTCAATATAGCTACGCACTTGCATTTCATCTAACTCCATAAGTTCGAGTTGATTAAAAGCAACCAAATTTAAAGTGTTCCGCATGTCAACTCTTGATGTGATTACAATCTGAACCCCATTGCAGTTCCTAATTATGTCGTTCAGCTCTATCAGAAGATCGCGCTTGTCCGCTGTCACTTCGTTAAAACCGTCAAGTAACAGAATTACAGAAGGTTGTCCGTCTTTCAAAGGTTTTCTTAGAAAATCCCACAGTTTATTATTTTCTTCATCTGACAGGCGTACTTTGCCAAGGTATTCCTTCCCAATCGTGTTTCTAATAAATACTTTCTTGAAATCCTCATTTGCATTGTTATACTCATTAAGGTCTATGAATATTGGGACGGGCATATTGCCGATATTGCTTGATACATGCTCTTCCCAAAGTCGCACAAGCGACACCGTCTTCCCCCGCCCTCCCTCACCGGTTATAAATGCATGTCGACATTCCTTTTCCCATAGCTGCTCAAGACTTTTATTTAGCTTTATCTTTTCACTACCATTGATGCTGATGCCTATATCTAGGGTACTGCCAACAACCCCAGGTAATATTATATCTGTAATATTAAGATGGTAAAAACGCCCCCCTGGATTCTTCATCAATGCAAGGTGCTCTTTTGAGGCATCCAGAAGTGTTCTCTTAAAACTTTGAGTAGAATTTAAATTTGTATTAGAATTAACACCAAAATTTGGAGTTGAATTTTTATTAATATTGAAAGTATATACTCCATCCACAACTTTCCTTGATAAATCGTTAGCAACACGCCAAAATTCTTTTATAGGTTCCCATTTATGAAACGTTACCCCACCTTCCCCCGATTCAATATCCATTACTCCAGTAATAATACCAACATTAGAATAATTATCCGACATGCCTGAACCACATCCAAACAGATAAATATTTTTAATATTATCAGGATCAACAGTTGCTTTAGGCTGGTGAACATGCCCGCTTAAATAAACATCGACACTATAGTCAGATAAATTATTCATGAATCTTTCACGTTCTTCAGGTTTCAAACAATCAATGCTATGGTGACCTATGGCAATACTAAAGACATTCGGATCAATATTCTGTAGAGCTAAATTAAGTTTTTTCTGTCCAATCAACAGGCAAGCTTCCTTATCTTCATTGTCATATCCGCTTACAAAACATGTATTGACATGAATAATATTATACCCATTACGTTTTATCACAAAATGAAGATCATCTCTAGGATATTCTTTCCCAAGAACTTTTTGGTAGAAGGCGAAAAATTCTTCTTGGCCAGACATTAATTCATTGTAAGTTTCTAGATCTTCATTATCAAGCTTGTTTACTTCCTCACAAGGATCATCACTACTTAAGATTCCCTTTATTAATTTCGTTCTGCGTGAAGTTCTTTTAACATCATGATTTCCTGGCACAATAAAAAGGTTATCCTTATCAAGCATTAAAATTTCTAAAACCCTATTTATAAAATCAATAGTTTTATCGGTATAGGCAGAATCCTTGTATCTAAAATCGCCGGTTATAACCATAAAATCGAACTGAATGCCAATTTTTTCTAAATATTTAAAGGTCCTAGACCTCATACGCATTGTATCGTAGTTTTCAAAATTAAAATGTATATCAGACAAATGAATCCAATTTTTCTTAGTCATATTACACCACCATTCTGCGCTTTTTGGGAAATCAAAAATACTTTCTCATGTATATTCCACATCCTTACTTATTTTCCTTTCTTGCATAACAAAAAATCAGACCGTTAACCTAAAAAGCGATCTGATTTTCCTATGTTCCCCGACTTTAATAAATGCAAGCCATTTAAGAAAAATATCCACTTGGTTCTCACGTATCTATTATTGATACACGATTTAACAACAATCTTCAGCATGAATAGCAACTTTCAGACAGTCTGTTTTCTTTGTGCCCACGGAAATTAAAAGATCAATGAAGTAACGCCCACGTGCAACGCCCGCGGAAACATATCTCCGATATTCCACATCAAAACATAAGTTGATTCACTGTTTCCCCTAAATCCTCTTTCGCAGGTTTGCTATATTGCAAGATCATATCGACTGAAGCATGACGACTAAGGGCCTGCACTATAGATTGCACTGAATTGCTGCTTCCAATTCTGTGCTTTAATTTCTTGCAGACAGTTTCTCCACGGCATTCGCTTTGTCCTGCTCAGAAGGCTGGGTATATATTCTCGTTGTATTTAAACTCTTGTGCCCCAAGATTTCTGCGACCATCTCCAGTCCTTCGCCTGTTTTCAGAAGATTCCGAGCAAACGTATGCCGAAACGTATGGGGGTGAAGTTCGGGGAACTTCGCTAGGTAAGCGTACTGGTCGATAACTTGCCGAATTCCACTTGCTGTTAAGCGACCGGTTCCCCTCTCCCGCTGACTCAAAAATACAGGCCCTTTTGTGCGACCGTTCAAATATTCGCGCAGGACATTCCTAGTATCGCTATTTATAGGGACGGTACGAAATTTGCTCCCTTTTCCCAGTCGCACCTTGAGGCTTCCAGAGCGATCCCCAATAATAAGATCGTCAATATCCAAAGCTGCCACTTCGCTGATACGAAGGCCAGTGTTTAACATAAGCGTAATTAGCGCAACATCTCGTGGCATGCTTTCATGTTCCACAGCGCGGATTAGTGAGCGTTGGGCCAGTCGATCTAGTCCTTGGGGTGCAGAACGTACTTCTTCCACATGGGATGGCATTTGCAAGTTCTGACCGTTAAAATCCAGCCAATTCGCAATTGCAATGAACGAAAGATTAACCGTCGATGGAGAGCGCTTCATGTTGATCAATAAGTAGGATTTGTATTCACGTAAGTCTGTAGGCGTGACGTGCTCAGGTACAAGCGCTCCGCCGTTAGTCGACTCAAACCATAGAATAAAGCGCAGCACTCTTTGGCGATAGGCTCGGAGAGTGTTTTCGCTTTTGTTGGCATGGCGAAGGTGTTCTAACCATGCGTTGAGATCGAGTACATTGATCAGTGACAAGAATATCCCCTCTTTTTCTTTCAGTTAGACCAAGGATTTTCCCTATGTTTATGGGCTTAAAATATTATCTCCTGAGTTTTGGGCCCTTAGCGACTCTGACGACTACCTGCATTATGTCTGGAACCCGCAAATCATAAGACTTTCCTAAAATCAGTCTATCATAATAATATTAGAACTCAAGAGATAATACTTATTATCTCTTGAAATTATTCTCTGTCTTTGAATCCGTCTTTTGACATGTATGCTCCTAGTTCTCTCTTCCTTCTCATCTAAAAATTGTTTGGTCTTTTATACTTGCACAAATTACTACTGAATAAGTAGCTACTACATTAACCTAATAGTACTTCGATAAGGCAAGTACATATTTAAGTCAAAATGGGTCAGCCTTTATGCGGCTAACCCATTTTGCTACTTAAAAGATAATGTACTTTGAAAGTTTAAGGCTGCACGTTATTTGTTACGACCTGGTTACTAAAGTTCACTACCGAAGTGCCAGAGGTCAGATCGTTAATTCCTGTCTTGGAGTAGCTGACTGTGACGAAGGTATCACTGTTTGCAATCACCGCGTTTAGAGTCAGGGTTACCGTTGTGCCGGATACCGCAACGTCAGTAACCGTAGGGTTCGAGGCTACGCCAGATACCGTAAAGGCTGCTGGGTCTCCTATAGAGCCAGTCAATGGACTACTCATTATCAAGGTGATGTGCGTGCTATCCAAGGTTGACGCGCTGGACACTATGGCAACCGCTGGTTCTACCGTAACGGTAAAGGTCTGGCTCGCGTTTCCAGTCGTCGGTGTTGCACTATCAGTTACATCTACTGTGAAACCCGCGGATGTTGTAGTGCTTGTCGGTGTGCCGCTAATTGTTCCGTTCGTTCCCAACGTTAAACCAACAGGCAGTAAGCTACCGCTTTCCAAGGCATAGGTGTATGGAGATGTTCCTCCCGTGGCACTGATGCTGGCATTATAAGGGGTTCCCACAGTACCGTTTGCCAAGGTTGTTGCAGGAAGGCTGAGCGCAACCGATGCTGCTGCTAGTGATTCCGCGCATCGGGAGTTTTCGAAAGTGCTCTCAATACGGTTACGGTGGGGAGGAATGAAAAAATAAGGTGAAAGCGGGTCGAATCGAAGATAATATAAAGCAGCAATCGTAAAACCCCTGAAGGGTAGCAGTAACAATGGCCTGTGCCTCCACCCCTTCAGGCGTTGTCAGTAATAGGCACTTATAGGGTTGAAACCATACTACCCATTGAACGGGTGGCGCGGTGATTATATCACCATTGCCTGCCTGGATCGTCCGCCATGTTATCAACTGTGCCTTGGGAATAAAGAACATTGTAATGATCCATCAACGGGTTAGCGTCATTAGTTATAGGTTGCGGGAATACCATTTCAATTTTAAATTCCTGTCCTGCCGTATAGCCGATAATTTCTTGGCTGTTGGATGTCGTGTTGTAGGCCGGAGTTCCAAAGACTTCTTTGGCTTTGGAAAGAGTTATGCCTGCGATTTGATTACCGGACAAAGACCTGACTTCAAAGATTTGCCCCCCCTTATTAAAACCAACTGCAACGTTATGACTCAAATAGGTAGAATAGGTTCCTTTGGAAGACGCCACATAGTCTTCTCGATTAGGGTTTCCCCAAGCTTTTTCGACATCTGCGATATTAGTTGTTTTTACTGGAAAATCGCTATTAATAATTTTACCCTGTTGTGCTACCTGCATCATATTTAACAAGAGCGTTTTGGTGGCATCAGTGAGCTGATTTGTTGAAATGGTTGACGTAGTATTAGAAGAACTACTTGTAGCATTATTTAGTTGACTAGGAGTAGTAGTTTGGCTCTGACTGGTACTGGTCGGGCTGATTGGCTTGCTCAGGCTTGAACACCCTACGACAAAAATCAAGGTTAGAGCACTAATAGTCCATTTCAGCAAAGTTTTTTTGACTGAAAATTTCATCACAATTCTCCTTGTATTAAATATATTGGCGAAACCGACGGTTCAATGAGTCCAGTGTGGTTCTAAAAGTAATTGCAATAATTTGGTCGTATCTCTCACGCTCTTCGGGTTTTATTTTAGCAAGGGCTGTGGCATCACACGCAATTTTACGATCCAGCTTCATTTGCAACAATGTATAGCAAGGGAGCGAATTAAACCAGTATATAAATTGTACTAATGTTACATGTGTATTGATCAAAAGGTCACGCCTTTTTAAATGGTTAGGCTTATTATAATTAAATAGCCTCGTGGCATTCGCCGAGGTGGTAAGGACAAGGCTTTCCTTGAACCAACTTTATTGCATTCCGCCTACTTTTAGCGGAAGGATATTTGTTTTTTTACCTAGCTAAACTGGAAATTCTCGAATAATTAAAGATTCACTCGGGTTCGACAGTAGTTTCAAGTAAGACGGGGTTTTGTGCTCTAAGAGACCCACTCTCTCTTCGATGGAAGATGTCATGATTTTGACTCCAAAGAACAACCTGCTTTGTAGGGGGTGTTTGACTTTATAGGAAATAGTTTATCGGTTTGGACGGTTCATTTATTCCTAATATTTTCAGGCAAGAGAGCGCTAGGACCGTCCCGACGATTACTGTTTTCCAATAACCGCTTTTACTACATAGCTGCCGCATACATTCCGATGACGTCTTTCAACGTGGGGACTTTTGGATTGGTGAAGCCACAAGCGTCTTTCATGGCGTTTTTAGCCATAAGTTCGAAGTCTTCTTTCTTCACTCCTAATTCTGTTAAGCCAGTCGGAATTCCCAGATCTGCAGAAAGTTTCTTAATCGAAGCAATGGCTTTGTCTGCGGCATCGCGGTTAGACAGACCGTCGATGTTTTCGCCCATTGCTACGGCAATGTCAGCAAAGCGTTTCAAGTTGGCAATTAGATTGTAGTCAGAAACTGCCGGCAACAGGATAGCATTGCAAACACCGTGCGGCAGGTTGTAGAAACCACCCAACTGGTGAGCCATGGCATGCACATAACCCAAGTTGGCATTGTTAAAGGCCATACCTGCGAGGTATTCAGCATAGGCCATTTGGTCACGGGCTTCTAAGTCGCTGCCATTAGCCACTGCAGCACGAAGATTGTTGGCTACTAGCACGATTGCCTTAATGGCGCAACAATCGGTGATTGGAGTCGCAATGGTGGAAACATATGCCTCAACGGCGTGTGTAAGCGCGTCCATACCAGTAGCGGCAGTCAACCCAGGGGGCATGCCAGACATAAGAACCGGGTCGTTGATGGCAATATTGGGAGTTACTCTCCAGTCAACGATAGCCATTTTCACGTGGGTTTCGGTGTTGGTGATGATACAAAAACGGCTCATTTCACTAGCGGTGCCAGCAGTTGTATTGATTGCAACAAAAGGAGGCATTGGTTTTGTGGACTTGTTGACCCCTTCATAATCACGAATGTAGCCGCCATTGACAATGAGGCCGATGCCTTTACCGCAGTCATGAGAGCTGCCGCCGCCCAGGGAAACGATGCCATCGCACTTATTGTCTTGGTAAACTTTCAAACCGTCATGGACGTTTTTTTCAGTCGGATTCGGCTCAGCGCCAGGATAGATGAGCGCTTCTACGCCTGCTGCTTCGATGTGTCCCTTAATTTGATCGGCTAAACCCATTTTGAACACCCCTGCGTCGCATACGATAAGAACTTTTTTAGCACCGAGTGCTTTAACTTGCTCACCAGTTTCCTTGGACGAACCAACGCCCATTAAAGTTACTGTGGGAATATAAAATCCAAAAGTTCGATCAGCCAATTCTTTCATTAATAAAATCCTCCTTTTTTTGCTTTACTTCAACTTATATTTACCATCCCTGAGCCCTGAAAGCTATCACCTCCTCGGCTAGATCACCGCAAAGTGTAATCTGAACAAGATGAGTTCAGAATTTTAGCAAATATAATGTCTTTAATATATCTTTCCTTTTCCAATGTAACTTCGTTTTTGGTTGCAGTACCCCACGATATTCTGGGAAAAGTTCATTTTAAAATCCTCTCATCACTAAAATATTGTGAATGTTGAAGGAAAAATTAACTCTGTGCGCATTATCAGAAAGTACATTTCCCACGAATTCATCAGAAACTACGAAGGGACGTTCTGATATTAGAAAATTACCAGTATGGAATTTTGACATCTGTATTTCTAATACCCTTCACTGTGATCGAGACACACAAAACGGTAGTTTGGAGAAATTTTAGTTCTGTGATTCAGAACTTACTTTATAGCTAAAATGTGATATTCCTCTTAATTTGGTCATGCGAAAAAACACATTTCTAACAAGCT
>Ga0326727_10026639_pt1 | contig 10698 bp, 8 predicted proteins | sample MB2enrmetagenome_FD_207643 | JGI IMG/M metagenome (GOLD analysis project Ga0326727, IMG submission 207643) | Lab enriched peat soil microbial communities from McLean, Ithaca, NY, United States - MB29MY | ecosystem: Environmental > Terrestrial > Soil > Wetlands > Peat | place: USA: New York... | reverse complement strand
TGCGATGCACCACGCCGTTGGGCGTCATCTCGTTGAGCACCGTCAGCAGCGCCTTGTAGCCGTCGCGCGCAATGTAGTCGTCGATCTTTTCGGGATCGATGTAGCCGGCATTCTCGAGCACCACGCGCACCTGCTTGTCGAAGTGATCGTTCAGGTCGCATTGCAGTTCGGGAGCCGGCGAGCCGCCCAGGTGGTCGACAATCGCTTCGGCCTTCTCGGCCTTTACGTGGTGGTAGAGCGTCTCCTCAGGATCGACGCGCACCAGCGGCCCGTGCGAGCACGGTCCCATGCAGCCGGTGCGGCGCACCAGAACCTTCTTGCCCGAGGCATCGGCGGCCTTCACCAGCGCGTCCTTGAGCGCGCCCGCGCCCTGGCTCGCGCAGGCCAGGTCCATGCAGACGTTCACTTCGTAGTCGTACTTGGCGCTCTCCTGCTGAACGCTCTTGGCAATCTGTTCGAGCTCCTCGATTGTCATTCCACCGTCCACCTTTCCAGTTGCTCGAGCATCAGTTCGCTGGTCATCTCACCCACTACTTCGCCGTCGCACAGCACCACTGGCGCGCGGCTGCACGCGCCCACGCAACGCGCCGTCATCAGGCTGATCTCGCCATTCGGCGTCGTTTGCCCTTGCGCGATGGCCAGCCGCTTTCCGGCCGTGGCAATCAGCTTGTCCGCGCCCTTAATGTAGCAGGCAGTGCCGGCGCAGACCGTCACGGTGTGCTTGCCCGGCGGCTTGAGCGTGAAGTAGTGATAGAACGTGGCCACGCCGTATGCCTGGCTCAGCGGCACGCGCAGGGACGTGGCCACAAAGCGGATGGCGTCGTCGTCGAGGAAGCCGAACGACGACTGCACGGTGTGCAAGGTTTCGATGAGCGCGTGACGGGCATAACCGTTCTTGCGCATGGTGCCGTTCACGATCTTCCATCGTTTATCTTCGCTCGGTAGCGGCGGCGGCGTGAATGCGGACACGTTTCCTCCCTGGTCGGTCGAGCCCAACGGCTGCGTTCTGCACAGTTCGAACCTGTTGCGGAGCGGCGATGGTCGCGCCGCGGTGATTCCCTACTATTGTTCTACGAGGCTAGGGCTTGCGTAATCCGTGACAGCAATCACCGTGCCGTGTGGTTTTCCTAATGTTGACTTGGATTTCGGATGTTCCCAAAAGCGGCAGGCCGGGCCCGATCCCTTATCCACAAGAAAACGTGCTGGAACGCACAGAATCGGCGTCAAGGGCGAGAAAAACCGTGCGCGAAATCACCGGAGCGGCCTCGGCGCCGGAAACTCAAGGTGACTGCCGTGGCCCGTCGCCGGTGGCCTGTACCTACTGGCTACGAGCTACCGGCTGTTTTCTTTAAGCTGAAGGTGATAGTCGCTGTAATCGATGATGACCACGGTACGGCCAAAAAGCATGCTGCTCGATTCGGCGCGGGCGTGCATGGCCATGGCGAAGCCATCGATATTCGCGTACTGGCGCATCATGTGCGTGGCGCCCGCAAAGGCGGAAGGGCTCTTGGAGGCGACACCTTGAATCTGAACTAGGGAGCCGTCTGTGGCGTCTGCCCACAGGGTTCCAATCACGAGGTTAGAAGCTTCTGCCTTGGGCTGAATGGTGAGGACGTAGCAGTCGCGGCCGTTGAGCTTCTCGATGCCGCCGGGCTTCAGCTTCATCTCGTAATTTGCCGAAGTGAACCAGGATTTCTCGACGTTGCCCGGCAAGTTGATGGTCTTCTCGTTCTCGATCAGAGGCTTCAACCCGAAGCGCAGCACAATGCCCGAGCCGCTCTCGGAGAGCACCGTGTATTCCTTGCCGACGCCCTTTGTGTAGGCGTCGCGCACGGTCATTTCGGCCACGGGATGGGTTTCGTCGCCGCCCCGGTAGACGGAGTAGTGCTCTACGTCGGTGAAGCTCAATAGATTTTCGAAGCGGACCGCAACGGCGGCATCGATGCTGTGAATCACGGCGGTCTGATCGGGCGTTTGGGCCGGCGCGGCGGCTGCTCCCGACGCGATCAGGAGCAATACGGCAACGACGGCACGCATGGTCTGAATTCGCCGGCAACTCATGATCTCGCTCATGCTCTTATTCAGATTATGCTTTTTCCCTGTGGCCGTGCTGGCGCGCCGGAGTGCGTGGCTGAGCTCGGCGAAAGGCAGGAATGTGAGGGTTCCCATGCGCTATGCTGAATTTCGGGGCGAGGCGCAAGCTTGAAGCAGGAATCTCATCCAAGGCCAGAACGGCACGAAGTGCAACAAGAACCGCACGAAGTGCGGCTGCGGCGCGAATTGCTCGCGGTGCGCGGCGTGGTGCAGGGCGTGGGCTTCCGCCCCTTTGTCTTTCGGTTGGCATCGGAGGAGAACCTGTCAGGATTCATCGGCAACTCGACCGGCGGCGTGACGATCGAGATCGAAGGACCGTCCGCGCGGGTGGAAGCATTTCGCCGCCGGCTTGAAGCCGAAGCTCCGCCGCTCTCGCGCATCGACTCGGTCATGGTCCGGGAAGTTCCTCCGAAGGGAGAAAAGGGGTTCCGTATTATCGCCAGCGAGGTGAGCGGCCACGTCAGCACCGGGATTCCCGCCGACGCGGCCACCTGCGCGGACTGCCTGCGTGAACTGCTCGATCCCAACGATCGCCGCTACCGCTATCCGTTCTTGAATTGCACGAACTGCGGACCGCGTTACACGATCACGCGCCGCATTCCCTATGACCGCCCGCAGACCTCGATGGCGCCCTTCACCATGTGCCCGGCCTGCCAGGCGGAGTACGACGATCCGACAAACCGGCGCTTCCACGCGCAGCCCAACGCCTGCCCCGTCTGCGGGCCGCGCGTGTGGCTGGTGGGGACGGATGGGGTGGAGATTCCGTCCGCCGATCCCGTGACGGCGGCGATCAACCGCCTGATGGACGGGGAGATCGTGGCCATCAAGGGCATCGGCGGTTTTCATCTTGCGGTGGATGCAACAAACGAGACCGCAGTGATTCGCCTGCGCGAGCGCAAGCATCGCTACGGCAAGCCGCTGGCGGTGATGGTGCGCGATCTGGATGCTGCGCGAGGGATCTGTGAATTGACTGGCGAGGAAGAAGCGCTGCTCCAGACGCCTGCGCGGCCGATAGTTCTCGCCCGGCGGTGCGCGGGCTGTGGAATTGCCGGCTCCGTTGCGCCGGGAATCCCGTGGCTGGGCGTGTTTTTGCCCTACGCGCCGTTGCAGCATCTGCTTTTTGCCTTGCGCCAAGTGAAGGCGCTGGTAATGACCAGCGCCAACCTCAGCGAGGAGCCCATCGCGATCGACAATGACGAGGCCCTGGCGCGGCTTAGGCACATCGCCGACGCCTTCCTGATGCACGACCGCGAGATCCTGCAGCGTTGCGACGATTCGGTGATGGCGCTGGTCGATGGCGCACCGCAGTTGATTCGCCGCGCGCGCGGGTTTGTGCCACTCGGCGTACCGTTGCCCTTCGATTCTCCGCCGCTGCTCGCCGTCGGCGGACATTTAAAGAACGTTTTCGCTCTCGCGCGCGGCCGCTTCGCCTACCAGAGCCAGCATCTGGGCGATCTCGAGAACGTTACCGGCCTCGACTTTTTCCGTGAGGCGCTTGAGCACTTGATGCAGACTTTCGAGATTGAACCTGAAGCTGTAGCGCACGATCTCCATCCCGGCTATCTGTCCACGTCGTGGGCGAAGGAATGGGCCGCGGAGCGCAATTTGCCACTCATCGCCGTACAGCACCATCACGCGCACATCGCGGCGTGCATGGCGGAGCATTCGCTCGAGGGGCCGGTCATCGGCCTTTCGCTCGACGGTACCGGCTACGGCACCGACGGCCGCATCTGGGGCGGGGAAGTGCTCATCGTGCGGCTGGATGGTTTCGAGCGGTTCGCGCATCTCGACTACGTTCCCATGCCGGGCGGCGAGGCTGCAATTAAGGAGCCGTGGCGCATGGCGCTGGGGGCGCTTCATGCCGCGGGGTTCGATGTGGAGTCGGAGCAGATGCTGGCGCTGCTCGGCGCAGAGCGGAACGAGGCGCACGTACTGAAACGGATGATCGAGCGTAAGATCAATTCGCCGATGACTTCGAGCCTGGGGCGGCTGTTTGATGCAGTAGGAGCTGTGGTGCAGGGGCGGCGCGCGATGGATTACGAAGCGCAGGCGGCAATTGAACTGGAAGGCATTGCGGTAAGTGAGCGCGACAGATTTGAGCAGGGAGATTACGTTCCGGAGTTGCATGAGGCGGACGAAGGCTCAGCCTGTGAGGCTGTGATTCGAACAGGGAAGATGTGGAAAGCGGTGTTGGCAGACTTGTGGCGCGGTGTGCCGGCAAGCCACATATCAGCGAGGTTTCATGCAGGCGTTGCGGAGGGCTTTATCAATGCGGCAGCTAACGCGCGCATAGACACCAGCATCAATGTGGTTGCTCTGAGCGGCGGCTGCCTGCATAACCGCCGCCTGGCGCGGTTGCTGCGCACAGGGCTTGAAGAAGAAGGCTTTCAGGTATTACAACATCGCAACGTCAGCCCCGGCGATGGCGGGTTGAGCTACGGGCAGACAGTGGTAGCAGTAGCCAGACTCACGAAAAAGTGAACACCAGAAGGCCCGTTCCAACTTCGCCGGTGTGGGGAGTCTGAATTTCGCCGAAAAGCAACCGCAGATCCTTAGACTGCGTCCGCCGCGGCGGACTCCGCTCAGGATGACAGCAATATTATGCGGCGAGCTGGAGCATCAGCGGCCAACTGAAACCTGACACCCGACACCTGCGCTCACCCGGAAATTCGCACCAGCTCCTGCGCCTCTTCCTTCGGGCCGAGGATCGACATGCGCGGAATGCGGCCGCGCACCATGGCGACTTCGTCGCAGCGGTGCAGGCGCGGGCAGCTTTGGCAGTCCTTGAAGACCTTGTCGGGCAGTTCCGACTTGTCCTCCACGGTGCGGAAGCCGTACTTGAAGAAGAAATCGGCGATGCGCGTGAAGAGGCAGATGGACACGACGCCGTGCGTCTCTGCTTCTTCAATGAGCGCGCGCAGAATCGCTCCACCCGCGCCTTTGCTTTTAGCCTCGGGCTTGACCACGATGGAGCGCACCTCGCAAAGATGCGGCCCATATAAGTGGAGCGCGCCGCAGCCCAGAAACACGCCGCCATCGGACTCAGCGACTGTGAAGTCGCGGATATTTTCGCAAATCTCGGCGAAGGGGCGCTTGAGAAGGGTGCCATCGCCGGAGAGCGAGTTGACGAGGTCGTAGATGTTGGAGGCGTCGTGCAACAGCGCCTTACGCACCAGCATGAACGGCCTCCCCTGCGGTGGATTTCAAGAGCGCGGCGATGCGCGCGGAAGCGGCATCCAGCGCCTGGCGCACACGATTGTGCGCGGTGCCGCCGATCACGTCGTGGCAATCGAGCGTGGCGTCGAGCGTGACGGCTGCAAAAAAATCTTCGCCGAACTCCTGGCCAAAGTGGCGCAACTCGGCGAGCGTGAGGCTGTTCAACTCCACACCTCTCTCGATGGCAAAGCGCACGGCCTGACCGACTTTCTGGTGCGCAAGGCGAAATGGCACGCCCTTGTGGACGAGATAGGTGGCCGCGGCCATGGCATTCAGGTAGCCCGACTGCGCGGCCTGGCTCATGCGCTCGCGATTGAATTGAAGGGCCGCTGTGAAACGCGCAACGAGCTTGAGCATTTGCGGCACAAAGTCGGCGGCAAAGGCCGGCTCCTGCGTCTCCTGCATGTCTTTATTGTAGGCCAAAGGCAGGCCCTTGAGCTGCATCGCCACGGTTTGCGCGGCGCCGATGAGGCGGCCGACTTTTGCGCGCAGCAACTCCGCCAGATCGGGATTCTTCTTCTGCGGCATGGCGCTTGAGCCAGTAGAAAACGCTTCGGGCAGATGCACAAATCCAAATTCGGCAGTCGCAAAGAGCGTGATCTCCTCGGCAAAACGGCTCAGATGCAGGCCGACGAAGGTGAGCGCCTGCAAATACTCAAGAATAAAGTCGCGGTCGCTGGTGGCGTCGATGGAATTGGCGGTGGGCGCCGAGAATCCGAGCTCGCTTGCGGTGATTGTGCGGTCCAGGGCGAGCGTAGCGCCGGCCACTGCGCCCGATCCGAGCGGGCACAGATTGAGCCGCTCGGCGCAATCGGCCAGACGCGAGGCATCGCGCAAGACCATCTCTACGTAGGCCAGCAGCCAATGCGCGACAAGCACGGGTTCGGCGCGTTGCAGGTGCGTGTAGCTCGGCATCACACTGTCGGCGGCTTTTTCCGCCTGTTCGACGAGCGCCAAGGCCCAAGCGGCGAGGCCGTCGATAACGAGTTCGATTTGTGCGCGCACGTAAAGTCGCAGGTCGGTCGCGATTTGTTCGTTGCGGCTGCGGCCGGTGTGGAGTTTCAGTGCCAGCGAGCCGATCCGCTCAGCGAGCTTGAGCTCGACGAAGTGATGAATGTCCTCGGCCGAGGAGTGGTCGCGCACCTGCGCCTTGCCGGCCTCGGATGCAAACTCTACACCGATCGCGTCCAGCGCCCTCTTGAGATCCGCGGTTTCCGCTTGGGTCAGGATTTCAGCGGCGCAGAGAGCCGACGTGTGCGCCTTGCTGGCGGCAATCTCAAAATCGAGAAGCCGCCAATCGAAGACAATCGAGCGCTGCCACGCCTCGAACTCCGCGTCGAGCGGCTCGCGGAAGCGGCCCGACCACATCTTCCCGGATTGTTGTTCGTTCGACATTGCTTTAAGTGTACCGAATGCTATTCCTTCTCCTTGCCACTGTTGAGCTGGGGCATTTCGCTGCCTTTGCTGAGCGAGAGGAGGCCCGCTTTGGCGTAGGTGAGAAGCTTCTCCCTGGTGTCGGTGATGTCGAGGTTGCGCATGGTGAGTTGTCCGATGCGGTCGCGCGGGGAGAAGGTGGATTCAGTCTTCTCCATGCTGAGGCGCTCGGGATGGAACGTAAGATTGGGTGACTCCGTGTTGAGGATGGAGTAGTCGTTGCCGCGGCGCAACTCGAGTGTGACCTCGCCGGTGACGGGTTTGGCGACCCAGCGCTGAGCGGATTCGCGGAGCATGATGGCCTGCGAGTCGAACCAGCGGCCCTGATAGAGCAGGCGGCCGAGTTTGCGGCCATGGTCGCGGTACTGCTCGATGGTGTCCTCGTTGTGAATGCCGGTGATGAGACGCTCGTAAGCGATATAGAGCAGCGCCAGACCAGGGGCCTCGTAGATGCCGCGGGATTTCGCTTCAATAATGCGGTTCTCAATCTGATCGGACATGCCGAGCCCGTGCCGTCCGCCGATGCGATTAGCCTCAAGAAGGAGCGCGACGGAGTCGTCGAATTGCTGGCCATTGAGGGCTATGGGCGAGCCCTCTTCGAAGCGAATGGCGACCTCTTCGCGCTGGATCGCGATATCGTCGCGCCAGAAGGCCGTGCCCATGATGGGGACGACGATCTTGATCGACGAAGAAAGCTGCTCAAGATCCTTGGCCTCATGGGTTGCGCCAAGAATGTTGGAGTCGGTGGAGTAGGCCTTTTCCGCTGACATCTTATACGCGAAACCCGCCCGCTGCATGAAGGCAGACATCTCGGCTCTGCCGCCTAACTCATCGATGAAGGCGGCGTCGAGCCAGGGCTTGTAGATCTGGAGGTCAGGATTGACGAGCAGGCCGTAGCGATAGAAGCGCTCGATGTCGTTGCCCTTGAAGGTCGAGCCGTCGCCCCAGATGTGGACGTCGTCCTCCTTCATGGCCGCCACCAGCATGGTGCCCGTGACCGCGCGGCCAATAGGGGTGGTGTTGAAATACGGAACGCCGGCGGTGGTGATGTGGAAGGCTCCGGCCTGCAGCGCGGCGATGCCTTCGCGCACCAGCGCGCTACGGCAGTCGATGAGGCGAGCCTTTGCCGCGCCGTACTCGAGGGCCGCGCGCGGGATGGCGTCGTAGTCGGTTTCGTCGGGCTGGCCGAGGTTGGCTGTATAGGCGTAAGGGATGGCGCCCTTCTGCTTCATCCAGTGCAGGGCGGCGGAGGTGTCAAGCCCGCCGGAGAAGGCGATGCCGACCTTCTGGCCGATGGGCAGGGATTCGAGAATTACGGACATTGTTTTGCCTCTAGCCTCTAGCCTCTAGCTTCTAGCTAGAGGCGAATGACGACGAATAGATGATGAACACGTCGAGTACTGATGGGTACGCAAGGAGTATTTGTCCTGCCATGATTGCTCCAAGAAGTTAATCGAACTCCGACCACTTCTTGCCTTTCAGTAAGCTGGCGAGTTCTTCAGCCCCATCTGCATTAAGATGTTCGATGTCAAAGTACTTCTTATTCCCCCACATCCCGTATTTGCTGTCCTTTTTACAATCCGTGTCATATAACTTGCCCAGTAGAAAGACCCGAGCTGGAAAAGCGTCGGGACGGATTTTTCGAACCTTAGCCTCTGCGATGTTTTTCACCTGGTCTTTCGATCTTGTTACGTTCTGCCACTTGATCGTAGCTACTCCAGGGCCCTCTACATCAACCACGGCTTCGATTAGGGCAACTTTCTCAATACGCCTATTCCGGTACATTCCAAAGTACTTGCAACGACAGTGGCTATAGGCGCCCCCAGATGCAGGGCAAATATAGACGTTCTCGACTAATACATCGTTGGGCAAGCCTGCGCAGTTAATGACGTCGAGTCGCCGTTCCCAAGATGGCAGCAGATTCTTCTCAGCTAGATAGGTTCTGAATTCTGTGACTGCATCGGCCAAGTTCTTCGGCAATTGCAGGTCTCCGAGTGCATCAACAAAATCCTTGAAGGAGACCTCCTGAAATTTGATCTCATTTCTATATTGATCGGCACACAAATGGCGGATTCTCCCAAATCGTTCGTCATCTGAGCGCTCGAAGTTAGAAAGAACTAACAGCACCTTGAGTCCATGGCTCTCCTCATTGAGTGCTCTAAGGTGCTTTTCAAGCTGCTTGTCGTAGAACCAGTCCTGATTCTTTGTCTCAATATAGATAGTAAATGCGGACTGACAAATGAGACCATCTGGAACACTGGAACCTTTGCGTATCTGCTGATCAAAGTTGACACCGATTCGTTCGCTTAAATCCTCGTCGACTAGTTCCCCCATCACTTCGGCGAGAAACTTAGGATTTTCTTCGTAGAGCATTTTCAAAAGCAGCAGGCAGTAATTTGTTGTGCGATTCTCTACCTGTGCGTAGCCGGAAAAGAGACTGATGGACTTACTCATTGATTCATCCCTTCCTTTCTCACTGACCACTGGTCACTGAAACTTCTCCACATTCGCCAATCCGCCCAGCAGCAGAAGCAGCAGCGCCTTCTGCGCATGAAGCCGGTTTTCGGCCTGATCGAAGACGATGGACTGCGGGCCGTCGATGACCGCGTCAGTGACCTCCTCGTTGCGGCGCGCGGGCAGGCAATGCATGAAGACCGCTTGCGGCGCGGCTTTGCTCATCAGGGCTTCGTTCACCTGGAACGGCCGGAAGATGGGCGCGCGCTTGGTCGATTCGTGCTCCAGGCCCATGCTGACGCACACGTCGGTGTAAACCGCGTCAGCGCCCTCGGCCGCGGCTTGCGGGTCCTGCAGCAGGCGAATCTCGCAACCGTTGACCTCGGCGATCTCACGCGCCTTGGTCACGATCTCGATGTCGGGCGAGTAGCCGCGCGGCGTGGCCACGGTGACGTTCGTGCCCAGTTGCGCGCCGGTGAGCATCAGCGAGTGGCACACGTTGTTGCCGTCGCCGACATAGGTAAAGTTGAGGCCGGCCGCGGCGCCGAAGTGTTCCTCAAGGGCCATGAAATCGGCCAGCGCCTGGCACGGGTGCTCGAAGTCGGAGAGCGCGTTGATGACGGGCACGCGCGCGTTGGCGGCCATTTCGGTAATGGTGTCGTGCGCGTAGGTGCGCAGCACGATCACGTCTACCCAACGCTCCAGGTTGCGCGCCACGTCGGCAATGGTTTCGCGCTCACCCAGCGGTTGATTGGTCTGGTCGACGAAGATGGCGTTGCCGCCCATGGTGTTGATGCCGGTCTCGAAGGCGAGGCGCGTGCGCAGGCTGGCTTTCTCGAACATCAGCACCATCTGCTTGGCGTCGAGGGCATGGCGGTACTGGCGCGGATTGCGCTTGACGTCGTGGCCCAGCTTGAGAATGGCCCGCACTTCGGCGCTAGAAAGATCCGCGATCGAGCACAGATCCTCGCCGGCCATGCGCGCCGCCGCGGCCAGCACGTCGGGATCCTGATGAACGGGAAGAGCGGGAGCAGACTGATCAATAAGAACTTTGTTAGCCATGGATGGTCTCTCCTTCCTTGGCGGCCGCTAATGCCAGGCCGGCGTTTTCATTCAAGAACTGGTCGAGCGCAGCAATGGTTTGATCGACATGCTCGCGCGCAAAGATGTACGGCGGCAGGAAGCGCAGCACCGTGTCGGAAGTGCAGTTGATGACGATGTGCTTTTTGAGCAGCTCCGTGACGGCGAGCTTGCCCAACTCGGCCGAGTCGAGCTCGACGGCCAGCATCAGTCCCATGCCGCGCACATTGGTGATGCAGGTGTGCTTTTGGGCCAGATCGCGCAGCTTCTGCTGGAAGTACTCGCCGGTTTCGGTTACGTGCGCCATCAGGTTTTCATTTTCAATGAAATCGATGACGTCGATGGCCACGGCGCAGGCCAGCGGGCCGCCGCCGAAGGTGGTGCCATGCATGCCGGCGTGGAAGGCGCGCGCCACTTCAT
>Ga0326727_10026638_pt1 | contig 10699 bp, 9 predicted proteins | sample MB2enrmetagenome_FD_207643 | JGI IMG/M metagenome (GOLD analysis project Ga0326727, IMG submission 207643) | Lab enriched peat soil microbial communities from McLean, Ithaca, NY, United States - MB29MY | ecosystem: Environmental > Terrestrial > Soil > Wetlands > Peat | place: USA: New York... | reverse complement strand
GAGCATATACAAGTTGAAGCCGATCTGGCGCTAGCCGATGCCGGCGCGCAAGATCTTCTCGGCCAGTACGTATGATGCTGCGCACGGGCTTTCAGTGGAGGGCCCTGTCAAGGAATTCGGCGGGGGCAACGCAATATTTTCAAGAATGGGACCGGGCGGGAATCTGTGGCAAACCATATCAAGAAGGGCCCAAGGTGGAACTGCTCGGCAACAGCTTCTCGCAGCGTGGCGATCCGGTGGTGTTTCAGTGAAGTGCATCGCCGGGCGTTTTGCCCGACGAATTTGAGAGGCGGCCGAAGTGGCCGCGAGAGGGTAACCATGTCCAAATCCCATCCGCGTGTCTTTCCGTGGTTGTTGGCGCTCCTCGCCGCGCCCGCCCTGTTCGCACAGGAGCCGATGGCGATCTCCGGTCCGGAGCTGGAAGTCAATTTGTATAGCGATCGTCCCGTGGTCAGTTCGTACCTGCACAAACCGACCGGCTCGCGTTTCGAAGGGGCGGGACGCGACGGCGTGCTCGCCCTCAACGGCCGGGCGGTGCCGTGGTCGGAGTGGAAGATCGCGACGCAGCGCCAGCCTGGGGCGGTGGTCTACGCCATGTCGCTACCAACCGAAGGCGTGAGCTTTGACTACGCGTTCGCGGTCGAGGGCAACGCGCTCGAGATCGAGCTGCGCAACATCCGCGACTCGGGCGGAAAGCTGAAGATGATCGAATGGAAGGGCCTGCCGCTGCTGCTGAACTCCGACCCGGCATACAAGTACTGGCGGGTGATCACCTCGACGCCCGACCCAGGGGGGAAGATGTGGATGGGGGAGGCGTCCGGGGAGATCGGCACGAGCGCGCCGGAGGGCGCCGCGGTCCCGGTGATCTATGGCACGCAGTACCGCTCCGACCGGCTGTGCGTCTTCGCGCACAGCAACTATCCGCTGTTCCCGTTCACCCACCAGGTGCTGGAGGGCAAGCGCTACGCCGTCAGCGTGAACACCTACCAGTACCGGGTGCGGCAGAGAACCATGCCGCCGCTCCGGGTGCAGGTGGTGTTCCTTGGCGACCTGAACGGCGACGGGGTGGCGGACGTCAGCGACTACCGGCTCTGGTTGAACCGCAAACTGCCGGCGCCCGACCCCATGTACCGCACGTCGATGTTCTACAAGATCCTCATCGAAGAAAATACGGCGGGCATCCTGACCAACTTCGGACAGGCGGGCGACATCATCCGCGCGATCCACAACGTCACCGATGGACTCTCCCAGATCGTCTATCTGGTCAACTGGCACGACGATGTCCAGAACGGCGGCCCCCCTTATACCGGCCCCATGCGCCCGAAGATTAACTCGCGCGCGGGCGGCGATTCGGCATTGCGCGACCTGGTGAAAACCGCGGAGGCGAACAACGCCTTGCTGAGCTACCACGTTATCGTCGATGACGGCCCGCTAAAGGACAGAGCCGGCTGGGAGAAGCTGATGTGCGAGCACGGCGTCTCCCATACCCTCGATGCCGAGACGGGGCATGTCTACGAAGCGCTCGAGAGTATGATGGGTGTCATCCCGGTGGAAAAAACGATCCACATCGACAACGTGCGCATTACGAACTGCGGGAAGGTGACCGACCCGGACGGCATCCGCCCGCTCGAGGAACTCGAAGCCGGGTTCAAGCCGGTAGTCGATTGGCTGCGCGCCAAAGGGATCACGATGACGACGGAGGGGGTGAACGGCATCCCGCTCGACCCCACATACCTGTTTGCCGGTCTCTGGCATTACGATCCGCCTATTGGCGCGTTCCAGCTTTTCCATGGCAAGCTGTTCGGCGGCGGATACGGCGACCACTACGGCCCGCCGGTGCTGCTCGATCTGGCGCTCGGCTCGTCCATCCACCAGGACTTCACGTACCGGGCGTGGAAGAATCCGCTCCTCAACGGAATTGAGCGGGATGCGTCCGGAGTTCGGCCCGAGTGGGTGACGGTGAGCTTCGAGCGGGACTGGGACGAGATGGTGCGGCGCATCTATCTCGGCAGCCTGCTGTACCAGTTCTACCTGGAGCGCGAGATGACCAAGTTCGACGGGGACCGTGACGGTTTCACGGCGCGCTACGGCAAGGACGTGCAGGTGAAGTACCGTAGGCCGGACACCCTGCGCGTGACTTGGGGCGACGTTGTGGTGGCGGACGGCGGCGACCGGTTCATCCCGCGTGGCAACGCGATCTATGCCTACAGCGAACACGGCTCCGAGCGCACTTGGATGCTGCCGCCGGCCTTCCGGGGCAAGCTGGTGCAGGTGTTCACGCTGAGCAAAAACGGCCACGGCCCAGCGCCGGAGTTCCGGTTGGAGCGGGACAGGGTCTGGCTGAAACTTGCTCCGAAGACACCTGTGAAGCTGATTCTGAACAATCTCGACCAGAGATGACGTTGTAAATAGGCTGGAAGAACCCGTCTACGATGCCACCAGTCAGGTGCGAGGCACGATTCGTGTCTGCCCGCTTCAACATCGTGAACCTGCGGGCGGCCAGTGTGGGAAGGCACTTATGAACGCGGAACTGACGCGGCGAGAATTCCTCGCCCTGCTCGGTGCAACTTCCGTCGCGGTCGACGCACTTTCTGCTGCGAAATTTCCCGGCTGGGCCATGGGCCCATTCGTCAAACTGCCGAAGCCGGTACTTTCTCCGACACCTGACTCACGCTTCCGCTGCCCGGTGCTGGGCAAAGAGGTCAGCTTCGAGTCGCAAAACGTCTTCAATGCGGCGGCGATAGTGCGGAAGGGCAAAGTGTACATCCTCTACCGCTCGGACGGCGAAAGCTGGTGGGATTGGCACGGGCGCAAGATGCCAACCTGCCGTATTGGCATGGCGTTCAGCTCTGATGGTCGGCACTTCACACGCTACGGCAAACCAGTAGTTTACCCGGATGACGACGACTTCAAACAATACGAGTGGCCCGGCGGCTGCGAGGATCTGCACATCGTCGAGGACGAAACCGGCACCTACTACATGAATTACACGACCTGGACCGGCGAGCGCGACTCCATGTGCATCGCCACCTCCAAGGATCTGGTGCACTGGACCAAGCACGGGCCAGCGTTCAGAAAGTATGCACCCGACAAGATCTGGGGCTCGCGTAGCGGGGTCGTGATCTCGCGCCAGGTTGGCGACCGTCTGATCGCGACAAGAATTGGCGGCCTCTATTGGATGTATTACACACATCCGTGCTGGTTGGCCAGCTCAGAAAACCTCATCGACTGGAAGCCGTCCGTAAGACGCGTGTTTACCGAATTCCGGCGCGGCTACTTTGACAGCGCGTCGAACGAAGCCGGGGCCATCGCCCTGCTCCGGGACGACGGCATCCTGATCATGTTCAACGCCCAGAACCAGACGCCTGAACGTGGTGGGACCCCTGAATTCTTAGGCTGGACGCAGGGCCAGGCACTGCTCGACCGCAACGACCTCATGCGGATCATCGCAAGACTGGACAAGCCGTTCCTCTACGCCGAATTCGATTGGGAGAAGCGCGGCTACACGAACGACGCGATCGTCGCGAACGGCATGGCCCCATTCCGAGGGGAATGGCTGCTGTACTATGGCGCCTCGGACCGTCACATCGGCCTCGCCGTTTACCGACCGCACACCGAATAGCCGTGCCGAGCCCCAAGGAATAGATAGATGCATGAACCGGTCGTTTTGGCACTACTGGTCGTTGGAACCGCATTCCGGTAGCAACGTGGCATTTCAGAAACTATATACGCAAGCTGAGTTGCCCAATGGCTTCACCCCGCACGAGAGGGGGACAGCCGGCTCGCGCGCGCATAAGTGGGCGAGAAGTATAGAATCTTGAGTCTCGGCCCTGCGAATTGCTGTTCGGCGGCCTATAGCCGGGAGAATGAGGCCTGAGTCATGCTGGCAAACCTGGGCGTGAAGCCGTCGAAGGTGAATTGCACAATTAGCCCTCAGGCACTAAGTCACCCGCTTTCCGAGGTCAGTGTCGCTAGGGTAGCCACCGGAGATCACAAGAGCGGCCTTGATCCAACCGCCCTGACTGGTGCCAGCCAAGAAGTAGCCCTCCCTTCGGTTAACGCCTCGCTGATTCACCGGCGACAAGTTCGCAAAGACAGTTCTGGGCAGGAAAGGCGGTAGCGCGCAATGGAGGTTCGAGCCCCAAGGAAGGTATTGATTCATAGTAGCGAGAAATGCTAGGGAAATTCTGCGACCATTCCATAAGAGGGAACAATGAACCGAAGACAGTTTGCAAAAGACTGGATTGTAACGAGCCTAGCTGGACTGGCAGGCAACGATCTTCTTCCTAGCTCCAACGACCTCGCCGCAGAGAACCCGAAGCCTCCCGCTTGGCCAAAAGAGCCTGCAGGGAAGCACCGTGTTTATGCGCATCTTCTCGATCCGCGTGAGCACCCTGACTATGCCCGCCGGCACGTTCGGCCACCGAGCTGGGACACCTTTAATGGGCGCACGCAACTTACAACTCTGCGGGATTTCAAGATCGAAGATGGGCGGATCGTCCACTATGTGGAGAAGATTGAGAAGTACACCCAGAAGTGCGAGTTGGGGGAAGTGCTGTGGATAATGTACCCCATCCTTTACGCAGAGAATCTGGGCGACCTTGCGGACGAGATCAAGCGGCGAAAGCTGTTCCTGTTCGACATCTGGGCTTACGTACCCGGTTCCGGTCCAGGGAGCATTTGGCAGCAGTTCCAACCACCTGCGGGTGTATTCGAGTTACTCGAGTCCAAATTAGGCGAGCGCTGGCTGGGCATGGACAATGGAGAGCAGGACGGCCGGTACATAGGGGGTTACGCCTCGCAGTTCTATCCGTCGTCGGCGGACCGGCGGGAGCAGTATCTGAACTTTCAACGGCATTTCCAGCGGCTCACCGACCAGCTTGGCAACAAGATGGCAACGCTGGTTTCGCTCAACTTTTGCCATTATTTCTTGAAGGAGGGTGTTTACACCTTGATTGGGGCGGAGACGGGCCAAGCTCTGCCCAATGGACAGCTCTTTTACGTGTTCATTCGCGGGGCTGGGAAGCAGTACGGCGTGCCCTGGTTCGGGAATGCATCGGTCTGGAATCGCTGGGGCTGGAAGGAATATGGTCCGGAGCTGCACGAGGGCGGTGTCACGGGCGGGCCGAGCAAGGGCACCAGCCTGAGCCTGATGAAACGGCTGATGTATAGCAACATCTTGTACAACAGCATGCTGGTCGGATTCGAGAGCTCCTGGTTTTACGCCCAACCGCGTGCAGCGCTTGCGGCGGAGCCCCCGGCGGAAGGGGATGAGCTCTCGCCGATTGGTCTCATGCAGCGCGCCGCCGGGAGATGGATTCGTGAAGTTGGCCAGCCGGGGGCCATGGTTACTCCTATTGTGCTGATGCTGGACTTCTTCGCCGGCTGGACGTTTCCCCGGCATCTCTATACCTCCGACGTATACAGAGTTTGGGGCAGCCTGCCGTACGAGCCCGGCGATTACCTGACCGAAGGCGTGCTGGACATGCTCTACCCGGGCTACCAGAATTCTTCTTACTTCCACGACGAATCGGGGTTCCTCACACCTACGCCTTATGGGGATGCGGTGGATTGTCTTCTGAGCGACGCGCCAGGATGGCTGCTGGAGCGCTACCCGCTGCTGGTGGTGGCGGGCGAACTGGAGGGCGGGGCGGAAATCCGCGATAAGTTTGAGGCCTATGTAAAAGGGGGTGGGCACTTGGTGGTCACGGCGTGCAACTTGGCGAAGTTGCGCGGAGGGTTGGCCGGGATCGAGGTAAAGGGAGAGTTAAAGCATTTCGAAGCCGGGGCGAATGTTCAGGTGGGCGAAACGAGAGTAGTTGAAGACAGTCCCTTCGATGTTTATCCGCTGGCTTTTCCTAAAGGTGCACAGGTGCGCGGGGAGACTTCCGGGGTTGCTGTAGCATTGGAAATGCCCTGCGGTGAAGGCCGCCTCACGGTTTTGGCCAGCCCTTTTGGGGTGCGTGCGAAGGAAGCCAAGGGAGTGGGCGTCGCTCTCGCCGAGGACGTTCGCAACGAGGTGGACAAGCCGTTAGCCAAACCCTATCCGCTGCTCAAGCACGTGCGTCATGTCCTGGATGAAGCTTTTCGCCGCCTAATGCTTTTCGAGGTGGGTGAGGGTCTGAGCTTGATAACCTGTCGTAAGGGCGCGGGGGAGTATACGTTGGGTGTTTCGAATAACACTTGGCGTCAACAGCCGCTGAAGATCGTGTCGCACTGTGGCCCCATCGAATCGCTGCGGGAGTTGGCGCTGGACCAATCGGAGAAAGGGGCGGTAGGGTACCTGCCGGAGGATTTGGAGAAGACGAACCTTGGGGTAAGCGATGAAGGGCATATCGCGGGGGGCGACATACGCATCTTTGCGGTGTGGGTTAAGAAAGAGAATGTGGAAGAGATTGCCCATGTGGTGCCTCCAGCGCGTCCACGGGGGCGGGCCTTACCTTTGCGGGGGGCGCGCTCGATCAAGGAAGAGGTGCTGGAGCGACCGAGCTTCCTTACGCACTTCGACAGTGTGGTGGTGGACTGGCGCTATCTGCGGGAGCGGGAGAAGAAGGAGCTGGAACGGGAAGGTGGATGGATTGGTTTGCAGGGGTTGAAGCTGCTCATTGACGTGAGCTCGGGGATCAACCTTTTTCCTGACCTGCGTTTGGTAGACAACCTGCGAGAGGATTATTTGGCGAGCCTGGCGGCCATCGAAGACGTAATGGGGAAGATGGAAATCCTCCCGGCACACGACCTAATCGTTTCCCTGCATCGCTATCCGGAGAACAATTTTACGCGAGAGCAGAGCTGGCAATCATTCGAGACCACGCTTCGCCATCTCTGTGAACAAGGAAGAAGGCGGGAGGTGACGCTACATCTCCGGCTGAGTGTGAACAAGCCCCCTGAGGACCTTAAGAAAGCGGTGGAATTTGTGGGGCGAGTGGGCACGGCGAATCTGCGATTAGCGCCCAGCACGGGGTTTCTGCTGGCTAAGAAAGTGGACCTGGAGGAAGCCAGGGGACTGCTCAAAGGGAAAGTGGGGCTGTGGTTGGTGGATACACCGCAATTGGACATTGTGGGACGGGTGTGGAACGAAGGCGGTGCGATTTGGAGGTACCAAGGCAGACATAGCTTGGCGAAGATCCTGGCCATTGCTCCTGAAGCCCCGTGCGTTCTCGATGGGGTGTTTAGGAACCACGACGAGGAGTATCTGGAGGCGAAATCTCTCCAGGGTATACTGACACGACAGGGTGAATAATAATGACTTAATTAATATGGTCGCAGAAAATGTGTTGGCGTCTGGGGCGAGTTGAGGCACGATTACGACCCAAAATCCCGCAGCCAAAATCTTGGGAAGTATCCGACGAGTTTTGGGTGAAAATCGACTCGCTCACTCCGGTTCGACAGTGGTCAGAAAGGCGAAAGTACAGAGGGAAACCGGGGATGGGAGCAAGCCGATGCTAGCGTGCAGGATCTTCTCGGCAATTATGTCTTTCCTGTGCGCAGGATGTCAGTGGATGGCCTTGCGGGAGGGATTCGGCAGCGCGAGCGCGATTCGCAAGTATTCTCAACACTGGCGCCGGGCGGGTTTCTTACTGGTGCTGTGGCAATGGAGGCTGGCCGAGTACGATGATCTGAAGGACATTGCCTTGGACCGGTAAGGCATCGGCGGGGTGATGGTGAAAGCCCCTTACGCATTGAAATGGCCGAGCGAAGCTCTGTCGCCTTACCGACCTTAGCCGCAGCCATGTTGTGCTGGCGGTAAACGACTGTTATTTACGGATAAGCAGCAACAGGGGGCTTGAGTGAGTTTGGCGAACAAATACCCGTTCGGAGGGTCTTGCGATGCACAGAAGGGATTTCTTGGCTGGTACTCTAGCCTCATTTGTCCCCGCAGCATTTCCAGCCCGGGCAGAGGAAAGCGACACGAAGGCTGTACGGCCCATCAGAGGAATGAAGGCTAGCGAGGTCGTGGTGACTGCTTACGGGGCTCGCCCAGACGACGGTCGGGATGACACTGCCGGGCTGCGCCGCGCGGTGGAGCAGTGCCAGCGCGTGCCGCAACCCTGGTTGATCTTTCCCAAAGGTCAATACGACCTCGCCGACGAAGCTGCTGTGGCGAGCTTCCGGAAGTTTATGGCGTCTGCGGCGCCCGGGATGAACTTTCTTGAAGATCCTCACTACAAGCCGCCCGACTATACTGTTGGCGTGCAGTTCCGGGATTGTCACGGGCTCACCGTGGATGGGCAGGGTTCGACCCTCGTAGTGCACGGCTACACGCTGCCGTTCTCCTTTGACGGGTGTGACGGCGTGACCGTACGAAACCTCACGATCGATTTCGATCGGCCGCCATTCTCTACCGGGCGCGTCATTGCGAGTGCCTCCCGCACGCTGGACATTCGTGTCTTCGACGAGTTCCCCATCGCCGGCGGTGAACCGGTGCACATTTTTCAGGAGTACGATGCGAAGACGCGCAAGCCGACCTGTCGGGAGTGGGGCGGAGTGGTGGCCTCCACCGAACTGATCGGCCCCCAAGTTCTGCGGCTCAACACGCGTTGTGAGGTCAAAATCATGCCGGGTGCGATCGTCGTTATGCGGCATCCTATCCATATCTGTCCGGACTTCGACGTGGTACGCTGCACTCGCTTCCGCATGGAGGACGTGACAGTCCATGCCTCGATCGGAATCGGCGTGCTCGTGCGCGCCAGCCGCGACTCTTCGCTCGAGCGAGTTCGCGTCATACCGCGTCCCGACAACAACCGCATCATGTCTTCGAGCTTCGACGCGACGATGTTCGGCTTTTGCTCCGGAACAGTCGAAATTAAGGATTGCACCTTCGAGGGCATGGGCGACGACGCTTTCAGCGTGAACAACGGGCGCACCACGGCCGACGAGCGCGTCGATCCGTACACGTTCGCCGCGCACTTCGACTGGTTCGACGATTATCACTTCAACCCGTGGTGGATCCTGCCGCCCGAACCGGGTCAGCACCTCCAGTTTATGCGGCCGTTCACCCTCTTGCCCTACGCCACCGCGCAGGTGGATCAGGTGCAGTTTGACGCGGCAACGGGCCGGATGCGGATCGGCTTGCGCGAACGGGTTCCGGACCAGTTCCAGTCCGGCGACACGTTCGCATGCGCCGAACGCAACGCCCGGGCCCGAGTGTTCGGATGTACGTTCCGGCCAAACCGCAGCCGAGGCATTCTTCTTTCCACTCAGGACGCGATCGTGGAAAAATCGAAATTCGAGGGTACCGGCGGCACTGCTCTCTATATATTCAGCGATCTCGCGACCGGCGCAACCGCCGCAGGCGACATGGTCGTTCGCAACAACGAGTTCATTAATTGTGGGCACGCTGTGGCGAACCAGGGTGGGAGCGGCATCACGCTAGACATCGAGAACCGCGCCAAAGCAGCAGGCAGGCGCACTGCGGTGCTGCGGAATATCGTGATCGAGAAGAACAGCTTCCGCGGAGACAGCGGGCCGGCGCTTGCCATCTCCGCGACCGAGAATGTTACTGTGCAGAACAACCGTTTTGATAATCCGCTGCCCGCCATCCGCATTCAGAAGGGCTGCAAGGTGAAACTGCGCGGCAACGGCTTCTCGCAGCGTGGCGATGCGGTAGTCTTTCAGTGAACCGCATCGTCGGGTGTTTTTGCCCGGCGATTGATTGTACCTTGGGATGGAATCTGTCTAGCTGGCTCTCCAACGGACCTATCGTCGCGACACCAGAAACCCATCCAGAAATTTCCTTTTTGGATGAGTTTCTAGCTCGCATCGGAACGAAAACACGCCAGCGGTGGCAGTGCGGTATGTAAGGCAATAAGGAGCTCTCGAATGCGCAAACAAGGGAAGCTGCCGTCCACACTTGCCTTAGCTGTTTTGCTTGCCGCAGTCTTTACCGCCGCGGACGGACACAAGCAGCGTCTCACCGCGATGACATTGTGATCGCCGACTTCGAAGGCCCCGACTACGCGGGCTGGATTGCGACCGGGAATGCATTCGGGTCGCACCCGGCGCGGAAGCCGGAGGGAGGAGAACTGCTTCACACCGCCGCGGCCGGCCAGCGGCCGCGCCCCATCACCGGATACGTCGGCAATGGACTCGCGACAAGCATCTTTAACGGCACCGCGAAGGCCCCCAACGCTGCCAAGGGCACGCTGACCTCGCCGCTGTTCGAAATCCGGCGCGACGATATCCTTGGAATGATCTTCAGGTGTTCGTTGTTTCGGACATTCGAAACGAAGAAGTCACGGTACAAGGACGGTACAAGGTAAGCAGGTTCCGTAGCATGCTCACCGGTTCCTTACAGGGCATTGCAGAGCGACCGCTGCCTTGTATTTACAACGAGATCCATCAAAATGACGCCCTTTCACGGCGGTGACGCGGGTTCAAATCCCGCCGGGGACGCCAATATTCCAGAAGACTTGCGAGGATTTGCCGCTTGAAACCCTGAGGGACTTCGAGGGAACTCTCCGCGATCTGGATCGAGGCAAGATCAAGATTCACTGATGTTTTCGACTTGCAGCGGTATCGTTGTGCATCGCTTTGCTCACGACCTCCGCCAGTTACTTAGAACCAAACGCGCTACCACAGCATTCCGGCATTCATAGTCGCTCTTCCCTGCCGCGAAGATCCTGCACTGCCTACCTTACGAATGACGCTTCCTTATAGTTTCCAAAGCGCAATTTGCCACTAAGTGCACTCAGCCTTCGTT
>Ga0326727_10026637_pt1 | contig 10699 bp, 8 predicted proteins | sample MB2enrmetagenome_FD_207643 | JGI IMG/M metagenome (GOLD analysis project Ga0326727, IMG submission 207643) | Lab enriched peat soil microbial communities from McLean, Ithaca, NY, United States - MB29MY | ecosystem: Environmental > Terrestrial > Soil > Wetlands > Peat | place: USA: New York... | reverse complement strand
GGGCGGTGGATATTGGGCTGGACTTCGAGTTCTAAATACCGCTTCTTTCGGAAGAAGAGCACAACCACAGATGGACACAGATGAACACAGATTCTGCGGACCAGACGCCGCTTTGGACTTGCTTTCCCTGGCTGCGCCTTTTGGTGAGCGGACATTCCTCTTAAGAAACCCGGCTCCACAGGCTTCTTATCTGTGTTCATCTGTGTCCATCTGTGGTTGTGCTGATGCTGGCCCTCTCACTCGATGAGCCTTGACGTTGAAATCCTTACCGCCCTGCGGGCCGACGTGGATGTAGCGGTGTCAGGCGCAGAGCTGTCCCAAAAGCTCCACGTGAGCCGCGCGGCTATTTGGGCGCGCGTTGAGGAACTGCGGTCGCTCGGCTACGACATCGAAGCGAGCCCGCACCGGGGCTATCGGCTGCTGAGCTCCCCCGATGTGCTGCACGCCGACGATTTAGTTTCCCGCCTGGGCAAGACCAAAGTCGTCGGGCGCGACATCCGCGTATTTGAGCAAACGACCTCTACCAATGACGTGATAGACAAACTGGCGCGCGACGGCGTAAAGGAGGGCGTCGTGGTCTTCGCCGAATCGCAGAGCCGCGGCAGAGGGCGGCTGGGGCGAAGATGGATGTCGCCGGCAAAGGGCGGATTGTGGTTCTCAGTCCTTCTGCGGCCCGAATTGCGCCCGCAGGAGGCAACCCGGTTGACGGTGGCGTCGGCGACGGCGTTGCGGCGCGCCATTGAATCGCAGACCGGCCTGAAGCCCGAGATCAAGTGGCCGAACGACATTCTGGTTTATGGCAAGAAGGTGGCCGGCATCCTGACGGAGCTGAGCGCCGAGCTGGATTGCATCAAATACGTTATCCTCGGCATCGGCGTGGATGTGAACCTCAACTCCGGCGATTTTCCCGCTGACCTGCGCAAGGCAGCGACTTCGCTGAAGGCTGAGCTGGAGAGGCCGGTGTCGCGCCCCGATCTCGCCGTGGCCATTCTGCGGGAATTGGACTACGATTACGCGCGCATCGGCGCCGGCCGATTCGTCGCGCTGGCAGATGAGTGGGAAAAGCACGGAACTACGATCGGCCATGACGTAGTCATCCGCATGGGCAACCGCCAGATCCGCGGCCGGGCCGAGGCACTGGGCGAGGATGGGGAGTTGCTGGTGCGCACCGAGCATGGCCACCTGGAACGGGTCGTTGGGGGGGACGTCACGCTGGAGAAATGATCCTCCTCTGCGACATCGGCAACACGAATACGCATCTGGGGCTGGCAGACTCCAAACGCGTAGTCAAGCAGGCCAACATTCCGACCGCATCCTGGCTAAGCGGAACAGCCCGGAACCTGGTCGCGAAGTTCGTTGCACGGAGACGCCTGGAAGGTGCGGCCTTCTGCAGCGTGGTGCCGCAGGCTACACCTTTTGTCCGCGAGTCCGTCGAGGGACTCTGGGGTCTGTCTTGCCTGGAGCTTACGCCCCGGACCCTGCGCGGCGTCGGCATTGATTATCCTAAGCCGAACACGATCGGCCCGGATCGTCTTGCCAACGCAGTGGCCGCGCGCCACCGCTTTGGGGCGCCGGCCGTGGTGGTTGATTTTGGCACCGCGGTGACGTTTGATGTCGTGGACCGCGCGGGCAATTACGTGGGCGGCGTCATCGCCCCGGGTTTGGCCGCCATGACCGATTATCTGCACGAGAAGACGGCGCTGCTGCCGCGAATCAGGATTCGAGAAGTCAAGAGCCCGATTGGTAAGAGCACCGAGCAGGGGATGTTGGTGGGGGCCGTGCATGGCTATCGTGGCCTGGTTCGGGAGGTGATCATTGAGCTGAAGCGGGAGCTGAAGGTACACCGCTTGCCCGTGGTGGCGACGGGCGGCTACGCGCACCTTATCGCCTCCAGACTGCCGGAGATCACCGCCGTGGACCCTCTGTTGACCTTGGAAGGGTTGCGCCTGGTGTGGGAGGCAAAGTGAATCGCATTGTCGAACGATTCAACCGGCTGAACCGCGAACACCAAAAAGGCTTTATCGTGTACATCGGCGCGGGCGACCCGGATCTCGAGGCCACACGGCAACTGGCACTGGCCTTCGATGGGCTGGGCGTGGATGTGCTGGAGTTGGGGGTGCCGTTCAGCGACCCGCTGGCTGATGGCGTGGTCAACCAGCTCGCGGCCCAGCGCGGGCTCGAATCCGGCACCACCCCACCTGGAGTCCTGGCGACCGTGGCCGCCATCCGGAGGGAGTCACAGATGCCCGTCGTGCTCTACCTCTACTTCAACCTCATCCATCGCTATGGCCTGGAGGGGTTCATCCGGGACGCGGCGCGAGCGGGTGTGGATGGGTTGCTAGTGCTCGATTTGCCACCCGAGGAGAGCGACGGTTACGAGGCGCTTATGCGCCAGGCCGGGTTGTGCAACATCTATCTCGTCGCGCCGACCACGCCGGACGACCGCATCGAGCTGATCGTCAAACGCGGCGCGGGTTTCGTTTACTACGTGTCGCGTGAAGGCATCACCGGCATGCAAACGAAGGTTGCCGATACGATTGCGCAGATGACAGCAAAGATCCACGCCCACACGGCCCTGCCCGTCGCGGTCGGGTTCGGCATTTCCACCCCGCAACAGGCGAAGATCGTAGCGGCAAGCGCCGAGGCGGTCGTTGTAGGCAGCGCCATCGTGAACCAGATCGCCCAGCACGGCAAAGCTACGGACCTGATCCAGCGGGTCAGCGAGTTCGTGAAACCACTCCTGCAAGCGGTGAAGCAACCATGAAAGCCAAACCTGACGCTAACGAACGTTTCGTAATCATCATGGCCGGCGGCAAAGGCGAGCGCTTCTGGCCGGTCAGCCGCGAGAGAATGCCCAAGCAACTCATTACGTTGCTGGGCGACCGGTCATTCCTGCAACAGGCCGTTGACCGCGTGCTGCCCTTGGCGCCAATGAAGAATATCCTCGTCATCACGAATGAGGTCCAGGCGCCCGAAGTCCGCAAGCAACTGCCGAAGCTGCCGAAGGAGAATGTTATTGCCGAGCCGGTAGGCCGAGACACCTGCGCGGCGGTGACTCTCGGGGCCGCGCTGGTCGGCGCGCGCACGACTACAGGCGTCATGGCAGTGCTTCCCGCCGATCATGTCATTCCCGAAGAGAAGAAGTTTCAGCAGGTCCTGTCGGACGCGTTCGACCTGGCTGGCCGCGGGCAGGCTATTATTACCATTGGCATCAAGCCGACGCAGGCGGATACGGGCTACGGATACATTCACGTCGGCGAAACGCTGCCCCCGCCCCAAGGCGTTAAGTCTTACAAAACCCTCTTCCACCGCGCAGTGCAGTTTATAGAAAAGCCGTACTATGATAAGGCGCTGGAGTATGTGAACAGCGGCCAGTACCGCTGGAATGCGGGCATGTTTATCTGGTCGTTCGTGACGATCACGGAGGGCTTGCAGAAGCACCAGCCGGAAATGTATGAGGCTTGCCAACGCTGGTTCAAAGTGGCGGCGAACCCAGCCAAGCTGAACAAGGTCTTGGCAAAGGAGTACCCCGAGATCAAGAGAATCTCCATTGACTACGCGCTGATGGAGCATGCGCAAAACGTTATCGTGGCCGATGGGGCCTTCGAGTGGGACGACTTCGGCTCCTGGACGGCGCTGGGGAGGCATCTAAAGCCCGACCCGGAGGGCAACTGCGCCGTGGCCGATTTCATTCACGTGGACGGTGCGCGGAACATCATCTTCGACGCGCGCAGCAAAGACCGGCGCACGCCCATCGCCGTGGTCGGCCTGCGAGACTCCATACTGGTCCAGACCGACGACGCCACCCTGCTCGCGCACAAGAGCCAGTCGCAGAAGGTCAAAGAGTTGGTCAAGAGGCTGGCTGAGGACCCGAGATTGAAGAAGCTCATCTAAGCAAGTCACTCATGTTTCAGCTCTCCCCTGATGAGTTAGAGAGCTTGAAGTCACAAATTGTGACATCAAGTTACCCCCACGGCGGGCGGCGCAAGCCCGTCTGGGCCTTCACCGAGCAGGGGATCGCCATGCTTTCCAGTGTCCTGCGCAGCCCGCGCGCGGTTCAAGTCAACATTGCCATTATGCGCGCGTTCGTTCGCCTGCGTGAAGCTCTTTTCCGCTTCGTGGACGAACTGCCCGCCGAAGAACTTGCCACCCTCTGGAGCCAACTGCACTCTGACGCGTTGCCAGTCACGCTCAATCGGCAGCAGAAAGAGTTGGTGCTGATGGAAAAACCGGCGGCGTATGGGGCAAGACGGAAACGCAGGTGACAGCAAGGGTATCGCGGAGCCCTTGCGGGCAGAGGGGTTTAGCACAACATCCGGGGAGAATATCACAACGGGGCCTGACAGCCAGACAGGCTGGTACCCCGCCCCCCGCACCGCCTCCCAGTCGCTTTACTGCTCCGCGCAGAACCGCGAACTACACATCGCGGTAAAACGGCCATCTTGGCAGTGGAACGCCTAGGCTTTCCTGTTCAAAACGGCCTTCTCTACCGTTAGCGAGCATCGCTTCTAGCTCGCGCCGTTCTGGGGACAGCAACGATGAACTGAGGAGGCGCTCGAGCCTGCGGCGGTCTTCAGAACTCAGGGGCGGACTCTCAGGCGACGTCCGATAGCGCATATGCAGGCCGCGGAAAGGACGTCCCGCACGCTCTCGCAGATCGCGCAAAATCTCGTATCCCTCGACGTCAGTATCGCCGAAGTGCCAGAACTCCATCGTCTCAGGGAGACGCCCGAGCAACGCCAAGGTTCCCGAACCCGGAAAACTAGTCTGGATGAGCAATTCTCCGGACTGCAGTTTCGCCAGTTCGTGAAATGTTGTCTCATTCTCGACCGTCAGGCAGCGGCAAGCAGGCGTTTCCACTTCCTGCGCCTGCCTTATATCGCGTTCGGCGAGGCGAACTGGGCCTGCCAAAAGCCCCAAGTTGAGCCAATCTCCATTGAGTCGCAGTCTCAGCGGTCCGTGCAAAAGCGCGAAACGCGGGTTCGCGGCAATGCCCAAGTCCTCAAGCGACCGCAGCTTCCCACCGCTTAGCTGTTCCAGAATCTGTCCAAGCCTGCCGGCTAGGCCTTCAAGCCTCTTGGAGTTATCGCATAACACGCAGCTTGCAAAACGGAGCAAGGATTCCCCGCGCCACGCCAATAGCTTTGGCGTGAGGCTGAGTAACTCACTGTTCATCTCCAACAATTCTCGTTCAAATGGCGCGACCGGGCCGCCGTGCAAGGCGGCCTCCTCAAAACGGGCACAGAACCCCTGCCATGCCTGTTCGTATTCTTGCGGGACGGGCATCTGCGCAGCATTGGCAAATTGCTCCGCGAGCCTCTGGCGACGTTGCGTTGGTGACGGTCCGCCAGCACGTTCGAACAAGGCCTGCTCTCGAGCTGGACTAAAACGAATTTGCTGAATCAGCTTAGGATCTCTGCGGTGCGGCACGCGGGTCAGCACCCCTGCACGTTCCGCCTCGACCAACGCAAGCTCCGCTACGTGACGTGCTTCACCATCAGCGCACCCTGCCTTTCGCAAGAACTCTTCGTAGTCCAGCAATAGATCTCTCTCACCGCGGCCAGTACGACCCGCGTGGGTGCCTTCATAACACCGGGCGAGTTCTTGGAGGATATGCAGAGGGGGCCTCATCTGGCGCGCTGGCCATGCCTGAAGCGTTCATAGGCGGCCTCGCGTGTGAGTACAACGGCCACGTTGCGGATCTGCCTTCTCTTCCCGACAGTGGTGATCTGCTTATGCACCGCAACCACCTGATCGCAGTGATCAATGGCATACGGGATGTTGCCGGTGGACATGGAGAGTACGCCTTGCAGTTCGAGCTTCTCCAAGGCATCCATACAGTCCCGGATGCAGTCGCCGGAGAGCTTCGAGAACGCCTCGTCAATGGGCACCAGCGCCAAGGACGGGTCGCGGCGGCGGCGTTCGTATCGTCGGTAGGCGCGCATGTAGCAGGCGAGGATGCCGATGAAGAAGGGCGCCTGGTTTTCGCCCCCGCTGAACATGCCCGAATGCTTATTCAAGCTTGCAGGCGGCTGGTCCGGCTCCCGGATGTCTTCCACGAGCATGTCGTAGTCGTGGTAGTTGCGGTAGTCCAGAAAACCCAATGCCTGCTTGCTCTCCGGCTGCTGGACAAGTTGGTCGAATAATCTCTCCACTAGCTCTCTGATTTCCGCATCAGCCGAGGCAAACAGCAACTCCCCCTCCCGGGCGTAGGCCGAGACATCAATCAGCTTACGATAAAGCTCATACTCATGGTCCCGGCTGGGGACCGCTTTGATGCGGTAGCGGCTCGACCCGATCGGCTCTTTCAACTCGGTCTCCAGCAGCGCCATGAGATTCTCCACTTCGAGCAGTTTCTCGCGCAGCTTCTCCAGCACTTGCACACGGAAGAGCTGCTGCCAATTCAGCTCCTCACGCTTGGCCTTCTCCTCGTAGGTTGGAATTTCGCCCTCTGCAATCTTTGCCAATCGCGCATCGTAGGGCCCGTTGTCGGGTGTCTCCGCATTGAAGTCGTTGAACCTCGGCGCGTGCGCCATAGCGAGCATTTTGCGAGCGGCAATCAACTCTGTTCGCCGCGTAGTAGCGAGGTTGTCCGCTTCATGGAAAAGCTCGCGGCACCGGTCGGCTGCGGCGTCCTTTGCCTGGAACGCCCCCGTGACGTCAGCGCGCAATTCCTCAAGGCGCTTTAGATGCCCTGACACGTCCTCTTGGTCCCGCACCTCTCTGAACTTCTGCTCTCGCGTCTCAAACGCTGCCCTCGCCTGTGCTGCGGCTCCTTTAGCCGTCTCCAACTTAGACTTGGAAGATTCCTGTAGCAGCGCATCCCTCTGCGCCTCAAGCGGGCTGAGTCTATCCTGTGCGGCGATTAAATCTCTCTGCCGTGCCTCCAGATCTTGAGAACGAATGCGCTTTAGCGTCGCCAGATTCTGGTCCAGCTTCGCCTGTTCTCCCGCTAACTGCTTGGCCTCTTCCAAGTCATCTGTGAGGTTCTGAGATTCGAGGCGATACCCATCCACGGCGGAGCGGACCTCCGCCCATGCCGTCAGCGCCGGCTCCAATCGGCGTTGCCCGGCGCGCAAAGACTCAATCTGCTCCGCCAGCCACGCCCGTTGCTTCTCCAGTCCCCGCTTGCCGATGCACGGGCGGTTATCGTATTGGCGTGGCCGCTGCACAAAGGGCCGCTTAGCCATAAACCCATCCGGCATTATGGCGCGCCCGGTCAGGGAATTGCGCAGGTCCTGGCGGCGCTCCACACACATGACATCCCCGAAAAGATGATCCACTACGGCCCTTGCAACAGGATGATCCGTCTTCAGTTTCTCCGCTAACGAACCGGGAAGTCGTTTTGCGGCGGGCACCTGGGCAGGATTGACCAGTGATTCGCCCCGGGCCTCCTCGCGCAAGGCGTGGTAGATGCGCTCGGCCTCATCATAGTCGCGCGCATCCACCAGCACGGCGAACTTGCGGGCGAAAGCAACCTCCAGTGCCGGGCGCCAGCGCTCGTCGTTGACCTCACATAGCTGCCAAAGCGCCTGCGCCGGCAGCGCTTGGCCCCGACGGGGGAGGCATTTGTTCAGCTCGACCAGAAGCACCGTGTTTTCAGTCGGGATGCCTGCCCGTGCGGCTTCCAGCATTTGCTGATGCCGTTCCATCTCCTGGCGAAGGATCGTACTTTTCTCACTCGTAGGTCTCGCGCCTGTGGCCACTGCGCCAAGACCCGCAGCCACTGCTGCCGCCAAGCCTTTAACCCCAACCGCGATGTCCTTTGCCTCGGCTTTGGCCAACTGCTCTGCTGCCGCCTCAACAAGCTTCAACGGGGCCTCCTGAACGCTGAACGGGAGGGCACGCACCTGCTTGAGCCAGGCTAATGCCGCGCGCGCGCGGGCTTTCTTGGCCTGCTCCACAGTCTCCCCGATCTGCTTCAGTCGTTCGATCCGCGTCACCAGCGACCGGTTCTCATGCGTGATGTGGAGAAACAAGTCGCCGCCCGGCATCGCTTGCATACTGGCAGTGATAGCATTGATCTCCACTTTGGCGGAAGCAATGGCAGCCTCGACCCGGGCGAGTTGCTGTCGTTCGCTCTCCAGAGCGGCATCCAAGTCTCTAACGCAACGTTCTGCCTGCTCCCAACCCTCGCGTGCGTAGTCGCGACGGAATTCAGCTTCTAGATACCGAGCCACGGCGCGGTCGCGCTCGGCGGCAGCGCGCTCCGTATCAAGTTGGTGAATGCGCTGCAATCGCTCCAGTTGGTCGCGCAACCGGGCCAGTTCGCTCTGCAGATTGCGGAACACGAGGTAACTGTCTTTCACGCTCTGGATGTCCACGTCCTCTGCCGGGAGGATGTAGCGTCGGCAGAAGTCGTTGAAATTGTCCATGAACGTGAATGACATGGCCGCTGGCAGCAGATAGTCCAGGGTCGAGCGGTCGAAGTTCAGGTGCGAGGGCAGCGCCATTTCGCGGCGGTATTCTTCGACGCCCGAGAAGATGTGACCAGGGCGGCCTTCCTTGTCCACAGTCTGCTCGACGAATTGCCGGAAAGCGAGGAAGTCCAGCGGGCGGCGGTCAGCTCGGAGGAATTGATCACGCGTCAGGGAGGCCGGAATAAAGAACGGACTGAGCCGGCTCGGCTCCTTTCGCAGCGCGCTATCGAATTCGGCCCGCAGGCCCCAGGTCTCGACGCGCTTGCCACCAGGCCAGGCGAACTCCAGCGCGACCAGACTGATACCGCCCTTGTCGTGCATGAATTGGCGCGCCCCGCCCGAATCCTGCTTTAAGTCCCCGAGGCAGTAGCCAATGAAATCGCGCGTGGAACGCTCGCCCGTAGCGGACTGGTTGTAACGCACCTTGCGCTGGTCTGCGATCAGCACGCATTGAATCAAGTCGAGGAGCGCTGACTTGCCCGAGCCGGTGACTCCCGCAATCAAGATGTCGCCCCGAAGATCGAGCGAATCGCGGTAGCCGTACCAGTTGATGGCGTGGAGCCGTGTCAGTTCAATCTTCCGGCTCATTGGATACCTCTTCCGGTTCAGCGGCGGCCTGCACGTAGCGTTCGCGCTGGCGCTTCCATTCGTCAAGGCTTGGGAAGGGGATGACGAAGCGGATGGTGGGCAGCACCCGGATAATCGCTTCGGCAAAGCCACCGGTCCCGGCTGTATCTGCGACACGCACGAGACTCTTCCGCTCGAACAGTTGCAGGATCTCGCGCAGCCGGCTCTCGGACGGCAGCTTCAAATCCTTGAACTTTGTCCCCAGGCTTTCGTTGAACTCTCGCACGGTGAATGCCACTTCATCTGGGGATTTGCCATCGTCCTTCACTGCTCGGTCAAAGTCATACCAAAGCGCCAGTGCGGCGAGTGACTCGTCCTGGCGGAAACGGCGCAGCAGTTTCGCGGACTGGGGAACGGCCAGAATGAGACGATGGTCGTGCTCCCAAAGCAGATTTAGACCGACGAGCGCAGCCAATTCGTCAAGTCGGGCCTGTTGGACGCGACACCAGTCATATAGATCACGGTGGTCCTGGCGCAGGATTGCCGCATGTGCCAACAGGCGCTGGATGGCCTCACGCAAGAGGTCTTGGTCGGCTTCGGAAGCCATGTTGTCTGGTTCGCCGTTCACTTCTTCTCCAGGACAAACCGCTCGATCAGGTAACCTGCACCGCGGTCCAGTTCCAAGGCAGTAGCGTCTTGCCTCGCGCGCGGAACCTCGATCGCGAAGACAGCATCTCTTGAGCCCGCGTGCAGCAAGCAAGCTACTACGTCGGCAATATCGTCATCAGTTCGGATTTGCAGGTCAGAACTGGCGATTCGCGTCCCGCGGCCTCCGGGCAGCCCTTCCACAAACTGGTTCGCCCGCGATACGCTCAGCGAGTCCCGCAGGTTGGATTCCATCTCCAGCAGTGCCGCCTCGCGTTGCAATTCCGTAACGTCGTCTCCCAGCGCCTCGATGTCGTCCAGACCCCGCCGCAGGCGTGGGGTGTAGAGTGAGTCTGCCGAGATCAGGCCCACCTCAGCCAGAAGCAGCGGCGGTATCTGCACATCCACGCCCAGTTCGGTCATGCGGTGGCCGGCGAAGCGGGTGTTCACCCACTCAAACAGCTCCTGGACGCCCTCGCGGTAACCACTACTGACTTCTTGCAAGTAGCGGAAGCGGGCAAAGGACCGACGTGCGAACTCGGCCGCGTGGCGGTCTATTTCGTCGGCTTGCGGTTCGACCGATTCCAGTAGCCGCTCCAGTTCATCGAGCTTTAGCCTCACCTCGTTCGCCGCGGCCGTAGCATCCAGCAACTCACGCCGGTGCAGAAGTTCACGCTGCATCTTTTCAGGCACAACCTCGTTGTCGGCGAGTTGATTCAAACGCTGGCGCGCACGCAGGATTTTGGTGGGGAGTTGAGCACGGACAAGCTCGCGGTAGCACGCGTGGCCGATCTTCTCGCTGAACTCGTCATAAAGCACCCGCAGATTGTCGCGCAGCGTTTGAGCTGCGAGCAAATCGCGGGTGTGGCGTTCGATGCCTTTAAGCATCTGCCGCAGTTCGCGCAAGCCGACCCGCAAATTGGCCAGACAGCCTTCGAGGTCGCCCAGAGCCTGTTCCGTGAACGCATCGGGGTTTAGCAGTGTGCCGCAGGCAATCTGAATCTTATCCGTGAACTGCTCTGCTTGGCCGCTTGCAATTTGTCGGAGCGCGGCCATCAATGTTTCGC
>Ga0326727_10026636_pt1 | contig 10699 bp, 9 predicted proteins | sample MB2enrmetagenome_FD_207643 | JGI IMG/M metagenome (GOLD analysis project Ga0326727, IMG submission 207643) | Lab enriched peat soil microbial communities from McLean, Ithaca, NY, United States - MB29MY | ecosystem: Environmental > Terrestrial > Soil > Wetlands > Peat | place: USA: New York... | reverse complement strand
AGGAAGCGCGGCCGGTGGAGCAGAGGAAGCGGGCCTTCCGCGTAATCGGAAGGATCGAAATTCATGGCCGTGTCCTGCCCCTGCGCCGCGCCGGTAACCGCCAGCCGGTATTCGGCCGGATGCTGGGCGGCAAGGGCGTCAAGCACGCCGGGAATATGGAGGGGAATGCCCGCGCCCATCAGCACGTAGCCGACGCCGGCCAGCATTGCGCCGTAGATGGAGGACATGTGCGGTATCTGGACTTTTTCCAAATAGTTGACGCCCACAGGATTCTTGTGGCCTTCGCGCGCCAGATAAACTTCGACAAAGTTGCTCACAATGCAGAGCTCGACCAATTTGCGCAGGTCGCGGCGCTGGTGCATGGGCAGGAGCGGATAAGGCGCGCCGGCAGCTTTGCCGCCGGGGACGTGGTACTCGTCCCATATGCGCTTGGCCATCTCGGGAAATGGGAACGCATCGAGGCCGCGGCGCATGTGCCCGCCGGGATCGCCATCGGCGAGGCGGCGGACAAAGAGCGAATCAAGCGACGTGCCGGAGACAACGCCGAGCTGACCGAGTTTGGAAACAGCATTGGCCAGGCGCCAGTTGGAAACGCCCACACCCATGCCTCCCTGAATAATCCTGGGAAATTGCACCATCTTTAGATTCTTTCACAGATGGGGATGAGTGCACATCTTTTATTCCCGGCTGAGAGCTAGAAAGTGAGCGGGTTTGAGCAATATTGCTCAAAAAAAGGCGGCGTCGGGCCGATTCTAAAGGCCGGCTACAACTTTTCGCGCAGGAAACTGATGACGTGGTCGGCCTGAACAACGCCTGCCATGCGGCCCTGGGGATCGACTACGGGCAGGGCATGGAGGTTGTATTTGTCAAAGAGCTCTGCCAGTTCATTCTGGTGCAGGGCGATGGGGCAGGAGTGGACGCGGGGTTCGGCGAGCACGGCCAGGCGTGTTTCGGGCTGGGCCATGACGAGCCGGGCGAGAGAGATGGCGCCGCGCAGCACGCCCTTTTCGTCGAGCAGGTAGATTTCCGTCACGGTCTCCGGGTCGCCGTCGAAGTTGCGCAATGCCTCGACGGCCTGGGCCACGGTCGCGTCCATGCTCAGGGAAACGAAGTCGGTAGTCATGCAGCCGGCAGCGGAGTCTTCGTCGAATTCGAGCAGTTCGGCGACCTCCTGCCGCTCCTCCGGCTCCATTTCTTCGAGAATGGCGTCAGATTGCTCCTCGGGAAGTTCCGCCAGCAGATCGGCGGCGGCGCCGGGGTCCATCTCCTCGACGATGTCGGCGATTTTCTCTTCGTCGAGTTTTTCAAGCAGCGCCTTTTGCATCTTGGGCTCGACCTCCTCGAGAGTCTCGGCCGCCACTTCTTCGTCGAGGGAGGTGAAGATGACCTCGCGCTCGGCAGGGGCGAGATCTTCGAGAATATCGGCCAGGTCGGAGGGGTGAATCTCGCCCAGACGCTCGTATTCAATGCGCAGCTTGACGCGGCGGGTGGGATCGACCTCGATGACGTCCACAAACTCCCAAGGAATGCCGCGAGCGGCGATTCTGCGCGAGAGCCTTTCCAGCGAAGCGCGCGGCAGCAGACCTTTGAAGACGCGGCGGAATGCTCCGCGCAAGCCCACCTCGACCTCGGCCACGCGCAGGAGGTGAGCTGCGCCCTGGCCCATCCATTCGAGATCGACGTCGTTGACCCGCACCACCTTGCGGCCGTGAATGTCGATAATCTGCCGGTCTATCAGATCCTGTCGCAGGTAGAGATAATTTCCCTGGTCACCGAGAGGAACCAGGGCGCCGGCGGAACGCAGTTCGAGCGTGCCGGCGGGCGTCTCCATCACTTCGTGCGAGGGCACAATGCACAGGCCGGAGCGGGTTTTGAGCACCAGACCGGCCACTTTGCCGGCATCTTCGCCGGTGGCAACGGCGATGTCCTTGAGCCGCCCGCGCAGGTGGCCCTGGGCATCGGTGACCGGAGTGCCGAGCAGCGCCGTCAGGCTGATGCGAGCTGTGGTGCGGGAGGCCATGAGGTGAGTGTATCGCTTCGCGGACGGTGCGCGCCTGTGGATACATTGGCTTGGCGGTAAGCGCCGCTTCTTGACACAGTTCCTTGTCAGCCCTCAAACTGCCTTTTTAGGCTACCGGGCCTGACGGGGCGAACGCCCTTGCCAGCTTCGGAAAGGGCGGAGAGAGAGATTGTTGAGCGAAGCGAAATCAGGACGGCTGAGTTTTTCACTGGCATCCACCATGGAGAGCGTCGGCGAGGTGGAGTCCGCGGCGGAAAAACTGGCCGCGGAGTCCGGCCTGGACGAGGACGAATGCTTTCACGTGACCATGGCAGCACGCGAGGCCGCGTTGAACGCTGTTTTGCACGGCAACGAATACGACCCTGCCAAGCGGATTGCAGCCAGTTTTGAGAACACGGGGTCGGCGCTGGTGATTACCATTGCCGACCAGGGCAAGGGGCTGGACCCGGATTCTCTTCCCGACCCTTTGGCCCCGGAAAATCTGCTGCGCGGATGCGGCCGGGGCATATTCCTGATTCGTTCATTCATGGATGAGGTACACTTTCGACAACTGCATCCCGGAACCGAGCTGACGCTGGTCAAGCACCTGATGCCGGCTGCAGAAAAGACGTAATGCGCCAGTAAAGGGCTGTGACGGCGAAAGGAGGCCGGTTATCTGCCCGAAGCAGGGTGGTCGGGGTTTTCCGCCGGAGCAAACTGCGTGAGTGGTTCAACCGAAAAACCAACAAGGAGGAGTTAGCGTGGCACTGACAATTGCTTCCCGTGAAGTGGACGGCGTCGTCGTTCTGGACCTTAGTGGGCGAATCACCCTGGGCGAAGGCAGCGTGCAGTTGCGCGACGAGATTCGCGCTCTGATCGGCAAGGGCAAGAAAAATGTCCTGCTCAACATGGGCGAAGTGAACTACATTGACAGCTCCGGATTGGGCGAGCTGGTGAGCGCCTATACCACGGCCAAGAATCAGCAGGCTGAGGTGAAGCTGCTGAATCTGACCAGGAAGGTCCACGATCTGTTGCAGTTGACCAAGCTGTACACGGTCTTTGACATCAAGGATGATGAAGCCAGCGCCATCGCATCGTTCAAGTAAGCGAGGGCGCGGAGTAACTGATGAGAAAAGGCCATCCCGAAGCGAGCGGGATGGCCTTTTTCGTGTTTGGGTGATGGGCCGGCTGGATTCAGGCCAGCGCGGCAACCGGATCCGGCAGACAAACCACCAGCGGAGGCGCTGTTTCCCCGACAGGCGCCGCTACCGCCAACTGTTGCGGGTGGGCGTGAGCGCCGCAGGTGAGCCGGTGGACAAAGTGGTATGGCGGCCACGGGCCGGAAAGCTGCATCTGATACTCCCGCATCATGGCGCATGTGGTAGAGAACTTGTTCAGATAGCGCTCGACGCCTTTGCGATCGATCAGGTGCGCCACGTCGAGCATCATCTTGCCGTTCTCGGTCAGCCGACAGCTAACCTCTTCATCCAGAGGCATAAAGAGCCTGTGCATCTGGAAGCTGACGGCGCGCGCGCGCGTTTGGCGCTCGCGCTGGCGAGCAGCGTTTTCGCGCAGAGTGGTGAAATATTCCCTGCCCGCTCCGTCGGCCGCAAAATGCTTGCCTGCAGGGTGGGGGCAACAATCATCCACCAGAATTTTCAGGTGCATCTCGGTCTTGCCGCGCAGCTTGTCGATGTGACCAAGGAATTGGCGCTGATTGGAGCGGATGGACTTGCGCAGGCTCTCGTCGTTGTTAAAGACGGTGCCAAACCGGAATGGCAGCACCGTAGAATGTTGAAAACAGTCGGCGATCACCCGAGCATGGTCAACCCCTGACTTCTGGTTGAGCGCTTCGGCCGGGTTGTGTTCGCTGACCACGACAGCAAGGTCACTGGCGGGATAAAGAAAAACCTGATTGCCGCTGACCCCGAGGACTGATTCCATCGGAATAGGCTTGCGGTGACGGGTTAATTCAGGAAACGCTTGCTTTTCACCTATGCAGTAGGCATACCATGCCATGACGAGACACTCCGTCCGCGTGCGCCGGAAAGCGCCATTCGTTGGTGAATGTTTGAAAGATTAAAGAAAAGTGCATACATACCAAGAGTCCGGGGGGATGAGAGCAGACCCGGATGAACTAACTCAGATGCTAGCTCTCGGAAAATAGGACTGGCAACGTCCCACGTCACAAGACAGTGTGAAAGGAAGCAGAGTTTCCGAAATTCATATTCATGTCAATAAAATATAAATTGACGAAATGAATAATGGTTCAATTTTGGGCAGCGTACCCAATTGGAATCCTCAGCCGACTTATCAAAGGGCCGCATTTCGAGATTAGGGCCTGTTCGCCGCTGGAGGCATCCAATTCATGCTCTGCCCTGCTCGACCCGGTTCAGGTATCCTCGTAGCCAGGAGAAATCAGTGAGACGAGTAATTTCCCGTGCGCTGCGCGGCCTGCAAAACAACCTGCTTACCGGAATCATCACCGTAGGGCCGCTGTTCGTCACCTATCTGATTTTCAGCTTTCTTCTTGGCGCGCTAGCCAAGGCCGGCCTGCCGGTGGTCAAGCTGTTTGCGGCAATTTTTCCGGAAAACTGGCCCAGTCAGCCTTGGCTGCAATCAGTTCTGGCCATCTTACTGACCCTGGTTGTGCTTTATGTGGTTGGCCGTGTGACCAGCCTGGTAATCGGGCGCCAGGCCTTTGAACTTTTCGAGGCTGTGCTGGAGCGGTTGCCCTTTGTGGCCAAAATTTATACTTCGGTGCGGCAACTGCTGGACAGCATGATGGCCAATAAGGAAACCAGCCAGCGCGTGGTGCTGGTGGACTTTCCCATTGCCGGGCAGAAATCCATCGGGTTCCTGACGCGCACCTTGACCGACTCGAATACGGGCGAAGTATTGGCCGCGGTTCTGCTGCCCAACGCCATCAACCCAACCTCGGCTTTCTTGCAGATTTTGCCCATTGGCCGGGTTACGGAGACGGGCATGAGCATGGAGCAGGCGATGAGCATGATCATGACCGGCGGCGCGGTGGGGCCGGACTCGATCCCGTTCTCTCAGCCGGCGCTTGCCTCAGCGAAGGATGCTGCGCCGCCCGCGCCCGCGGCTTGACTTTGGCGAGAGGTTTGTTTTTCGCGGCAAGCCGGATTCAACCGGCCGGCTCATCAACAGACAGCGTCTCGCCGGCGTGGCCGCTTTCCTCGGCAACCTTGCGCAGGCTGACGTGCTCGAAGCGCGCCCAGATGAGGCCCACGGGAGCGATGCTGAGGAAGGTGACCGCCAATAGAGTGGCGGCGCAGGCGGTGGCGGGCTCGACGGCCACACCGAAGAAGGCGGTCATAGCCGCAGCCACAGCTCCAATCTGCGTGAACCAGCCCAGCACCGGCAGTTGAAAGCCGCTGACCAACATGCTGGAGGCCATCAGCAACATACATTTGGCCAGAGTCAAACCGGCAAGTTGCGGGCTGGCGGCAAAGGCCGTGGTGGTCTCGAGATAGGCCAGCGTAATCAGGCCCCACATTCCCAGCGAGAGCGCGGCGGCTATGCCGAAGTCGGAGAGTGAGCGCAGCGTGTCCAGGCCGGTGCGAAAGGCTCGAACCTTCTCGCCAACTGCGTGTCCCAGGCCTTTGGAGATGACGCCGAAAGCTCTTTCAAGAAGCGAGGCCACAAATCCACCGGCCATGCGCACGGCAACCAGGAACAAGGCTCCCGCTAGAGTTGTGGCCAGCGCTCCATAGCTGACCTTCTTCATCACTTCAGGATGAGGTAGAGCGCCGGACCCGCCAAACCATGCGGCCAGCAGGATGGTGGAGGAAAAAATCAGAGCCATGGAGCCGGCGTCGAAGAGCCGCTCGACGATGTAGACGGCGATCTGGTTGCTGAGCGGCAGGCCGGTTTTTTTCGAGACGAGGTAAGGGCGCACCGGGTCGGCGATGCGGCCGATGAGCGCGACCGCGGTGAAGCCGATGACCTGCGTGCTGAGCAGCGAGAAGAGCGGCACTTTCTTGTTGTGCCGGAGCAGCTTTGCCCAGCGCGCGGCGCGAAAAACATAACCCACATAGATGCAGAGAAAGGCGATGCCGATCTTGCCCCAGTTGGCCAGTTTGAGTTGGGAGACAAAGACGCCAAAGTCGAAGTGAATCCTGCCGCGTCCCCACACGACAAGCGCCGCCAGCGCCACAAACGCCACCAAACCAAGAACCAACTGATGTTTCTTCAAGACTTCTCCGCCCTCACGATCGTGGATATCTCTTGAGTCTAGTTTCTCACTTGCGCATGAAGAGAGTGTTAGCGGGATTAATTCTCGGGCAGATCCGGCATGGAAGCCGCCGCAAGCCTGGCCTGCGCTGCTGCCCGCTTCGCTTCGGCTTCGCGCGCCAGCACGCGCCGATTGAATTCGTGAATCACATACGCGACGTAGGCCCGCGTCTCGTGATAGGGCGGAATGCCGTGGTACCTGTCGACAGCCTCGGGGCCGGCGTTGTATGCGGCCAGCGCCATTGCAATGTTGTCGTGGTAGCGGGTGAGCAGCTCGTCGAGGTAGGCCGCGCCGCCGCGCACGTTCTGGTCTGGCTGGAAGCTGTCTTCGACGCCAAGATCTTTGGCGGTCGAAGGCATCAGTTGCATCAGGCCGCGAGCGCCTGCGCGACTCACGGCGCGCGCGTTGCCGCCGCTCTCGGCCTTCACCAGGCTGGCCAGCAGGTCCACGTCCAGGTTGTGCTCATGGCCGGCCTTGTTGAGCATTTCATGCAAGTCGGCGGAAGAGAGTTTGGCGGCTTTGAGAGCTCCGGGAGCGGAATTCGAGCCGGCGACAGATTGCGCGCCGGACGGTTTCTCAGCCGAAGCCGGCGGCGCGGGCAGATCGGGAACCGTCTCGACGCTGACAATATCTTCCGAACGGCGGTCTATGTAGCTGTCTTCGCCGGGGCTGAGATAGAGCCGGACACGGCCCGCGACGGCGGCGTGGTGGTCGCAGCGCATCTCGAAGCCATTGCGCAGGGTGATGCGTTCGGAAGAGTGAGCGAACGGGGCCAGAGCCGCAAGGATGCCTGCCGCGATGAAGTGAACTCCGCGCATCGATAACAGCCTCAACTTAAATCCGCTCTACGCGCATAACTTTTGGCGATGGCAGCTTCCAGTACCAATGCTACGCCATCGTCGTTGTTGGGCGGCGCCTGCTTCCAGCCGCGCATCTTCGCCATGGTGCGCAATTCAAGCGCCGCATTGCCCATCATGACGCCTTGCCCGGCCCACTCCAGCATATCCAAATCGTTCCAGTTGTCGCCAATGGCCATGGTCTCCTTGCGGTCCACGCCCAGGCGGCGAGCAAGATTTTCAAGCGCCTTGCCTTTGGAGACCCCCTGCGGCATTAGGTCCAGAATCGACAGATCGCGCCCCGGATACTCGGTCTTGATGCAGGCGCAGACGCCGGACAATTCGCTGGCCTTGAGCGCCTTTTCGGCTTTGCGCATCTTGCTCAGGCCACCGGCCACCATGCCCTGAATGGGATCTTCGCCATTGTTGAGCGCATCTTCCAGCGGCTTGACGACCTCGATGGCGCTGCGGTTGGCCGCGACCCACAATGCGATCCGCCCGTGCGCCTGTTCGAGATCTTCGACCACCAGTTCGCCGCAGCCCGTGCGGTCAAAAGTGAAGACCAGCACGCCGAATGGACGCATCAGCCCGCAGAGGCCGCGCGCCACGTGAGACGGGAGCTGGCAGCGGTCAATGGCCTCGCCGCCGAGAGTGCGAATCACTGCTCCATTGGACGTGATGAGGGGCGTATCCGCTCGCAGGCCCAGCCCCTCGAGTAACGGCACGGTGTAAGCGACACGGCGTCCGGTGGCGATGGCCACAGTGATGCCGGCCTGTTGCGCGGCCCGGAGCGCCTGGGCGTTGCGCGCGCTGAGCGCCTGCGAAAAGGTCGGCAACAGCGTTCCGTCCATATCAATTGCCACCAGGCGAACGGGAGGGTGCATATATGTAGTGTATCGGGCGACTGCTGCGAGGCCAAATCACCTGCGGTGAGGCTGCTGTTGAGTGCAGCGCTGGACCAATCCGGTAAGATTTGGCTATGGAACGAATTTGCAGCCATTGCCGGGCGGTGCTTGCCGAAGAGACCGAAGCGGATTGGTGTCCGGCTTGTGGGGGGGCGCTGATTGAGCGGGCTGGCCTGCCTGCTGTTGGCGAAAATGCCGTGTCGGCCGCCGAGGTCGATCATCGCGGTATCGTGCTGCCACGGCGTCATGCGCTGGGCGGGATTATTACGCCGCAGTAATTCTTATTCGTACCTTAGCGCCTCGGCCGGCAAAATGCGCGATGCTGCGGACGACGGATAAAGCGTGGCCAGCAGCGAGATTCCGATGGAGACGACGGAGACGATCAAGCCATCGAGCAGGCGCGGCGCGAAAGGCAGCGTGTCGATGGAATAAACCTCGGCGGATAAGTGGATGAAGTGATAATGCCCACCGGCCCAGGCGGCGAAGTATCCGAGCGCGAGGCCCAGCACGGTTCCGATGATGCTGATCAGAAATCCTTGCAAAAGGAAGATGCGGCGGACCTGAGCCGGCTGGACGCCGTAGCTCATCATCACGGCGATGTCGCGCGTCTTCTCCATCACCATCATGGTGAGCGCGATGAGAATGTTGAGCGCGGCGACGATGACGATGAGGGCGATGACGATGAAAGTGACCACCTGTTCGAGTTTGAGTGCGCGGAAGAGCTCGCGATTCTGCTCCATCCAGTTGGTGGTCATGTAGCCGCGCCCGGCCTCGTGCTCGATGGAGCGGGCAATCTGCGGCGCACGGTCGAGATTGTCCACCTTGAAGCTGATGACGGAGAGCAGGTCGGGCTCGCTGAAGAGGCGCTGAGCGTCGCTGAGGCGCATGAAGGCCATGGCCGCATCGTACTGATAAAAACCGGAGTGGAAGATGCCGGCCACGCGGAAACGCTGGTAGCGCGGCGCGAGGCCGAGCGGCGTCAACTCGCCCTGCGGGCTGGTGACGAGAACGCTGTCGCCCACCTCGGCGCCGATGGTATCGGCAAGGTCTTTGCCGAGGACGATGGCCGGGTAGGGCGCGTTAATGGAACCCTGGCCGGGAAACGATTGCGCGGCCTGATTGGCTGCCTCCGGTTCGAGGTCTTTGGCCGAGCCGGTGGTGATGGATTCGAGCAAACTGCTAACGGTTCGCTCCTCGGACGGGATGATGCCCTTGATGAGTGCGAAACCGGCGCGCGGGCCGCGTGAAACCAGCACCTGCCCGTAGATTCCCGGCGCAGCGGCGGTGACATGAGGGACGTGACGCAGGCGTTCGAGGAGCGGCTGCCAGTCGCGAATGCCATCCGACTCGACGCGCATCAGGTCTACCTGGGACGATGCTCCGAGCAGCCGGTCCTGAAGGTCGCGCCTCATGCCATTGGTGATGGCCAGGGCGATGATGAGCGCAGCCACGCCCGCGGCCACGCCCGCGATGGAAATAGTGGTGACCACGCCGACCACGGCTTGCCGCCGCTTGGCCTTGAGGTACCGCGCCGCTACATAAAGCTCGAATCGCATCTTTTTCTATCTTACTTGTGCGACGGCTTCTCCTGTCCCGATTCCTGAGTGGCAATCACGGTTTTGGCCACGCCCACGTTGTCGTAACGGTCGTAAACACGGACGGCGACAAGCGTTTCGCCGGTCTTCAGTTCCTGCGGCTTGACCGTCAGATGAACCTCATAGCTTTCGCGGCGCGAGTCGGAGATGCGGCCCACAGGCTCGATGTACTGCCATGGCCCGGCATTCAGCGAGTACTCGGCGCGGGCGATGGGCGACGACGCATCCTCCGCGTCGAAGGTCACTATAAGCGGCTGTCCGCAGGATGTGACCGGGCAATGAGACTCTTCCAGCGCAGCCTTGAGTTTTGAAACGACCGGCGGCGTAGTGTCCACCTCGAAGCGGCTGCTGATTTTTTCGCCAGTGAGGGCGTCGCCGGGGGTGTGTGAAGGCGCGTCGGAGGCGACAACTTTGATTTGATATCCGCCGTCGGGAATCAGGTCGGCATCAAAGCTGTACGCTTTGTCGGTGAGATTGTCCTTGAGCAGCCTCCAGACGGTTTCTCCGTCTCCTTTCAGATAGAGCGAGTAGGCCAGAGTGTCGCCGTTGTCGTCGTGAGCAGCCCAGCGAACAGTGATGGCGGTGCGGTCCTTTGCGGCCTGCAAGGGCGTGGAAGAGCTGCCATCATCAACGATTGTGGCGTTCTGGCCGGTCGAGGCGAAGCTGATGTTGACCGTCGCCGGCTGGCTGGCGGGCTGACCCTGGCTGTTCAAGCGTGCGCCGGGAACGACGACCAGATCGTCCACTACCGGGGCGGCGTTGACGGGCAGGTAGTTCACGCCTACCGAGCCCAGCGTTCCATTCGTGCGTAGCACGGCCTTCCATTGCAGGAATCGTCCGGCGGGCGAAGCGACTGCGTTGGCTGCGAGCGGCTGCCAGTCGGACCAGCCGCGTGCGGGCTGTTCGACGTTGCCCGTGCGGGTGAAGAGTTCATAGTTGGCCGAGCCGGGTTCGACCTCGACGCGGCCAAAGCGGGCTAATGCGCCGGCGTCAAGGACGTCGCTTGCGTATTCATGGCTTGCGGCGGTTGCCGACAGGCGGCAGAGTTTGCCGGTATTGCCTGTGCCGATGAGAATCGAGTCCGTCGCCACGGCCAGGCTCAATCC
>Ga0326727_10026632_pt1 | contig 10702 bp, 8 predicted proteins | sample MB2enrmetagenome_FD_207643 | JGI IMG/M metagenome (GOLD analysis project Ga0326727, IMG submission 207643) | Lab enriched peat soil microbial communities from McLean, Ithaca, NY, United States - MB29MY | ecosystem: Environmental > Terrestrial > Soil > Wetlands > Peat | place: USA: New York... | reverse complement strand
CGGCCTCGCCGATCACGTCGAGTTCATCCTCGCTGACGCTGCGGTGGTTCTGCCCGGATATACAGAGCCATTCGACTTCGCGTTGATCGACTGCGAAAAGCACGACTACATCCGCTTCTTCGACATGATTCCCGCGGGCCCAGGAACGGTGGTGGTCGCCGACAATATTCTGTCGCACGGTTTGACCGATTACTCCGCACACGTGCGCTCGCGCGGCGGCCTCGAATCCGTCACGCTCCCCATCGGCAAGGGGCTGGAAGTCAGCGTCTACGCCGGATAAGAACCGGCGATGTAGCTGTGCAGTTGCTTGATGGTGTCCTCGTGCGAGGAGATGATCCAGTTCACGAGGTCGCCAATCGAGATCACTCCGATCACCGCGCGTTCCTCGGTCACCGGAAGATGGCGCACACGTTCACCGGTCATCAGCGTCATGCACTCATCCACGGTGTGATTGGGCGTGACGGTAACCGGTGTCCGCATGATCTCGCACACCTGAGTGTCGCGCGAGGATTTTCCTTTGAGCGCGATTTTGCGTGCATAGTCGCGTTCGGCGATGACGCCCACGAGCAGATCGCCTTCCATGACCAGCAGGGCGCCGACATTGTGGTCGGACATCATGGCCATGGCGTCGAATACGGAAGTGTGCGGGGAAACAGTCCAGATTTCGCCGTGCTTCCGCTGGAGAATTGAACGGACGGGGTCATTTAATTGCATGACGGCGTTCCCTCCTGTGGGGTCGAAAGTACCCTGGTTCCGGCGGTTTTGCAAGTGAAATGAATGAGTCAGGGAGAGATTACGGGGAACGGATGCCAGGATTCTGGTGCTACGGGAAGAATTGAGGATAAAGCGATGCATCCTTCGGTCCGGGCCGCTTTTCGGACATTCAATGAGCCGTTCGAAGGAGTGGTCCCGTGGATGTACCTGGATGTCAAAGGGCTGGTCACGGTGGGCGTGGGAAATCTGGTTGATCCGATGGAGCTGGCCGTGCAGTTGCCATTTCGACTGCGGGCAAACCCCGGTACTGCTGCCAGCCCGGAGCAGATTGCAGAGGAATGGCGGCGGATAAAAAGCAATCTAGGCCTGGCGAAGGCGGGCTATCGGGCGAGCGAGGCGCTAACGCAGCTCATGTTAGACGATGCCGGTATAGACGCTCTCATCACCCAGCGGCTTATTGCGAATGAGCCGGTTCTGAAGAAGTACCCGTCCTTTTGCGAATTCGATTCCTGGCCGGCGGACGCGCAACTCGGGCTGTTGAGCATGGCCTGGGCGTTGGGGCCGGGTGGACCAGCGGCGTTTCCTCACTTCGCGACGGCGTGCGGGCACCAGGATTTTGCCGCCGCCGCCACGAATTGCGCGATCAGCGAGAACGGGAATCCCGGCGTTGCGCCGCGCAACCGGGCGAACCGGACTCTGTTCGGGAACGCGGCCGTCGTTCTGAGTGGCGGCAGTTCATGCGATCCCGCAGCGCTGCATTTTCCTACTGTGCTGGGCTGATGAGGGGCGTCAGACACCTCACTAAGGTACTCGCCTGAAAAAGCCGATAAGAATGTAAGAGATTCGGCTTGTGGACCGGATAATTCGCGGCGCCCGTGTCTGGCTGCTGGTGGTGTGTGCCAGCGGTGTTTGTCTCGGCCTGGATCCTGCCCGCAACATCGATCAATACGGTCACGACGTCTGGACGTCGCAAAACGGCCTGACCGGCGAGGCTGTGTATCGGATCCTGCAGAGCCCCGACGGATACCTCTGGGTGATGACCTCGGCAGGGCTGGCGCGGTTCGATGGCGTGCGTTTCGTTCCGGCGGAGTTGGTGGTGAACGGGCGACCGATTAACGAGCCGACGATGGCCATCTGCAAGAGCGCCGACGGCGATCTGCTGATTCGCACCCGCGGCCGGACGATTCTGTATCGCAACGGCATCTTCTCGGACTACCGGCCCCCGGCCGCGTTGCCGGACGGCAGCGTGAGAGTCCTGTTCGAGTCGCGTGAACACGAGGTTTTTGTCGGGTCCGACGATTTCATCTATCTCATCGACAAAGGCGCCGTGCGCATGCTGCTTCGCGGCACCGGATGGATTTACGGTTTTATCGAAGACGAGCGGGGCACCGTATGGATTGGCGGGGCGACCGCGCTGTACGCGTGGAGCAACGGCCACCTCTCCGCGTTCAACCAGTTCCACGACAAGGTGCGAACCACCGCCTTGCTGGAGGATGACGGTGCGCGGGCCTGGCTGGGAACGCTGAGCGGCCTTTATCACGTGGATTTTCGGACTCACGCCGCGACGCCGGTGGATGCGGGCACCATCCGCAGCGGAGTGAACGCAGTGGTCCGGGATCACGAGGGCAACCTGTGGGTGGCCTCGAACGGCGCGGGATTGTGGCGCATCAGGAACAACCGGGCTGCAGGGTTCAACCTGGTGGACGGTTTGAGTGACAGCAGGGTGTTGTCGCTCTTTGAAGATCGCGAGGGCAGCCTGTGGGTGGGAACTGCCAGCGGGCTGGACCGTTTTCGCGATACTCGATTCACCACTTTCACTACCAAGGAAGGTCTTCCGTCGAATGAGACCGGGATGGTGACCGAGACCCGTGACGGGAACCTGTTCGTATTCTGCACGGGAGGAGGTCTGGCGCGAATTCGCAACGACGTTGTGACCCCGATTACCGCCGCCGAGGGACTGCCCAGCTTAGACGGAAACGGGCTCTTTGAGAGCAGAGATGGAAGCCTGTGGGTGGGCACCACAGGCGGGCTGAGCCGGTACAAAAACGGTAAGTTCACGCAGTACGGGGCGCACGGACGCCTCTCGAATACTTACATTTCGGCCATCAGTGAAGACGACGAGGGATTGATTGTGACCACGTCGGACACGGTCGCGCTGCGATTCCGGGACGGCGAGGTACAGCCGCTGACCTTCCACGGGCAGACCACACCGCTCTCCACGCCAGGCAATTACACATTTACCGTTGAGCGTGACTCGTCGGGAGTGCTGTGGTTCGGGACCGTGCGCGGGCTTTTCAAATTCGTTCCGGGCGCGCCACCCAGAGACGCCTGGCAGAAGCAGGTCGATTTTCCGGTCACCTCCATCCACAACGATCAGCGGGGCAGTCTCTGGCTCTGCGGGAGAGTGCCGGGTATCACGCGGTTCGGCATTCGCGATGGCGCGGTAACCCGATATACGAAAGCTGCCGGACTGTTCGACGATTATCCGACGCGGGCGCTGACCGACGCCGCGGGTAACCTGTGGGTCAGTACTCCGAACGGCATATACAAGGCCCCGCGGCAGGATCTGGACGACTTCGCGGCTGGCCGCATTTCAACCGTGCGGGCGGCGCACTACGACACGTCCGATGGGATGAAAACCAGTGAAGCTTCATCGATCGCCCAGCCGGCGGGCTGGCGCACCCGGGATGGCCGGCTGTGGTTCACGACGCAGAAAGGTCTGGTGTCGATCGATCCGGCGCACCTTCGCGTCAACAGGCTGATTCCTCCGGTGGTGATTGAAGAAGTGGTTGCGGACGAGACGAGATATCCCACAACCAGCGATGTGAGGCTTCCCGCGGGCAGGGACCGCATCGAGTTTCATTACACCAGTCTCAGCCTGCTGGTTCCGAACCGGGTGCAATTTCGTTTCAAGCTGGAGGGCTACGACCAGGAGTGGGTGGACGCCGGCTCGCGCCGCGTGGCTTATTACACACATCTGCCGCCGGGAACATACCAATTCCGGGTGGTGGCTTCGAATGGCGACGATGTCTGGAACGAACGGGGTGCTTCACTGCGCCTGGTTCTGACCCCGCACTACTATCAGACGCCGTGGTTCTACTGGCTGTGCCTGTTGGGGGCGATATTGACAGCGGTTGGCGCCCAACGCTATCACACCCGCCGTTTGCGCACGCGCGCCGCCGAACTGGCTCGCGTGGTGGCGGAGCGCACCGAGGAACTGCGGACCGCGAAGGATGCGGCGGAAGCGGCCAGCCGCGCCAAGAGCGAGTTCCTGGCCAACATGAGCCACGAAATTCGCACGCCCATGAACGGCATTCTCGGAATGACCGAACTCACTCTGGAAACCGAGCTCACGCTCGAGCAGCGGGACAATCTGGCGACGGTGAAGCAATCCGCGGATTCGTTGCTCACGATCATCAACGACATTCTGGATTTCTCCAAGATCGAAGCAGGCAAGCTCGATCTGGACAGGCTCGAATTCAACCTGCGCGACAGCCTCGAAGAGAGCGTCCGCACAGTGGCGCTTCGCGCCCACGAAAAGAACCTCGAACTGATTTGCGACATCGCGCCGGATGTGCCGGAGACCGTCATTGGAGACCCCACGCGCTTGCGGCAGATCACCATGAATCTGCTGGCCAACGCCATCAAGTTCACCGAACGCGGAGAGGTGGCTCTCGAGGTGAGCGCCGAGGAACGCAGTCCGGACCGGGCAACTCTCCATTTTGTGGTCCGCGATACCGGCATCGGAATTCCCCCTGAAAAACAGCAGGCGATTTTCGCGGCCTTCACCCAGGCCGATGCGTCCACTACGCGGAAGTACGGCGGCACGGGATTGGGACTCACCATATCGGCGCGCCTCGTGCATATGCTCGGTGGGCGGCTCTGGGTGGAAAGCGATCCAGGTAAAGGGAGCCGCTTCCACTTTACGGTGAAGGTGGAGATTGGAGCCGCGGCTGACCCGCGCGCCGCGCATCGTTTCGGTCCTGACTACCTGGTGGACACGCCCGTGCTGATCGTCGACGACAATACGACCAACCGGCGGATTTTGAGCAACATGGTGCGCCAATGGGGAATGCACCCGGCTCAGGCGGAGGGTGCCCGGGAGGCGACGGATCTGCTGCGCGAGGCCCGGGAGCGGGAAGAGCCCTTTCCACTGCTGCTGTGCGACTTCCACATGCCAGGCACGGATGGCTTCGCTTTGCTCCGCGACCTTCGCGAGGAAGGGCTGATCGATAGCACGCGGGTGATTCTGGTGACTTCGAACGGACAATGCGGGGATGCGGCGCGCAGCCGTGCACTGGGGATCGCGGGGTACCTGACCAAACCGCTGCGGCAGTCCGATCTGCAGGCGGCGATCCTGACTGTTCTGGGCGCGAACTTCTCGGATGGTTCGGCAACGCTGCCGGTCACCAGGCATTCGCTCCGTGAAAACCGGCCGAGGCTCCACGTGCTGGTGGCGGAAGATAACCTGGTCAATCAGAAGGTGGCGCGGCGGTTGATTGAGAAACGCGGGCACGCGGTGACGGTGGCGGCAAATGGCCAGGAGGCGCTGGAGGCCTTGGGAAGGCAGGCTTTCGATCTGGTGCTGATGGACGTGCAGATGCCTGAGATGGACGGTCTGGAGGCCACCGTGAGAATTCGCGCCGGAGAGAAAGCGGGCGGCCGGCGGCAGAAGATCATCGCCATGACCGCGCACGCCATGAAGGGCGACCGCGAGAGATGCCTCGACAGCGGTATGGATGGCTATCTGCCGAAGCCGATCCGCGCCAGTGAACTGGACGAGGTGCTGGAGCAGATTGAATCCGGCTTGGCATTAGCGCCGCAGCCGGAGGAAGCCGGAAAGACGTAGTTTTTTCCATCGGCTTTCCCGCCCTGCCCATCTCACGATCCGATATAATCGGCTTGCTTCAGGCAAGGAGCACCAGAGTAAACCAAATGGATCAACTGTTCTGGATTCCCATCGGCATCGTCGCCTTCATTCTCCTCTTCCTGGTTCTGGGAAGCTTCTTCACCGTGCGCACCGCCGAAGTCGCCGTGATCACCCGTTTCGGTAAGTTCCTCCGGGTCGCCGAGGCCGGATTGAACTGGAAGCGGCCCTTCTTCGATTCCGTGGCCGGTGTGATGAGTCTGCGCGTGAATCAGATCACCCTAACCATGGAAACGAAAACCAAGGACAACGTCTTCGTCACCATTCCGATTTCCGTGCAGAATCGCGTTCGCCCGGAAAAGGTCTATGACGCCTACTACAAGTTGTCCGATCCGGTGGCGCAGATCAAATCCTATGTCGAGCAGGTGATCCTGGGGCACGTTCCCGGAATGACCCTGGACGAAGTTTTCGCCTCGCAGTCCAGCATCGCCGCCGCGGTCAAACAGGAACTGGATGCGGACATGGCCACCTTCGGATACGAAATTGTGAATGTGCTGGTCACTGATATCGTTCCCGACGCCAAGGTGAAATCGGCCATGAACGATATCAACGCCGCGCAGCGCGAACAGGTGGCCGCCAACGCCCGCGGCGAGGCCGAGAAGATTCTGGTGGTCAAGAAAGCCGAGGCCGAAGCGGAGAGCAAGGCGCTGCAGGGGCAGGGTATCGCCAATCAAAGGAAGGCCATCATCGAAGGGCTACAGGTCTCCATTGAACAGTTCCAGAAGGTGGTGGAGGGGGCGTCCGCGAAGGAAGTCATGCAGTTGGTCATGGTCACCCAGTATTTCGACACCCTGAAGTCCATTGGCGAGAGCGACAAAACCAATACGCTTTTTCTGTCCCATTCGCCGGCGGCTGTCAAGGAAGTCTCCGACCAGATTCTGCAGTCCATGCTGGTGGCCGAGAGAGCCAACAGCTAGAGGTGATGGCGGCGGCGCGGCTGATCGTCCAGGAGATTTCGCGCATCCTGCCGGTGGTGGGGCCGGTTCTGTGGGGCAGGATTGATCGTGCGCGACACGACTATCCTGTCAGAATCCGCCTTACACCGAAACGATCGCGAGAACCCTTCGGAGTTCGTTCTCCGATGTGGTCACGCGCCCTCGAGCCTGAAGCCACGAAATGCCGCGAATGGCGGACGAGCCGAACAGGCCCACTATCCGCTTTGTAAAACACGTTACAGATCCGGAGTTTTTCTGGTAGACTCTCCACACATCCCCAAGGGCTGCGGCTATGTCAATCGGGGAACTGGAGAAGAAGATCGGCGAAGCTGCGTCATTCCACCGCCTCGCGGCTTCGGCAGTCCATGCTCATCCGCAGGCGGCGTTTGAGTACATCCGCGCCGCACGCGATATTCTTGCTCAAGTGTGGGTGGACATGGAGGGATCCGGGAAGTTTCCGCGGGCCATCGTGGACCGGGTTATGGAGATCGAGCACGGGCTTGTCGAGCTTATCACGGACCTTCTGCACTGAAAAAACTTTCAGATGCTCAAACGGACCCACTACCCCGTCCGCAACGCGTTTGACAACTCCCGCGCCTCCCGATATGATAAGAGGGTTTGGCGAGTCGAGCTATCTGCTCCTGTGCTACCACTGTCTGACGTGGGTCTGAAGATCCTGCGGTAAGATCGGGCGGTCCGGCCAGGGGTCGGCCCCGCTGTTCCGGGCGGTAAACTCCGTTTCGGCGCAAGGGCTTGTCCAGGGTAAGTCCCTCGCAAAAGGGGGAGCGGCAAGCGGTAACAAACGCTCTCCGGGCTAACAGAACAAAGTAACCTCTCTAACGGTGCGCTGGTGCGCGCGCATTGTTGTGCCGTGTGGGAGGAGCAGCCGGGCAGTAGAAACACGTAGAGAGGAATTCTGTGCCGACGTTCAATCAACTGGTGCGAAAAGGGCGGCGTCCAACCAATTACAAGACGGCGAGTCCCGCGTTGCAGGCCTGCCCACAGAAGCGCGGCGTGTGCACGCGCGTCTACACGACCACCCCGAAGAAGCCGAATTCGGCGCTGCGCAAAGTCGCCCGCGTACGGCTGACGAACGGCATCGAAGTGACCACCTACATTCCCGGCGTCGGGCACAACCTGCAGGAGCACTCTATTGTGCTCATCCGCGGGGGCCGCGTGAAGGACCTGCCGGGCGTTCGATACCACGTGGTGCGCGGTACGCTGGACGCCGCGGGCGTCGCCGACCGCAAACAGGGCAGATCGAAATATGGCGCGAAACGGCCTAAAGGGCCGCAAAAGTAGGGCCGAGGTAGCAGATGCCACGCAGACGAAGAGCGGAAATTCGAGAGATCCTGCCGGATCCGGTGTACAACTCGACTCTGGTAGAGAAGTTTGTCAACTCGATGATGTGGATGGGCAAGAAGAACGTGGCCCAGGGGATTTTCTACGAGTCGATGGACAAGATTCGGGAGCGCTCCGGCGACGACCCGTTGAAGCTGTTCAAGAAGGCGGTGGAGAACGCCAAGCCGATGCTGGAGGTGAAGACCCGGCGCGTCGGCGGCGCGAACTACCAGGTGCCGGTGGAGGTTTCGCAGAACCGCCGCACCAGTCTGGCGTTGCGCTGGATCATCGGCCAGGCGCGAACCCGTCCGGAGAAGGGCATGGGGGAGCGGCTGGCGAACGAGCTGCTGGATGCGGCCAATCTGCGCGGCGGAGCAATTAAGAAGAAGGACGATGTCCACCGTATGGCCGAAGCGAACAAGGCTTTCGCGCACTACCGGTGGTAATGGAAAAAGGAGATCGGGGCAGTAACGGGGCACTTCGTCGTGTCGTGGACCTGAGAGGCTAGTATGGCTCGAACAGTACCAATTGAAAAAATGCGGAATATCGGCATCATGGCGCACATCGATGCCGGTAAGACCACCACGACTGAACGCATCCTTTATTACACCGGCCGGACGCACAAGATCGGCGAGGTGCACGAAGGCACGGCCATCATGGACTGGATGGAGCAGGAGCAGGAGCGCGGCATCACCATCACCTCCGCCGCCACCACCTGCGAATGGCGCGACATCACCATCAACATTATCGATACGCCCGGCCACGTGGATTTCACGGCCGAAGTGGAGCGCAGCCTGCGCGTGCTCGATGGCGCGGTTGCGGTGTTCGACGCGGTCGCCGGAGTGCAGCCGCAATCGGAAACGGTGTGGCGGCAGGCCGACAAGTACGAAGTGCCGCGCATCTGCTTCATCAACAAAATGGACCGCGTGGGCGCGGATTTCCACCATTGCATCGACACCATCGTGGACCGGTTGCAGGCGCGGCCGGTGGCCATCCAGATTCCCGTTGGCGCTGAAGAGCATTTTAAGGGCATCGTCGACCTGGTCACCATGAAGGCGCGCATCTGGCGCGATGAGACGCTGGGCGCCGAATACGACGAAGAGGAAATCCCCGAGGATCTGTTGGAGAAGGCGAAAGCGTACCGCGAACAGATGATCGAGGCCGTGGCCGAGCACGACGACCATCTCTTCGAGAAGTTCGTGCACGGCGACGCGATTGACAACGACGAGATCATGGCCGGTATTCGCAAGGCCACCATCGCGCAGAAGATTTTCCCGGTGATCTGCGGCAGCGCATTCAAGAACAAGGGCGTACAGAACCTGCTGGACGCCGTTGTCGATTATCTTCCCTCGCCCGTGGAAGTGCCGCCGGTGCAGGGCTTGCGGCCCGACGATCTGTCCATTGTGGAAGACCGCGCCACCAGCGACGACGCACCGTTCTCCGCGCTGGTTTTCAAAATCATGACCGACCCGTTTGTGGGCCAACTTGCCTTCATCCGCGTGTATTCGGGCAAGTTGAACGCGGGCGAGAGCATCTTCAACGTGGCCAGAAACCGGCGCGAGCGCGTCGGGCGCCTGGTCAAGATGCACGCCAACAAGCGCGAGGAAATCACGGAAGTTCTGGCCGGCGACATCTGCGCCGCAGTGGGATTGAAGAACGTGGTTACCGGCGACACCATCTGCGACGAAAAGGCGCCGATTCTTCTGGAGAAGATCGATTTCCCCGAGCCGGTGATTCAGCTCGCCATCGAGCCGAAGACCAAAGCCGATCAGGAAAAGCTGGGCGTCGCGATACAGAAACTAGTCCAGGAAGATCCGACGCTGCGCGTCTCCACCGATGCCGACACGGGGCAGACCATTCTCGCCGGCATGGGCGAGCTGCATCTGGAAATCATCGTGGACCGCATGCAGCGGGAGTTCAACGTGGGCGCCAACGTGGGCAAGCCGCAGGTGGCCTATCGCGAAACCATCCGCAACACCGCCGAGTACGATTACACGCACAAGAAGCAGACCGGCGGAAGCGGCCAGTACGCCCGCACCAAGCTGCGCGTGGAGCCGTTTCCCGGCGGCGGATTCGAATTCGAGAACGAGATTCGCGGCGGCAACATCCCCAAAGAGTTCATCCCGGCCATCGAGAAGGGCGTCAAAGAGGCGCTGGAAGGCGGGATTCTGGCGGGCTATCCGGTGGTGGACGTGAAGGTGGCGGTGTTCGACGGCGCCTACCACGAAGTGGATTCGTCGGAAATGGCGTTCAAGATTTGCGCTTCCATCTGCCTGAAGGAAGCGTGCCGCAAGGCCAAGCCGGTTCTGCTGGAGCCGGTGATGAAGGTGGAAGTGGTGGTTCCGGAAGAGTACATGGGCGCGGTGAACGGGGACCTGAGTTCGCGCCGCGGCCGTCTGGAAGGCACCGAGATTCGCGGGACGACGTACCTGATCAAGGCCATGGTGCCGCTGTCGGATATGTTCGGGTACGCCACCGAGCTCCGTTCGCGCACGCAGGGCCGAGGCAGTTTCACAATGCACTTCGGGCAGTACGAGGAAGTGCCGCGCAACATTTCGGAAGAGATTGTCGCGCGCGTTCAGGGCAAGGTGACTAAGTAGTCAGGAGAGATCAGAAATGGCGAAGGAAAAATTCGATCGCAGCAAGCCGCACGTAAACATCGGGACGATCGGGCACATCGATCACGGGAAGACGACGCTGACGGCGGCGATCACCAAGGTGCTGGGCAAGCACAACCCGAAGGTGAAGTTCCGTAGTTTCGATTCGATCGACAACGCGCCGGAAG
>Ga0326727_10026631_pt1 | contig 10702 bp, 9 predicted proteins | sample MB2enrmetagenome_FD_207643 | JGI IMG/M metagenome (GOLD analysis project Ga0326727, IMG submission 207643) | Lab enriched peat soil microbial communities from McLean, Ithaca, NY, United States - MB29MY | ecosystem: Environmental > Terrestrial > Soil > Wetlands > Peat | place: USA: New York... | reverse complement strand
CGGCGTCTGCACCCTGGTCGCCATCACGCCATGGACCGTACGGAACTATGAGGTCTTTGGCCGCTTCATTCCGGTCAAGGATAGCTTTGCCATGGAGTTCTGGAAGGGGAACAACCCGAATTCCACCGGGACCCCCATGGTCGAAGGCGGGCGCGAGGCAATGGGCCTGCCCGCCGATGTCCGGCAGCTTTACGGGAAGGCGGGGGAGACCCAGATGATGGATATGTTGGGCAGGAAGGCCGTCGCGTACATCGAGAGCGATAAGCCCGCTTTTGTCCGGCGCACCCTCAAGAAGATTTTCTGGCTCTGGACCGCGACCCCGCGGGCCCTCCTTCGCAATATCGGCGAAAGCGAAGCCTTGAAATACGACTGGATTCACTCCGCCTACTGGGCGCTCTTCGCACTCGGTTTCATCGTAACTCTCTGCATGGGGATGCTCCGCAAGTTCGAGATCATCCTCAGCTTCGCGACCGCCTTCTTCGTCTACTCGATGGTCTACGGCCTGACCGTCGTCGGCCAGGCCCGCTACCGCGCCGAGATTGAGTTTCTCTTTATCACGACCTTCGCCGCCGCGTGCGTCGCCCTGTACGACGTGGCATTCAGGAAAAACCGCTCGCCCCAATCCTGAGCGTGCCTACGGGCTCTTCACGACCAATGGTTGCCCCGTCGCCGGATCCGCGACGATGTGCGGGTACACCTGCGTGATGATCTTCTGCACCATTTTATCTGTCTCCTCCTCATCCTTGCCGAACGGCATCAGCCCCTTCGTGATCGTCGCCGCCACAGTCACATAAGCCCACCGCTGGTTGTACCCGTGCAGCAGGCGATCCTTCAGGTCCAGGTACTCCCGCCGGAAGTGCGACGCCGTGATGTCCGAGTAACCGATGAACCAATAGTAATTCAGGTTGTAGATGTTCACCACGCGGCCCCCCAGTTTCTCCTGCCGCATATCGCGCAGCCGCGTGACCGGCAACATCCCGCCGGGCGCTCCGGCCACCGGCAGGTTCAGGCTGGTTGAATCCTCGACCGTCCAGCCTTGCGCCGGCAGGCACCGTTCCGGACGATGGATGCTGTGATCCAGATCGTTTCCGGAGAGAACGATCGACACCAGCACCTCGTCCCCGAATCCGTCGTCGTATATCTTCCGGCAAAACTGTGTGTCCGAGGCCAGCATTTCGTGCTCCTTGTCGGTCACGATGCCCGGCTTCCCGCTCCACACTCCCAGGTTCTCGGGCAGTTCCATGACCACTCGGCACGGCTCGATTTTCGTTTCCGACGGGATGAAGAAGATCGACCCAAGTCCGCACGCCAGCAGCCCCTGGAGGATCAGCAGGCGGCTAATAGTCATACGTCGCATCGTCCTTTTTCGTCAGTGACTCCACCGTGCTTCCCGGCTCCGCCTGCCCGGTCTTGATCGCCTTCACCGCGTCGAACACCGGCAGATCCAGCAGCCTGCTCACCAGGAACATCGCCGCCAGCGCGATCGGGAAGGAAACGTATCCCGAATACTCGTGGTACGGTCCCCCGGCGAATTTCGCTCCGATATATTTCGCGGCCAGAAAAATCGTCACGATCCGCCCGGCGTTCCCGATGATCGCAAAGCCGATGGAGCAAAGGAAGATCACCAGCTTCTTCCACAGCTTGCTTTGCGTCAGGTGAACGTAGATCGCCGTCACCATGATCATCGCCGTCAGCGACCGGATCCCGCTGCAACCTTCCGCGATCTCGAATCCCTGGAAGCTCTGGTCCACCGGGTGCAGCGTGGTGCCCACGGCATACAACGGCATCCCCAGCATCCCGCACACCTTCTGCGCGATGCCCACCACGAGAAATTGCAGGTGCGCCGTAGCCTGGTCGATCGGTCCCGATACCGGGATCATGAAGACCAGGAACAGAATCGGGAACCGCAGCGCGCGCGCCATCTCCTTCCCCCCGAGGTAAAGCACCATTCCGTAGATGAGGATCGGCGCCGCCGTCACACCCAGTCGCCCTTGGAGCGTCCGCGCCCCTAGCGCAAATAGCACGCAGCCGAGCGCGACCCAGACGAGCCCGGCGTTGCTCCCCACCTTCTTCGCCTTCGCAATCGCCTCGCGATGATACCAGACCAGATACGCAAAAATCGGCAGCACCAGCTTCCCGTGCTCCGAGTTGTACCTCACGTCATACCGGCCCCACGTCCAATCCTTGATGGACAGTCCCATGTACATTACCTTCACCCAGAAGAAGTAATACAGTGTGAGCCCGATCCCTGCCAGCAATGCCAGTTTCACAAAATCCAACACCGTCCATCTCCGCTTCAAAAAGCTGAGGTAGTCGATCCCCCCGGCGCTATCCGGGGGAGGGGTGGAGACGTCATTCGGCATCCTCGGGACATTAACGCCGCGCATTTCAAAGGCAAATGGTGAAAATAATTTCAGCCCGCTATCAGCGCCCCGACGTGCGCCGCCACCGTCGCCCCAAGCGTACCCCGGTTATATCCCCCCTCCAGCATCGAGACCAGCCGCCCCCTCGCGTGTCGGTCGGCGATTCCCATCACCAGCCGCGTCATTTCCACAAAGTCCTCATCCGTAAGCAGGAATCCCCCCAGCGGATCGCCCGCCCGCGAATCGAATCCCGCGGAAATCAGCACCAGTTGCGGCCGGAATGCGTCCGCCACCGGTTCCAGTTCCCCGCGCATTGCGCCGAGCACTTCCGTGCGCGCCGACCCCTCCGGCAGAGGGCAATTGATCGTGTACCCCAGCCCCTCGCCCTTGCCCCGCTCCTCCCTCCGTCCCGTCCCGGGATAGAGCGGCCATTGGTGCGACGAGAAGAACAGCACGCTTCCGTCCTCGTAGAAAATATCCTGCGTTCCATTCCCGTGGTGCACGTCCCAGTCCACGATCAGCACCCTTTCGATCCCGTGGACCTTTTGCGCGTGCCGCGCCGCCACTGCGATATTGTTCAGCACGCAGAACCCCATCCCGCGCGCGGCCGTTGCGTGATGGCCCGGCGGGCGCACCACGCAGAACGCGTTGTTCACCTCTCCTGTCATAACGTCGTCCACCGCGCTCAGGCAGAGCCCCGCCGCCCGCACCGCCGCGTCCCATGAGTCTTCGCAGACCGCCGTGTCCCCCGTCGCCAGCTCGGGCACGCCATCCTTGATCGTGTGTTCGACCAGGTCGAGGTAATGGCTCATATGCACACGCCTCAGCTCCTGGCGCGTCGCGTCGCGCGTCGCAACGCGCGGCAGCTTTTCCGCCAGCCTCGCTTCCTCCAGCCCGGTGATCACCGCCTCGTAGCGCTGAGGGCATTCGGGATGCCCGAATCCAGGGTCGTGCTTCAGGCACAGGACATCCGCCGCCAGTCCCGTCGTCGTCATTGCCGCGCCAGCCAGGTCGCTGCCGCTTCGATGTCGGCCTGGACCATTTGATGACTGCTTCTCGACGCGTGCTCCGTCACCGTCGCCCCGTCTGCTTCCAGCAGCTCGCGCAGCCGCGCCGTCTGCTCCGCCGTCGCCAGCGGATCATAAAGCCCCCTCGCCAGCAGCACTTCGCACCCGGTCAGGTCCGGCGCGCTCTCCGGCTCCAGCGGCACCATAGGCCGGATCAGTACCGCTCTCGGGAATCGCGCCGCCCCCATCAGCAGCATCGCCGCCGCGATGTTCGCGCCATTTGAGTACCCCAGCGGCATCACCCGCGCCGGATCGAATTGATGCTCCACCGCCATCTCCCGCACAAATTGCCCCAGCTCCGCCGCACGCGCCTTCACATCCTCCACGTCGAACACCCCTTCCGATAGCCTCCGGAAAAATCGCGGCATCCCGTTTTCCAGCACCCGCCCGCGCGGGCTCAGCAGGCCCGCTCCCGGCAGCACCGCGCGCCCGATTTCCAGCAGGTCATTCTCGTTCCCGCCCGTGCCGTGTAGCAGCAGCAGCGTTTCCGCCTGCTCGCCCGGGAGGTATCGGTAGATAAAGCTCGTCGTCACGGCACGCTGATGGGTTCCAGCCCCGACTCGATTTGCGCGCGCGCCGCCTCCAGCCACGGCGGCAGCTTGAGCGTCGTCCCCAGGCTCTCCTTCGGCTCATCTGTCGCGAATCCCGGCTGGTCCGTTGCGATCTCGAACAGCACGCCCCCCGGCTCGCGAAAGTAAATCGAGTGGAAATATTGCCGGTCCAATACCGGGCTCACATTCATATCCGCGCTTACCAGCGTCTTGCGCCACGCGAGCTGCTCCGAGTCATCCGGCACGCGCCACGCAATGTGATGCACCGTTCCCGCCCCGCCCCGTGCCCGCGGCCCGTCCGGCGTGCACAGCAGATCGATCATCCCGCGCCCCTCGTTCGCCCGGTACCGGAACCGGTTCCCCTCCTGGCCGAGTTGCGTAAACCGCAGCGTCTCCGTCAGCAGCTCCGCCGACTTTTCATACCCTTCTTCATGCGCCGTCACCCCGTGCACGCCCCGGATCGCGTAATCCGCCGGCACCTGCCCGCCGCTCCATGCCGGCCGCTCATCCTCCGCCGCAACCAGCTCCAGTTGCATCCCGTCGTTGTCTTGAAACGGCAATACTTCCTCCTCGAACCGCTTCACCGGCAGATCGTACGTGATTCGCTGCGCCTTGAATCGCTCCTGCCACCAGCCGAGCGATCCCATCGGTACAGAAAGCGCCGTCGCATTCACCTGCCCGCTGCCGGCTCGTCCCCGATAAGCGTTCGGCCACGCAAAAAACGTCAGGATCGTCCCCGGTGCTCCCACCTCCGTCCCGTAATAAAGGTGATACGTCAGCGGATCGTCGAAATTCACCGTCCGCTTCACCAGCCGCAACCCCAGCACCCCCACATAAAAATCGACATTTCCCTGCGCGCTCCCCGCAATCGCCGTGACGTGATGGATGCCGTTCACACTCATTGCCGGGATTTAGTTTCTGCGGGAATTGCAGATTTTGCCATTCTTTAAAGCAATCGTCGCATCCCCGCGTAGCGCGCTGCCAGCTCTCTCCGCGATGTCTTCCCCCGTTCGTTCACTGGAACCTCGTCCACCACCCATACATCCTTCGGCACCTGCCACCCGCTCAGCACGCTCCGCGCATAGCGCAGCACCTCCTCGACGCTCGCCGTCCCGCTCACGCACGCCACCGCCTCCTCGTTCCGCAACGCGGATGCCACTCCGAACACCACCACCTGCCGCACCCCCGGGCATTGCGACAGCCGCAGCTCCACCTCCGCCGGGTTCAGCTTCCTTCCCGCGATATTGATCACATCCGTCGCGCGCCCTGTCAGATACATCCCATTCGCCTCGATCCGGATCAGGTCCGCCGGCACGAATCGCCCGCCCCCCAGCGTCTCCCTCTCGGGCTCCGGGTAATACCCGCACGCCACCGCCTCGCTGCGCACCGCGATCTGCCCCGCCTCTCCTTCCGGCACGATCTCGACATGCCGCATCGCCTGCCCCACGAAACCCTCTTCGTACTTCAGCCCCTCCGCCCCGTCGTACCCGATTCCACCGCACTCGCTCGACCCGTAGAACGTATGGATCTTTAGCCCAAACCGCGCGCTGAACGCCTCCCCCACCCGCACCGGGAGCGGAGCCCCAGCCGAGATGCACAGACGCAGCTTCGGCAGCACCGTCGTCGTCTCCATCCCCGCCAGCTTTTCAAAAAACACCGGCATCCCGGGAAACACCGTCGCCCCCGTCTGCGCAAGGTCGTTCAGAATCGCCCGCGGCATTCGGTCCTCGCTCGCCACCAGTCGCACCCCGCGGCAGATCAGCGGCGTGATCAGGTTGCTGAACCCGTACGAATGCGAAAACGGGATCACCCCGAAATTCAGGTCCTCCTCCCCGATTCCCATCGTCTCGCAGATGTTGTCGCAATCAGCCGCCAGTTGCCCTGCCGTGAACCGGATCGCCCGCGGCCGCGAAGTCGTCCCCGATGTCAGCTTCAGAAAATCGCACCCCTCCAGAGCATCCGCCGCCCGCCCCGCCTGCAATTCCACCACCTCCAGCCCGCTCTCCCCGCACATCACCAGCGCCCCCGCCCCGCAAGTCTCCAGCGCCGCCTCCAGCTCCTCCTTGGCCATATGCCGCCCCAGCGGCAGCGGGATCAGCCCCCGGCGCATCGCCCCCAGCACGAGCGCCGGCCATGCCGGGGAGTTCCCCGCCTGCATCGCCACGACCGTTCCCGGCTCCCACGCGCCCAGTTTTTCCGCCCAGCGCCCAGCCTCTTCCTCTATTTCCCCAAACGTCCTCTCGACCCCCCCTTCCCGCCCCATGATCGCCGCGTCATCCCCCCGCCGCTCCAGCGTTTCCGTCCACCGCCCTGGGATCGCATTCTTTTTGGTTGCGCTGCTCATCGGATCGAGTAGCTTCTACATCCCTTTTCGACCCATGAAAGCAGAGATTCACCCTAAATACGTCGAGACCACCGTCTCCTGCGCCTGTGGCGCGGTTTATCACGTCGGCTCGACCCGCCGTGATCTCAAGATCGGCATTTGCGCCGCCTGCCACCCCTTCTTCACCGGTGAGCAGAAGTTCGTCGACACCGCGGGCCGCGTCGAGAAGTTCGCCCGCCGTTTCGGCAGCACCAAGGCGACTCGCGTCGTCAAAAAGTCCGCCGCTTAGCTTTCTGTCCGGTAATTTTAGAACGGTGACCGCGCCCTCGGCCGGTCACCGTTTTTCTTTTAGTTCCCTCCCGACTCACCCATGGACTTTGCGCCGCTCGTAGAAAAAAAAGCTGACCGCTTCCGCGAACTCGAAGCCGCCATCGCCGCGCCCGACTTTTTTTCCAACCCGAAAAAAGCCAGCGAGATGATGCGCGAGCACACCCGCGTCAAGGAGTTGCTGGGCCAATGGGAGACCTATCGCAAGTCCTCCATCGAGCTCAAGGAAAGCCAGGAGCTCGCCAAGGCCCCCGATCCCGAGCTCGCCGAAATGGCCCTCGCCGAAATCCCGCAGCTCGAGGAGCGCATCCGCGAAGCTGAGAGGCAAATCCAGATTTTTCTTCTCCCCCCGGATGAAAACGAGGACCGCGACGCCATCATCGAAATTCGCGCCGGCACCGGCGGCGACGAAGCCGCCCTCTTCGCCGCCGATCTCTATCGCATGTACTGCCGTTACGCCGAGGCCCACCGGCTCAAGGTCGAGCAGCTCGAGAGCAGCCCGTCGGAGCTGGGCGGCTTGCGCGAAGTCATCTTCAACGTCTCCGGCCAGGCCGTCTTCCGTCAGTTGCGCTACGAGAGCGGCGTCCATCGCGTCCAGCGCGTGCCCGCCACCGAGGCCCAGGGCCGCATCCACACGTCCACCGCCACCGTCGCCGTGCTCCCCGAGGCCGAGGAAGTCGACCTCGAACTCAAGCCCGACGAGATCCGCATCGAGGTCTGCCGCGCCGGCGGTCCCGGCGGCCAGGGCGTCAATACCACCGACTCCGCCGTTCAGGTCCTGCACATCCCCACCGGCATGATCGTTCGCTGCCAGGACGGCCGCAGCCAGCAGAAGAACAAGGAAAAAGCCCTCGGCATCCTTCGTTCCCGCCTCCTCGAGCAGAAGCAGCGCGAGGAAGCCGAGAAGTACGCCGCCCATCGCAAGAGCCAGATCGGCACCGGCAGCCGAGGCGAAAAAATCCGCACCTACAATTACCCCCAAAACCGCGTCACCGATCACCGCATCGAGCTCACCCTCTACAACCTCGATCGCTTCGTCGAGGGCGACATCGAGCAGATGATCGCCGCCCTCCAGGCCCGCGACATGGAAGAGCGCCTCGCCGAGGCCAGCCTTGCGCTGGAGTAATACCAAGCCCAGTAATTATCTGGACCCTCTTTTGGGCTGAAGGCCCGCCCGCACAAAGCACAGGGCTTCAGCCCTGTGTTTTCGACTGGGATTGTATAACAGCTCTCGGCAAAACGGAGCGGTCAGACACGCAAGCCAACCATGGCACGCTATTACGAAATGGCCGTCAGACGCCTTGCGTATGGCTTCGGCTCGTACCACTGCGCAAAATTCAAGACTCAGGCAAGACGATGGTCCAGAAGGGGCACACCAACCCGCGCACCTTCCACGCTCACTACCGGGCGCGAGTCACCCCGGGGGACGCTGCTGAATTTTGAGAACCGACCCAAACATCCTAAGGCATCATCGAACGCTTGCACCGTCGCTATTGCTTTCGGCGAGTTTCCATCGCTCAAATAAAGCGATACGAGGAAACTGGTATCGGCGTAGGGGTTCAATACCGTTCCAGTTGACGCGCCTCCAAGACCACGTTGGGCAACAGATTATCGCCGCAAATCCGCTTTTGACGTTCGCGGATATTCAGGCCTTGCCAAACGCCGTGCGGCGCTGCCGGTTTCTTCGGTTCGCCCGTCAAATAGCGAAGAACTTGTGCCCGTTCTGCAAGGGGCAGGGACTCGATTGCATGAATAATCTCGGTTGCGCTCACTTGACGGAGATTACGCTTTGAAGCCGAAAATGGCAATTTCGCTGTCTCGCTACCGGTGTACCCGGTGAGGCAGGGCTATTCCCCGTCAAATTTCTTGCTCCCTCCGTCCCACCCCTCAATATCCCCATTCCCGCATCGTCTCTTGACTTCAGCCTTTAGCATTTAGCCTTCTTTCTTCTCTCCCATGGAGCCGGAATCCCAAAACGAACTCTTCGCCCTCCGCCGCGCAAAGCTCGACGCCCTCCGCGCCCTCGGCGTCGATCCCTTCGGCGGACGCTTCGATACCTCCGGCTCCGTTGCCGAGATCCGCGCCCGCTTCGCCCCCGGCAATATCGAGCGCGCCGCCGGCCGCCTCACCGCCCATCGCGACATGGGCCGCAGCCACTTCCTCGATCTCAACGACGGCAGCGAACGCATCCAGCTCTTCGTCAGCGCCAAGGAATTGACCCCCGAGCAACTCGAACTCTTCAAGCTCCTCGACCTCGCCGACTTCATCGGCGTCGACGGCGAATGCTTCCTCACAAAAACCGGCGAGCCCACCCTCCGCGTCAAATCGATCACCCTCCTTTCCAAGGCCCTCCGCCCGCTCCCCAGCTCGTGGTACGGCCTCTCCGATGTCGAGCAGCGCTACCGCCAGCGCTACGTCGATCTCCTCGCCAATCCAGGCTCCCGCGACGTCTTCCTTCAGCGCATCCGCATCGTCCGCGAGATTCGCGAGTTCCTCCAGGCCCGTGGCTTTCTCGAAGTCGAGACCCCCATGATGCAGGCCATCGCCGGCGGCGCCGCCGCGCAGCCCTTCAAGACCCATCACAACGCTCTCAGTCTCGATCTCTTTCTCCGCATCGCCCCGGAGCTTTACCTCAAGCGCCTCCTCGTCGGCGGCTTCACAAAAATCTTCGAGCTCAACCGCAATTTCCGCAACGAAGGCATTTCCCGCCGCCATAACCCGGAGTTCACGATGCTCGAGGCCTACTGGGCCTTCGCCGATTTCGACCTCATGGCAAATCTCGTTGAGGAAATGATCTGCCACCTCGCCCAGACCGTCCGCGGCACTCTCCAGATCGAGCACAAGGACGCCGAGGGAAACCTCCTCCGCTCCATCGATCTCACCCGCCCGTGGCGCCGCGCCCCCTATCGCGACCTCGTCTGCGAGGCCGCCGGCCAGGATTGGTTTGACCTCACCGCCGAAGGCCGCCGCGCCCGCGCCACCGAGCTGGGAATCGAAATCGCCCCCGCCTTCGCCGACTTTGAGGTCACCCAGCACGTCTTCGAAAAACTCGTCGAGGAAAAGACCTTCAACCCCCTCTTCGTCACCTATTGTCCGAAGGAGCTCGTCCCGCTCGCCCGCCAGAACACGCAGGACCCCGACACCGTCGACGTTTACGAGCTCATCATCAACGGCCAGGAAATCTCCCCCGGCTACTCCGAGCTGAACGACCCCGTCGTCCAGCGCGAGCGCCTTGAGCACCAGGCCGGCGAAGAAAAACAAAACATCGACGAAGACTTCCTCACAGCCCTCGAGCACGGCATGCCTCCCGCCGGCGGCATCGGCATCGGCATCGATCGCCTCGTCATGATGCTCACCGGCGCCGAGTCCATCCGCGACGTAATCTTCTTCCCTCACCTCAAGCCGGCGCAGAAGAATCCGTGACCTGTGACCCGCTCCTCGACGCCCTTTTCACTCTTCCTCGCGCTTCGCTACCTGAAGCCGAAAAGGTCGTTCGTTTCCGTCATCACGGTCATCTCCATTCTCGGCGTCACGCTCGGCATTGCCGTGATGATCATCGTCATCTCGGTCATGAAAGGCTTCGACACGGAGCTCCAGCAGACCGTCCTCGGCTTTGAACCGGAGGTCACCATTCAATCCGACGGCCCCATCGAGAACTGGCGCCAGATCATCGCCGGCCTCGCCAAAACGCCCGGCGTCGTCTCCGCCGCGCCGGAGGTTCAGGGCCCCGTCATCGCCGAGCACCAGCACATCGTCACCACTCCCATGCTCGTCGGCATCGACCCGCAATCCGAGCTGAAGGTCGTCAACCTCAAGAGCCTCATCAAGGAAGGCGCCTACAATCTCTCCGGCGATTCCGTCATCCTCGGACGCACCCTCGCCGATTCCCTCAACGCCCGCGTCGGCGACAAGATCACCGTCACCGGTCCCGGCAATCTCCGCGCCATCCTCGATGAGATTCACAAGGAGGGCAGCGACCCGAACTCCCAAAAGAAACTCTCCGACCTCAAGGACGAGGTCGTCATGCCCGCCGATGTCACTGTCACCGGCATCTTCGAGTCCGGCCGCTAC
>Ga0326727_10026630_pt1 | contig 10702 bp, 11 predicted proteins | sample MB2enrmetagenome_FD_207643 | JGI IMG/M metagenome (GOLD analysis project Ga0326727, IMG submission 207643) | Lab enriched peat soil microbial communities from McLean, Ithaca, NY, United States - MB29MY | ecosystem: Environmental > Terrestrial > Soil > Wetlands > Peat | place: USA: New York... | reverse complement strand
GCGAATTATACCTTCCACTTGATGTTGCAGCCGATGGAGGGGCGCTGCTCCGTGGGCACCGGCTTGCCGCCGAGCAATAAGTCGATGGCGGCGCGCAGGTCTTTGCCAGTGACCGCGATGCCGTTGCCAGGGCGGCTTGAATCGAACTGGCCGCGATAAGCCAGACGGAGATCGGCGTCGAAGAGAAAGAAGTCAGGCGTGCAGGCGGCTTTGTAGGCGCGCGCCACGGTCTGCGTCTCGTCATACAGGTAGGGAAAGCTGAAGCCGAATGTTTCAGCCTGCTGTTTCAGTCCGGCGGGGCTGTCGTCGGGATGGGTGACGGCATCATTGCTGCTGATAGCGACAAGGCCGAGAGGCTTGCCGGCATAATCCTTGCCCAGCGCGGCCAGGCCGCTCTCGATGTGCTTCACATAAGGGCAATGGGCGCAGATGAACATCACCAGCAGCGCCTTCGAGTCGCGGAAGTCGTTGCGGCGGACCGTCTTGCCGGTAACTACGTCGGTAAGTACAAAGTCGGGGGCAGTGGTGCCCAGTTCAAGCATGGTGGATTCGGTTAATGCCATGAAAATCTCCTTCCTCTCAACTCTGTGAGTGTGAGTGTGAGAAGCCGTCCTCCACACTCACACTTTCACACTCACATTTCGTTATGCGTGGCGCTAAAACAGCGGTGTCTGCCTGCCGGGCACGGTCAAACCGAAATGCTCGTAGGCCAGGCGCGTGGCCACGCGGCCGCGCGGGGTGCGGTCGAGGAATCCGATCTGGATGAGAAAGGGTTCGTAGACCTCCTCCAGAGCGTCTTGCTCCTCGGCCAAAGTTGCGGCCAGAGTGCTGAGGCCGACTGGGCCGCCGTCATATTTCTGGATGATGGCCAGCAGCAAGCGGCGGTCGATCTCGTCGAAGCCGTGGGCGTCGACTTCGAGCATGGTGAGGGCGGAGTTGGCGGTGGGGCAGTCGATGATGCCCGAGCCGCGCACCTGGGCGTAGTCGCGCACGCGGCGCAGCAATCGATTGGCGATGCGCGGCGTGCCACGCGAGCGGAGCGCGATTTCGGCCGCCCCGTCCTGGTCGATGGGAATCTGCATCACCTCGGCAGAGCGCGTGACAATGACGCGCAGCTCCTCCTCTGTATAAAATTCCAGGCGCAGCAGGATGCCGAAGCGCGAGCGCAGCGGTGAGCTGAGCAGGCCGGGGCGTGTGGTGGCGCCGATAAAGGTGAAGGGGCGAATCTCCATCACGTGGGTGCGCGCCGCCGGGCCTTGGCCGATGATGATGTCCAGCTTGTAGTCTTCCAGCGCGGTGTAGAGCTTTTCTTCCAATACCGGCTGCATGCGGTGGATTTCGTCGAGGAAGAGCACCTGCCGCTCGCGCAGGTTGGTGAGAATGGCGGTCAGGTCGCCCTGGATTTGCAAGGCCGGGCCGGAGGTCTGCTGGAAGCCGACATCCAACTCGTTGGCGATGATGGTGGCCAGGGTGGTCTTGCCCAGGCCGGGAGGGCCGGAGAGGAGGACGTGGTCCAGCGCCTCGCCGCGGGATTTGGCGGCTTCCAGGGCGATGGTGAGCTGCTCTTTGGCTTTGGACTGGCCGATGAACTCGCCCAGCCAGCGGGGGCGCAGTTTGAGTTCAAAGCCCTGCTCTTCGTCGGCGCGCGCGGCGCTGACCAGCCGTTCGGGAGTGTTGTCGCGGGCGATGGCCATGCTGAGGAGAAGTGTAGCCGGTGCAGGGTGCAGCGGGCAAAGAGCAGCGGGCCGCCGTGCTTGCCGCCCCGCGGGCTGGCCTGCTCCGCAAACAAGGTAGAGCAGTGGCGCGTGAGCAGTCCGAAAGCGCTTATTAACTGTTTTGATTCCGTACGAAGGGGGACTCGTTTACGAGCTCCGCATGTGGTTATTGGAGAGCCTATAGTCGAAGGTGGACGAAAATCTCCGGTTTTGCCAAGGGACGGCGGAGCCGAAGCTGTTGGAAATGCCAGGAGACTCAAATGTTCAATCGCTTCTGCTTCGGAGCGCTATTACTTGCAGGCTTTGCATTGCTATTTACCGGTTGCGGCTCCACAGGGCTGGATGCCATTCAGGTGACACCAGCGAGTGCGTCTCTGGCGGTCGGCGGCGCCACCTTGCAGATGACGGCTACGGGGACCTTCGGCAATGGGGCTCATCCGACCACGGAGAATATTACCAGCCAGGTAACCTGGACCTCAGCCATCACCGGTGTAGCATCGGTCAGTGCTTCCGGAGTGGTGACAGCCGTAAGCGCGGGCACAACAACGATCACGGCCACCGCGCAGGGATTCAACGGCCCGCTCTCAGGCAACGCATCCATCACCGTGTCCGGAACAGGAACGGGAACCTCGGCGATCGTATCGCTTGCCATCATCCCTGCTTCTCAAACAGTTGCCGCGCCGCCAGATACCAGCCAATTCATCGCTATCGGAACGACTTCGTCGGGCGCCACTGTCGACCTTACCGGCCTGTCCACCTGGAGTTCGAGCAGCGTACAGATTGCCACCGTCGGCAGTCCTGAAAAGACCGGCACAGTCCCCGGGCTGGCCACGGCGGTGAGCCAGGGAACGGTGACGGTTACAGCTCTGTACACCAACCCTGTCTCTCTAACCGTTGTGGCAGGCTCGGCGTCCTTCACAGTCACCAGCGGAGGAGGAGCCCAGGCCGTCACCGCGCTGTCCATTACTCCCGGCACGGAATCGCTGTCAGCCTCGGGCCAGACAGGCCAGTTTATTGCCCTGGCCACGTATGGTAGTTCCGGTCTTATCCAGGATGTGACAAACTCGCCGCAGCTCACATGGACTTCCAGCATACCGACGTATGCCTCGATCACCTCCGGGCTTCCCTCCGGGAACGGCGTTGTCAAGGGGGTGAGTGTGGGGTCAACCACCATCACGGCCGAATGGACGAACCCTGCCTCCGGCTCAACGCCAGCCAGCGTGTTGACGGCTACCGCCTCCGTCACGGTGACTTCTACTCCCGCGCCGGAGCCTCTGCTTTCACTGACGATTATTCCGAACTCGCTTACCGTTCTCAATTTGCAGGGGTCCGGACAATTTTTAGCGATTGGAACATTCTCAACCGCTCCATACGTCAGAGATCTGACAAACTCGCCTACGCTTACCTGGATTTCTACCTTTCCCAATGTCTTCCCTGTTGACACCAATTCAGGTGGGAACACGGGTGCTTCTGCAGGAATTGTTACTGCATACGGGAGTGGAGGCGCCACCATCATTGCCGAGGCAACGAGCACGGACGGCACGATCCAGACGGCCACGGCAACCTTCAACTGCCCCTTGGTTCTTCCCAATCCGCCGACGACCGCAGGTTCCTGTTATGCAGGTTCAGAAGCATCGGAATTACTGGAGACCGTCACCGTCTATAACGAAGGTTTGAACACCACCAATTGGCTGGTTACGGCTCCATCCGCCACAGGCACAGCGAATGTAATCCATTGCGGCCCCGGCTGGGCCCTTAATGGCGGTACCGGCGGTTCCGTCTGTGTGGCGACCTACCCCATCGGCACCCCCATCACTTTGACTGCAACTCAACCTGCAGGCAGCACGGGCACCTTCGGCGGATGGTCTTCGAACTGCACAACTATTAGCCCTAACCCTTCAACTGCAACCGGACCAAACACGTGCACGATTACGCCGGACAACCCACCATTCAGCGCGACCAACCCCGCCAACACCAACATAACCGTGGGCGCGATTTTCAACTAAGAATCAACTGCGGCGATGCCAGAAAAGTCGCTCTTCGGGGTGGCTTTCCTGCGTTTGGGACCAAGGATTGACACAACTTGCCGGAGTACACATCATTGCGTAAAGAGTATTAAAAGAATGCACCCGCCCGACCGGGGTTTGAGGCAGCCCTATTGAATCTCAATTCCCGGCGAGTAGAAGAGCAAGTCAGCCGGAGTTCGCGCCGGGAGCGCAAAGTGGGCGTCCAAATCGGCGGCCAGGACCGCGGAGACTTCGGGGTGACCGGGCTGATAGTGGACGCGGATATGCTTGTTCTTCAGCAACTCCAGCCACTCCCATGCCCGTTCTTTATCTGGAAAGGGGCGGGAAAAATCTCCGGAGTAATAGTTGATCTCGCTGCCATCCTGGACGACATAGGAGTATTTGAAGGTTGCGTTGAATCGCCGCTGGCTGCCAAAGAATTTGGTTCCAGCGCCTACATTGATGGATTGAACTTGCCCATCGGCGACGGGCCAGTGTTGTGCCAGGCGGGCGTTGCGCCGCTTGATCCACGAATGGAAAGATTTAACCAGCAATGCCGCCAGGGGCGCGACAAGATTATGCAGCGAGGTCCAGAGATGAAAGGAACTCCACTGAATCCGTCTAAGCAGTTCGGTGAGGTCGGGGGGCGTCATAAAGCAGAGCCTCAACTTGGAGTTATTTACCACCATACAACAAGCCCGGGCGGCACGCCGGATCACAGCGCCGGCGCGTTGACCTCCGGCCAGTAACGGAAGCCGCGGAAGATGGCCTGGCCCTGGCCGCAGGCGTAAATTGCGGGGCGGAGATCGAGAAAGCCGCCCAGCACGTTGTGGTGCAGGCCAGAGACCTCTGCCGAAGACTCGGTTTTTTGCCACGCCCGACCGGGAAGGCGGTAGTAGAAATCCACCTCCTGGCGGTCGTTGACCACGCGGAAGGTGGCGCGCGCAGCGTCCTTTTCCGTGCGGTTCTTCACCGAGCCATTGGGAATTTTGATCTCAATTCCTCCAGGCGTGATGAGAATGCCGGCAACGTGGCTGGGGTCGTAGAAGAGCAGCAGGCCTGCCTCGCAGCCTGGCGAGACTGCGACATCGATCTCGACCGTGTAGGAGTGTCCACCGACGGCGGTGGTGAGGGCGCTGGAGTCGGCCAGGGAACTGCCGCGCGCTCTCATGACAAGAGATCCGTTGCCGGTAGTGAAGCGCGCCGGATCGTACTCCCGCCAGAAGGCCCATTGGAGGCCGAGTTCGGGGCTCGTGAAATCGTCGGAGGGATCAAGGAAGGGCTGCTGGCTGGTGCCGGGGACGGGCATGGGAATCGCCGCATCCGCGGTGACGCTCTCTGGCACGCGGAACCAGCCGTCCTGGGTCCACTCGATAGGCAGCAGCAGCAGTTGCCTGCCCAATGTGCGGTAGCCGTTTTCATAGGAGTGGACGGTGATGTACCAGCGGTCGTCCGGAGTATCGACGAGGCGGCCATGGCCGACGCTGAGCCAGCGGTCGTCGCGCGAGGGCGTGTGGACGACGGGATTGTAAGGCGAGTACTCCCAGGGTCCGTCGGCGTGGCGGCTGCGCGCGGAGATAACGCCGTGGCTGGTGCCCGGGCCGGCCGTGCCGCCTTCCGCCACGTTGAGATAGAACCAGCCGTTGCGCTCCATCAGCTTGGGGCCCTCAAGGCAGGTACATTCCATGCGGATGGAGGCGGGCATGGGCCAGGCGTCGAAGACCTTGCGCGGAGGCGTCTTGACGGCCAGACCGTCCGCGGTGAGTTCTGCCATGCGTCCGCCAGCCATGTGCAGAAAGCGGCGGCCATTCTCGGCGATGTGGGCGGGGTCGATGGCACGGATGCCGAGATCGATGGGCTCAGACTGAGGAAACCAGGGGCCGGTGGGGTGATCGGCATGAACCACGCGCAGGCTGCCGTCGGCGGGGAAATAGATATAAAAGTGGCCCTGGTACTCGCAGAGGTAAGGCGCCCAGACCGTGCCGTAGTAGCGATGCAGAGCGGCGGCGACGGGGCGCCAGTTGACCAGGTCGCGGGAGTGCCAGATGAGCAACCCGGGCGCGTAATCAAAGCTGGAGTGGGTGAGGTAAAAGTCGTCGCCCACGCGAATGGGGCTGGCGTCGGGATGGTCGCCGCCCAGGATAGGGTTGCGATAGACGTTCGCGGTTTGCGCCAGGACGAAACGCGATCTGTAAGTGTGGGCGAGAGCGGCGCAGGCGGCGGTATTCAGAACGAAGCGGCGGCGGGTCAGCATAGCGAGACCAGTGTAGCGTCCCATACGGTGGTGGAGTAAAGTGGTTTAGCCTGGCGCAGCACAAAAAAACAGTTGAATGTTCCCCTTGGGTACGGCGGATAAACGCGGCGAAAGGGTTAGCGGTTCAGCAGGCGGAGTTGGTTCCACAGCTTGCGATGGAGGCGATAAAGCACATGGCGCCGCAGGGCATGGCCTTCAGGCAGTCGCGGGTGGTCGAAATCGTCAGCCGGATCATGCGTCATGCCGAGTTTTTCCATGACCCGGAGCGAGCGGAGGTTTCCGGGAACAGTGAAAGAGACGACGCTGTCGAGTCCGGCGGACTCAAAGCCAAATCGAAGCACCTCGCGTGCGCCTTCGGTTGCCAACCCTTTTCCCCAATGCCGCGCCGCGATCCGCCAGCCGGCCTCTACAGCAGGCATAAAAGGCGCATCGAAGCTGGGGACGGATAGGCCGATGTAACCGATGAAAGATTGATCTGCGCGTAACTCCGCCGCAAAGAGGCCAAAGCCGTGAAGCTCAAAGTGCCGTTGGATGCGCTCCATCATTTCGTCGGAAGCTTGCGGGGCCAGACAGCCGGGCATGTATTCCATCACGCGCGGATCCGCATTCAGTTCTCGGAAAATGAGGCGATCCGGCTCTTGCCACCGCCGCAGGATGAGCCTTTCGGTTTCCAGCCATTCCTTCATGAAGAAAGCGTATCATCGGCGAAATGCCCGCGAAGGGAGGGAATAATGGGCCGTGCAAATCGAGCAGCGGGCCTGTTGCGCCATGGGCTAACCGCAATTGCAAGCCTCGAGAGCGAAACCCGGTGCATGGTACTCAGGAGATCAAATTGACCACACCGGCCACCAGCTTATAGTGAAAGCCCTCGAAAGGTTCGCTCAGGCTAACAATGAGCAGGGTGTTAGAAGGTTTGCCGCCGGAGAGGAGCGCGTGAGGGTGGATGCCGGCGGGCAATAGGTTGAGCAGATCAAGCCATTTTGGATCAGTGACTGCCAGATCGTAGCGAACGCGGCCGACTTTTCCCAGGCGGAAGACGGCGCGATTCCTGCGCTTGCCGTTCTCTTCTCGAATCCACCACCATAAGTCTTCCGGGCGAACGAGTCCGAGAGAGCACTGCGCCGGTGTCTGCTCGAATCTGCTTGCCAAGACCCTGTCGCAGTATCCTTGCAGGACAACGGGTTCCTTATTGATATAGGCTGCAAGAAATTGGGCGTCGGATGGCGTGTCGAATCGCCGCACAGGCAGCCAAGGCTTTGCGGTCACAAACACATCTTCCGGATGGCAGTTGGAGCCGCATTTTTCGCCTAGTTCCGCCTCGAAGACGTCCAGCAGCGCGGTCTCCCGTCCGTCCGGATAGCAGGTTTCCTTCACAGTGAGGCAGCCGGGAATTGTTTGTCCAACAAGTCTGACCCACTTTTTTGAGTCCAGGCTGATTCCGGCGACACAGCGATGGTCGTGCTTGTAGGAGTTGGCGAGGCAGACAATCTGGTCGAGACTCATGGAGTTGCCTCTAGGATGGAAATCAGAGGTGGTGAATTTCTACACCTTTCCAATGTTGTTGTAAATACTCCAGGGCCAGCCTGCGATGGCAGTGCTCCGCGGTGGCTTCGCTGCATAACAAAACTGTCTTCTTCTGAAAACCTTCTTTCGAGAGCGCGGATTCAACTTTCCTGGAACGGATAAGTGAGAGATAGGCTTCGGAGTATGCCTCCCAACTTCCTTTGCGCTTTTTAAACTCATCGAGGATATCCTGCGTGGGCGCAAGCAGGGGTTCATGCTCATAGGTGGCGCCGCAGATTGCGTGGAGGAAGTAAGCCAAGTCGGCCTGCTTGGCGAAGGCGGCAAGCTGCGAGGTGTTATTGAGGCGCACATCGAGCAGCCGTTCTATGCCGTGCGCCTTCAGTGTGTCGAAAAACTCGCGGGCGCTTTTTTGGGTAAAACCGATGCTGTAGATCTCCATTGATCCTCGTCAAGTTCCGCAAAGAGCGCGGGTTGAGAGCCGACCAGCAGCTTGCCGGATTCAGCGGCCACCGTCTCGTCGGATTCCAGTTGGCCGTCGCCGCGAATGTGCAGCATGGTGTGGCCGCGCTCGGTGAGCACGCGGCCGATGAGCAGGCGGCGATGGCAGTGGGCGGGATCTTCCTCGCCGCAAACCAAGGCCACGCGGAAGCGCTCCATGCCGGATTCAAGGCGCGCGATGGCCGCCTGAAAGAAGGCGTCGTCGCAGAGCCGGCTGTAAAGAACTCGGCCTTTGGCGTCGTAGTAGGCGGGATTGGCCGGGCGTCCGCCTAGTTCCGCGCCGAGGAAAAGGTAACGGATTCCAGCCTCCTCCAGTGAACGCTGCATGAGCTCCTTGTCGAACTGCGGAACGTACTTCGAGTAGGGCGAGCTGCGCGTATCGACTACCACCTCAACGCCGTGCTGGCACAGAAGAGCAAGCCAAGCCGGGAAGTCGTGGTTGGAGTGGCCGATGGTGAAGAAACTGCTCATGCGCAAGCCCTTGCAGAGGAGGATAGCACCTTGGGAACGGAAGCTGTGAGAAACCTTCGGGCCGTGTTTAAACCTGCATATGCGCTACATCCGCGAGTCGCCAGCCGGCGTGTAACGCTTGTCGATGGCGTGTCCAAAAACGAGCAGGTTGTCGTCTGGGGCCAGCACGATCAACTCACGCTGGCCGTAACTTTTGTCCGCGGGGCCGTGAACGTCGCCGCTCGGCAGCAAGTCGAGCTTCGGTTTGAGTTCCGCGTAGAGACGGTCCACGTCGTGAACGTCGATGTAATACGCGACGCGCCGTGAGCCCAGCGGTGCGGCATTCTTGCCAGTCTGCTGCCAGATGCGAAAGCCGACGCTCTCGCGCTGCACATAGGCGTAATCAGTAGCGCGCAACTGGACCTCAAAATCGAGAAGGCCGACGAAGAAGGCCAAAGCCTTTTCCAGATCCTCGACGATCAGAAAGGGAGTGACCTGGATGAAGTTGGGCGTGAACCGGGGCGACGCATTGGACATAGAACCACTCCATTGAATCAACAAGCGTGTGGTTAGCACAGTTCCGCTACACCAGTGTCTTGGCCGACGCCTACGAAGCGGCGACCGGTGAACATGATGAGGCCAGTGTAGCGCCGCGTGGTCTGTGGAGTATAGCAATTGCGTCAAGCGCGAAAACGACGGGACTGCCAGAGTTTAGACTGGTAGAGTTCCTTTGAAGACGATGCACCGCCGCTTTCAACGAATTCGCCGCTTCCAGTTCAATCTGCCGCAGCGCATTGCCGCGGGGCTGCTGGCCGTGTTTCTCGCTCAGGGGCTGTGGCTCACCGGCCACCAGACGCTGACCGATCGCGATTACCAGTACGCGCGCTGCGGCCGCGAAATGTGGGAACGCCCGTCGCAACTCGCCGGCTACTTTACCAGTTGCGGCAACATTCACGATGGCATTCTGGCCTACCGGCTGGCCGGCTTGCCGCTGACGCTGAACCTGCTGGCCGAGCGGGGGCTGGACCACTTCCGCATGCCCGAGGAGCGAGTGGTGCAGACCAGTGGCGAGGTCAGCGCCTGGGAGCTGCGCCACCAGCTCCGGTACACCTTACTGCTGCTCCGCCTGCCGTTTTTGGGAGCCGGATGCCTGCTGGGGGCGGGCCTGTGGTGGGTAACGCGGCGGCTCTACGGCAACCTGGGCGGCTACACGGCGCTGGCGCTTTACTGTTTTTCTCCCGCGATGCTCCGCGCCTGCGTGACTCCCAACGCGGAGGTGCTGGCCGCGCTGGGGGTTTATGGCGGCGTCTATACCTGCATCGGCGTGGCCCATGCCATGCAGGGGCCGGCCGCCAAGTGGCGTCCGCGCATCCTGCTCTTGACTGCGGCCTTTGGCCTGGCCGCCGCCGCGCACGTTGCCGCGCTGCTTGTGGCCGTGCTGCTGGGCCTGGCGGCCATGCTCTGGGTGGCCGAGGGCCGTAGGAGCCAAGTGCTGCCGGTGGTGCTTATGGCCACGGCCGGGGCGCTGGTCTTCGTCTTTACCTGCTATGGGTTCTCTCCGGACGCCTTCAGCTATTTTTTCCGCTCTGCCGCGGGTCTTCTGTGGGTTTCTCTCGACCCGGCGCGGCGTTTCTTCTCCGCGCTGCCCAACGCCGGGATCACGGTGGCCGCCGCTGCTGCCGTAGCGTTGTACGTAGGACTGCGCCGTTCACGCTACTTCGGCAACACAACCCCGCTGCTCAGCGCCGCGGTTCTCATTCTTCTGGTCACCACAGGTGTCCCCAGCGCCCCCTGGCTGTGGGCGCTGCCTTTTCTGCTTACGTTGATTGGCGGGGTCTTCGTCGACGCCTATGAAGGGCCAAGAGGCCGTCTGGCGCTGGGCGCAGCCGGAGCCATCGTGCTGTTGCAGGCTGCGTTCTGCGTACTGAGTTTGCCGGGGCTGCTGTGAGGGATGAATCGTGGAAAATATGCACTTGACGACATTAGGCATTTCAAGGCATAATACGATTTATACAAAGGCCTGACCGGGAGCAGGGTCTGTAGTGCAGGAGGAGGATAATGCTTCCCGATATGGAAAGGCCGTGGGTGGTTGAGTTTCATCCGGAATTCTCAGATGAAGTCCACGGATTCTCGGATTCTGTACGGCGCGAGATCTACTCGTTGGTCGGATTGCTGAGAAAGCTGGGGCCGCAACTTGGCAGACCTCAGGTGGATACACTGAAGGGTTCGAAGCACTCGAATCTGAAGGAGCTCCG
>Ga0326727_10026629_pt1 | contig 10702 bp, 7 predicted proteins | sample MB2enrmetagenome_FD_207643 | JGI IMG/M metagenome (GOLD analysis project Ga0326727, IMG submission 207643) | Lab enriched peat soil microbial communities from McLean, Ithaca, NY, United States - MB29MY | ecosystem: Environmental > Terrestrial > Soil > Wetlands > Peat | place: USA: New York... | reverse complement strand
CCGCGGCGCGCACGGAGTGCGCGCCCTACCAGCCAAGACCGGCGCATTACACAATCCGGCGGAACATTGGCAACCGCGACCCGCGCCTAATTCATCTCCAACTCTCCCAAATCATAAACCGCGCCATCCGCCCCGGCGGGGATTTCGGGGATGACAATTTCCCGGGTCATCGTGCCGACGGTCTTGTACATGCCGGCGGGAGCGCCGGGCATGGGAGCTTTCGGATCGGTCACCATGATGCTCAATTCGTACGTTCCCGGGATAACGTCGTCTCCCATATAATGTCATGTGTCCGCGGAAATCCGACACCCGACGCTCAAAAAATGCAACCATCTTGCAACCGGCCGCTGTTCACCGGTGTACGGGAAGGTTGCACACGAGAATTAGGCGGCGTCCTACAGACAATTCATGGCAGGGCGCTTATCTTGTGGATGTGAAAAATGAATACCATTCTTCGTCGCGAACACAACGTTCGCCGAAGGGGGAAAGGTTACATATATGAATGCAAGAAACTTCAGATCCATCATCGGATCAGCTTTGGTTGTCGGAATGCTGGCGGCGTTGCCGGCCTCCGCTGGAAGCGGCCTGATCAAAGTCACCCACGCCAGCACCCCCTATCGGGGCGCGTCTCAACCCGTGTCCGCAACCCCGGCCAAGGCTCCTTCCGGGTCCCCTGAAGTCCAGGTTGCCGTCTTGGCAAAATCGCCCGCGCAGCCGGCGTCCAGGCGCGGCGTCTTTATCCGCAGATAATCGCGAACCGCCTCCCGCCTTCTTCGACGTTCTCAGTGGGTCTGATTGGGAAACGGCGAATTTGGGGAGCGTGTGTGTCTCGCCCGCTTTGTTTGGCGTCGTGCCAGACACAGTTCGGCGCGCCTTTTCTTTAAACGCGGCCAAGCCGAAGCGCAATCCAAGGGAAGGAACCCGAGAAGATGTGGGGCGTGAGACGCGCCCCACTGCGACCGGGACGGTCGCGCTCCCCAATCTTTGCAGTCTTGTTCGGGAATGCAAACCATCCACTATAACATTGCCGGGGCGCGGGCGCTTACCAAATGCCGAAAGAAGCTGCGAATGCGGCTACATTTTCAAGGCGCGCTGGCGGTAGGCCTCGTCGGGACGGGTGTCAATGCGCGCGATGTTTTCCGGGGAGAAAAACACCGGGCCGCCCAAGGCGGCGGCGCCGACGAAGATTTTGGCCGCTTTCTCGGCCATCAGCGTGGCGGAGAGAACGGATTGCCAGCTTGCCCCCAGGGTGATGAGGCCGTGGTTCTGCATGAGAATAACCCGGGGCGGGCGCTGCTGCCTTTGCAGGAACGATTCGGTCTCGCGCCGGACGGCCTGCGCCAGTTTCAGGCCGGGATCGGTGAGGGGGACAAGGACCGAGGCGGGGCCGCAACAAACGATCTCGTCGGGAAACATGCGGTGTCCGGCAAAATCCGCCGCGCGGGGCGAACAGAGGATTTGATTGACAGTGGTGGGGTGGGTGTGGCCGGCAAAATTGACGCCGGGCAGGGAAAGCAGCCAGGCATGAAACGCGGCTTCGACGGAAGGTTTTTTCGCCCGGGGCTCCACGCGGGCGGCGAGCAAGGCGTTATCCACCTGCTGGTCTGTCAGGTTATCTGTTTCCAGCATGGGCAGCAGGGCGGAGACACGGCATTTGACAATCTCGTCCTCTTTGAGGGCGCCGAGACAAGCGCCGCTGGCTTTGACGAGAAAGGTTTCCCCTCCCAGGCGCGCGGAGGCGTTGCCTTCGCCGAGTATGGCCAGACCGCGGTCTTCGCGGCCCAGCTCGTGGGAAAGCGCCAGGAGGTCTTGCAGGATTGAATTTGGCATATGGTTCAGCTCATTTCCTGCCCGCCGGTCACGCTCAAGGCAATGCCGGTGATGTAGGAGGATTGCCCGGAGGCGAGAAAAACGACGGCGTTACAGACATCCTCGTAAGCGCAGCCGCGTTTCATGGGGACTTGATTGATGTAGGCCTGGCGGACGTCGGCCACGTTTTTTGCGCCGGGGATTTTGCCGGCGCGAAGGTACTGGGCAAAGAGGCCCTTTTCAGGATGGGTCCAAAGCGGGGAGTCGAGGAGGTTGCCCGGGCAGACGGCGTTGCAGCGGACGTTGAAGGGGGCCATTTCCAGGGCGACGCTCTGGGTGTGGCCGATGCCGCCAAACTTGCTGGCGGCGTAGGCGGAATTGGCAGCGCTGCCCTTCTTGCCGGACTTGGAATTGATATTGATAATGGAACCGCCGCCCTGAGCCTTCATGATGCGGCAGGCATGTTTGGTGACCAGAAAATAACCAAAGAGGTTGACGTTCAGGACCGCGCGCCACTTTTCCGCATCGGCCTCGGCGATGGGTTCGGCAATCAAGATGCCGGCGTTGGCCACAACGATGTCCACGCGGCCGAATTCCCGCACCGCGCGATCGAAGAGCATTTGGACATCGGGTTCGCGGGTGACATCCGCCTTGACGCCGAGGACGCAGCCGGCCGTTTCGGCGGCAAGGGCGGCGGCGGTTTCGGCAACGCCCTTCTCGTTCACGTCGGCGATCAGGACCTTGCAGCCTTCGCGGACGAGCCGCAACGAGATGGCCCGGCCCAAACCCTGCGCGCCGCCGGTGACGATGGCGGTCTGGTTTTTTAAATCGGCGCTCATGTTGCGGGGAATTGTTTCAGGAGGGCTTCTTCGGCCTGTTTGTTCCAGTGCCCGTCCGAAAGGGGAACAGAGCCGGCCAGTTCGGCCAGCGGGGTTAGCTTCAATCCGCGGCAGGAAGGGTAAACCAGAATTTTGCCGGGCATGAGATTCTGTTCCACCGCGCGGATGCCGTCTATCGCGCCGTCCAAACCGGAGACGGCGGCGACAGACAAATTAGTGTCGAGCCGGCGGGAGACGACTTTGGCCAGGACCTGCTTCATGTCGTTGAGCACCGAACCGCTGGTGCCGATGAAGTAAAGTTGTTTTTCGATGTAGGCGTCCAGATCCAACTCGGCAGTCTTGTCGGCGGGAATGCCGGCAAAGATGTTGATAATGCCGCCGGGGGCCGCGTCCTGGACGGCCTGGGCGACAAGGGCGGGAACGGGCGCCATGAGAACAATGTAATGGAACGGGCCGGGCGGTTTGTCTTTGGACGGATGGTAGGGGCGGAAGGTGAGATGGTTCCTGGCCGCCACGGGTTCGGCCAGCTTTTGCAGGACGGCCAAACGCTCGTCGCTGAGGTCTCCGGCGAACACCGTCACCCCGGGCACGCCCTGGCAGAGGTCGCGGATGACGTGCATCGTGCCCATGGGGCCGGCCGCGCCGAGGATATTGATGTTGTCGTTGGGACGAATTTCGGCCGTGGCGGGAATGGCGGACAGGGCCGCGGCCGGGTCCCTGCCGGTGGCGCCCACAACGCGGATGCCGCCATAATGAACACGACCGACTTGCGACACGACCGGACGGCCAAACTTGCCGCCGGCTTGAACGATGTTGAACAGGCCGCCGGCGGCGACTTTGGGAAAAAGTTTTTCCACCGTGGCGGGGTTTGAGCCGAAGTAGATGACGTCGTCAAAAGCGGCGTCGGCCAGTTCGGCGATTTTGTCCGCGGTGGTGAAGGCGGTGGTTTTGGGCCTGCCGGGCAGGCTCCAGACGCGGCTCTTGTCCACCAGCCTCTCGCCGACGACGATCATCCGGCCGCCGTTCTTGAGGGTTTGCCGTTGTTTTTCGGCGTAGGAATCTTCCACGCAGGCCCACGGTTCCACCAGCGCCAGGGCGGAAGAGGACAAATCTTCCGGGACGGGAAGGAGCATGGAATCGCCGTCCGGGGCGGTAATGACGCGTTCGTCAAGAAGAACATACTCCTGGAGCGCGCCTTCAAAGTTGTAGCCGAAGGCGGAGTTGGAATGGGCGGTGGGCAGCCAGCGGTAATCGGTTTGCACCAGGTAGCGTTCGCCGGTTTTGTGGCGCTTGACATTGCCGCCGGTCTGGACGATACGGATGACCGTCTCATGGCCCGGCACGGTCGGTTGGTCGCCGGGCACGTAGTTGGGCATTTCCCGCAAAAGGCGCGGATCCAGGCCCGCGGTGATGGAGGATTTGCGGGCGTGGGCGGAAAACTGTTTGAGCAGTTTGAGGTCCGAGAAGCACAGGCCGACGACTTCCACGCGCCCCAGAACCTGATCGGGTCCCGGTTCGAAAACGGCCTTGGATGGGTTCATCCGCAACTGGCCGGGGCCGACCAATTGCACGGCCCGCTGCTGGCTTGGAATGGGCGCGGTTGACGTAATAATGCTCACTGAATTTTGGCGAGAATATGCCCCGGCGCAACCGTGCCGGTCAAGCCGCCCAGCAAATTCTCTTGTGGCGGATGCAATTTGCGCCCCAGCGTCTCAAAGAATCCGTTCTTGGCGGAGAGCGAGGGGAAAGTTTTTGCGGCCCACGGGCTGAGGTAGCCCAGGCCGCTTTGGCGCTGCAAGACCGAGTGGGCATAAACAATATGCGCGCCGCGCAGGAACACCGGCGCCAGCGGCTGCAGTTCCGCCGTTTCAAAAGAATCCACGAACTTGTTGCCGGGTGAGTTCATTTCGGTGCCGGCGATAATCGGGAAGTGGCGCTTCTCCGCCTGGGCGACGATCTCGTATAGGTTTTGCAGTTTCTGGTCCCGAAGGCCGGGGGTATAGTTGCGGTCCGGGATGATGTTCAGGGCCGCCGCGCCGGACGCCATGCCAACGTCGAACCACTCTTCGATGCTCTTCTCGCCCTCGCTCGTGCCGTCCAGCCAGGCCAGCGTGGGGATGGCGCCGGACTGGAGGACGAAACGGTTCATGTCGGCCATTAAGGGAAAGGAGCCGGGATCCGGCGGCGCGTAACCGGGGCCGCCTTTTTTCATGGTTTTTGCGCGAAGGAGGTTCTGGAGCATCGGGCCGGGGGAAGGGGCGTCGCCAAGTTTCTCTTTCCAAAATGCGGCGCGGGCGGAGGGGGCGGGAAACACCTGGGCGGCTTTGCGCTCGAACGCTTCACAGAGGTGGCGCTCGGTGGCGTTGCCGTTGGGGGTGCGCGCCACGACATCCTTCTCGTAATCCAGGGCGATTGGTTCCAGGAAGCGGTTGACGCGAGCCAGCAGCGCGCGGGTGCGTTGGGCCGCGGCGGCGCGCATCTCCGCCAGGAATGGATGCGGCGCGGCGCTGGTGAAGCCCACACCGATATGATAGGCAATGCCCGGTTCCCCGGGAGAATTGAGGACGCGCTCGGCAAACTCGGGAACAAAAACCCGCGATTCCAGGCTGACGCAGGTTTTCAGGCCGAGGAGACGCCCGGCCTGGAGAAATTCTTCCAACCCGTCCAGCACATCGAAGTCCACAATTCCGGCCGCCGCCAGCCCCGCCTTGCGCGCCAGCCAGGCAAATTGGGAGGGGGAATAGCCGTAGGCGTTGTAGGAAAAGAACGTGTGCGCGTGGAAATTCACGCTGGTTCCCGGCTCCGGCAGTGTGATCAGCCCGTCCCCGGCCTGCCGCCAGAGGGCGGCCAGCGCGCGGCGGCGCCGGGCGGGGTCGAAACTGTCGAGTTGTTGTTCCAGCGACTCGGTCATGGGCAAAGCCTCAAGATGAGGGCGGCAGATTAACGCGGAATGGCCGGAGATCAATCCCAAACAGCCGCGCGGCAGCCTATTGGGAGTGTGCCGACGGGGCGGCACTCGCGCTTTCCGAAAGCGGCGGCAAGCCGCCGCGCTCCACGTCGTTTCGCGTTCGCCGTGCGCGGGCGATGTGCCGGCAGGTCTTGGAGTGCAGGCGCGCCAGCGCCGCTTTCCCACTGGCCCCCGCCGTTTTATCCAGAAACCTGCACATTCTCCTCTCCACCGTTTGAGCCGTCAATCATGCCCCCAAGACTGGCGCAGCACGGGCTTGCGGAAAGAACCGATTTCGCGTCCATCACTCCGGGTGGAGCCTCAAAAGAACGGCTCCGTGGGAGTTGACTTTCGCTGAAACGGAGGCAGTAGCCGTGCCGCCGTCTTTTTGCGCCCAGAGATCACGGACTTTGCAGGGACCAGACAGGCCGATATCCGCAAGGACCACCGAGATTTCGGCAGGCTGGGTTGCAGCCGGATCCAACGCGGGCGCGGCCTCGGTCCCGCCGGGTCGGCCCCGACCGCGGCGGCCGCCGCCGGTGGGAGCGGGCGAGGCGTTGAAAAGGGCGACGTATTTGTCTTTCGAGCCGGGAACGTCGGCCACCCAGGCGATATGGTTGCCGCTGTTGTAAACCTGCTTGTTGTTAGTGGAGTTCTGGTTGACGGCGATGACTTCATCGTTGGTCATCAGCGAAAGGGTGAAGGGGTCGTTCCCCGGCAGGTTGCCGCCCATGATCAGCGGAGAGCGGGCGATGGACCAAAGCGACATGAGCGTGATCTGCTCGTCCTGGGTGAAGTGGGTCCTGTTGTCGGTGTCCTGCCAGGCCCGAATGTTGCCGAACGGAATCATGTCCGCGTCGGGCCAGTGGCCGGGGCCGCGGAACGGCGTCCAATCATGGAGCAGGGCGAACTGGCGGTAAAGAGCGGGCCAGCTATCCCAAAAATCCCCGCTGATCCGCCACAGATTGGCGTTGGTCTGGATGTGCTGCCCCTGGTTGAGGGGCGTTCCGCCGGGCGAGGTTGAGAAAACGATCGCCCGGCCGGACCGGTCAATCGCCTTGCGGATCGCTTCGATCTCCGCCTGATGGTACGGGGAGGAGAGGTCATCCACCTTGACGTAATCCAGGTCCCACGAGGCGAGCAGGGCAAAAACCGAATCGTAATAGGCCTGCGCCCCGGGCTTGGACATGTCCACGCCGTACATGTCGCCGTTCCAGCGGCACACGTTGACCTTGTCCGCAATGTCGGCGGCGTGAAAATCGGTGCCGAGGATGGGCGCGTTGTCGCGATCCACCGCCTGCCGCGGGATGCCGCGCAGCAGATGAAGCCCGAATTTCAGGCCCTGGCTGTGCAGAGAATCGGCCAGGGGTTTGAAAGAACGGGAGGGTTGGGTCATCGGGAAGCGGTTGGGCGCGGGCAGCAACCGTCCATTGGCGTCCATCTCGAGGACGGCGCCACGGCGGTATGCGGTGGTATGGGCCAGTGGCTCGTACCACTGAATGTCAATGGTAATGATGTTCCAGCCGTGAGACTTGAGGTTCCGGGCCATGTATTCGGCGTTGGCGAGGACATTCGTTTGCCAGACACCGGCCCCGAAACAGTCCCAGGAGTTCCAGCCCATTGGCGGTGTCGGCGCCCAGGACCGATATGCAGGGTCCGCCGCCCAGGAGACGGCAAGGCTGCCGAGCAGTCCGAGGAGCGCAACTGTTGAAATAAAACCAGATTTTCGTTTCATAGCCAGGGTTGATATGAGAACTGACGCTTGCATGAGTCTGTGCCTGAAAGCGTAGCCGGGGCGCGGAGAATTGCAATGCCGAAGGGAATGGAATTCATTTGCCTGTTGACATTCTCGCGTCCGTTGGACACCATGCCGCCACAATGAGTGTGAGCGAAAAACCAATTCTCCCTCACCCGCGCAGCGTCCATCAAGGGGCTGCGCGAAAGGCAAATCCTCATCCATAACCACGTATGCGAAATTCCACCGTAGGCTCTGTTTCCATCTTCTTTGTGATGTCTTTTCTCGTTGCAGGCAATGTCCATGCGACTGCGATTGAACGTCTTGACGCGAAGTATCTGAAAAGCCGCATCAAGCTGCGGATTGACGAAGGCTGGAAAGTGCAGACTGGAAATGTTGCCGGGGCGGAGGCCACGGGGTTCAATGACAGCGCATGGGAAACGACGAGTGTTCCGCACGATATGAGCATCACGCTGGTCAGCACGACAAATAGCGATCCCGGCGCCATGGGCTGGTACCGGAAACATTTCACTCTTCCTAAAGGGTTTGCGGGGAAGAAGGTCATCGTCCAGTTTGACGGAGTTTATGAGGACTCGAAGATCTACTTGAACGGCACTCAGATCGGCAACCAGCGATTCGGGTATATCAGCTTTTGTTGCGATCTGACGCCGCACCTCAATGCCACGGGCGACAATGTGCTGGCGGTCTTTGTGGACAACGTGACCAGCCGCCGTTCGCACTTCTATTCCGGGACCGGCATTTATCGTCATGTGTGGCTCATCGCGACCGACAAGGTCTATATCCCGAACTGGGGGACAGCAGTTACAACACCCATGGTTGGGGTGGCCGAATCGCAGATCAAGGTGCAGACCGACGTGGCGAATGATCTCGCGTCCGCGCAAACGCGCAATGTGGAAACGACGATTTACAATGAAGCCGGCAAGGCCCTGCAGAAGGTTTCCACACCCATTACGGTCGAGGCGAACAGCACCAACACCTGCGTGCAGACGCTGTCGCTTTCCAACTGCAAACTCTGGTCGCCGTCAACCCCGGTGCGCTACTATGCCTATTCCAGGATTCTGAACAACAGGACACCGACCGATGATTATATTTCCCCGTTCGGCATACGGGAGCTGAAGTATTCGGCCACCGAGGGTTTCACCCTGAACGGCGTTCCGATGAAGTTGAAGGGCGTGTGCGTTCATCACGATCTGGTTCCGGCCGGGGCCGCCGTGCCGGATGCGATGTGGGAACGGGCCATAAAGGAGTTGCTGGCTTCAGGATGCACCGACATCCGCACGTCGCACAATCCGCAAGCCCCAGAATTCTACGATTATTGCGACCAACTGGGCATGATGGTCATGGATGAATTTTGTGACAAATGGGCCCGGACCAACGCGGGTTCCTTCTATGCGGATTTTGACCAGGTCTGGCAAAAGGACCTGACCGGGTTCATTGAACGGGACAGGAATCATCCCAGCATTGTGATCTGGAGTCTGGGCAATGAAGTTTTGGCTGAAGGCAAGGTGCCGGCTTACATTTTCGACACCTTGAAATACTTGGTTCCGTTTGCCAAGAAGCTCGACAGCAGCCGTCCCTACACCCATGCGTCCGTTTCCGGGTGGAGCGACGCCCCCGGTCTGGGCCGGCTCGCCGAGGTCGAAGATGTGGTGGGTGTCAATTACCAGGACTTCCTGTTCCCCGCGATTCATCGGGCCAATCCCAATGCCATCCTGGTCGGCACCGAACAAGACCCGTACCTGGCCCGCAGCTCCGGCGGTCCGACATGGTACGAGGTGAGGAGCAACAATTATACCATAGGTCATCATTTGTGGACGGGCGTGGATTATCTGGGCGAGTCCCGCAACAGCCTGGGCGGCACCAGCGGCTTCCTGGATAACTGCATCTTCCGCAAGTCGTGGTTTTATTATATGCAAAGCCAGTGGGGTGACAAGCCCATGGTGCATATCGCCATCGGCGATGGCGCGGGGAGAGGAGGCGCGAATAATCTGGCCGAGAATTGGAACCAGACCGGGCCGGTCAACGTGGTGACCTATAACAATTGCCAAACCGTGGATCTCTACGTCAATTCCACAAAGATCGGGACCAAGAAAGCGAGCGATTTCGCCAAGACCGGGATTATGCAATGGACGAACGTCCCGTGGGAAGCCGGGATGATCAAGGCGATTGGCATGAAAGACGGCAAAGAGGTCGCCGTGGACAGCATCAAGACCGCGGGCGCGCCCGCCAAGCTCCTGCTCAAGCCTGACCGCACCACCCTCTACGCGGATGGGAATGATGTCTCCTGCATCGAAGTGGACATAGTGGATGCGGACAAAAACCCCATTTTCGCCGCCAACAACACGGTCCAGTTCACCATGACCGGCCCGGGGCGCAACATTGGCATTGCCAGCGGCGACTTTATGAATAATGGGCCTTTCAAAGCAACCAGCCGGAAGGCTCACCACGGGAAGGCGCTGATCGTTATTCAATCGAGCCTGGTTCCCGGAACGATCCACCTGACGGTGAACTCGCCGGGTTTGACTCCGGCCACCTTGACCTTGACCGCCAAACGGCAGTAGCGGTTCACGGCCCGGGAGCCGTTAAAGTTTTGCTCGGGGATGCCGATAATTCATCCGAGGCCATGACAATGGCGGCTCGAAACACAGTTTCAATTCTGAACACGCGGTCAGCATGAATATCAAAACACGTCAAGGGGGCGTGGGTTCGTTGGAAGGAGAAGTTCGGCCGGCGGGGGCCGTTGCGTCCCGGTTCCGCGAAACTGGCCGTTCATTCCAATGAACTCCGCCCATCCAGACAAAGACTACCTGAATACCGTGACGGAGGAGATCCATCACTCGCGTTCACAGACTTTGAATCCAGCCGGGCGCTACTTGGATCGCGTGGCGAGTCTGCCTCCCGCCCCGACGCTCGTGACCGAATTGATGGCGCTTTTCCGGGAGCCGGACCGGGATGTGGACCAGGTTGTGCAACTGATCAGCTACGAGCCTTCCCTGACGGCCCAGATCCTGAGGATGTGCAACAGCGCCTGTTTCGCCGGCGAACAGCCGCCCGGCGACATCTTTGAGGCGGTTTCCAGATTGGGGTTCTACCAGGTGTATTGTCTGGTGGTGACCCTCTTTGGCGCGCAGGCCAAACGCATGGAGGGAGCGGACCGGGGTGTGAACGTGGAGTCGTTATGGCGTCATTCGGTGGCTGCCGCAGTGTCGGCTGCGGTGGTGGAGGAGGAGGCCGGGCAGGAAAAGGGGGCGGCTTTCACGGCGGGGTTGTTGCACGACATTGGCAAGCTGGCGCTGGCTTCGGTCGAAGGCGAGCCTTATGCGAGATTATTCCAACTGGCAAGAGAACAAG
>Ga0326727_10026628_pt1 | contig 10702 bp, 7 predicted proteins | sample MB2enrmetagenome_FD_207643 | JGI IMG/M metagenome (GOLD analysis project Ga0326727, IMG submission 207643) | Lab enriched peat soil microbial communities from McLean, Ithaca, NY, United States - MB29MY | ecosystem: Environmental > Terrestrial > Soil > Wetlands > Peat | place: USA: New York... | reverse complement strand
CGCCGCACCCAAGGTTTCGATCACCCCCCAGCAGGGATTGTGGCTGCGTATCGGCGGCGCCAATCCCGACAAAATAGGAGAGGTTGGTGTTATCGAATGAACCTATGTTGGCAGGCGGAGTAGGCCATATGCCGCCAGTGGGAAGCGTCGGGTTCTGGCTATTGTTGCCCCAATAAAAGTTCGTATTGGCGGAGAATCCGTCAGCGGGACATGTAACAACCTTTGGCGATTGGCCCAGCTCATTGGCCATGAGCGCGTAGGGCAACCAGGCGGCCCCTTCCGCGGAGGCGACGGGCGTGGCGGTGCCGTTGCCAACCATCTCCAGGCATCCTCCATATGACGCTTGCTGCTCCTGCGGATATTTGTCGCCATTGTCGTTTTCCCAGATGCGATAGGCCGTTCCGACCTGCTTCAAGTTGTTGACGCAGGAAATGCGCTGCGCCTTCTGTTTGGCGCGGGCCAGCGCCGGCAACAGCATGCTGGCCAGAATGGCGATGATGGCGATGACAACCAACAACTCTATAAGAGTGAAGGCTCCGATTTTTCTGCTCCTTAATTGTTTCATAGTCCTTTGTTTTTTTGGCAATGGAGCACACACTGGACTTGGGTTTGATGTCCGTGTTTGCTCGATTTGAATTCCATCCAGCAAAGACAGTGCCATCTCCTTAAAATGTGCGAAAAGCCCCGTTTCCAAACGTTTTTTCCAGTGTTTGCTCTTGCGGAAAGTTTGTGCCTTTTATAGCAACGCCAAAGGCGCCCACGGTCTATGGCGGGGAGTCGTGGAAGATCATGGTCAGGCGTGCTAAATCAGTTGGCCCGTTCGGACCAGGCATTTGGAAAGCGATGGTCCCGGCCCGCAAGCGTTTCTTTATGCCAAAATGGCAGCGTCACCACTGCCATTTTGGCCGCTTGTGGTCACCCGCCCGGATTGGGAAAATGCCGGTACATGGTGCGCGGCGGAATGCCGAGCATCCGCGCCGCCTGAAGCTTGTTGCCCGCGCATTGCTCGATGGTCGCCTCCACCAACCGCTTCGTGGCTTCATCCACCGTCGTGCCGATGGGAATGGACACACACGAACCACCCTGTGTTGCCGCCCCTTCCTGCGACGCGCCGGGAACTTTTGGCGCGAAAACGAAGCCGGAGATGGTTTCCCCTTCGCACAAGGCCACCGCCCGTTGAATGACGTGCTCGAGTTCGCGGACATTGCCGGACCATGGGTGTGCCAGCAGTTGATCGAGCGCAGCCGGGGCGATTGCACGGATGTCCTTGGCCATAACGGTGGCAAAGGTGCTCAGGAAATGCCGCGCCAGCAGTGCGATGTCCTCACGGCGTTCGCGCAGCGGCGGCAGCGTGATCTGCACCGTGTTGATCCGGTAATACAAATCGTGCCGGAATCTTCCCTCCTCGATGGCCCTGGGGATGTCGTCATGGGTGGCGCAGAGCACACGCACGTTGGCTTGAATTTCCTTCGCGCCCCCCACCCGCCGAAAGATTCCGTCCTGCAACACGCGGAGCAGTTTGGCCTGCAACTGCGGACTCATTTCCGCGATTTCATCCAGCAACATCGTCCCGCCATCGGCCAGCTCGAATTTGCCGGGCCGGGCCGCGGTGGCTCCGGTGAACGAGCCGCGTTCGTGCCCGAACAGTTCGCTCTCCAGCAACGTTTCAGGAATCGCCGCGCAACTGATTTTCACGAACGGCCGGGCGCGGCGGCCGCTCAAGTGGTGCAAAGCATCAGCGGCGATCTCCTTGCCCGTGCCACTTTCGCCCTGAATGAGCACATTGACATCCGTGGGCGCGATTTGGCGGATGAGTTCTTTGACCGCCTGCATTGGGGGGCTGTCGCCGATGAGTGCTTCGGCGCCCCGCCGTTGCTGAAGCTGGCGGCGCAACTGCCGGTTCTCGCTCGTCAACCGCTGCTTTTCCAGCGCCTTGGCCACCGTCTTCAGCAACGCGGCGCTGTCCAGCGGCTTTTGAAGGAAGTCATACGCGCCCAGTCGCATCGCCTCGACCGCTTTCTCGATGCTGCCGTGGCCGGTGATCATCACCACTTCGGCTTCCGGCAGCAGTTCCCGCGCCTGTTTCAGCAGCGCGATGCCGTCCAAGTCCGGCAGGCACAGGTCACCGATCACAAGCGCAAAGGCTTTTTGCCGCAGGACCTCCAACGCTTCCCGGCCGGAGGCGGCGCTGACCACCCGATAACCCTCGGCGGCGAGCACTTTGCCGGCAGCGTTGCGCAACCGTTCATCGTCGTCCACCAGCAAGATGTGTGATCGGGCGGCCATTTCAGTGTTTTTCCGCCAACGGCAGAAAGAGGCTGAAGGTGGTGCCCTTGCCACTGGTGCTTTCGCATTCGATGTGGCCGCCATGTTCGATGACGATTTGATGCACAAGAACCATGCCCAGACCGATCCCCTCTTTCTTCGTGGTGAAGAAGGGCGTGAACACCTGTTGCCGTTGCTCCCCGGTCATGCCTTTGCCGTTGTCGCTGACGCGCAGCACCACCTGCCCGCCATCGCGCCGCGTGCTGATGGTCAGTTCGCCGCCGCCGGGCATCGCTTCGCGGCTGTTGTGGATCAGGTTCAGCAGGGCCTGCCACAACTGATTGGCGTCGGCGTTGATCGTGGTCAGCGCCGGATCGAATTGGGTGCGCAGCTTCACGTTCGCCCGTTCCAGCTCGGTGCATAGAAACGCCAGCTTTTGGTCGAGAAACCCGTTCAAGTCCACCGGCTGCCGTTGCAGCTTCGGCAGCCGGGCGAATTGCAGGTAATCCTCAATGACGCGTCCGATGCGGCAAACCTCCTCCCGCATTTCTTTTATGAGCGTGTGCCCTTCGTCGGGCGAATGTCCCTTGCCATCCGCCAGCCTGTCTATTTCCTTGCAGGTCAGGTCCAGATTCAGCGTGATGGAACCGAGCGGATTGCGAACCTCATGGGCGACCTGTGCGGCCATCCTGCCCGCCACAGCGAGCCGTTCAGACTGAAGCTTGGCAACTTCCATCCGTTCCCGTTCCTTGATTTCCGCCTGCAACGCCTGCAATGCGGCTGTCCGCTGTTGCACAGTCTCTTCCAGGAAGTGATGTGCCCTCCGAAAGGCCGTGAGAAAACAAACCACGACCAGGAAAAGAACAAACAACATCACTGCGTTCCAATACGGGATCACAGGATGCGGGTAAACATAGCCCGACATTAAATCGGCAACAAGCGCCGTAACCGCGCCGGCTGTTGCCAGCAGGATCCCGGCCCCCCGTCCAGCCGCCCAAGCCGCCAGGCAAATGGGCGCCAGATAGACTGCCGACACGGCAAGATCGTGTCCCGTGACGTAATCCAAACACCCTATCAACAACATCAGTGCCAATGCCAGCGCCACAACCACTGGCTTTGGCACAGTCAACAAACGCTGCATCGCTCGGTTCATCAGAACATATTTGGCTCGGAAAGCGGACAGGCGAAGTGTTCGCAGAAAAGTGGTTTCAGATCGCAAGTTGATTCCGCATTAGGGATCGTCATTGCGCTGACCAGCATACAACGGTTCCGCTAATCTGTCTGTAAGGCATATTGCCCTTCCTCTTGCGAGGCGCATCCTTACAAATTGCTTGATAAATGTCAAGAAAAAAAGTCTCTTTTCCCTGCCATCCTGCCGGCAAGAAAAATCAACTGGCTCGGCCAAGACTTTCAGTCACTCAACGATCCGGCAACGTGACGGGGTGGTGACGTTTTGAAACGGCTTTTGTGATGGCTTGGACTTTCGTAAACACCCTGCCGACAACGTGTTGTGACTGTTCAATGGAAAAAACCGCGAAATTTTCACGGTTTTTCCCGGGGCGGGTTTTCTTGAGAAAATTAAAAATGCATTGCAATTGCCAGGGTCTCGCACACGGTAATGGCAAATGCCTGATGAAACTTGACAGGTGAAATTCTTGAGAGATGCTAAGGCTGCCATGATTATCAAATTCAAGACAGCCATGCTTGCTGCCTTGGCCGCAAGCCTGTTTGCCTGTAGTGTCCAGGCGGTGGATTGGACGCAATTCCGCGGGCCGAATCACGACGGCACAAGTCCAGAGAAGATTTTGACGGAGTGGCCGCAGACCGGCCTGCGCCAGGTTTGGAAGGCCCCCCTTCAGAACGGCTTCAGCGCCCTGACCGTTGGCGGAGGCAAAGCCTTCACCCTGGTCACGCGCGAAGTGGAAGGCGCCGATCAGGAAGTTTGTGTGGCGCTGGACGCGAACAGCGGCCGGGAACTTTGGTCCGCGCCCCTAGGCGTCGCCCAATACGACGCCGGCGGCAACAAAGGAGCGCCTGACAACAACGGCGGGGATGGTCCGCGTTCGACTCCCACATACGACGATGGCAAAGTTTATACTTATTCTTCCCGGATGGTGTTGCAATGCCTGGATGCCGGCACGGGCAAACAAATCTGGGCCTGCAATTTGATCAAGGAACATGACGGCCGGAACATTCATTGGCAAAGCGCCGCCTCTCCGCTCATCGACGGCGATTTGGTCTTCATCGCCGGCGGCGGGGCCGGACAGTCGTTGCTGGCCTTTGACAAGCATGATGGGCACGTCGTGTGGCAGGGCCAGGACGATAAGATGACCCACTCCACCCCTGTTGCCGCGACTCTGTTGGGCTGGCGCCAGATCATTTTCTACACGCAGAGCGGGTTGGTTTCCGTCTTGCCGCAAACGGGCGCGGTGCTGTGGCGTTACCCGTTCCGGTACTCCGGTTCGGCGGCGATCTCGCCTGTTGTTTTCGGGGACATGGTTTATTGTTCGGCGGGCTACGGAATCGGCTCCAGCGCCTGTCGCATCAGCAAATCAGCCAATGGCTTTGCCGCAACGCAAGTCTGGTATCAGCCATTCAGTGTTCTGGCCAGCCATTGGAGCACCCCGGTCTGCGCCAACGGTTATCTCTATGGAATATTTGGCCAGGCGAAATTTGCCCAGGCTCCTCTCAAATGCGTCGAAATGGCCACCGGCCGCGTGCTTTGGTCGCAGGACGGATTTGGGCCAGGGGGATGCACGTTGGTAAACGGCCATGTGTTGGTGTTGAGCGATGCGGGCGACCTGGTATTAGTCAAGGCGACCCCGACGGCCTACACCGAGGTGGCGCGGAGCCATGTTTTGGCCGGCAAATGCTGGAACTACGCCAGCATCAGCAACGGCCGCATCTACGCCCGCAGCACAAGGGAGGGCGTCAGCCTGGATGCTTCCGTCAAATAGTAACAGTCATTGGGGCGCGTCCCGGTTCCTGGCAACCCCATCCCGGGACACCGCCCAAATAGGGCTTGTTTATGGCGGCGATATTGGCAACGTAGTCCGGCCGCGGCAGACAGCGGCGACGAACCGGCGAATTGCCGCATAATGTGAATGGCATGAAAGTTGCGTCAGGACGTTTCAGGCAGGTTTGATTGCAATTGTTGGAAAAAAACGAAAGAAAGACATGCGCACGCTCATTTTAATGCTTGTTTTAGGTTTTGGATTGTTCTCCGGCCGCTTTGCAGCCGATGGTCAGGCCCAGGGGCAGGTGACTCTCGGTTGGAATGCCTCGTCGAGTTCCGCTGTGGCCGGCTATTATCTGGTATGGGGCACCAACAGCGGAGTGTATTTTGCCACCAACATCTGCCCTGCACCTCAAACCACCGGGACCATAAGCAATTTGGCGAACGGTAAAATGTACTACATCAACGTGGCCGCCTTTGCCAGCAATGGCCAGATGAGTCCATTTTCCGGTGAGATCACTTATGGCAGCAACGCGCCGCCTGCTGTCACCAATCAGACTGCCAGCCCTCCGCCTCCGCCTCCGCCGCCACTGCCGCCGGGGCTGGGCGCGCCGGGCGGCAGCCCGCCACCGCCCGGCAGTCCCGGAGGCGGCGCCGGTGCGGGGGGCGGTTCCAGTTCCGGAGCCGGTTCATCCGCCGCTGCGTCATCCACCAATATTACCCAGGCGCAAATATGGGGCATCCCGCCTGTCCTGAATTTGACCGTTTCCAATGGCGAGCCGAATTTGAATATTGGCGGAACCGTGGGCGCGACCGTCATGGTGCAAAGCACGACCAACCTGGCCGCGTCTTTTTCCTGGACGACAATCACGAACGTGGCCTTGACCAACATCGCGCCAATGGAAACCAATGCGGTGCCTGGCCAACCCCAGGACGCCATCGACCTGGCGTACGTTCCCGCCGCCCAAATCGCCCCGCTGCCCGCCGCAACGTCTTCCGCCCAGATGCAATTCTTCCGTGTCGTCATGCCCTATGACTACATCATTCTGGCCGGCTCGGTGTTGCCGCCCAAGGGATACTCCGCCAGGCTCATTCTGATAAACATGCCGGGACTCAATGACGATGCTTGTTACGTCAGCCAGTCCGGCAGCTTCATTCATTACAACCAGACAAATTGCGCCCTGCAACTGGAAGGGTCCGGTTCAACCATCCGGCAGATCGCCTCGACCCTGGCCGGTTCCCTGAATCTGGACTGGACAACAGCCTCCGAGTTCATCTACTCTAACGGCATGGGTCAGATACTGGCCACCGTCGTTGAAGCCGATCCAGCATCTTCAGACCCCGTTGCGGGGACAACCCCGGTCAGTACCATTGCCATTAATTTTTGATTTGTTGATCAACGCGCATGAAAGAGAATATTGAGCAGCGTGTCATCGGCCTTTTTGTGGTGATGTTGGCCATCCTAGTCTTTATCGCCTCGTCCGCCGTGACGACCATCCAGGAGGCCATAAAAAGCAGCGACTGGGTCAATAAAACCCATGCCGTCATCATCGAAGCAAACGCCGTTCTCTCCTGCCTTCATGCGGGCGACTCCGCCTTGCGGACCTACTTGCTGACCGGCGACCCGCGCGATCAGGGCGCTTATCGCTCCGCTTATTCGGAAATGGTCGAACACCTGACCGTGGCCGAAGCCCTGACTCATTCCGGCGAAGAGAAAGAATTGCAGAACTCGCAACTTCTCGAATTGGAGACCCTGATCAGCAACCGCATCGATTTCACCCGGTCCGTCGTCCAGGCCCGCGAGAAAGGCGGCCTTGACGCCTCGCGCCAGGTCATGGCCGCGCATCCCGACATCGAGCCCATGGGCAAAATCCAGCGTCTGGTCAAGAACATCACCGATCAGGAAAACAGTCTGCTCAAGCAGCGCGATCAAGACGCCCATTTGAAGGCGCAGGCGACGCGCACAAAGGTTTACACGGGCGTTATTGTAAACTTCGTGCTGCTGGCTTTCGTGGTGTGGCTCATGCGCGATGACCTGGCCGCCCGCCGCCGCGCCACCCTTGCCCTGAAGGAAGCCAACGCGCAATTGGAAGCCAAGGTGCAGGAACGGACGGCCGAATTGGTCAAAACCAACCAGTCCCTCAAACAGGAAAACCTGGAGCGGCGCTGGGCCGGTCAATCCCTGGACCATCAACTCCGCTACAGCCAGCTTATCATCAATTCCATTGGCGAACTGGTTTTCGTCGTCAGCAGAGCCTTGAACATCAGCCGCATCAACCCGGCCGTTTCTCATCAAACCAGTTGGGAACCGCAGGAGCTTGTCGCCCAGTCCCTGAATCGTGTCCTGCGGTTCACCGCGGAAGCCTCCGCCGGGTCGCCCCCGCAAAACCCCGTCACCTTTGCCATGCATGAGGGCCGCGAGATACAGGACCGCGACGCCCTGTTGCTCACCAAATCCGGCAAGACCGCCCCGGTGCGCTACAGCATGATTCCCTTGCGCGACCACGACAAAGTCGTGGGGGCGGTCATCACCGTGCGCATGCAGAACGGGCCGCAAAAACCAGCCTGATCCAGAAAGGACCACCGCCTATGAAGAAACACATTCTCTCCGTCGATGACGAACCCGATATCCGTGAATTGTTGCAGGAAGTTCTGACCATCCGAGGCTATCGCGTCTCCACCGCGGCCGAGCCTGAGCTGGCCAAGAAGATCGTCAAGGAAGACCCGCCGCAATTGATCATCATGGATTTCCAAATCGAAGAGGGCGACGGCTTCACTTTGATTGAGGAGTTCAAGAGGCTCGCGCCGACGACGCCCATCCTGCTCCTGACAGGCGCCGTGTTTGACCGCCAGGTCGTGCGCGACACCATTCAAAAGAAGGTGGCCAGTTATCTCGACAAGACGGCGTCCCTGAGCACGATTGTGAGCGAGATACAGCGGCTGCTGGGCGATCCCCAGGACGCCCCGGCCCCCGCTTGAACGCCTTCCCGCGGCGATTTTAGCCGGAAACGCAAGATTTCCAGTTTCGAGTTTAAGATTAGGATTAGGATTACGATTAAGAGCCCAAGAAACACCAGATTGATATGTAGGTCTGGAAAACCCGCAACACCGCAACAAGTGTTGATAGTCAACGACTTAGCCCGCAACAAAAAGAGCAACAGACCCGTAACAAGCCCGTTACATTAACGATAAAGCCGGTTTGGACTGGTTGGAGGGTTTAATGACCATCGGTGTTTTAAGAATTTGACCATGGATGCACATGGGCAGCCGGAAGAGTCTTGGCCCCAAGCTTCACGCATGAAGAAAATCAAATGAATAAAGAAAAATGGACAAAGCCATGGTACGACCCTTTGAACCCTTTGACGATGGCGCTGTATCCTCTGGGGATACTCGTAATGACCATGGGGGTCTTGCCCGTTGCGGCTTTGGGAGGCGACTCCACCTTTAACGTCAGACATTATGGTGCCAGCGGTGACGGCACGAACATGGACACCGCAGCGCTGCAGCAGGCCATTGACGCGGCGGCGGACGCAGGCGGCGGCACCGTGATCCTTCCACCGGGCAGGTACCTCAGCGGATCACTGGGCCTCAAAAGCCACGTCACCTTGCAATTGGACAAAGGCGCAACCCTGCTGGGCAGCCCGCACCGGCTGGAGTATCACAAAGTCAATTTCCACGGCCTGTTGCTGGCCGACCGGCAACAGGATATCGCGATCTGCGGAAAAGGCGTGATTGACGGTCAGGGAACGCTGCTGGCCGCCGACACCGAACGTCTTTGGAAGGAAGGGAAGCTGCCCGACGCAAAAGAAGGCCAGCGCCCGGTTCTCATCAACTTCCGCAACTGCAAAAACGTCACCGTGCGGGACATCACCCTCAAGGACAGCGCCTGCTGGGTCGAGGAGTACAGGGATTGCGAGCACCTTACCATCGACAATATTACGGTCCGCAGCATAGCCGCCATGAACAATGATGGCATCGACATTGACGGCTGCGCGCATGTGGCGGTGCGCGGTTGCGACATCAATTCAGAGGATGACGGCATCTGCCTGAAATCCGTGGACAAAGCCTGTGATGATGTCCTGGTGGAGAACTGCCGCGTGCGCTCCAGTTGCAATGCCCTGAAATTCGGCACCGGCTCATCCGTGGGATTCAAGAATGTCATCTGCCGCAACCTGGAGATTTACGATACCTACATCAGTGGCATCGCCCTGGAGATTGTTGACGGCGGCGAGATGGAGAACGTCCGTATATCCCACATCAAGATCACCGACAGCCACAACGCCATCTTCGTCCGCCTCGGTCACCGCAATGTCAATGGCGCGGTCGGATCGCTGCACGGCGTGAGCCTGAGCGACATCACCGCCGAGATCCCCAACCTGCCGCCCGATCAGATGAACAAATTCCCCGGCCCGAATCCGTATCACAACCCCACGCTCATCACTGCCTCGATCACCGGCCTGCCGGGACACCCAGTGCAGGATGTAACACTCAAGAATATCACCATCGTCTATGGCGGCATTGGCAGTGCCCCGCAGCCCAAGCACCTGCGCCTGGACAGCCTCGCCAAGGTTCCGGAATGCGCTAACAATTATCCCGAAAGCCGGATGTTCGGCACATTGCCCGCCTGGGGCTTCTACTGCCGCCATGCCAAGGGGATCAAGTTCGACAACGTCACTCTTCGCGTGCAGGGTGAAGATTACCGCCCATCCCTGCTGTGCGATGACGTGCGGGACATCGAACTGAACGGCTTCCATGTCGGGTCAGCCGGAAGCGAGCCGGTGATTGTGCTCAACGACGTGCAGGGGGCGACAATCCGCGACAGCGCCGCCCCGCCAGGTGCCAGCAGCTTTGTCAAGACGATGGGCAGCACCCGGGACGTTCAGGGACCCTGACATAGTGTTGGAGCAACCGGAGCCGAATCATTATATGCGGCAGAGACCACGCCGTGAAATTTGTGCCGCCTCAGCCGCATTCGGAAGAGTCTTGGCCCCAAGCTTCACGCATGAAGAAAATCAAATGAATAAAGAAAAATGGACAAAGCCATGGTACGACTCCCTTTGATGACACTGCCACTATTGATCGAACGAACCCCTCCCTAACCCTCTCCCCGCTTCGCGGGGCGAGGGAATCAAGCAGATGGCACGGCAGCCGTGCATGGATGCGCCGATCTGGAAACCGGGGCAAAAAAAACACTGCAATCCGGGCGCGGGGCGTTTAGCATTCCCAGACAGAAATATGGATAAAGTGCTCTTAATTGATGACGAAGCGGATGTGCAGTATTCTTTCCGCCGTATTTTTGACCAGGCTGACATCGAGTTGACCACGGCCAACAGCGGGGAGGAGGGGTTGAAAATCCTGCCGCGGCTCAAACCGGACCTGGTGATCATGGATGTGCGCATGGGCGGGATGAGCGGGTTGGAAACGCTGCGGCGATTGCGCCAGGTGGACGCCAAACAAATGGTCATCATGATGACGGCTTAC
>Ga0326727_10026627_pt1 | contig 10702 bp, 10 predicted proteins | sample MB2enrmetagenome_FD_207643 | JGI IMG/M metagenome (GOLD analysis project Ga0326727, IMG submission 207643) | Lab enriched peat soil microbial communities from McLean, Ithaca, NY, United States - MB29MY | ecosystem: Environmental > Terrestrial > Soil > Wetlands > Peat | place: USA: New York... | reverse complement strand
CGAGCATTATCTTCGGCGGTTCGGGCGTCCCCTCCGGCGTGGAAGGGGAGCTTTCGTGCGTCGTCGGCCCCATCGGGGAAAAGACGGAGCCTGCCCCCTTTTCTCAGTCGGATTACTACTGCCCGGAAATGGGGGAAGGGCTTCAGAGGTATTTCGTGCTCTTTGAGCCCCTCTCGGACAGGGAGAGGCTCGCGAACATCAAGGGGGAGACGAACGAGATGGAGCAGGCCTCGGCGGTTGGGACGCGGCGTGCGGTCAATGTGGATCCGGGGTATATGGCGCTCGAGCACGTGGTCCTCGCTACCACGAAGGGCTATGCCCATAGGATCTATTTGGGGAAAGGCATTTTCGCCGACCTCACGCTGCTCTATGAAAACGGAAGTTACCGTGCCTTGAGATGGACCTATCCGGACTACGGGGGCGACGAGCTGATCGGTCTGTTCAACCGATGGAGGGAGCGCTACAAGAGGTTGCTGCGATGCCAAAGAGCATGACGGGTTTTGCAAAGGTGGACATGGAGAATGGAGAGGGCAAGTGCTCGGGGGAGGCGAGGTCCCTCAACAGCCGCTATCTGGAGATCTCTCTGAAACTGCCGAGAAGCGCCTCCGGGTACGAGTCCCGGCTGAGAGAAGCGGCCAAACGGCGCATCAGGCGGGGCAGACTCGATGTCACCATGAAGTGGGATAGGGGCGATGACGAGCTGGCCTCACCCAGGGCGAATGAAGAGGCGGTCAGGTGGTATGTGGATCTAGCCGAACACCTGAAGGCGTCGTACGGGCTCAAAGGGGACCTGACGGTGAGCGACGTGCTCGGGTTCAGGGATATCCTGGTCTATGAGGAACGGGCCGTGCCCGAAGAGATGTTTTTCTCCTGCTTCGAGGCCCTGCTCGCGAAATTGAATGAGGAGCGGGAGAGGGAAGGCGAACTGATCGGGGAGGACCTGCTCCTGAGACTGGAGCAGATACGATTCAGCCTGGCCCAGATTGAGGAGCGCTGGCCCGAGGCGCTCAAACGCCATGAGGAGTCCCTCCGGCAGAAGGTCCTCGACATGGCCGGGACCGCGGCCGATGAAGCAAAAATTCTGCAGGAGATGGGTTTTTACATGGAGCGCCTCGATATCGCGGAGGAGATCGCCAGGCTGAAAGGGCACGTCCTCAATTTCGGGGAGACCCTCCGGTCAAAGGAAGAGATCGGCCGAAAGCTCGACTTCATCATCCAGGAGATGGTGCGGGAGACGAACACCATCGCGAGCAAATCGAACGATCTCTATATCAGCGAGAGGGCCATTCAGATCAAGGTGGAGATAGAGAAGATGAGGGAGCAGGTCCAGAATGTCGAATAAGAAGGGGCATCTGTTCGTTGTGTCGGGACCTTCCGGCACGGGGAAGAGCACGCTCATCGAGAAGTTCCTCCAAGAGGACGGTCGCGCCCGTTTTTCCGTCTCCTGCACCACCCGCGCCAAGCGGGAGCACGAGGTCGACGGCCGCGATTACTCGTTCGTGGACGAAGAAGCGTTCCGCGCCATGATTGACGAAGGCCGGTTCCTCGAGTGGGAGAATGTGCACGGTTATTTCTACGGCACGCCCCGCGGGGAGGTCTCGCGCCCCCTGTCGGAGGGGATCGATGTGCTTTTGGACATAGATGTAAAGGGTGCGCTCAACGTGAGGGCAGGGTGCAGGGGGGCGGTGCTCATATTCGTGGAGACCCCTTCAATGGACGAGCTGAAGAGGAGGCTTTCGATACGGGGGGAGAAAGAGATAGAGAAGCGGATGGAGCGGGTGAGAGAAGAAGTTGAGAAGAAGGCCCTCTTTACTTATGTGGTGACAAATGATAAGCTTAATCGGGCGTACAGAGAATTCAGGTCGATCATCGACCGCGTAAGGAGAGGGCAGGATGGCTAGGATCACTGTAGAAGATTGCATGGATAAGGTCGAAAACCGTTTCGAGCTCGTCCACCTTGCCGCGAAGAGATCGAAGCAGCTCGTCAAGGGGTCAAGGCCCCTGGTCAAATCATCGAACAGAGAGGTCGTGACGTCCCTCCGGGAGATCGCAGCCGGAGAAGTCTACTTCGAAAAGAAACTGGAGCTGGAGGAGAAGGAGATTCCCTACCAGCTTTCCAACTTCGCCCCTTAGAGGGCCCGTGGGTCAAAGGCGCATCTGCCGTCCGAACCCGCTCATTCCTCCATCTCCGCCAAGGCAACCTCCGCCGCAAACTGGACGCCCCCGTCCTCATCGTTCAGCGCCGCAATCAGGTGGCGGGCGGCCCGCTCGTCCTTTATTTTCCCCAGGGTCCACGCGGCCCAGCGCCGGATGTTCCGGTCTTTGTCGGTGAGCGATTCGATCAGCGCAGGCACGGCCTGCTTGCCTATCCTCGACAGCGTGAGGGCGGCACCCTCACGGACGTATCTCGTCTCGTCTTTTAGGACGGCGATGAGGGCAGCTACCGCCCTCCTGTCCTTGATCTCGCCGAGGGCGTTCGCAGCGCCCCACCGGACCCCCCAATCCTTGTCCTGAAGGGCGGCGATGAGGGCATCGACGGCCTTCTTCTCCCGGAGCAACCCGAGGGCGTTCACCGCCTCTTCCCGCACGTACTTGTTTTGATCGGCCAGGATATCGACCAGGGGGGCCACCGCCCTCTTGTCCCTGAGCTCACCGAGAGCCGCCACCGCCCCCTCCCTCACATACTTGTTCTCATCCTTCAAGGCACCGCAGAGCTCGCTGAAGACGGAGCCGTCCTTTATCTCGCCCATAATGTGGGTGACTCTCCATCTCACGTCCCAGTCATCGTCGCCGAGCAGGCCCACGAGATCCGGGAGGACCATCGCACCGAGGCTTCCGAGGGCTGCTTCGGCCGCCCGCCGCACCGACTCATCGGGGTCCCTGAGCGCGCCGATGAGGGGCCTCACCGCATCCTTATCCTTGATCTTACCGAGGGCCGATATGGCCCCCTCCCGCACGTAGCGGTCAGAGTCGCCCAATGCTTCGATAAGGGTCTCCACCGCCATCTTATGGCCAATCTCGCCAAGGGCCCAGACCGCCCCCTCCCTCACGTATTCATCTTCGTCCTTGAGCGCCTCCATGAGGGGCTTCACGGCTCTCGCCCGCTTCAGCCTCCCCAGGCCTTCCGCAGCCTTAAACCGGGTCTCCCAGTCGGGGTCCTTCAGGCCCTGAAGCAGTGAATCCATGTCATCACGACCGTGCGCCATCCTCTCTCCTCGGTCAATTTTCTATCACAAGAAGAACGTTTATGAAATAGCATTTATTTGCTCCATATTCAAGGAGAAAACGGATCTCGAATTTGCCGAGTTTTTTAACGGGATGTCGAGTAACAGGTGGAACATATTGAAGAAAATGACCTGCCCGGGCGTGGTCGGAGCGACGGGAACGCAGCAGTCCTGCAGGGGCAAAAACCTGGGAAACTCCGTTGAAGCGCGTGGTTGACAAAGGGGCCGGGATAAAATAAGATAACAGGTTACCAGATAGTGACGCCCCATCCGGAGAATCTATGGCAGCGAGACCCGGGCCGCCTAAAGGGAGCTGGAAAGAACAGGAACTGGGTATTCTCCACCAGGTGGCGCAGCACATCAGCAGCAACCTCGAGCTGAACGATCTCCTCGCCCACATCGTCGACATGGTCGTGGGCATCACCGCGGCCGATTCCTGTTTCATCTATCTGTATGACGAGCAGAACAGCCAGCTGATCCTGAGGGCCGCCAACACGGGGCAATGCAACATCGTCGGGGAGATCAGACTGAAGCTTGGTGAAGGGGTCACGGGATGGGCTGCGAAGGAGAAGCAGCCCGTTGCCCTGTCGAGCAAGGCCTATAAGGACCCGAGATTCAAGAGCTTCACGACCCTCGCGGAGGACCGGTACGAGGCCTTTCTGGCGGTGCCGATCCTCGCGAAGGACAAGATTGTCGGCGTCATGAACATCCACCATAAGAAAGAGCACGCCTACCAGGAGGAGCAGATCAACCTGCTCTTCACCATCTCGAAATACCTCGGGAGCGCCATCGAAAACGCGGTGATCTACGAAGAGGTCAACAGGAAGGCGAAGCAGCTCGACCTTCTTTCGGAGGTGAGCCGGACCATCGTCTCCGACTACTACCTGAAAGAGATACTCCAACTCATCGTCACCATGACCGCCCAGGTAATGGGCTCGAAGATTTGCTCGATCATGCTCCTCGATGAGAAGAAGCAGGAGCTGGTAATCGCGGCCACCCAGAGCCTGAGCCATGAGTACATCAACAAGCCGAACCTGAAGGTGGGTCAGTCGATCGCCGGGAGGGTGGTGACGGAGAGGCGGCCCATAACGGTCCTTGACGTGACCAGGGAGCCGGGCTATATGTACCCCCATGTGGCCAAGAAAGAAGGCGTCGTCTCGATGATTGGAGTGCCCATGATGATCAAGGACAGGATCATCGGGGTCATCAACAGCTACGTGCAAAAGGAGCATAAGTTCTCGAACGAGGAGATCGGCATCCTCCAGGCTATCGCGAATCAGGCCGCAGTGGCCATCGAGAACACCCGTCTTGACCAGGAGATACTCGCGGCGAAGGAGGCCCTCGAGACGAGGAAGGTTGTGGAAAGGGCGAAGGGCGTGCTGATGAGGGAACTCGGCATCGGGGAGGATGAGGCGTACAAGAAGATCCACAAGAAGAGCATGGACTTAAGGAAGAGCATGCGGGAAGTGGCCGAAGCCATCATCGTTGCCGCCGACATACGGCGATAGGTGCGGGTCGGACCCTTACCGTACCCGCAAACAGGACTTGACAAGAAGCAGCTTCTCTCCCATACTATAGATAAGAAGACATTGGGGTCTTGGAGCCGCGGCGTACGGGGGATACGCTTCGGCTGAACGGACTTGGGCGTCCTTAATCGAAGGAGGTTAAGGCGCCTCTTTTGTTTCACGGCAAGGTGAACCGAAGGAGAGCGCATGCCGGCCGTGATTGACGGATGAGGATCTGAGGCCATGTCTTTTGAAAACCTGGTGACCAGACTATCGCCCACGCTGAGGAGAATAACCCGTAAGCTGAACGGTCATTTCTCCTTTATGGATGACCAGGATCTGTTCCAGGAGGCCCTCATCCATCTGTGGTCCCATTTTCAGTCGGGGCGGCTGGACGACAAGACGGACAGCTACATGCTCCAGGGCTGCTACTTCCATCTCAAGAATTACATAAGGAAGAGTCAGGACTCGGCTACCCTGCTCAGCCTGAACAGCATTATGGAAGAGGACGGTCCCCACCTGGAAGAGATACTTGTGGCAAACGACCTCGCTTCCTATGACCAGGTGGAGGGCGCTCTCCAGATTGAAGCCATGGCGGGCCGCGGCGCCAGTCAGAGGGAAAAGGCCGTGCTCTTTTTCTGCCTGGAAGGCATGACCATGAGGGAGATCGGAAAGAAATTGGGCATCTCCCACGTCAGTGTCGTAAAGATTCGGAACAGGATCAAGGAAAAGTACCAACAGTTGAATGGAACGGCCGGCGGGAACGGGGGAGGCGGCGAGAACCGCGGCGCAGGGTACCAAAAGGGGCAAGGCTCGGCCTGCAGGGCAACCGCACAATGACGTGGAGAGGGACAACGGCGTTCTGAGAAGAACGCCGTTGTCTTTTAAAACCAGGGTGTCTTTCGATTCCGGCGACGGATGAAAAGATGCCCTTTCTGTTTTTTCGAGCCCCTTTCCGGGAGAGGGAGTCCGGGTAAGGAGATGCCCTTCCTGACGGCTTTTTTATTTCCCGGACCGATAGTTTTACGCTTAATTGACACAGAAGGAATTAGAATAAAAGAAACCGTGAAGACGGCCTTAGTCTAAAATGGTGGAGGTACCATGAGAACTTTTACATCCCTTCTGGCTGGCTTCATCCTTCTGACCCTCTGCCCTCTGGTGGGCTTTGGTGCGGAGGGTAGCGAGGGGCAACCCCAGGCCGTGACCGCCCCTGCCCCCCAGGCCACGCCTGCTCCTGCGGCACAGGCCGCTCCCCCAGCTGCCCCACCTACGGTCGGGAGCATGACCATTGACGATCTGAGGAAAGCCCTCGGCTTCAGTATGTATTTTCAGGGTGGGTACATCTATAATACCCGGAACCCCAGCTCGCAGCAGAACGATCTGCGCATCTTCGACCACCAGGCCGACAGCTTCACCCTGGATCTTGCCCAGATCAGGTTCCAGAAGGATGCGGACGTGGGAGGCCTGGGCTACAACTTCAAATTTTCCTTCGGGGACACCGCAAAGTTCATCCATTCGGCGGGCCTCGGTTCCCAAACCCTCTCGCCCCAGACGAGTACCGGGGTCGGCGGCGAGACTCCTTTCGATCTGACCCAGGCCTTCGTCACGTATAACGCCCCTCTCGGCAAGGGCCTGCAGTTCTCTTTCGGTAAATTCGTCGCCCCGGAGACGGCGGAGGTGATCGAAGCGATCGACAACTTCAACTATTCCCGGTCGTTCCTCTTTAATTATGCGGTACCTTTCACCCTTACCGGCCTCAAGACCTACTATGCCTTCTCCGATGCCTTCAATGCCGCATTTTATCTGGTCAACGGGTGGGATGTGACGAACGACAACAACACCGGCAAGACCGTGGGGCTCTCCTTCGGCGTGACACCCGTCCAGCCCTTCAACATGGCCTTCAACTTCCTGTACGGGCCGGAACAGAATAACAACAACAGCCATGAACGCTTTCTCTTCGACTGGGTGGGCACGCTCACTGCGACCAAAAACCTGACCTTCGTCCTGAACACGGATTGGGCGACCGAGCAGGACGTACCCACGGCCCTCGGCACTCACGACGCACGGTGGTACGGCATAGCCGGATATACCAAGTACAGCTTTAACGATTGGTTCGCCGTGGCGGCCAGGGGCGAGTGGTTCAACGACCCGGAGGGGGTCCGTACCTTCTCTGCACTGACATCGAGTACGGGTACGACCCTACCGAGCGGGATCGGACGGACACTCAAAGAGGGGACTTTCACCACCGAGTTCAAGGTAGCGAAGAACCTCATCCTGAGACCCGAGTACCGCCACGACTGGTCCGATCAGTATTCCTTCGACGCAGGGCGCTACAAGACCCAGGATACGCTCTCTCTGGGCGTGATGTACCTCTTCTGATCTGAAAGGGCTGAGGAGGCCCTTCCCCGGACTCATGCGGGCATCCTCTCCTCCCCGGGGGCCGGTCAGCGTTGCCCGGCCCCCCAACCACCCTCCGGAGTTCCCTCAGTTTTTGTTCCGTAGTACTCCACCGCTGGCTTCGCTCCCACCCACGTCCGATGGGCGCGGGCAGCCGGGAAACGCCTCAGCCCTTCCCTCAAGGGCCGGTTACCGGAGCCGCCCTTTTTCGACTTGTAGTCCGAGAGAGCCTTTCCCGACAATCGGTTACACATTGAGGTGTAACAAAACAACCGCGTTCCGAAGGGGCGCCTTTTTTGTCTTTAAGGGGACAGGCTCGATACGGAACGGCCGCGGCGCGGGGAGCTGGGGCTTTCCGGATTTTTACACGGGAGGAGAGGAATGATAAGCGCAGGAGATACGGCGTGGGTCCTGATCTCTACCGGGCTCGTCATGCTGATGACGCCCGGGCTCGCCTTTTTTTACGGCGGGATGGTGAGGCGGAAAAACGTACTGGGCGTTCTGATGCAGTGTTTCGTGGTTCTCTGCGTCCTGACGCTCCAGTGGGTCTTCTTCGGCTACAGCCTCTGCTTTTCACCCTGGAATAAGTTTATCGGCGGCCTCGCCTGGTTCGGCCTGCAAGGTGTGGGATCGGCCCCCTACGCGGACTACGCGCCCACGATTCCCCACGAGGCCTTCATGATCTTTCAGGCCATGTTCGCCATCATCACGCCCGCCCTGATCATCGGGGCCTTTGCCGAGCGGATGAAGTTCTCCGCCTTTCTGATCTTCACGCTCCTCTGGGCAACCTTTGTCTACGACCCGGTCTGTCACTGGGTCTGGGGTGTAGGCGGATGGCTGAAGGGACTCGGGGTGATCGATTTTGCCGGAGGCAGCGTCGTCCACATTAACGCGGGCATTGCCGCCCTGGTGACCGCTCTCGTGATCGGCAGGAGGACCGGCTACAAGAACAAGCCCGTGCCGCCCCACAATCTGCCCTTTACCGTCCTGGGGACCGCGCTCCTCTGGTTCGGCTGGTTCGGCTTCAACGCGGGGAGCGCCCTGGCGGCCAACGGTCTCGCGGTCCATGCCCTGGTAGTCACCCACGTTGCCGCGGCTACCGCCGGGCTCACCTGGGCCCTTCTCGAATGGGCTCTGACCGGGAAGCCTACCCTCTTCGGGACGGTCACGGGATCCATCGCCGGCCTGGCAACGATCACCGCGGCCTCGGGCTTCGTCGCTGTTCTCCCCGCAGTCGCCATAGGCGTTATCGCGAGCGTCGTCTGTTTTCTGTGCGTAAGCACGCTCAAGCCGAGGCTCGGGTACGACGATTCCCTCGATGCCTTCGGCGTTCACGGCATAGGCGGCATCCTCGGCATGCTCACGACCGGTCTCTTTGCCTCCCGGTTGATAAACCAGGCGGGGGCGGACGGTCTCTTTCTCGGCAACCCCCGGCTCTTTCTGGCCCAGGTTTTTGCCGCGCTCGTGGTGACCGCCTACAGCCTGGGGGCCACCTTCATCATCTACAAGGTGGTCGACCTCTGTGTCTCCGTCCGGGTGCCCCTGAAGGAGGAGATTATCGGTCTCGATCTTACCCAGCACCACGAGACCGCCTATACCGTACTGGAATAGGCCCTTTCATCGCAGATGTGCCCCGTCGCCGAAGAGAGGAGGGGCGGGCTTATGGTGAGGTTACCAAAAGGCAGGTTGATTTACTTGTAAGGTTGCTGTTGAGAGCCCAAGCGACTGGGCGCGCACATTGATGTGTCGAAAACGATGGCGTTCCGAACGAGGGAGCGCCATTTTTTTATCGACGGCCGGACGAAGGCGTCCTTGCACCGGAAATGGTCAAGGACGCTTTATAATTTCTCAGGAGGAGGGGTTCTATGAATTCGGGTGATACGGCGTGGGTGTTGATGTCGGCCGGGCTGGTCATGCTTATGACGCCGGGCCTCGCTTTTTTTTACGGCGGGATGGTGAGGCGAAAAAATGTGCTCGGCGTGCTCATGCAGTGCTTTACGGTGCTCTGTGTATTGAGCATCCAATGGGTGCTCTACGGCTACAGCCTCGCCTTTGCCCCGGGCAAGGGGTTTTGGGGAGGTTTTGACTGGGTGGGTCTCACGGGCGTGGGCCTTGAGCCCTTCAAGGACTACGCAGCCACCATTCCGCACCAGGCCTTCATGATATTTCAGGCCATGTTCGCCATCATCACGCCCGCCCTCATCATCGGGGCCTTTGCGGAGCGGATGAAGTTCTCGGCCTTTTTGATCTTCACGATCCTCTGGGCCACCTTCGTCTACGATCCGGTCTGCCACTGGGTCTGGGGTGTAGGCGGATGGCTGAAAGAACTCGGGGCTCTCGATTTTGCAGGGGGCACCGTCGTCCACATCAACGCTGGCATCGCAGCCCTCGCCACGGCGCTCTTTATCGGTAAGAGAAAGGGCTACGAGAAGAAGCCCGTGCCGCCCCACAACCTGCCCCACACGGTGATCGGCACGGCCCTCCTCTGGTTCGGCTGGTTCGGCTTCAACGCGGGGAGCGCCCTGGCGGCCAACGGCCTCGCGGTCAATGCCTTCGTGGTCACCAATACGGCAGCGGCAACCGCAGGCCTTACTTGGGCCGTCATAGAATGGGTCTACAATGGGAAGCCGACTATTTTCGGCACCGCCACGGGGGTGGTCGCGGGCCTCGTCGCCATTACCCCAGCGGCCGGCTTTGTCGGCGCCCTCTCGGCGATTGTGATCGGCATATTCGTGAGCATCTTCTGCTTTATCGCGGTCGCTTTCATCAAGCCACGCCTCGGGTACGACGATTCCCTCGACGCCTTCGGGGTCCACTGTATAGGCGGGATCTGGGGTGCCCTGGCCACGGGGCTTTTTGCCCAGAAGCTCATCAATCCCGATGCAGCCAACGGCCTCTTTTTCGGAAACCCGAAGCAGTTTCTGATCCAGGCCACCGCGGTGGCGGTCACCCTGGTCTACAGCTTCGTGGGCAGCCTGATTCTCTATAAGGTGATCGACTGGGTCGTGGGCATGAGGGTCACGGAGAAGGACGAAATCATGGGCCTCGATCTGACGCAGCACAACGAGAACGCATATACTCTCTTGGAATAGGAGGAAAGCATGAAAGTGATCATCGCTATAATAAAACCGGACAGGCTGGAGGCGGTCAAACAGGAGCTCTACAAGGCGGAGGTCAATCTCATCACCGTGAGCGAGGTGCTGGGACACGGAAGGCAGATGGGCGTCACCGAGGTGTACCGGGGCGTCAAGGAGATGGGAAACCTGCTCCGGAAGGTCCAGCTCCTGATCGCGGTGAATGACGACTTCGTCGAGAAGACCGTCAAAGCGATTGTCGACGGCGCAAAGACGGGTGAAATCGGGGACGGGAAGATATTCGTGCTGCCCTTGGACGAATGTATCCGCATAAGGACGGAAGAGCGGGGCGGGAAGGCCATCGGGTAAGGGGGCGCGGACCGCCCCGGAGACCCCCTGGCCCCTTTCTTCCTTCGGGCGGGGCTTGGGTTACCACGGGACGGGAGATCTTACTTGTATACGGCGAGAGTTGTATTTACACGCCGGGGTGTAAATTCCCTCG
>Ga0326727_10026626_pt1 | contig 10703 bp, 8 predicted proteins | sample MB2enrmetagenome_FD_207643 | JGI IMG/M metagenome (GOLD analysis project Ga0326727, IMG submission 207643) | Lab enriched peat soil microbial communities from McLean, Ithaca, NY, United States - MB29MY | ecosystem: Environmental > Terrestrial > Soil > Wetlands > Peat | place: USA: New York... | reverse complement strand
GCCGTGATTTTCCATAATCACGCAGTTATAGCCTTGAGCGAAAGTGTCGGCCACCACGTTGCCCAAGGCGACACTGCCCGGCAACGCGTAGGGCACGAAGCCAACCTCTCCGCAGACCCGCCGGGCCTGGTGGAAGACGCGCGTGTTGGGGACTTCGTGTACCAGGCTGAAGGCGACCAGTGCGACGGGATGCGCGTGCACCACGCCGCCCAAGCCGGGACGGCGGCGGCGGATCTCCTGGTGGATCGGCAGTTCGGAAGAGGGCTTGCGAATACCGTCAACCTCGCCGTTGGTTCGGACGCACACGATATCGTCACGGCGCAGCGCGCCTTTATCCACGCGGGCTGGCGTGATCCAAACCTTGCCGCTCGGCTCCATGATGGATAGGTTTCCACCGGAGGTAGTGGTCATCCGGTAATGGTAGATGCGCTCCATCGCCTGAAGGATTTCGTCGCGTGGATGGAGGTATCGGTTGCCTGGCGCAGCGCTTGGATGCATAGTTATCCCGTCCAAATCAGCATACGCCGAAATCGGGCGAGGCGGGTGCTATTTCGCGGCGAGGTAGCTTAGTTCCGAATCGAAGCGGTAGACGTCGTAATGGTAGTCTTCGAGCAGGGCGTTCATCTTCGCCGAGAAGGCAGCGTATTTTTCGTCGCCCATGGCTTTGCGAATGGGGTTGGGCGTATCCAGGTCGGCCCAACTGTCAAATCCCTGAGAGGCGCGGATCTGGTTGTATGGAGCGCCATAACGGGCGATGGCGAAGACATAGGCTTTGATACCGGCGCTCTTGACTGCGGGAGCGTACTCGTTCCTCTCCAGGTCGATCGCCTCCTTCATCTTGCCCTCTTTGACGTGAGCGGTCCATACGCGGATCATTTTAGGAATCTCCTTCGACATCGGCGTACTGGCTTGGCGATCGACGCTCTCGATCACCCGCGCGCTGGAGGAGAAACTTTCGTTAATGCGACGAGCGATGCTCGAAAGATTCACCTGATACTCCTTGAGCTTGGGATCATTGGCCCTGGTGGAATCGAGATCGGCCCATTTGTCGTAGTAACTCACCAGGACCATCTCCGTCGGACCCGTGGAGGAACGCCAGATTGTGTAGCTCTTGTCCCATGAAGCTTTCTTGAGGATTTCGTTGTATTCTTTGATGGCTGCGGACAGATCGCCAGCGCGCTCGGATTTCACCGTGTAATGCGTAGCAGTGCGAATCGGGGGGCGGGGAGTCTGCGCGTGAATGGGCTGGATCAACGCAGCCGCCGTCACGAAGACGGCGGAGCGGAGGACGTTTGCTGAGAAGCGTAATGACATACTCTCTCCTTCGGCTACATTGCTAGCGAACGTAGGCGATCAGTGAAGTATACACCGGAATGGTTACGGATAAACTAATATCTACGTGTTTTCGCATCGCCTGCCCTTTCATCTGCCGCGCAACCCGATTGCGGATGCCATTGCCCAGCGGCGTGCCGCGGGACTCGAAATCCTCGATCTCACCGAATCCAACCCGACACGCGCCGGAATCGAGTATCCCGCCGGCGAGATTCTGGCCGGATTCGATGCGCCCGAGTCTCTGGTGTACGACCCTTCGTCGAACGGCCTGTCACAGGCGCGCGCGCAGGTCGCCGAGCTTTATCACGTGACTGCCGATCGCGTGGTGCTGACGGCCAGCAGCAGCGAAGCTTATTCCTGGCTGTTTAAGCTGTTGTGCGATCCCGGCGACGAGATCCTTACGCCTCGTCCGTCTTATCCGTTATTCGAGTACCTCGCGGGACTCGAATCCGTCGAGGTCCGCCAGTATCCGCTGCGCTATGACACCGGTTGGTTCATCGATTTCGAGCCACTGGCCTCTTCGATTCATGAGAGGACGCGGGCGATCGTCGTGGTCAGTCCGAATAACCCGACCGGATCTTATATCAAGGACTGGGAACTGGAACGGCTGCGCCACCTCTGTCGAGTTCACAAACTGGCGCTCATCTCCGACGAGGTCTTCTTCGATTACCGGCTGGATTCGGGAACCGGCAAATCGCTAACTTCGGTTAGTGATGTGCTCACCTTTTGCCTCGGCGGCCTGTCGAAGATGGTTGGGCTGCCACAAATGAAACTGGGATGGATGATTGCGGGCGGTCCGGATGCGCTGCGGGAAGAGGCCTTATCGCGCATCGATCTGATTGCCGATAACTACCTTTCGGTTGGAACGCCGGTACAGTATGCGCTGGCCAATCTTCTGAGTGCGCGCGCCGGCGTGCAGCGGCAGATCACCGCGCGGCTCCGCAGCAATCTGGAGTTTCTGATACCAGCGGTTCGCCAGAGCAGCGTCTTCCGTTTACTCGAAGCAGAAGGGGGTTGGTACGCGATCCTTCGTGCGCCGCTGGTTCGCAGTGAGGAAGAATGGACGCTCAAACTTCTGGAGCGTGGCGTGATGGTGCAGCCCGGATACTTTTACGATTTCGAATCGGAGGCCTTTTTAGTCGTGAGCCTGCTGACGCCTGAAGAGCGGTTCCGGGAAGGGGTCGGGCGTATGATGACAGATGATTTCGAATGCCGGTGAATGCCGCCACGATCGCCTTGCTACTCGCTTTCCCGCTGTTAGCCCAGGATGATGTTATCTTCCGCTCCAACACAACGCTGGCAACCGTGACCTTCCACGTCGTAAAGGACAAGCATTATGTCGACGACCTGAAGCCGCAGGACCTGGTGCTGCTCGAAGACGGCACGCCGCGGGACATCACCCTGTTCGAAGGCGGGCGCTCGAAAATTCGTACCACGGCGGTTGATATCGCGCTGCTGTTTGACATCAGCGGGAGCGTAGTGGACGAGGGCCTCCTGGACATGACGGTATGGAAGAACGCGTTCCTGACGTCGCTTCCCAACGCCTCGCTGGCCGTCTACGGCTTTGCTGCATCACTCAAGCGATTCTGCCTGCCTTCGCGCGATCCGCAACAACTGGAAGCGGCTTTCAACAGCGTGTTGAAGACCAGCAGGAAGGGCCCTACGGTTAGTCCCGTAAACATCATGTTGCAACTTCCATCCAAGCGGAAATCGGACCCCCGCGGCGGTACCTGGATCTATGAAGCGGTGATCGCCGCCGTGAAAGACATGGCTGCATGGCCGGGCAACGCTACGCACCTCATCGTCATCTTTTCCGATGGATTTCCCACCACCACGTCGGTCCCGGAGGACGCGGCCAAGGTGGCCCGCGACAACGCGGTCACAATCTATCCGGTGGCGCTGGGGCACTGGCGCATTGTCGAGAAGGAGCGGGAAATCGCACCCTTATTGAACGGCAATCCGAAACCCAACGAGGGTGCACAGCGCCGCATGGACAACCTGCGCGCCCAGGAACAGGAAATCGTTGATTTTGCCAGCTTGGGGGAACTGACTGGCGGCCGCTCTTTCGACCCTCCCATGATGAACTCCGATATGCTCCGCAGGATTATCGGCGCCATGGTTGGTTCGGTGCTGACGGAATATGTGGTGGGATTCACTCCCGAAGCGTCGGACCATCCTGCACGGCATAAGCTGGCCGTGAAACTGGTGTCCAAGGACGCCGGCAAGCTGATGGGCGGCACGCGCAGCATCATTCATTAATGCCTGCCATTAATACCTGCTGGTACTACGCCTACCAACCGAATGATCCCAATTGACACATAGACATGCACCCTTTTCTGGGCGGATTATTACGGATATAGGAGAGATGTCGCGGAGCACAATGGCGGTGGAATTCCTGCGCGGGGCGCGATAGGCATGCGATTTGCCTTACGGGCCTTTGCGTTCTGCTTCATCCCGTTCGCGCTGGTTCTTGGAATCAGCTTCTGGTCTCTTCGCTCCGAGGTCCGGAAAAGAACCCGCGAAGAGTTGCAGAAGAGCGTTCGCGAGAAGCAACTCGCGGTGGATCGAATACACGCCGGCAACCAGTTACAGGTGATTCGCGTGCTTCGTGTGGCGGGCAATAATGCGGCGTTGCAAGACGGATTACGGCAATTGAACGCCGATCCCATGAACCTGGATGCCAAGGCGCAAGTCGAAGTGCAACTGCGTCTATTGAGCCATCAGACCGGCTTCAGTCTGCTCTCGGTACAAAATGCCAGCGGTACGCAGGTGGCGTGGGTGGTGCATGACGCCACTTTTGGGGCGAGTTCAGACGCGGCGCCCCCGCCTCTGCTCGAAGGACTAACGGAATACCGCGGCCGTTTGTACCAGTTGATCTCGGCGCCTGTCGGAGAAGCCGCGGATGCCCGCGGGTATATCTCGGTGGGCGACGGATTTGATCTCTCCGACTATGGCGTGCCCGTCGTCTTAATGAAAGATGGCAGGATCGTGGTAAGCAGCGTGCCGGGTGTGTCCGCGCAAGAACTGACTGCGTGCGGTGATTCGCCGGAATGCGATTTGCGGGTTGGGAATGGAGAGTATGTATCGAGCCGGCTGCGTGAGGCCGGACTCGGCCCGGGATACATTTTGCGCAGTTTGCAAAACGCCGATGCGGCAGCCGCGCCGCTTGAACACCTGCTTAACGCAGTTTTTCTAGCGGCTGCCCTGGGTGCAGGTCTGATTGCTTTTGTGGTCAGCCGGGGAGCCTCCCACTCCATGCTGCGCCCGCTGGCCGGCTTAGCTTCCCATTTCCGCAAGAGCGAAGCTTCCGGATTGCTGGCGGAGTTGCCCCCGAATCGTGGGCGAATTGTGGAGATCCGCGAGTTGATCGATAGCTTCAACCGCGCGGCGTCCTCGATTCGGGAAACTCGCAACGGTCTCCAGGCTGTTTACGTTGAGTTTGCCGGATCGCTGGCTCACGCGCTCGACGCGCGCGACGGCTACACCGCCAATCACAGCCAGAGAGTCAGTCAAATCGCGATGGCCATCGCGCAAGCGGTCCATCTACCTGCCGAGGAGCAGGAGGCACTTCGTATCGGCGCGCTGCTACACGACATCGGAAAAATTGGAATCCCAGACTACATCCTGCAAAAGTCGGGCGTGTTGAGCGACAGCGAATTCGACCTGATCCGGCAACATCCCATCATCGGATGCCGGATTCTGGAGGGTGTACGCGGGTTCAGCCCTTACTTGCCAGTAGTGGAACTGCACCACGAAAACTGGGATGGCAGCGGCTATCCTTACGGACTGAGCGGTAAGGCCGTTCCTCTGGCGGCGCGAATCGTACATGTGGCCGATGCATGGGACGCCATGACCAGCGACCGTCCTTATCGCCGCGGCTTCACCCATCGTCGCGCGCTGGCCATCATCCAACAGAACGCCGGAACGCAATTCGATCCCGAAATCGCGGAGATTTTCCTACGGTTGATGCAGTGCGACACAGCGGGCGAGATGGACATGTTCCGGCTGGCCGCTGCGGTCGGCCCCTCGGCCATCACGGAGGAAGTCTACAAAGAGGACGCGTGAGGCGAGTTGTTGGGGAGGGTGCTGTTTCATAAGAAACTAGAGTGATGAAACAGATTCAGGTAACACAAACTGGAGGTCCCGAACAACTCCAACTGGTTGATGCCCTAAAGCCCGCTCCCGGGCCGAGACAGGCCCTGGTGAAGATTGCCGCGGCGGGGGTCAACTTCATCGATGTATATCATCGCACCGGGCTTTATAAGCTCGATCTGCCATTTACTCCAGGCATGGAAGGGGCCGGCACAGTCGAGGCCGTTGGGCCGGACGTGAGCGGCATCCAGCCGGGTGACCGTGTCGCTTACGCTATGAGCCGCGGTTCCTATGCCGAGTACGCTCTCGTGCCGGCTGCGATGTTGGTGAAATTGCCGCCCAGCGTCAGCTTCGAAATTGCGGCGGCGGCCATGCTGCAGGGCATGACCGCGCACTATCTGACCCACTCGACTTTTCGTTTGAAAGTGGGCGACACGTGCCTGATTCACGCGGCCGCCGGAGGAGTTGGCCGGCTGGCCGTACAGATGGCCAAAATGCTGGGTGCGCGAGTCATCGGCTCAGCCGGCAGCGCGGCAAAAGTGGAACTGGTGCGCAGCGCCGGCGCCGACGAGGTGATCAATTATACGGAGCAGGATTTTCTCCCCGAGGTCAAACGGATGACCAACGGGCGAGGCGTCGATGTGATCTACGACTCGGTGGGCGTCGCGACATTCCTCAAAGGACTCGATTGCATCCGGCCGCGCGGGATGATGGTGCTGTTCGGCCAGTCCAGCGGACCGGTCGCGCCCATCGACCCGAACATTCTGAACCCCAAGGGCTCTCTGTTTCTGACGCGTCCCAGCCTGGCTCCGCATTGCGCCACGCCCGAAGAACTGAACTGGCGGGCCGGCGATGTGCTGGGCTGGATTGCCGGAGGCAAGTTGCAACTGCGCATCGACCGCACGTTCCCGTTAGCGGAAGCGGCGCAGGCGCATCGTGATCTGGAAGGCCGTAAGACCGCCGGAAAAGTCCTGCTGACGACGTAGCCAAGGCGGAAGACCACCCCACGGTAAGTGGAGACTGACGCGACACTGTATCCGCCGCTGCACAGCGCCAGTGGCAGAAGCTCTTGCAAAAAGAACCATAAAAAAGGGTAAACAAATTGCGTTGCATCGCCGTCTAAGGATTGAACGCCATGCTCTCAGCCGGCCAAGTGTCGTCGTGCGTGACTGCACTTGTGGCGATTTGTCTGTCCATCGGCGGATGCACCAAAACTCAGGCGTCTTCCCAACCTGACGCCAAAACCCAACCGGTGGTGCAACCGACTAAACCGCCCGAGCCACGGGCGCTACGCACGCTGGGAACGGTTGTCGCGCAACGTGCCGTCAGCATTCAGGTTCCTCGCATCACGGGACAGGGCGGCCAATTGACACTGGTACGCCTGGTTCCAAATGGCAGTGTGGTGCAAACCGGCGACACTGTCGCGGAGTTCGACAGCACGGCACAGATTAAGGCTCAAAGAGACGCTCAGGCCAAATACGACGACCTTTCGCACCAGGTTGAGCAGAAGGTTGCCGAAGACAACAGCAACGCAGCCAAGCGGAATTCCGAGATGACGCAGGCGATGGCCGATCTCGAAAAGGCGCGGTTGGAAATCCGCAAAGGCCCGGTGCTGAGCGATATCGATCAGGCCAAGAACGCCGAAAAGCTGCGGGACGCGGAGGCGCACGTGAAGAGTTTGCTGCGCTCCAGCAAGCTCCACGACGACGCGGAGCGCGCTGAAATCGAGGTGCTGGTCTTGCAGCGAGACCGGCAGAAAGTCACCCTTGCGCGCCTGCAGAGCGATCTGGACCGGCTCACTATCAAAGCGCCCATTAACGGCATGATCGCCATGGACAACATCTGGAAGAACAACTCGATGGGGCATGCGCAGGAGGGCGACCAACTTTACTCCGGCAACCCGCTGCTGCGGATCTTCGATCCCGCCAGCATGGTGCTGCAGCTTTCCGTCAACGAGGCGGATGGCGCGGCGCTACGTCCGGGTTCGAAGGCTCTGGTGCATCTTGATGCCTATCCTGAGGTGACCTTCACCGCGCACTTCGAATCCGCCAGCCCGGTGGCCGCATCGGCGCTGGGCAGCCCGCTCAAGACTTTTTCGGCGCGCTACATCCTCGATTCGAAAGATCCTCGCCTGCTACCTGACCTCACCGTAGCCGCCGACATTCTTCCTCCCGAATCAGGTGGCAAATGAGCAAGCGCCCAAGAGTGTGGCGCAGGATTGGCTTTACGCTCATCGCGGTGACAGTTCTTTTGGCGGGCGCAGGCGCCTGGATGAAGATGCGCAAGGTCCAGGCCGCGACCGACCTTCCGGTCGCGAAAGCACGCAAGGGTGAGTTCCTGGTGATGGTGCGATGCCGTGGGGAATTGGAGGCTGCGCGCTCGGTACAGATTACCGCGCCGGTGAGGGTTTCGGATCTGCAGATCGTCTGGCTGGCGCCCACCGGCAGCGCCGTCACGGAAGGCCAGGTGGTAATCCGCTTCGATCCCAGCACCGCGAAGCAAGCGGTGGACGAACACACCGCGTCGCTGCGCCAGGCGCAGGCCAATCTCGATCAGCAAATCGCGCAATCCCACATTACCGCCGAGCAGGACAAACTTGATCTGGCGACTGCGCAATATGACCTTGAAAAGGCCCAGCTTGCGGCTTCGCAACAAGCCATCGTCAGCGACATTCAAGGGGAGGAAAGCAAAATCGATGCGCGGGTCGCCGAGCAGAAACTCAACGTGGAGCGAGCCACGGTGGTACTGCACAAGAAATCGGACGAAGCGAAACTGGCGTCGCTCACGCGCCTGCGCGATCAGGAGCAGATCGAATTGCAGATCGCCAAACATGAGATCGAGCTGATGGAAGTGAAGAGTCCCAGCAATGGCGTGATCACGTATCTATCCAACATGGCGCAGGGCTGGATGAATGCGCAGCCCTACAAACCCGGCGATCATGCTTTTCCCGGAGCCGTGATTGCCGAAGTGCCGGATCTCAAGACCATCCGCGTGGAAGCCAAAGTGGAAGAAGTGGATCGCGGGCGCATCGCCACCGGCAACGCGGGAATTGTGCATATCGATGCCTTGCCGGAAACCACCTGGAAAGGGAGTTTGAGCGGAGTCTCACCGCTGACCGAACAGAATTTCGAATGGCCACCGTCGCGCAGTTTCCGCGCTTATATCGCCCTCGAAAATCCCTCGCCGCAACTCCGGCCGGGAATGAACGCGACCGCGGATATCATCATCTCGCGCATTCCGGAGGCGATCAGCATTCCGGCGAAAGGCCTGTTCACGGACAAGGGACGGCCGATCGTCTATCTGCAGACCAAGCATGGCTACGAGCCGCGCGTAGTGTCGGTGGAGGCGCGCAATCCGGATGATGTGGCGATCAAAGGTGTCGAAGCCGGCAGTCTGATCGCGCTCGTGGAGCCCGATAAAAGCGGGGGAAAGAAATGAGGGCGCCCGCGCTCGTCGGGCGTGCGGTGAAGATTCTGTTGGTCACCGCACTTTGCACCGCGATTGCCGGCGCCATCGCATGGGAAACTCGTCGCATGTACACGGCGGTCAAGGCGCAGCAGGATACATCCATTCCCACCACCACGGTCAAGCGCAGCGATCTGACGCTCACAGTAGCGGCTAAGGGAGAATTGCGCGGCGGCAATTCCGAAATTCTGAGCGCGCCGCTGGCTACCGGCTCTGACCTGCATATCACCATGTTGCGCACTAACGGCGAGGTAGTGAAGGCCAACGATCCGGTAGTCGAATTCGACATCACGGAGCAAGAGTTCAAGCTCAAGGAGGCCGAATCGGATCTTGCCGAAGCCAAGATGAAAGTGGAGCAGGCCAAAGCGCAGGCAGCCGCGCAACTGGAAGAGGACACCTATTCGATGGAGGCGGCTGAATCGGCGATGAAGCTGGCCGAGTACGATGTGCGCAAGAATCCTATCTTGCCCACCATTCAGGCACGGCAGAATGAACTGGCATTGAAGGCCGCGCAGGACCGGCTGGCGCAAATCCGTCAAGATATCGGCAGCCGCAAAGAAACCAACCTCGCCGCCGTCAATGTGCAGGAGGCCGGCGTGGGCAAGGCCGAAGTCGCTGTCGCGACCGCCAAGCGAAACATCGACAATTTGACTTTGAAAGCGCATCGTGACGGCTACGTATCCATCAAGCAGAATACCTCCGGCAACTTTTTTATGGAAGGTATGACGCTGCCCTTCTACCAGGTGGGCGACGCCGTGCGCGCGGGTATGGCCGTGGCTGAAATCCCCGACTTGAAGAACTGGGAGTTGACCGCGACCATCGGCGAACTTGACCGCGGCCACCTGGCGGTTAATCAAAAGGTGGACGTCAGCGTGATCGCACTGCCGGGACGCCAGTTTCACGGCCATGTGAAGGACCTCGGAGGCACGGGCGGACCGCCTTGGGACCGGCATTTCGAATGCAAGATGCGGCTGGACGATCCCTCGCCGGAACTGCGGCCTGGCATGAGCGTGAAGATCGTGATCACTACCGATTTTCTGCCGGGCGCGCTATGGATTCCCGCACAGGCGTTGTTCGAGAGTGGAGGCCGTACGTACGTCTATATTCCGGCGGCGAGCGGTTACGTACCGGCCGATGTCAAGCTCGTGCGCCGCAGCGAAAGTCAGGTGGTGGTCTCGGGATTGAAAGAGGGCCAGGCGGTCGCGCTGGCCAATCCGGAACAGCAGGCGCAGAAAAAGTCCCCTGCACAGGCGGCACCGCTTCCCAAATAATATGCTGCGCCGCTACTTCACCGATTTCGCCTTCGCCGCGCAGAACCTGCTGAGCCAGAAAACGCGTACGCTGCTCACCGCGCTCGGCATCATCTTCGGCGTGGGCGCGGTTATCGGGATGCTCGCCATCGGCGCGGGCGCGCGCGATGAATCGCTGCGCTTCATCGAGCAACTCGGAGTGCGTAACCTGTTAATCGACTCCATTCCGGCGACCAGCGACGCGGAATTGCAGCAGAGACGCCGCTCATCGCAAGGCCTCAACGACCGCGATGTGCGTATCATCCAAGCCAATCTCGAGTCCACGAACATCCTGTCGGCGCGCCGGGTCTTGCATCCCACGCGAGTGCTGCCCAAACCGGTGCGGGAAACGCCGTGGATCTACGGCGTGCAGCCCTCGTATGCGTTGATCCATAACTGGACCCTGGACGAAGGCGCGGTGTTCACCGATGCCGATGACGCGGCGAGCGCGGCCGTTTGTGTTCTCGGTGAGACGGCCAAAACCGGGCTGCTCGGGTTCGAGCCCGCCGTGGGCAAGTACATCAA
>Ga0326727_10026625_pt1 | contig 10703 bp, 6 predicted proteins | sample MB2enrmetagenome_FD_207643 | JGI IMG/M metagenome (GOLD analysis project Ga0326727, IMG submission 207643) | Lab enriched peat soil microbial communities from McLean, Ithaca, NY, United States - MB29MY | ecosystem: Environmental > Terrestrial > Soil > Wetlands > Peat | place: USA: New York... | reverse complement strand
TTGCATCAAATCTTCCCAGAGTGGCCTAAACGGCGTGTTGTCTCTTAATTTACAGGGCCGAATAATCGTGTCATTAGCCAGCTGCCTTGTGGAAAATGTATCCACAAAGACAAGCCCATGGTATATTGCATAACAAACAATTTGGGCGGCTTTCGATATCTCGACTCGTAATTCTTCGGATAACAGGTAACATGATTCCTTGTATGTCACTCCTTCCGATTTCAACAACGCCGTGAGTTTAGTCGTGTAAGAATCGTTCGTTGCACACTTAGACGAGCCTAGCGTGAACCACACGTTTTCTTTTCTTGCTGACCTGATTGCAGTCTCGGTTAATACCTTGAATTCAGCACCATTTCGTGTTGCCCATTCACGTGCCGCGTTCCATCTTTCCTCGTATTTCTCGTGATTTTTTGAGACCTCTTCGGCGTATTTAATTTCATAAAGCCCCGGTCCATGATCCACGTATTCAACGAATACATCAGGCGTGTATTGTCGATCTTTTCCATCAGAATCCGTGTAATGTAACGTCACGGGTTGGGGCTGGTACCGAGTTACAGATCGATCGTGATCACATAGTAGATAGAAGTCACGTTCAAGGCAAGATTCATATTCTGCTACTCCATTTCGCGTCTTGCATGTGGGAATGAATCCTCTATTCCCTTGCTCTTTCGGTCGAATCTCTCTAACTGGGATCCAATCTATGCTCATTCTTACATTGTCACCTGGTTTCTGAGTCGGGTTAAAAAGCGTTTGCAACTTTTTCCCAGAAACCCCTTCTTATTCTCAACTTCAAAATCGAGATTGTTAGAGTGCTATTCGCAACTTTTTTTGCCAAGATTGGTTCTAAGGGCTTCTCGCCCATTTTGGTAGCAATCCCTATTCCCATCTTTTACCAAGAACATCAATTGAATCATCTATTTTAATTCGCATCTTATCTCTCAATTTCTACCTTCAAGAATCTCGTAGGTCTTGGTGGCGGACCGGCTGGGAAAACTCGTTGCATTGCTTGATGATAAGGCGCTAATCCTAATTGACTGTTTATATACGCAACATCTGATAGTGACAACCCGTAGAGTTTTGCGATACTTCGCTCTATTTCATAATCTTCGCTACAGCCATTAGGTCTTCCACCAAGCATAACTTGCACTAGACGTACTATCTTATCATGCTCTTCCATCCATTCAGGAGTTTCCCAGTTTCGAACGGGAATTATTAATTTACGAAGTCTTGCGTGAGTCATTTTGCTAAAGGCTTGGGAAGCATCAATTTCGGCGAATTTCTTAAAAACATAGTATAAAAACACCCTCGAGTTTAGAACAGCAAATAAAAAGCGATTATCTATATTCTGAGCATAAGGGGCTGTAATTCTGTAAATGTAGACTGATTGAGGACAATATGCTCCCCGATCATCATATCCAACCGTCATTCCAATACCTGCTTGTCGGATAACTACCTTTGGGTCTCGATACCATGCGTCATCTTTGTAATCGATTCCTGGAAAACCAGTTAATAGGTACTTGTAGTTTAGGGCTTTATACCGGTCGTTAATTGAATCTCCATCAATATAGATAACATGCGGTCTATCTGGTTCAGTCTCAGAAACGACATATTGATGATCCAAGGCATTCCTCTGAATATATATCGAGCCACAAGAAGAGCATTCTTGTTCAAGGTCTGCATCATCTCTTTCTCTCTCACTTCTGGTAGGAACATTCCAATTATAACAGCTGGGGCATTGATAATGCTCTCCAGCCTTATTCATCTCTATACCTCTTCCTCTTCCATAGTTCTTCTCAACACAGATTCTATCTAGCTGCAGAGAATTATTTTCCATTTTTGCTATGACATCATCATCTGGTAAATAACGGAACAGTTCAACTTCTGCGGTGGGACTAAAAAGGCATCGATCTTGAGGTATTGGAAAGCTCATGAGATTCGCTAATTGCTTCAGCCTTGCAACACCTTTAATTGCATTTTTCCGATCTTCATCGGCAAGAAGCATACTATGAAACGTATTTCCAGTTTCGGCTTGGGATTTCTTTAATAATAGCATGGTCGTGTTCATTCTAATGTCTACGCCAAACCAATCTGAACCTAAATAATCCCACTTTTCAATCGTACAATTATCAAGTAGATATCTACGAGTTATCGTTTTATCTGGATACAATAGAGTATGAGGAAGAATATAACAAATGCGGCCATTATTTTTCACATATTTTAATGCAACATAAAGAAAGAGTTCATAAGAATCAAGATTATCAGTATTCAAATCAGGATATAGTGTTGAAACATATTCCCGTGCAGCTGGGTCAACTTCTGCACCCCAGGGTGGATTTCCGATAACTAGATCAAATTGTTGGAAACCTTCATCTTCTTCTAACTCCTTTGATTCAAATCTCGAAGGAGGTGTTAAACTATCTCCCACAATAAAATTCTTCTTCAAATCTGCAAATTTCACATCTTTTTTGGCGGAAATATACCATAAAGATAACTTTGCAACAGAAATCGCTTCTCCTAAGATATCTTTGCCATATAGGCAATCATTCAATATTGAGTTGAATATTGAACGGAATGTGGAATATCTATCAAATCCTTTTGAACTTGAAGCCAAGATCTCTGATACATTCATAATTTCTTTTAATAAAATCAAATAACATTCGACTAAAAATGCCCCTGAACCAACAGCGAGGTCAAGTATCTTTAAATGAGATATTCTCTCAATATATTGATTGTAACATTGAATCTTTTGTTCTTTTGAAAGATCCTTTAGATCATTGGCTTCTGGCTCGATATCTTGAATTGAAGCCAAGAAATACTCATCTAATATTTCTCTAAGTACGGTATTTGCTGCATATTGTGCAAGCAGCTCCCGAGTAAAGACAACCCCGTATTCACTGCGAATATCTAATATTGTAGAGATCGGGACACCAGCACTAAGCCCATATGCAAGTGCTTTTTGATCACTTATGCTATGCTCAAAAAGTCTTCCCAATAGATGCATACTAAAGTTTTTATAAAAATCATGAATATAGAAGCCTAAAATCCCTTCGTATATAATATCTTCATCAGGATAACTATATCTTTTTAAAAATAATGCATCTGGTAAAGTGATTTCAATTTTATCAAGTATTTCATCCTCTGCATAGAGACCACCATTATATCCGAAAATATTATCTACAATATAACTTGAATCCAATAAACTCTTTCCCTTATTAATGATTTTGAAAAAGTCACGAATTGCAGGATATATTTTATTCTCAGAAATAACAGGATAACTTCGTGCTGTATCAATGACTGTTTTCAATGCATCTTTGGGTAACAAATGAAATGGGTGATCCGACATAAAACACGCTAGGATGGCACGATGTAAAAATCGCTGAGTAGCGTTAGCAATCTGATCCTTTGTGAAACTCGTGGAGTACCTAGGATCAGCAGAAATTCGGGAATCGAATTCAGTCAATGCATCTCGAAAAATTTGTTGATAGTGAGAATAGAAATGCTCAGTTAGATCTATCTTGTCTTTCAACGATCTCGACAATAACGCAGACACGGGGTTATTTTCAAGTTCAACATTCAAATATTGATTGTGCATGGTAAAGAAAAACAACCAAAATTCATCTGTTAAGGCATCATTATCTACAAATCTCGTAATATCAAATTCCTGGAAATCTTGATCGCTATATTCACCTTTCGTAGAATATAACCGGATCGTTTTCATATTTGAAACAATGACCCAAAGAACATTCTTTCCTAAACCATCTGAGTATTCAAATGCTTGACCTACGGGTGATTTTCCACGAGATGGATCGACTTTATCAAGGTCCGTATTTGGTTTTTTTAGTTCTCCGACTGCAAAAATATTATTTACATCAAGAAGGGAGGTACCAGATGCAATAGAGAAATGACCAATCGTAAAATCAGGATATCCTGATGATTCGGGCACGAATTTCTTTGGAAGAAATGTAAAATCTGTTCCCGGAGGTAAGGAATAGCCAAGAATGCTGACAAAAAAATCATTGTTAAAAGATTGCTCTAAATTCGCTTCATTTAAAGCGGAACTATCTCCTTCTGAAAAATATGCTTTCCATGTGCCTATGTGTGAAATAATATCAGGATCTTCAGTCCTATGGATAAACATTTCTTCTTGGTAGTTCTTAATCGCATTTTCATTAAAGAGCATAATTTTCAGAACCTTTCAAATAATCAATTAATTGTTATTCAATTTGGCCTTTTAAAATTATATCATCAAATTTGTCTTCTGGACAAAGACAAATTTGATTGTTTTATGTTTTGTATTTATCAAAACCCTAATCTATTCAATGTTTATATATTACCCTTAAAACCTTGCAAATCAAGAATGAGAAACGATGCCCTTTACTGAAACTTGGACAGAAGAACTCGTTGCTGAATGGTTTATCATTCAGAATTATGCCGTAGACATCTTGTTACCCGTATCTGTAACTGAGGATGTCGGAGGACGCTTTGAAGCAGATGTTGTAGGCGTAAAAGTAAATGAGGGACGATTAAATATTTATCATGTCGAGGTTGGGCAATTAAGCCAAAATCCAGATAAAGCCATAGCAAGTTTGAAAAAGAAGTTTTCTCCTGCAGTACAGGACAATTTGAAAATGTATTATTCAGGCGTATTCGGTTATGATGAGCAAGATATTGATTATTCAATGCTTTATGTAGCATCATATTGCTCTAGACCGATAATCGATAAAGCAGTAATTGATTTAGGTTTAGAAATCAAATTATTAGATAAATTCTTGATTGAGGATGTGTTTCCTGCTCTTGATTGTTGGAAGAATGACCCAATATCCTTTAACCCTCAATCTTGTTGGTTATTGCAACTCGTGGATTACATGCGAAAAAAAAGTATGTTGAGATAAATGGGCAAGCAACAATGAGATCAAGAGGTTTTGGACCATCTAATTACTAATTACGAAGATTTTGTAATTGAAAGGGAGAAATGCAGAGATTACATGAAATACAGCAAAAAATTATTGCAAAAACGTGATAAGATATGTCATGGAATGAATGGACTAATCTTGAAAACAGCAAAGGCGTTGTAAATTTACCTTCATATTTGGGGCCTGGAATCTATAAAATCAGAATCGTAAATAAGTTTCAAGAACCCTATCAAATCCCCAGAATTTTAACAATTTTCGATTTAGATGGAGATAAGGAGGGATTATTTATGATTGGTGAATCAACAACCATCCAGACTAGAATTAAAACTTTTTTTCGTGTTCTGCAAGGAAAGGCAAACAATCACGTTGAAGGAAAGAAACTAAGAAAGATTATCGCAAATCTGGGTCCAAAATATAACAAAGAAGAGTATATTCTTCAATATACTTTTAAAGAAATGCATGTTACGGAAGACTTATTAAAAATCGAGGAAGGAAAATTACTGCAAGAATATTTCAATCAATTTGGAGAATTACCACCCTTGAATGCCGATATGCCAGGTGAGAAATAGGGTATGGAGAGAATATCCGATGATTCACGAGTTTTATACATAAAACTTGGAGAAAAAGGAGATTGGGAATATGAGTGTATACTAGATCGCAACATCTTGAAAATTGGTTATAATGAAATCCCCACGGCTTTTTTGAATAGTGGAAATTGGGATGAAGTTCGAAAAGAATACATTCGACAAGGACGCAAAGAAAATATCGCATCTCGTTTTGTATCGGAACTTCAAAACTTCTATGAAGACGATGGAACTATCATCTGGATTACGTTCTCTAAAAAAAAGTTATGGTGGGCCCGTACGTATGGCAAAGTTGAATATGAACGATTGGATAAAACATCAGAAAAATCTCCAAAAAAGATCAGGCATGTTCAAGGGAAATGGTCCGATTGTGATATACACGGAGATGTATTGTTGATGGAAACTCTAAGCGGAATGTTAACGACAACTCAGGGTTTTCGTGGCACAATTTGCGAAGTGAAAGCACGTGACTATGCCATAAAACGAATTAATGGGGAAATGTTACCGGAAGCCCGTGACGCAGATATAGCGTATAACGATCTAATCAACAAGATAAAGAGTCTTCTTTCTCACATCAATTGGAAAGATTTCGAACTACTTGTAGATCTTATATTTCGAGATGCGGGTTATTTGAGAATCTCGGAACTTGGAAAAACCCAAAAAATGTGGGATTTCACGGTAAAATCTCCGGTAACTGATGAATTGAGTTTGGTACAAGTTAAATCAACATCAACTATTGCCGAATTTCAAAAACATCTAGAAGAATACACGAATATGAAAGGCAATTATGCGCATTGTTTCTATGTAGTTCATAATCCAATCAAATCAAAAGAAGAATTTGAAGAAATCGATGAATATCAACTAATTGACTTGATATTTGCCAATGAGATTGCAAAACTTGTCGTTGATTCAGGATTAACATATTGGCTCTTGTCAAAAGTTAGTTGAAATGAATAAAATAACTTCGTCTGTTATAGAACTCATATTTCGGCGCTCTTTACTTTATTCAACCATTTATTCCTATTTTACCTACTTTCAACTCGGCGCGGGTTCGCATAACAATAGATACAACCAAATTTACATTCCCATTCCTTTCCATAACCACCAATGTCTCGACTTTTCGTACATCCACATCCTTCTCGTTGGCCCGAATCTTTTGCAATAGATAGTTTTGTCCTCCATAATTTTTGCAAATATTCACCGTCGATACAATGTGCTTGAGAAATCCCTTCCAAGTTTAGTAAATCAGGATTGCAACATGAATAGATTTTGATATTGAATGAATTAGCGATTTCTGTTAATTTTTTTATGATTTTCTTGATCTCGCGGAAAGATGGTTTGTAGAAGTCAATATTATGCTGCTTAAGTCGACGCTCAACTTTTGAATAATATGTTACAAAAGAGATGGTACAGTTTCTAATTCCTGCATCAGCGAAATGGTCAGCAATTTCCTTGAAATCCCTGGTATTCTCAATTATGTTTTCTGCATCCTTCCAAAAAATGATTGGATCGAATCGCCACATTACATGGCGTGGTGAAGAAATTTCGACTAGTTCCCTTATTTGTTCAAAACTCATATCTAGTGCCGGAGAAAACGGCTCCAGTTCTTTAAATTCGGAATTTCTGGTAAATTGAAAGTATACAGGAACAAGGGTTCTCGAAAGAATTGGCTGAGGAGACGCATATCTATTTAGAATATCCAATTTTCCTAACAGAGGCTTGAAATTTTTAGACCAAAACACAAAACCGGCAACATCTGAAGGTGCTAATGAGATATGATAGGGTTTTCGATTGAAGGGATTTAAGACATCAATCCAACCCTGTTCAATGGCATTCTTTAAAATGTCCATATAGAATGCTGGGCCATCGGTTCGGCGGCTAAAACTTATTATTTGTTTCATTCTCCTTCATTCTGGCTCTGGTCATCGTCATCTTCAAACACCGTTTTGCAAATTTTACAGATGTAATTATTTAACTTAAATCTGAAATGAGTATTGAAACTCCCACATGCAATACAATGCATTCGCTTGCCCTTTTTAATTATTTCTCCATTAGCGGAGAAAATTGTCCCACATTTTATGCAATGTGCCAAATGATCTCTTACTTCGGTGTCACTACTTCCACATGTTGAAAGCGGACATGGTTGTTTAATTCCTTGTCTCAATACTCTTCCATCTATTGTAAATGCGGTATCGCATTTTTTGCAAACAAAATTATCTGCATTTGCCCGGATAGAAAAGTTCCCACATAGCGGACAAGAGGGTATCCTCCCTTCCTTGAGAATGACATTCGTGTTGGTAAATTCAGTTCCGCAACGTTCACAAATCAATCGGTTCTCGTCTTGATGACGCGTTCTAATTGTTGTGCTGTGGCATTCTGGTAGAGGGCAACGAGTCTTGATTCCTTTTTTGATTATGACCCCTGATTGTGTAAACTCTGTGCCACATTTTGTGCAAAAGAAATGATTTTTTCGTCGTTTGATGTTTTTACTGTTGCATTCTTCAAGAGGACAATTCGAGATTCTATTATTTTCGTGTATTATCGTTCCATCAATACTAAATCTTGAGCCACACTTCCCGCATTCGAATTCTCCATTTCGTTTCGTTATTATTTCTTTACTGTGGCAACCCTCAACAGGACAGATAAATCTGTTTCCCTCTTTAATAATTCGGCCATCTTCCAAAAAGACCGTTCCACATGTGTAACATTTGAACTTTTCTTCTTGAATGGAGCTTAATTCAAATTTAGAGTAAAATTTTCTTGTGCTTGTGCTTTTACATTCGTTGTTTGGGCATTCTATCGATATTTTACCTTGTTTCTTAATCATTCCATCGAATGTGAATACTGTACCGCATTTCGTGCATCTCACATCAGAATTTCGTATTTTTAGGCTAGTACTCCCACATTCTATTAACGGACAGACTAGATTCCTTCCCTTTTTAATGATATTGCCTTCATTATCAAATTCCGTGCTGCATTTTGTGCATTTAAAATGTCCTTGAAAGAGAATGGACTTTTCGCTATCGCAACCATCCAACGGACATTTCAGATTATTGTGCGTGTGAACATGCCGTCGATAATTCGCTAAATTCGCAAAATCTATTCCATCATAAGGACAAGTTAACGGTTTGTTTAGTTTTTTCAAATCCGAAATAATTGCAGTAAATGATTTGAAGATTACTTTGAATGATTCTTGAGATGACCTTTCCACTCTTTTTAGATATTTATCCCAAGAGTTTCGCCTTGTATCTTCCAGAACCTCCACATTTGGCTGTGCCAACTCAATCTGGCCTAACTTCCACAATTTCCTGAAAAAATCATCTCGAACAATTAGATTTTCGTCCCAAATTTCATTTTTATAGGCTTCAACTAATTTGTCTTGAAATGTAAAAAATAAAGGGTCTTGGAGTAGTTGAGATTCAACAAATTTGACGTTTGATTTTGCATTAATAATATTTTCTCCACATACATGGCATTGTACTATTGATTGGTCAAATTTTGTTTTCCAATAGATAATTTGGGCGTTACATTTAGGACATTCAGTCGCCAAATAGCATTTATGTTTTACGCAAACAGAGATGAAGTTAAATCTCCACGAGAGGCGAAAATATGGATGAATTCCATCTTCTTCAAGGCAAAATGGACAAAATCTAGAACCATTAACTGTATTCCTATTTTTCGGTGTTGTTGTATTCGGATTAATGCAAAGTTCTGATAAAGATTCCTTATTTTGATTGAACATATCCGCAACGATATCGATAAGAGCGGGTGTTACAAAGCGGTCAATATCAAGGTTTCTAGCGACCGCCCGTATTTTGCTATCAAAGTTTTGAATAATCTGCAGAGGCTCAGCGAAATTGACTTTTGCCGCTCTCGTGAAATAGGAAGAAAACACCTCATCCTTGAAGGGCGCGGGGGAATGATCGCATATTGTTTTGGTTTCTGCGAGCGTTCTTGCTCTATGTAACGTCCATCTTAGTGATATCTCCGGTTGTTCTGATTTGTTTTCGGAGTTTTCCAAAATCATTACCCTGAACTCTGCTCTTGATGTATTTTATTTATCGATCATGCAAAAATTAGACCACATTTTTTACATCTATACCCTCCTGTTGTCGGTCCTCGATAAAGGATGTTCGTGCTGCCACATTTGATACAACGATTCAATCTCCCTTTTTTTATAATCACATCATTAGATGAAAACTCCGTTGCACAAGAATAGCAAGAAAATATTATTTCATCCGCTTTTCGTTCTTTGAACCTTGTATTAGAACTTTTACAAAAAGGGCATAATTTTCTTTCACCCATCATCAATATTTTACTTCCATCTAAAAAGATAGTTCCACAGGCTTTACAGAGATATTGATCGTTACGTTTTGAGTATGATATTCTTGTACTTCCGCATTTTTCTAAAGGACATTTCTTTTTCTCACCTGAGAATAAAATTTCTCCTTCAGATGAGAATTTCGTTCCACATTTTATGCAAACGTAGTAATCAGCATCCGCTCTTACTGAGTGGCTTTTACAAGAAGGAAGCGGGCAAGTCTTGATTAACTTGCCGGGTTTAATGATTATTCCATCTCTGGAGAATTCCGTTCCACACTTTTTACATATGACATGCTCATTCTTTCTGTTTGTTCGTATCCAATTGCTACGGCATTCTGGCAAAGGACACGCAAGTCTTTTGCCTTCTTTAATTATGTTACCATTCCTATCAAACAATGTTCCGCAATGGTAGCAAGAAAAATGCGAATCAAGAACAATTATTGTATTACTTCCGCATCCAGGTAACGGGCAGTTTGAAATTTTGGCTTTTCCAATCTTCAACATTTTCCCTTCCTTATCGAACAAGGATCCACAATCCTCACATTTGTATCCATTGGATCGAATCCTAACTTCTGTGCTATTACATTTTGGATTTGAGCATACAATACGTTTTCCTTGTTGAAGGATATCCTGATTAGAATCAAATATCGTACCACAACTATAACACCTGTATTGATCATCTTTATTTTCCTTTGTAATTAGAATTCGAGTATTGGAACTACCGCACTCTTGAAGTGGACATATTTTCTTGCCCCCTTGATGGATAATTTCTCCATCTTTGGTAAAACGTGTTCCGCAAATATTGCACCTCAAATCGTTTTTTCGCCGTGATATGCTCGTGCTACCGCATTCCTTGATGGGACAAGGGATTCTTTTACCTTTC
>Ga0326727_10026624_pt1 | contig 10703 bp, 8 predicted proteins | sample MB2enrmetagenome_FD_207643 | JGI IMG/M metagenome (GOLD analysis project Ga0326727, IMG submission 207643) | Lab enriched peat soil microbial communities from McLean, Ithaca, NY, United States - MB29MY | ecosystem: Environmental > Terrestrial > Soil > Wetlands > Peat | place: USA: New York... | reverse complement strand
GATCAAAAAAAGGAAGGTGTTGCTAACGCGTTAAGATCTCGCCATTCTGTTTTCTGAGGTGAAACTAGCTAAGATCAGCTTCTCGCCTTCGGTATTGGCGCGTTTGCCGTCAGACTCGGCGTAGGTTAAATGGCCAGAAGCTCCACGAACCTCGCGTGCAAACACTCCGATTCTGACAGCCGCAGTTATACTGCTGCTCACCAGCAGGGCTGTTGCTGCGCCTGTAGCCGAATACAATCTCACAGCGACAATGCCAACTGTGAAAAGTAGTACGACCCAGAGAACGTTAATCAACGTATCAGCCTTTGCGGAATTCAAATTGAATAGCCCCTGCGAGTAAGGGTTCGTCAGGGTATTAATCAGCATGTTTAGTCCAAGAAGAAAGAGAACAGCGGCACTGCCTGCATATGCCATCCCATAGACGCCGGTCACAATGCGCTCGCCACAGGCTCCTAACGTGACCACCACGGGCAAAAGCAGAAAAACAAAGAGAAGACTGAAGCGATTGACGCTCCGCTGCATGGCTGCGCTTCCCGATCTGGCATAAACGCTAGAGATTCGTGGTAATGCGTAATTGCTGAGACCCAGAACGGCTGGATTACACATCGCGACAATAGCAGCGCAGGCGGCCCATGCTCCTGTGACCGAAGTCCCGTGAAAGGCCGCCAGCATCCAAGGGTATAAATATCTGGCGATAGCCGATAGCAAGCCACTTGCAAGGACCCACTTTGCGAAGCGCCAGTTTCGTCTAAGGTCTCGCTCATAAAGGAGTGACTCGAAGCGAAATGTTCTTCTCCGCAGCCACAGCCATATGCCGGCTGCTACAGCAGACGAAATGCCGAGCACCTCGAGCGTCAGTGACGCGCTCAACGAGCCCAAACTAAACAGGAGCAGTACACCCCCGACCTGAACACCACAAGCCATCGTATCAATCAAGAACGCCGAACCGAGTTTCAGTTCCGCAAAGCTTACGCGCCGGACGAATTCCTTGACGCACACGAATACGGCCACACCCGCCGTGGTTGTAAAGACGCTTGTTAGACCATCCGCGATCCAGCCATACCAAGAGCCCAAGCAAGCTGCACAGACAATTACCAGCGCGAAGATAAGGGCGAAGACCAGCTGATGAACAAATATACTGCCCAGGTACCGGCTCCTGCGAAACCGGCTCAGTTGCGGACTGAACACTGTATAAGGCGTGGTAATCAGCGCCCCGGAAATTTCGGTGACCATGCTGAGAAGTGTCCACGCCAGTGTGTATACGCCCAGCTCCGGTTTGCCACATACCCGCCCAATCAGAAGCGCCGTCGCAAAATTCGTAATGCTAACAAGGCCCTGATCACCAAGCGCGAGCAGACCACGGCGACACTGCCTCATCTTCATAGAGCAGAAGCCTTCCCAAGTGATGGCGGTCGCGCTCATCCCGTATACAATCCATTCCTTAGGTTTAAAAGTGCTCTTATCAAATCTGACTTCGAGTCGTCGAAGTCATGTGAGTGTCGTGCTTTCCAAGAGAACCTCATAAATAGACATTGCGCGGTTTGAGAGTGATTTTCTGGAATAAGCCCCCTCTGCAGCGGCAATCGCATTGTTTGAGAGCCTTCTTCTCAGTCGTTCGTTACACGCAATCTCGCTTATGGCCGCAGCTAGCGCAACTTCGTCACAGGGTGGCACAGCGAGACCCATCTCTGTCAGTTTGACCGTGTCGCCAAGCTCGCCAACGTCGCTGGCCACCACCGCTAGTCCGAACGTCATTGCGATCATTAGGACTCCGCTTTGAGAGGCCTCGGTGTAGGGAAGTGCTACCATGTCGGCCTGGGAAAAGAGGTGAGCAGTTTCCTGGATGGAAATGAACTTGTCATGCAGCTCAATGCATGACGAACTCGAGATGAGATCATGACAATTCGCGAGATCGTTACCTGACCCGGCGACGATAATCTTCAGCCGACTGACGGATTTCTGAAGCAACGGGGTAGCCTTCAGAAGGTACTGAAGACCCTTGTACTCGCAGATGCGGCCGAAGAAGAGCACCCGAAATAAACCGTCATTCGGTTTACTGAATCCCTTTTGATCGGCCACTTCCCGGTAGTGCCAGAGGGGCACGTGAGGAAAAACAAAGCACCTTTTCGGCCTGATCGGCCACAACTTGGTTGCATCCTGGCGCAGTCCCTCTCCATGTATGAGGATAGCGTCAGAACGAGTTACCATGCCATTGGTAAAGAAACGAGGAATCCGGCCCGATGCAACATCGCCTGGGTGAGGCGTAACGTCATGAATAGTTGTCACAATGGGTGTTGTTCGGAGCATGGGGAAAAGTAGATTTGCCCAGATATATCTGTCCATTAAGATATGGACCAAGTCTGGCTGCCAGCGGCGAATCTGCCGCACCAGGCGGGTCATAAATGAGATGCTCCCAAGAAGCTCCCGCTGTCGCGGCCATGGCAGCCACTTTATCTCCAGCCGATTCTTGAGTCGCGGATAGCTCGGCGATTGGTACTTGTCTGGGATGCACAGTAACACGTCCGCCGCTTCTGCAATAGTCTGAGCAAACTCGATGGAATAATCGGGAATGTCTGGTGCAACAAGCGCAATTCTCACCTTGATCCCCTCGAACAGCTAATCTGCACCTATCCCAACCACTTCTCGATAAACACTCTTTTCGCGCCTGTGACGCAGCGCAGTTTCCTTTTCGACTCTCTGATCCAATGCCCCACAACTGAATAAAAGCGCATTGAAGACAAGCCACTCGATAGTTTGATTCTGACCGAGCGTTTCGGTAGTTATACCGGCGACTAACACTCCCAAAAAGAACATCAGCGAAAACCAGCCGAGTAAGCCGGATCCCTTGGCGCAACACCGGACGCCTCGTCGTATTGCAAGACAGATCATGATCCCCATTACCAACACACCGGTCCAACCCAGACCTAAGGCGATCTCGAGGAATGCATTATGAGCGCTCGGCACTGCGACCCCGGCAGTCTCATCTACAACTTCAGTCGTTGAGTCATCCGGCTGCCACATCGCGCGGTAGCCCCAGCCCAGCAACGGTTTCTCGTCGACAAGCTTCAGGACCTCTTGCCAGAGATTGACACGGCCAGTCAGAGTGACGTCTTTGCCGATAAACCCTAAGGCAGACTGCGAATCTGGCAACACAATCGACGATCCGACGAGAAGCGCGCAAGCGAGCGCTGTCACCGCAGTCAAACCACGCCAACCGCTTCGCCTCCACAATAGATACACCACCGTACCAGCCGCATATGCCGAGGCAATCAGCAGCGCCGTCATCGAACGAGAGCGTACAACCAGGGTTCCGTAAGCGACGAGCAAACAAAGCCGCCACCACCGCTTTTCGGGACAGCTAACCAGAATCAATAGCTCAACGAAGATGGCCACCGCCATGACCGATCCCAGCAGTTCCTTAGTAACAAAAACGCCCTGCCAACATCCCTCGAGTCCCTGGACCTGCATGATTCCGTACTGAGGAACAATTGTGACGAATACCAATGAACCAAGTGCCGAAATTGCGAAGCTGGTCGAAAGCACTTTTAAAGAACCCGTGACGCCGAATCGCAGCGGCAACAGAGCCGCAACAATGATAGTTAAAACATACCCAACACCACGGCGGATCGTGATAGATGGATGGATTGACCAGGTTGCCGACAATAAGACAAGACATGTAAATAGCATCGCCCACCAGTTTGTCCTGCCAATAAATGCGAGTGGCCGCAGTCGCTGAAGGCAGATCCAGCCAATCAGTAGAATACTTAGAGCAATGCCGACAGTATTGTAGACATTTTCGACGCCTCGCATTTCTCCATTGGACAGGCCTCCCATGAGCATTGGTATCGACACGAATGCATTCTGCTGTACCAGCAATACGAAGATAAAAATCATCCGCTCGAAACCGGATGCTTCTCCAACAACACGCGAGTGCAATGGCCAAGTCATAGTTGGCCTTGGCAAACTTCGCTCGTCACTTGGCGGCCCACTCTTTCTCGGGCAGCCGGTACTTCAGCATGATAAGACGGTCGACCGCTGCGCAGAAGTCTGCGACCCAATATCCGGCCTGGTTCCTCGATCAAACGATAGCTCTGCGACGCGAGGAGAACTACGGCAGTCAGCAGTGCAAGAGTGAGCAGGTCACCAAGCCACGGATTGATGGCCGCAACAACTCTACCTATATTAGGATCGAACGACATCCGACCGATCCGTTTCAGGACCATTAGCACACAGACCACAACACACTCATGGATCATATAAATAGAGTAGGAAATTCGCCCCAGAAATTGCATCGGCTTCGAGTTCAATAGATGTGCAATCCGCCCCCGTTCCGCCTCAAGGGACGCTATCAAAACAACGAACAGTGGAATTACGATTACAACCATTGGCCCAGAGAGGGTCGCCATGCTGAAAAGCACGGCAGCGGTAATAGGAACATCAGCTCGTGCCGTATGTTGTGATGATCGAAGCCACAGGAAGTTTGGACAGCCGGCAAGCACCGTCCCCCAGAAGAATCCTGCAAAGCAGCGCACAACGCCGAGGTCCAATGTCACGTTCAATGTCCCGTGGATCAGCGCAATGCCCACATAGGCAACTACTGTAAGAATCACACCACAGAAGAGAAAGAGCCGACTTCGCATGAGTCCGAGCAAAGTTGCACAGGCGAATGCGAGGTAAGCGAAGAATTCGCAACTAATACTCCAGCTTGGACCGTTCCACCCCGGTTGCCGCAACCAGCCTAGGCCGTGGACAAGAAAAATATTTGCAATGAGCGAACGATATGACATCCCTCCACTAAAAGGCTGGTGTTCCGGTGTTATACCGACCGTGTGCCCCACGGCAAGTTTGCAACACTCTAAACCAAAAAAGACGCCGAGCATCACAATATGGAGCGGGTAAAGCCGAAAGAAACGCAGGCCGATGAAGCGTAACGACGTTGGGATGTCGATAATGCGCTTCGCATAGTTCGTGGCAATAACCAGTCCGGATATGATGAAAAACAGGTCAACCGCCAGATACCCATTTTCGACCAAGCGTGTACCTGTGATGTGATTGCGCCACTCAACATGTAACAACACCACGAGAATTGCGGCAGCGCCACGCAAGCCGTCCAGCGCATGGAACCGAGGTGTTTCGGATACCGCCTGAATGTTCATGAGATAGTTTCTGTTAATACTTGTTCTCGCGGTTACAGTAGCATTTGAGTATGCGTTTCAGGAGTCGCAGCGAGCCTTGCGATCATGGGCTCGTCTAAGTCAGGCGATTCCGTGTATTCGGCACCACTCCACGGATTGGCGAACACCTTCCACGAAGGAGATTGACGGGCTTAGGCCGAGAACTTGCGTGGCGCGTTCCGTCGAATAGTGGACCTTTCGCGCAAGGAGATTGAGCTCACCTTGCGTGGGATAAAGCAAGGTTACATCCTGGGCGCTAGTCATCACGGATTTCGCTTTTCCATTTGATTGTCGATAGAGCGCACGCACCCATTTAGGCGTGCTACCCAATCGGAGTATCCCGGCAACAATAGCAGCCCCAAAAAACAGTACAGCATTCGGCGTCGTACGATCAGGAATGCCAAGAGCATCGCCCAGACGCTTTATGTATTCATTCCAACTAACCACGTCTGGTCCGTTAACGTTCAGGACGTGAGGTCCGGGCGCGATATCGGAAGTTGCCGCAGCAATCACCAACCTCGCAACATCACGCGCATGCACGAGATTACAGGTTCCATTTCCAATGCGTCCGAGCGTCCGCCAGCGACCTCTAACGATCCGTTCGACGAAGCGGACGGTCCAGGCGCCAGAGAAGGGGCCATATATGATGCTAGGGCGAAGGATGCACAGTTGTGTAGTAGATCGATTAGCCGCCTCGAGCAGACGCCTTTCCATTTCCACCTTTCCACGACCATAATCGTCAAGCGGCTCCGGAGACATACTTTCGCTTACTTCACCGGTGCGGTCCCCATAGACGGCCGCTGAGCTGAGCTGAATGAATCGGCGCACTCCCGCTTGGTCGCAAGCGCGATAAAGATTCGTGGCCAATTCCGGCTCACGGGAAGATGGCGGCATCGATGTGTTGATTACGGCATCAGCCCCCGCAAGAAGTTGCGAAAGTGAATCCCTATCCTCGAGATCAACCCGCCTGATTTCAATGCCGCGCCTCGCAAGACGAACCGCAGATGCCCACTTTCGAATACAGGCAAGCTGTTCGATGTCATTTCGTTGGTATATCTCTTCACAGACTGTACCGCCCAGGAAGCCCCCGGCGCCAAGTATGACGATGCGCATGGTAAAAATCCTAAACGTAACCGAGTGTCGCAGGATATCGGCGAGCGGACCTATATATCTCATCGAGAATGTCAATGACGGGCATGGAAGATGCGGGATCACAGAATGCCGGTTCGCGCCTTTCGCTTGCCGCCAGAAAGTTCAACAGCAACTGCTCAGCGGGAGTTTCTTTGTTCGCGCCAACGGGTTTCACTGGAACGGATATAGCGCGGCCGGAAGCCGACTTCACAGAATAGGTTTTGGCATCATATACGTTGAATGAAACTTCGGCACGCTCAAATGTCATTCGCGCCACGTTGTCCTGCTTAAAGTAACGGCTGAGTCGTATTGAGACAGGTGAGCCGTTCGCCCGGATCTCAATCTCTGCTAACCCTTCCGGGCCCTCAAAGCCATCGTGAACCGCAGACACAAAAGTCCAACTCGGCTGCAGCAGGTAGTGGTAGAAGTCGATGACGTGCACACCAATATCCATGATCACTCCCGTCCGCTGAGCGGACCGTGCGAAGCCGGCTCCGGACTCGAAGGGCCACGTTTGTTTCGCGCCTTCTCGGTGGACAATCGACATCAGGCACCCGAACTCTCCGGCCTCAATTTGCCGACGGAGTGCACGCGTAATTGGAGAGAGGCGGCGTGTCTGGTTGATCGCGATCACGCGGCTGTTTGCCGCGGCAGTCTCCGCCAATCTGCGCCCTTCACTTGGGCAGATTACGAACGGCTTCTCGATCAGCACATCAGCCCCCCGGGAGAGAGCCTCAGACGCGAGAGGGAAATGCGACGCATTCGGAGTGGCAATGATGGCCAGATCGATGTCGTCAGGGACTTCCTTCAGGTGACTTGCCGTGTGTCCAGGCAGGATCGACGCTGCCGTTGAGCGCGCCTTGTCGGCAGGGTCCACAAGCCAGAGGTTTCCGAACCGACTCCTATGCTTTGCCATGGCAGGCAAGTAGAAAGCTTGCGCAATCGCGCCGCAACCGATGAGTGCAACATTGCCAGGCATTTAATGTACGATCCTTCCGTGAAGCCGGCCGATCTGTGTAGCAGATCAAGTCAGACACGTATCGCTTTTGTCATATCCGCTGGTCTTACGAGGAACGTCATTTGTTCGCAACTGCATCGGTCTGTTTGAGCGTGCACGGAATCAGCAACTAAAGATTCCGGTACACCCAGCCAGGAATCGGGAACGATCGGTTGTGCAGCACGGTTCCCAACACCCGAACGCCCGCCGCATCGAGAGAGTCCTTTGCCTTGCGCGCTGCCAGCCGACGCGTGCTATTGGCCTCAATGACAAGAATGACAGCGTCGGCAGCCTGGCTCAACAACTGGGCATCTCCGCAAACGCTTGTTCCCGGGGCATCGATCAGCATGTACTCAAACGCGTCGCGCAGTTCTGCAAGGCGCTTCTTGAGCTGAACTGGGGGTAGGAGTAATTGGCTATTGTCGGCCAGAATGTTGGGTCCGGCCAACCAGAGATTGCCGCCGATCTTCGCGCACTGCTCGCTTAGACGGGCAGGTGGGCCGGAGAAAGGGGTCGTCCCGTCGACTCCGAACATACCCGACAGGCTCGGCGAACGCACATTGGCGTCGACCAGACAAACTGGCCGCGAGCTGTTTGCGGCGAGAGTCCTTCCAATCTTGGAGCAGATAGCACTGCTACCATTCTCATCGTCCACGCCGCAGAGAACGACCTGCCGTGGGGCACTCCCGTTGGCCGACAGGAAGATGCGCTGGACGAGACGCAACATCTCCTCCCTGTCGGCACTGCCGGCAGGGCTGGAAAGGATCGGGACAACATCCATCGCGACAGCACGGTCAGCCGCGGATGGCGTGAAGTTATCTGTTGCACCCGCTTCAATCTCAAGCTGCGTCATCAATTCAAAATTACGGCTCATGGAAGTTTCCTCACGCCGGCTGGAGGTGTCGCGTTTCTTGCCACAGCCGCTGGAGGCGGCCCCGGAAGCCGAAGCATTTGTCCCGCCTCAATATAGTCTGGATCGGTCAGCTTGGGATTGAGTGCCTGGATTTGGTGCAGACGCTTTAGATCGAAGCCTCCCAGGTATTGCACGGAGATATCTTCAAGCCTCTGATCGGGTTCTACAGTGATTTCAAATGGCGCCGTGTTCGGGGCGGGCTTAGCGGCGATGGGGTCGCCGGTCTCTGCCGCGGCCGGCGCAGGGGCTGATGCCGGCAGAACCTTCAGATTCCTGGAGAGGTCGCCGCTTGCCCTGCGAAACTGAGGGGCCCGGAGTTCGTTGAGCCCGAGTATGCCCAGCAAACACAGGACCAGCAGCATCGCGGCGGCTGGAATCCAGAGCTTCAGCAGTCGTGTGGCCGGCTTCCGTTGCTCAGGTTCACGGGACCGCTTAGCCGCACCCTTGCCGGCGACTGCGATGGGCTCTTTTGATTGCGGAATCAATTGCAGGTCGGCAATTACTTCCGACACCATGTTGCCGTTCACTTGTTTACTATTCAGTGCGCGGCACAGTGACAGCGCGTTAAAGCACAGGTTGTTGATGGTGCGGGGAATGCCATCGCCGGCAGCGGTAATCAGCGTGAGCGCATCTTTTTTAAACAGCGGATCGCCAACATAGCCCGCCAGTTTCAGCCGATAGTCGATGTAGGCAACTGTCTCTTCCTTAGAAAGCGGCTCAATGCGGCAGATGGTCGACATGCGCTGGCGAAGCTGTAGCAGAGAAGGTTGAATCAACTTATCGGATAGTTGCGGCTGTCCTGAGAGGACTATTTGCATCAGCTTGCCCCGCGATGTTTCAAAGTTGGTGAGCAGGCGAACTCTTTCCAGCACAGCATCCGACAGATTCTGTGCCTCGTCGATCACGAGCACGAACTTCCGCCCGGCTCGAGTCTCTGTGACCAAAGCGCCGCTTAATTGTTCATGCATCTCGGCGCTGCCCCGTCCGGGAGTGATGCCGATGTCGCGCAGGATGTAGGCGACCAGTTCCCGCGGTTCGCACCCGGCATCGATGTCAAAGAGAAATACGCTGCGGGCGGACTTCCGAATGTCCTCAAGGAAGCGGAACAATAATGTTGTTTTCCCCATTCCTGGGGGTGCAATCATGGCAGTAAAACCCCGGTTGCTATAGAAGCCGTACTCCAGCGATGCCAGCGCCTCCCTATGCGTGTGGCTGGGATACAAGCATCGCGGATCGGGGGTGGCCCCGAACGGATCTTCCCGAAAGCCAAAGTATTGCAACAACATTTCTCTACTCTCCGCCCCTCGGCAATGCAGCGAGCACCGGCGTGCCCAAGTAGCCGGCCAACTCGTCCGGTGTACGGAACGTTGGATCCATGAAATCGAGTACGAAAGCCGTGGAAACACTGAAGGTTGCAGCCAGCAACAACGTAAGGAGGGCGACGCCCAGTGGAGACCGTTTGGGAAGCGCGGGAACGACCGGCTGCTCAGCCAGAGCGACATTCAGGATGCCGCCCTGGTCAAGGGCGTTGCTGATGCGCGCTTCTTCGCGCTTGCGCTCATATAAGAGATAATTCTCCTCCTGCGTCTTTGCGGCCTGCACAAGGTTCCGCTGCACGACCATGTTTTGATCGAGGAGTTGAGCTTCTCCGCGGTACTTCGTGGCGATGGCAGCCGCGGCGGCCGCACGTGCCTTCAAACCGCTGAGATCGGCCTGAGCTTTGGTAAGCTCAGCCTGGGCCCACTGATAATCGGGGTTCCGGTCGGAGGTTTCATCGCGAATTGGTTTATTCTCTTCCGCACTGATAGCGCTTTTTGCATCCGCGATTTGCTGGTCGACCTCCTGAACCAGCCGATAAGTGGGCTCGTACCTGGTCAGAAGTTCGGTTCTCTTGAGCTCAAGATTCAGCAGGGTCGATTTTAATTGCTCGAGGAGCTGAGGGTTGTCGGAGTTACGCACCACAGTTGTCATTCTTGGCTTAATGGACTGCAGTTGAGCCTGGAGAGCACTGACACGTTGCCTGGTCTCAAGCAATGCGGTCTGGGCCTGACGTGCCGTCGAGTCGAAAGCGTCGGCTTGCTGCAGTGCAGAGTCGCGTTCGAGTTCGGCGGAGACGACACCGGTTCCCTTGGTGAAGTTCGTCAGCCTTTCCTGTGCCTGATTTAATCCCTGCTTGTATTGTTCAGTTTGCTGGTCGAAGAACTTGAACTCGCCGGACGAACGGTGCACTTCAAGGTGCTTTTCAGTGTATGCCGCAGCCAGGACTTTGAGCACTTCTTCCGCCATCTTCGGGTCGCGAGCCTGGTAACTTACCGAGATCACATTGGTCTTGCGCAGGGGCTCGATCTTCAAATCCTCACTTAATTTGCGTACAGCCGTTGCGATTCTTACCTCAGTTTCGCGATCGGTTGGCGAACCGGACTTTCCACTTAGCCCGGTCGTCAGAACAACCGTGCGCAGCAGGTCATCACTGTTAAGCAATTCAACT
>Ga0326727_10026621_pt1 | contig 10704 bp, 13 predicted proteins | sample MB2enrmetagenome_FD_207643 | JGI IMG/M metagenome (GOLD analysis project Ga0326727, IMG submission 207643) | Lab enriched peat soil microbial communities from McLean, Ithaca, NY, United States - MB29MY | ecosystem: Environmental > Terrestrial > Soil > Wetlands > Peat | place: USA: New York... | reverse complement strand
TCAGATCTTTGATGAAGAAAAAGTCAAGATGGTGGAAGATGCCGGTATTGAACAGGTCATGATCCGCAGCGTTCTGACATGCGAATCCAGCCATGGCGTTTGCGCCGCCTGTTACGGATGGGATCTTTCCAGCCGCAAACTGGTAAACATCGGTGAAGCGGTGGGCATCATCGCCGCTGAATCCATCGGTCAGCCGGGTACTCAGTTGACGATGCGAACCTTCCACATCGGCGGCACGGCCGCGACTCAGCTCGAAGAAAGCGAACTGAAGCTCAACTACGACTGTTTTGTCGTGGAAGTTCCGGAAAATCTGATCATTCGCGAGGTCGAAGGAAAGACCGAAATGATCACTCCGAGAAAGAGTTACGTCAAGGTTCGCAAGGTGATCCGCATCATCTCCGCCGAGGAAATCGCCGTCAAGTCGCTGAAGAGCCTCGATAACAAGGAATTCAACAGCGAAGAGGTCCTTTTCAAAACGAAGTCCGGCGACGAGGTCAGGTTCGGAAAGAAGATTGTTGTCAAGATCTACGATGAATCGGTGCTGATTCTTGAGAACAACATCAATGACTATTCGGTCCGCGTCGGCTCCACATTCCATGTCAACAAGGATAAACTGGTCCGCAAAGGTAACGTTATCGCCGACTTCGATCCTTACAACGAAGTTTTCATCACCGAGCATGACGGTATCCTTTCTTATGCCAGGGAAAAGGTCGACGGAAACGAAGAAAAGAACAAAAATCTGCTGGTGATTTTGAGCGATCAAGGCGAGGAACTGGAACGTTTCGTGATCGTTCACGGTACCGTGCTTGCCTTCCCCGAAGGTTCGAATGTGAAAAGAGGCGACATCATCGCTCGCCGGCCTATGGCGAAACGGAGAACCAGAGACATTATCGGCGGCCTGCCGAGAGTTACCGAGCTTTTCGAAAGCCGGAAGCCGAAAAATATCGCCGTGATCTCCAAGGTCGGCGGTATCGTCGACAACATTGAACAGAAGAAGGGCAAGTACCTGATCATCGTTCGCGCGAAGAACGGGGTAACCTTCTCTCACGTCGTTCCCACGGGCAAAAACATCTTCGTCCGTATCGGAGACAAGGTGGAGGCCGGGGAACAGATCTGCGACGGGGTCGTGTCATCGCATGATATCCTCAAGGTCAAGGGCTACACCAAGGTGAACGAATTTCTGCTCAATGAAATCCAGGGTGTGTATCGTCTCCAGGGTGTGGACATCAACGAAAAACACATCTCGGTCATCATCAGACAGATGCTTCGCAAGGTGGAAGTGGTCAATCCCGGTGATACCGAGTTCATCTCCGGCCAGAATGTGGACAAGATCCGCTTCTACAAGGAGAACGACAAGATCATCCAGCAGGGAGGTCAACCTGCGAAGGCTCGGCCCATACTGATGGGTCTGACCAAGGCGTCGCTTTTCACCGAGAGCTTCCTCTCGGCGGCGTCTTTCCAGGAAACTCCGCGCGTGCTTTCCAGTGCTGCGCTCAAGAGTGCCCGGGATACGCTGGACGGATTGAAGGAGAATATTGTTATCGGTCAGTTGATACCCGCAGGAACGGGAATCAAGCATTATCAGTCGATCAAAGTAAAGGTCAACGAATAGAATTTGTTGACCGGGGCGCAGAGACGCCCTTTGTTTCTACATCTTTAGCTGTGACTTCAAACACGGCAGTGGCGGGCGAACGGTCTATCGGTTTTACGGTAGGCAGGGCATCCTGGTTCTTCGGAAGCCGGGAGGGGAGCTAGCTGACGGCTGCCGATCTCGATTTTTCTTCGGCGCTTTTGCGCCCTTCGTCTTGTAGTATCAAGATGAAGGGCGCAAAATTTGACATAAATCATGATGCCGGTTATAATACTGTTCACTTTCTCTCAAATATACAGGAAGGAGAATCTCTGGTATGCCGACGATTAACCAGCTGGTGCGGAAGGGTCGCACATCTGCCCAGCATAAAAGCAAGTCTCCGGCGCTTCAGTCGAGTCCTCAGAAGCGTGGGGTTTGCGTCAGGGTAACGACGATGACTCCGAAGAAGCCGAATTCGGCTCTTCGCAAAATCGCCAGGGTCCGTTTGTCCAACGGAATCGAAGTCACTTCCTATATTCCCGGTATCGGACACAACCTTCAGGAGCACTCCGTGGTCCTGATTCGCGGCGGGAGGGTGAAAGACCTTCCGGGTGTCCGTTATCATATTGTTCGCGGCGCTCTCGATGCGATGGGCGTGGAGAAGCGGAAGTCGAGTCGTTCCAAGTACGGTGCCAAGAAAGCGAAAGCTTGATAAATCTGGAATAGCAGAGGAAAAGAAGATATGCCGAGGAAGAAAACAAAATCCCTGCGCAGGGATATTCAGCCCGATCGCAAGTACAAGAGCATCATGGTGCAGAAACTGATCAATCGTATTATGTTTGACGGCAAAAAGTCTGTTGCCGCCGGCATTGTTTACGACGCCATCAATGTTCTCGCCGAGAAAACCGGAGAGGTTCCTCTTACGGCTTTCGACAAGGTGATCGCTAATATCAAGCCGCCGGTTGAAGTGCGTTCTCGCCGCGTCGGTGGTGCGACCTATCAGGTTCCTGCTGAAGTTCGGCCGGAACGCCAGGATTCGCTTTGCCTTCGCTGGCTTGTCACCCTTTCGCGCGAGCGCAAGGATAAGTCGATGGCGGAAAAGCTCGGGCGTGAAATGGTGGATGCCTTTAATGGAACCGGCAGTTGTGTCAAGAAAAAGCTGGACACCATTAAAATGGCTGAAGCGAACAAAGCGTTCGCTCATTACAAGTGGTAAACCGGAGAGGAATGTATGGGCGCTGAAAAGCAGTATTCGCTGGACATGGTTCGCAATATCGGTATTGCGGCCCATATCGACGCGGGTAAAACGACTACGACCGAACGTATCCTTTATTATACGGGAAAGGTCCATCAGATCGGCGAGGTGCATGAAGGCGCCGCGACGATGGATTGGATGGAGCAGGAAAAGGAACGTGGCATTACGATCACTTCCGCTGCTACCACTTGTTTCTGGAAGGATTACAAGATCAATATCATCGATACTCCGGGGCACGTGGATTTTACCGCTGAAGTGGAACGCTCGTTGCGCGTTCTGGATGGAGCGGTTGCTGTGTTCGACGGCGGCGAAGGTGTGGAACCTCAGTCGGAAACCGTCTGGCGCCAGGCTGATAAGTACAATGTCCCCCGCATCGCGTTCGTCAACAAAATGGACAAGATCGGAGCTGACTTCTATAAATCGGTCGATTCTATGCACAAGAAGCTGGGTGTGAAGGCTCTGCCCATTCAGTTGCCCATCGGCGCGGAAAGTGAATACCGCGGTCTGGTGGATATCCTGAAGCGGGAAGCTTATACTTGGCCGGAAAACGATCCTACGGAAGGCATGAAGTTCGACATCGTTCCGGTGCCGGAAAATCTTAAATCCAAGATGGAAGAGTATCGTACTGCGCTGATTGACAATGTTTGTGACGGCAATGATGAATTGATGGAAAAATACCTTGCCGGCGAAGAACTTTCCGTTGAGGAAATCAAGAAAGGTCTCCGGAAGCTGGTAATCGAGACCAAGGTTTTCCCGGTTATCTGCGGAACCGCTCTCAAGAACAAGGGCGTGCAGATGATGCTGGATGCGGTGCTGGATTATTTGCCTTCTCCAATTGATATTGAGCCAGCCAAGGGAACTGATCCCGACACCAAAGCGGAAATGGTTGTGAAACCCAACCCGAAGGATCCATTCGCCGGTCTTGCTTTCAAGGTGATGGTGGACCCTTTCGTCGGAAAGCTTGTTTTTGTTCGCGTTTATGCGGGCACTCTCGAGAAGGGCAGTTATATTTATAATACCAATAAATATAAGAAAGAACGCGTTTCGCGGCTTCTGCGCATGCACGCGAACAAGCGTGACGAGGTCGATTCCGTGTCGGCCGGCGACATCATCGCCGTTGTCGGCTTCAAGGATACGACCACGGGTGATACGGTTGTCGCCGAAGGGCAGAACTTCCTTCTGGAAGCCATCGACTTCCCCGAGCCGGTCATCAACGTCGCTATTGAGCCCAAGACCAAGGAAGACATTGATAAGATGGGCGAAGCGCTTCGCAAGCTCGGAGAAGAAGATCCGACTTTCCGTGTCAAGACCGACGAGGAAACCAACCAGACTATCATTTACGGTATGGGAGAGCTTCACCTTGAAATCATCGTCGATCGTATGGTTCGCGAATTCAAGGTGGCCTGTACGGTGGGTAAACCCCAGGTTGCTTACCGCGAAACCGTTCGCAAGCTGGTCAAGACCGAAGGTAAGTATATCAAGCAGTCCGGCGGTAAGGGTCAGTATGGTCACGTCGTGATCGAACTCGAACCTGCTGAGAAGGGGAAAGGCTTCGAGTTCGTCGACAAGGTTGTCGGCGGACGCATTCCGAAGGAATTCATTCCCGCTGTTCAGAAGGGGCTCGAAGAAGCGGTTACGAGCGGAACGATCGGCGGATATCCCGTCGTCGATGTCCGGATAAATCTGCTTGACGGTTCCTACCACGAAGTGGATTCCAATGAAATGGCGTTCAAGATCGCCGCTTCCATGGCTTTCAAGAGCGCGATGGAAAAAGCGGACCCGGTTCTTCTTGAGCCGGTAATGAAGGTGGACGTGACCGTTCCCGAGGATTACCTCGGTGACGTGATCGGCGATCTTTCCTCCCGCCGCGCCAAGATCAACGGTATGGAACCCAAGGGTAATGCTCGTCTGGTGACGGCGCATGTTCCGCTTGGAGACATGTTCGGCTATGCGACCGTTCTTCGGTCCATTACCCAGGGCCGTGGAAACTACGTGATGTTTTTCGATCATTACGCGGAAGTCCCCAAGGCGCTTTGGGAAACGATCTTGAAGTCGAACTGAACCTTTTATAAAACAAAGAGAAATAGGAGGAAACCTATGGCTGAAGGGAAATTTGAGAGAAATAAACCCCACTTGAACGTAGGTACGATTGGTCACGTGGACCACGGTAAAACCACTCTGACCGCGACTATCACCAAGTACCTCGCTCTTCAGGGCAAGGCGAAGGTGAAGAACTACGCTGATATTGATAACGCTCCCGAAGAAAAGGCTCGTGGTATCACGATCAACACCGCTCACGTGGAATACGAGACGGACAAGCGCCACTACGCGCATATCGACTGCCCGGGGCACGCCGACTACATCAAGAACATGATCACCGGCGCGGCTCAGATGGACGGTGCGATCCTCGTGGTTGCAGCTACCGACGGTGTGATGCCTCAGACCCGTGAGCACGTGCTGCTCGCCCGTCAGGTGGAAGTTCCTTCGATCATCGTCTTCCTGAACAAGGTTGACCAGATCTCCAAGGATGACGCCGAACTGATCGATCTGGTCGAAATGGATATCCGCGAACTTCTGACTGCTCAGAAGTTCCCCGGAGACGATACCCCGATTATCCGCGGTTCCGCCCTGAAGGCGCAGGAAAGCACTTCCACCGACATCAACGCTCCGGAATATGCTTGCCTCAAGGAACTGACGGCCGCGATGGATGCCTTCTTCAAGGATCCGGTTCGCGAACTCGACAAACCCTTCCTGATGCCGATCGAAGATATCTTCTCGATCACCGGCCGCGGCACTGTCGCCACCGGCAGAATCGAGCGCGGCAAATGCAAGGTCGGCGAGGAAATGGAAATCATCGGCTACAAGGATACCGTCAAGACCACTATTACCGGTGTGGAAATGTTCAAGAAGCTCCTTGATGACGGTCAGGCCGGCGATAACGTGGGTCTTCTGTTGCGCGGCATTGAAAAGGATGCCATCCGCCGCGGTATGATCCTGGCCAAGCCCGGTTCGATTACCCCGCACAAGAAGTTCAAGGCCGAAGTTTACGTTTTGAAGCCCGAAGAAGGCGGACGCAAGACTCCGTTCCACAAAGGCTACCGCCCCCAGTTCTTCGTGCGGACTGCCGATGTGACCGGTGACATCGAGAGTATTGACGGTGCGGATATGGTTATGCCTGGCGATAACGTCAACATGACCATTGCGTTGATCGTGAATATTGCTCTGGAGAAGGGTATGCGCTTTGCTATTCGCGAAGGCGGCAAGACCATCGGCGCTGGTGTTGTTACCAGCATCATCGAATAATACCCAAGAGGGACAAAGTGAGCAGAATCAGGGTTAGGTTGAAAGCCTACGATGTCAGTCTGATCGACAAATCAGCAAGCGCTATCGTAGAATCGGTAAGGAATAAAGGGGGTAGGGTCTCCGGCCCTATCCCTCTCCCTACCCATATCCGGAAATATACCGTGCTGACTTCTCCGCATGTCAATAAGGACGCGCGGGAACAGTTCGAGATGCGCGTTCACAAGCGGATCATCGATATCTTTGAGCCGAGTTCGGAGTTGGTGAATGCCCTGATGGGCCTTCAGTTGCCGGCCGGTGTCGAAGTCGAGATCAAGCAGTAACGTCATCCCGTTCCGAAATACACTCAGGTGGATGAAGATGAAAGCCAAGAAACTCGGTATTATCGGGAAGAAGCTCGGTATGACCCAGATGTACGTCAACGGATCTCTCGTTGGCGTCACCGTGGTTGACTTCTCCGACATGCAGGTAATCGGCTCGCGGTCGAAGGTCGCGGTCGAAGGTCTCAAGCGGAAAGACGGTCAACTCCATCAGGCCGACGGTTATGACGCCGTGGTCCTGGGTTACGACTTCGAAGGTGAAAGCGCGAATTTTATCAAGGAATTTCGCGTTCCCGATACTGCCATTTATACGGATAACAAGTATCTGGAAACCCTTTCTTCCATCAAATCGGTGGACGTTTGGGGAGATATGAAGGGGCGCGGATTTGCGGGTGTCATGAAGCGTCATGGTTTCCATGGCGGTCCTGCTGCCCACGGAGCCAAGCATTGGCATCGCAGACCGGGTTCGGTAGGCGGTCATACCTATCCGGCCAAAACCTTCAAGGGCAAGAAAATGCCCGGACATTACGGGAATACCACGGTATGCATTCTTTCCCAGGATCTGGTGAAAGTCGATACCGAAAAGCGCCTTCTGTTCATCAAGGGTTCGATACCCGGCGCGAAGAATTCTTACGTCATGGTCCGAGATTCGATCAAGGGGTAATTCGATATGAAGCTGGATGTTTTTAACGGCAAGAACAAGTCGAAGATCATCGAGGTAAAAGCGGTGGTCGGCGGTAAATCCGACAGCGTGGTGTATCAGGCTGTCGTCGCTCGCCTTTCCCATAATCGCTCGGGCAATGCGTCGACTCTGACCAAGTCCGAAGTACGCGGCGGTGGAAAGAAACCCTGGAAGCAAAAGGGCCTCGGGCGCGCCCGCGCCGGCTCGATTCGCTCGCCTCTTTGGAGAGGCGGCGGCGTGACTTTCGGTCCGAAACCCCGCGATTTTTCCAAGGATATTAATCGGAAGCAGCGGATGAAAGCTTATATTACCGCTTTCACGAGGCTGAATGAAAAGGGTGCGCTTCAGGTTATTACCGATTTCCAGTTTGACAGTATGAAGACCCGCGATTTTCTCAAGGCTCTTGCTGCTGTCACGGATAACGTCAACCAGAAGCTGACCCTCATCGTGGAATCTTATAACCGTGCGCTTTACCTCGCGTCCAGGAATCTGACGAATGTTACGGTCACCTACATCGAGAATATCGATTTGCTGCACTTGGTTTACGCGGAAAAGGTTCTGATTACGGAAAAGGCGTTGCAGGTCTTGGACGAGCGGTACAGCGCCTACTTCACTGACGGAGTCTCCAAATGAAAGATATCGGTCGCATTCTGCTGAACCCCGTTCTCTCGGAAAAGGCTAGCAATATGAAACCTTTGAAGAAGTACGTGTTCCGTATCGGCGTCGATTACAACAAAATCGAAGTCAAGAAGGCCATTGAAGACCTTTACAGCGTGAAGGTCGAAAAGGTCAATATCGTGAACATGGCGCCCAAGTACAAGCGGGTTCGCCTGCAGTACGGATTTACTCGGGCGTGGAAAAAGGCCATCGTTACCCTGAAAGAGGGTGAGATAGACCTTTACAAAGCATAAGTGAGGTAGATTATGGGTTTGAAGAGATACAAGCCGATCACCCCGGGGTTACGCCATCGCGTCAGCGTGGATTACTCCGAAGTGACCAGGCAGGAACCCGAAAAGTCGCTTATCACAGGAATCAAGCGCGGTCGCGGCAATGGTCGCAATCATAGCGGTGAGATTACCTGTCGGCATCGCGGCGGCGGAAACAAGAAGTTCTATCGGCAGATCGACTTCAAGCGCGACAAGTTCAATGTCGAAGCGAAGGTCGTTTCCATAGAATACGATCCTAATCGGACCGCACGTATCGCACTTCTTCATTATGTAGATGGCGAAAAGCGCTACATTCTTGCTCCGAAAGGACTTAAGGTCGGCGATATCGTGATGTCCGGCGAAAGAGTGGAAATCAATATCGGGAATTCGCTTCCCATGAAGCAGATTCCCGTCGGTACCTCCATTCACAACATCGAGATGAAGCCCGGCAAGGGTGCGCAGATGGCCCGTTCCGCCGGTACTTTTGTGACTCTGGACGGACGTGAAGGCAAGTATGCGATTCTGAGAATGCCTTCCGGAGAAATTCGCAAGGTTCTCCATGAATGTTATGCGACCATCGGCGAAGTTTCGAACGCGGACTTGAAGAACGTGGTTCTCGGGAAAGCCGGTCGTTCAAGGCATATGGGTGTGCGTCCTTACGTTCGCGGTGTGGCGATGAACAGCGTCGACCATCCGCATGGCGGTGGTCGCGGCAAGCAGAAGGGTTACAGAACCCCTGTCAGTCCCACGGGTGTTCCGGCCAAGGGTTACAAGACCCGCAAGCCGAACAAGAATTCCAGCCAGTATATTCTGACCAAGCGCAAGAAATAGGAGACACGGATGGCAAGATCTATCAAGAAGGGTCCGTATGTGGACTCTAAACTCTACAAGAAGGTCGTGTCCTCCCAGGAAGGTGGGGATAAAAAGCCGATCAAGTCATGGTCGCGCCGCTCTACTATAATCCCTGAGATGGTTGGCTTGACAATTCAGGTATACAATGGTAAAATATTTGTCCCCGTTTTCGTGAATGAGAACATGGTGGGTCATAAGTTGGGCGAGTTCTCACCTACACGTATTTTCCGGGGGCATTCCGGCACCAAGAAAGCGGATGCCGCTGCAAAGAAATAGAATAAGCGTCGGAGAAGAATCGATGAACGCGATTGCAAAGGGTAGAAACCTCCGGGTTTCCCCGCTGAAGATGAGGAAGATCATTCGCTGGCTTCCTGGCAGAAATGTGATGGATGCTTTGGCTATGCTGAAAGTCCTTCCGAACAAGGCCGCGAAGATGGCTTATAAGGTTATTGCCTCTGCCCAGGCGAATTATCAGAACCGGAATCCGGAAGGGGATCCCAAGTCTCTCAAGATCGAGACGATCTTTGCAGACCAGGCTCCTATCCTTCGCAGGATTATGCCGAGGGCGAGAGGTCGTGCAGATGTGATCCGGAAGCAGTCCACCCACCTTACCGTGGTGCTGGCGCCGATCGTCGCCGAGTGACGGCAGAATAACACGGAAGAGGTAACCAATGGGACAGAAAGTTAATCCGCTTTGTTTTCGCCTCGGCGTAGTTCGCAGTTGGGATTCAACTTGGTATAGCGAAAAGGAATACGTCAATTATCTTTTGGAAGATTTCCGGATTCGTAAGTACATCAATAATAGTTATGGTAAGGCTTTTATTTCCCGTATCGAGATTTCCCGCTTCACTCAGTTGGTGAATGTGGTGATCAATGCGGCAAAACCCGGTATTATTATCGGTAAGAAGGGCGCAGAGATCGAAAACATCGCCAAAGCGCTGGAAAAATATGTGAAGGGCAAAAAAGTTTCTGTTTCCGTTCGGGAGATCAAGAACCCGGAGCTGGATGCCAGTATCGTCGGACAGGATATTGCCCGGCAGATCGAGCGGCGTATCGCTTACAAGCGCGCCATCAAGCAGTCCATTCGCAATGCCATGAAGGCCGGGGCCAAGGGAATCAAAGTCAGGATTTCCGGCCGTCTCAACGGCGCCGAAATTGCCCGTACGGAAGAGTTCAAGGAAGGCCGTCTGCCGTTGTCCACTATGTCGGCGGATATTGATTACCGGATCACCGAAGCCAACACGGAAATGGGGGCGATCGGAGTCAAGGTCTGGATCTTCCGTGAACAGATCGAAGGAAGGAGAAAGTAATGGGTAACCTTTTCCCCAGCAGAACAAAATACCGCAAGCAGCAGCGCGGTGGCCTTCCCAAGGGCAACGCCAACAAAGGGGATCTGGTCACCTTCGGCGAATACGGGATCATTTCGCTGGAAACGGCGTGGATAACCGATCGCCAGATTGAGGCCGCCCGTGTCGCTATCAACCGCGAATTGAAGCGCGGCGCGAAGTTGTGGATCAAGATTTTTGCAGATAAGCCTATTACCGCCAAGGGCGAAGGCGTTCGTATGGGTAAAGGCAAAGGGAATCCGGAAGGTTGGGTTTCGGTAGTCAAACCGGGGCGAGTCCTTTTCGAGATGTCGGGTGTTTCCGAAGACCAGGCGAAGGAAGCCTTCCGCCTCGCTTCTCATAAGCTCCCGGTTCTTGTGAAGTTTGTGAAAAGCGTCGAGATCTAGGGGTAACGTATGACCGGTAAAAAGATAAAAGAACTTCGGGAGCTTTCCGTCGAGGAACTCCAGAAGA
>Ga0326727_10026620_pt1 | contig 10704 bp, 7 predicted proteins | sample MB2enrmetagenome_FD_207643 | JGI IMG/M metagenome (GOLD analysis project Ga0326727, IMG submission 207643) | Lab enriched peat soil microbial communities from McLean, Ithaca, NY, United States - MB29MY | ecosystem: Environmental > Terrestrial > Soil > Wetlands > Peat | place: USA: New York... | reverse complement strand
CTCCGGCTTTTGAACCCGCCGGCCGCGCTACGGCCGCCACCACCGGCGACCAGGCCACCATCGGCAAGGGGCTGATCATCAAAGGCGAGATCACCGGCACCGAGTCCCTGTTCATCGATGGCAAGGTCGAGGGCAACATCAACCTGCCCGGCAACCGTGTCACCGTGGGACGCAACGGCATGGTTGCCGCCAGCATCACCGCCCGCGAGATCGTTGTGCTGGGCAAGGTCCGCGGCAATGTTTCCGCTTCCGATCGCGTGGATATCCGTGCTGAAGGAGCCCTCACCGGCGATGTGTCTTGTGCCCGCATCAGCATCGAGGATGGCGCCTTCTTCAAGGGTGGAATCGACATTCGCAAGCCCGAGGGCAAGCCCACGCCTTCCGGACCCGTAGCCGTGGCAGCCGCGGACACGCCCAAGCTGATCTAGGCATAGCGCAAAAGTTTGGATTCCGCGGGGCAGTTTCGCGGCTCCATCGGCAAGGGGTCGCTGCCGCTGCTCCTGCGCTTTTCCATTCGCAAAAGAACTGGAAAAGCGATAGGCAAGCCGTCAACCAGGCGCCCGGCAATGACCTTGCCGGGGGCCTCATTTTTTCAGGAAAGGATGCAAGCACCGTGAGCTCCATGTGGAAACCCACCGATACCGCAACCCCCTCTGCCAATCCCACCCTGGAGCCAGCGCGTCCCTTGCATGCCGTTCCCGCCGCTGAGCCGATCGCCCGCCATGCCGTTTCGGCCAGCGACCAGTCCGCCATCGGCAAGGGCCTGGTCTTCAGCGGCGAAATTTCGGGCGCCGAGTCGCTGTTCATCGATGGCAAAGTCGAGGGCAGCATCAACCTGCCCGGCAACCGCGTGACGGTGGGCCGCAACGGCCTGGTCGCCGCCAGCATCAATGCCCGCGAAATCGTTGTGCTGGGCAAGGTCCGCGGCAATGTTGCCGCTTCCGATCGCGTGGATATCCGCGCCGAAGGCGCTTTGACCGGCGATGTAGTCGCGGCTCGCATCAGCATCGAGGATGGCGCCTACTTCAAGGGCAACATCGACATTCGCAAGTCCGACGCCAAGCTCGCGGCTCCCGGCGGCCCGGCCCCGGCCATGCCCGACACATACAGGCCGATTCAGTTGTAGTGCCGTCCGCCACCCAGAGGATTGTTCATCCATTTGATTCTGGGGCCATCGGACTGCGGAAGCGCGCGTCATGCAACTCTGGGTGCCCTGGGACAGCACGAACTCAAAGGCGCGAAATCATGCAGTCAGAGACCTGGAGACTGGACACTACCTCAGGCCCAGCCGCTTCATCATCACCCTGGGCAGCGCCGATCCGGTCTTCTCCAGCGTCCATTTCGCTATGGCTCCCCACAGCACGCTTCCCACGGCCAGCAGCGCCACATCCGTCCAGCGAATTTGTCCGGGCAGCAGATGGTGCGCCACGCCCCCCAGCCAGGTGAAAACTCCCCACACCGCGGCGCCGCTGGCTGTCGCCGCCAGCAGGCAGCGGCCCAGCTCGGCAAAGTCCAGGCTGGCGATCGAGACCATGCGCCGCCGGTGCAGCAGCACCGCCAATGCCAGGGTTTGCAGCCCGATCCCGATGTCCGAGGCCATGGCCAGCCCCATCGCTCCATAGACGTGGTAAAGCGTGCCATAGATGGGCAGCGAGACCAGGGTCACCGCCGTTCCCGCCGCCATGGGCACAAACGTGTTCCCGGCGGCATAAAAGGCGCGCGCATAAATCGACTGCGCCGACCACAGGAACATCGAGACCGAGAAGACGGCAAAGTAGCCCGCGCACTCCCGCGCATCGCCACTGGAAAAGCGTCTCCCCTGAAACAGCAGTTCTACCAGCGGCACAGCCAGCGCCACCATGCCTGAAGCTGCCAGCAAGCTGAGGGAGGCTACGCGGGAGACCGAATCTGCCACTCCGGTGGCGAATTCGTAGTGGCGCTTCTGGGTCCACAGGCTGGCAAAAAACGGCATGGTGGCTGTGCCCGCGGCCTGCGCCAGCATGGCCATGGGTGCGGTAAAGAGCAGCTTGGCATAGGTCATCAGCGAGACCGCGCCGCTGGTTCCAGACGCAAAGTGGGCGATGATCCAGCTATCGGCGGTCACCAGCGAAACGCCCACGATCAGCGGCAGCGACAGCCGCACCCACTCGCGCAGGCCCTCGTCGTGCCAGTCGAGTATGGGGCGGTAGTGCACGCCCGCTCGCCGGGCGAACACGGCATTCAGGAGAAACGGTCCGAAAAAAGCTCCCGCCACCGTACCGATGGCTAAGGAAGAGACGCCGATGTGCCGGACCAGCAGCAAGCCGCCCACAATGGTGCCGAGGCCATAGATCAGCGGCGCAACTGCCTGCACAGTGAACCGCTTCCGTACCAGCAGCACTGCACCAAACACTCCACCAGCGAAGAAGAACAACTGCGCCGGCAGCAGAATGCGCGTCAGATGCACACACAGTGCAGCTTTCTCCGCGTCGAAGCCGGAAAACCACCAGTGGATGTACCAGGGGGCCGCAAACTCTGCCAGCACAATGGCCGCGCCCAGCACCAGGTACATGGTGGTCAGAATCACCGAAAGCGACCGCTGCCCTTCTGCCTCGCGTCCCGCGTCGCGATAGCGGGTCAGGATGGTGACGAAGGTGATGGAGGCCGCGCCGCCCACCAGGAAGTACGCGATCATATCCGGTAGGACAAAAGCTGCGTTGAGAGCGTCCGCCTCCATGTTGCGGCCGAAGAGCCAAACGATGTATTGGACCCGCACCAGCCCGATGATCCGCGACAGAAAGGTCGAGGCCATCAGCAGAACGGTCGCCGTGAACGCCGTGTGCGCATGCGAGGGGCGCAGCATCCCCAGGCCGCGGCTCCACCGCGACCGCGCGTGCGCGGAATCCTGAGTTGGGGGCGATCCTGCCACTGGAGTTGATTCTACCGGGGTTGCATGAGACCGAAAGTATCTTCACCGATACTGTGAGCATCTCCGTGCCCCATCCTTTCGCCTTTTTTCTGGCGAAAGGGTGGGAAAACATGAACTTCCGGGCCGGGTGCCCCACCCTCGCCGCGTATTTGTTTGTGCGGCTAGGGTGGGATGGCATGATGCAACACCACAAAGCGGTTGAAAAAGCCTGACTCCCTGGCTGCTTTTATCTCTACCAGGGCCGCGTGCTCCTGGTCGCGTCTTTCTGGTCTCGTCTTCGAGACCAGGGAAGGCACAAAGGCCTAGATGCCTTCTGTTCATCCCCCACAACAGCCCCGTGCCCCTCCTTTCGCCTTTTTTCTGGCGAAAGGGTGGGAAAACATGAACTTCCGGGCGCGTCCCCAAAGCCTGCCCCAAGCCGGCCGAAGGGGGTTCCGACTTTGGGACCTGGGGAAACCCGAATCTCAAACACACCGCGACAGGCGCGTATCCTGTCCCCAGGAGGGCACACAGTGCGTCTTTTTGCCTCTTTTGGACTGGCGTTGTGGCTGGGGGTGGGCGCCTTTGCCCAGACAATTCATGGCCGCGAGGGCATCACCCTGCCGCCTCCGCCCGCCGTCGAGGCCGCCCCCGTGGCAGACGACTACTTCGGCGCCAGGATCGCCGACAGCTATCGCTGGCTTGAAGACTCCAAAAGCTCCCAGACCCGCGCCTTCATCGACGCCCAGAACGCCTACACCGCCCGCTATCTGAAGCAGGCGCGCATCCGTCCCCAGGTGGTGGACGACCTGAGCGCGTTGGAAGACGTGACGCGCGCGGGAGCTCCCACGGAGCGCGCCGGCAGCTATTTCTTCACGAAGCGCCTGGCCGGCGAGCAGCAGGCTTCCATCTACCTCCGTCGCGGCTGGCCCCTCCCGGGAGCGCCGGCCAAGGACGAGCGCCTGGTCGATCCGGCCCAGCTCAGCCGCGACCCCAATACCTCCGTCGGCCTGGAGGATGTAACGCGCGACGGCTCGCTCCTGGCCTACCGGGTGCGCCAGGGCGGCGCGGATGAAACCAGCATCCACTTCCTGAACGTGAAAACCGGCAAGACGCTCGAAGACGAACTGCCCGCCGCGCGTTACTCTTCGGCAACCTTTGCCCCGGACGGCGCCAGCCTCTACTACACCCGCAACGACAAGCAGGGCACGCTGCTCTACCAGCACATGCTGGGTTCGCTCCTTTCCCGCGACACGCTGATCTTTGGCCGCGAGTTCCAGGGCGAAGATCTGGGTCCGGACGACCTGTTCAGCGCCACCATCACCGACGACGGCCGCTACCTGGTGGTCGAGATCGACCGCGGCGTTCCCGCCAGGCGCGTGGATATTGTCTTCCGCGACCTCACCAGGCCGGGCACGCCCTTCGATCTGCTGGTCTGGGGGCTGGATTCCCGCTTCTCCGCCATTTACGCCAAGGGCGGCTGGTATGTGAAGACCGACTACAAGGCGCCCAAGGGCCGCATCCTCAAGGCCGACCCCGGCATTCTGCCTGACGTGTGGAAGACCATCGTGCCCGAAGGCCCGGATGTAATTGAAGACTTCAACATCGTGGGCGGCAAAATCTATGTCAAGCGGCTCAAGGACGTGCTATCGCAGACCGCCGTCTACACGCTGGACGGAAAGCCCGCCGGCCAGATCGACTACGACGGAATCGGCTCCGCCTCCGGCCTCATGGGCCGCACCATCGACCGCTACGGCTACTTCAGCTTTCAGTCCTTCATCGTTCCCCCCACCATCTACCGGCTGGATACAGTCACCGGCAAGCGCGAAGTTTTTTTCCAGCCCAAAATCCCCTTCGACTCCAGCCAGTTCGAGCTGAAGCAGGTCTTCTTCAACTCCAAAGACGGCACGCACGTTCCCATGGTCATCGCCGGCCGCAAAGGCCTCGCGCAGGACGGCGCCCAGCGACTGCTCATGACCGGCTACGGCGGCTTCAACCTGAGCGAGACCCCCTTCTGGAACCCGGCCGTGGCCTGGTGGCTCCAGCAGGGCGGCTGGTTCGCCCTGCCCAACCTGCGCGGCGGCGGCGAGTACGGCGAAAGCTGGCACCAGCAGGGCATGTTTGAGAAGAAACAGAATGTCTTCGACGACTGGTTTGCCGCCGCCGAGTACCTGATCGCCAACAAATACACATCTCCCCAGCGCTTTGCCATCACCGGCCGCTCCAACGGCGGCCTGCTCATGGGCGCCTCCATCACCCAGCGCCCCGAGCTGTTCGGCGCCGTCCTCTGCGGCTATCCGCTCCTCGATATGCTCCGCTACCAGAAGTTTCTGGTCGGCTCCTACTGGATCACCGAGTACGGCTCGGCGGAGAACGAAAAGCAGTTCTTCTACCTGCTCAAGTACTCGCCTTACCAGAACGTCAAGCCCGCCGCTAACTATCCGGCGGTCATGTTCTTCACCGGCGACAACGACACCCGCGTGGACCCCCTGCATGCGCGCAAAACGACGGCCCTGCTCCAGGCGGCATCCTCCAGCGGCCGGCCCGTCCTGCTCCACTACAGCCTCGCCGGCGGCCACTCCGCCGGGGTCAGCGTGGACCAGCAAATCCAGGACGATGCCGACCAGCTCACCTTCCTGTGGACCGAAACGGGGCTGCCGGCGGCCTCCCGGTAGGCGGCGGCCCGGTACTCAAAAAGCCACCCCGGCGTAACCTGTTGCGCTCACTACTCCCTTCCGATAAGGAAGATGCGGGACTCAAGCAGCACTGTCCCATAGGCGATTTCACCGGTTCTGACCGTGGAAACTGAACACGGAGGCGCCGGGGGGACGCTTATGGCCTTTTTGCACAGCCGGAATGCTCATGGGGGCCCGGCTGTCCCCGTATGGAATCATGCCGCCGGAATGTCCGTTGGGCCGGAGTGAAGATGCCACACGCAGAGTTGGAGACCAGAAGGATGGGTGCTGATCAGGAAACTGCGCGGCTGGCCGCGCTCAGTTCCACCGGCATCCTCGACACTCCCCCGGAACCCAGCTACGACGCCATTACCCGGCTCTCCGCCGAGTACTTCGAGGCCGACATGGCCTTCCTCGGCTTTGCCGACGAGAGCCGCGTCTGGATCAAGTCCTACTCCGGAGAGTCCGTGCGCGAGCTGCCCCGCAAAAACTCCATCTTTGACATGGTCCTTGCCGAAGACGGCCCGGTGGTGATTCCCGACATCTCCAAGGCCCCTCAACTCGAAGGCAAATTGCAGCTCCTCCGCCGCCTCTCCGCCGCTTCCTTTGCCAGCGTCCCGGTGCGCTCTTCCGGGGGCAAGATCCTGGGAGTCCTGACCATCCTCCGCCGCCAGCCCCGCCACACGCTCACTCCCGACGCCCTGCGCATGCTGGAAAGCCTTGCCGATATGGTGGCCAGCCAGTTGGAGTTGCGCCGCCTGCGCACCGCGCTTCCCGCTCCCGGCGCCCGCCGCCCCCGCTCCGCCAACTCAGGCAGCCCCGATGCGCAGGCCTGGCCGCGGCTGCCGGATTTGCGCCGTGCCCTGGAGCAGCGCCAATTCGTCCTCTATTACCAGCCCGAGGTCGATCTCATCACGCGCAGGGTAGTCGGCCTGGAGGCCCTCATCCGCTGGAAGCATCCCGAGCGGGGCCTCATTCCCCCCATGGACTTCATCCCCCTGGCTGAGGAAAGCGGCCTCATCCTGCCCATCGGCGACTGGGGGCTGGCCGAGGCCTGCAATCAGATTCAAAAATGGTGCATCGAAGATCCCCTCCACTGCTCCCTGCGCGTCTGCGTCAACCTCTCCGCCCGCCAGTTCTCGCGGGAAGGCCTGGCCGACCACGTCGAGGCCCTGCTGCTCCAATCCGGCGTCTCCAGCCACCAGCTCGGCCTGGAAATGACGGAATCCAGCCTGATTCCCAACGTGAATACCGCCATGGAAGTCTTGGGCAGTCTGCGCCGCCTGGGCGTCTCCCTGCTCATGGACGACTTCGGTACGGGCTACAGCTCCCTCAACCACCTCCACTCTTTCCCCTTCGACGTGCTCAAGATCGACCGCTCTTTCGTCGGCCGCATGACCGAGGGAGATCAGCCCCTCCAGATTGTGCGCACCATCATCGAACTGGCCAGGGTGCTGGGCATGGATGTGGTGGCCGAGGGCATCGAAACCCGCGAACAATACAGCCTGCTGCGCCACATGGGCTGCCGCTTCGGCCAGGGCTTCCTGTTCGCCCGCCCCTTGTCCGCCGAGGCCGTCACCCAACTGCTGCGCCTGCCCGATCGCGTACTGCCCGAGTTCGAGGCAGCCTGATCCTCCGCCAGGGCGCCCGCGCGGCGCGTTGCCTCCTGGTCCTGAACCTCAAGCATCCTGGGTGCCCAAAGAATCCTGGGTGCCCAAAGAATCCTGGGTGCCCCACCCTCGCCGCGTCTTTGCTTTTGCGGCTAGGGTGGGCTCGCATGATGCGCTCCGTGCCCCATCCTTTCGACTTCTTTCTGTCGAAAGGGTGGGATAGCAACCGCACCCATCAGCCCCGCTTGTGGATCGCTGGCAGTTCCATTTCGGGAGAGGCAACACGCGCTTCCCAGCTTGGCATCCGCTCCACCCGCCACATGGGATTTTCCTCACCTGCCGGCCTCACCCCGGCGCTATCCTCCAAGCCATGCAGCAACCGGTTGAACCCGTATCCTCCCCCACCAGCTTCGCGGGTTTCCTGGCCGCGCTTGCCGAGCCGGAAAAGCGGCCAGTTTCACCCTGGAGCCAGGACGGCCTCGAAGACGACATTGCCACCCTCAGCTACGAGCGCGCATTGCGCGTCCATGCCCGCTTGCGCGGCGCGGACACCAGTGACTACTCGCCAGCGCAAACCACCGCCTCCGGCCTGTTCACAGGCAGCGAGGCGCCTCCCGCCGCCGCGGCTCGGCCTGTGCAAACGGCCCCACCCCAAGCGGCTCCCCCCGCGGACATCGACACTGAACCCGCAGCCGCCTTCCGCCCCTGCCCGGCGCTGGATCGCGACCTGAAATGCGCCAGCATCACCATCCGCCTCAGCAAGGCGGAGTGTGCGCAACTGCGCCGGCGCGCCGCCGAAGCCGGCCTCACCGTCTCTGCCTATTTGCGTTCCTGCACCTTTGAAGCGGAATCGTTGCGCGCCCTGGTCAAGGACACCCTGGCCCAGGTGCGCTCGGCTACATCGGCAGGGAAGCGGCCAGCCCCCGCTCCGCCCCGCCACTCGTGGCTGCAACGCCTCATGCGGCGCCTCACGCCCTGGCGGGGCAGCCGCAGAATGGCCGGGGCTTGAGGGAGTTCTTTCGGGGATGTGAGGCCTGGGCGCCCCATCCTCGCCGGCTTTTTGTTTTTGCGGCTCGTGTCCTGTCCCCGTAGTTCGCAACAAAACAAGGGTTGTCCTCCCGAGCACAGGGGTTGTCCTCCTGAGCGAACGGGGCCCCAAGCGCTTTTCAGCTTGGGGGTGGTGAGTCGAAAGCCTGCCCTGAGCGAAGCCGAAGGGGATCTGCTGTTGTCTTTCAAAGAACATCTGGGACACCACACCAGGGCGGGGCAGCACCAACCCCGGCATCGCAGAATCCGCAAGACCGCTCGAAGCCGCCTACTCCACCTGCAAGACCAGGCACTTCAGGTATTCGGTTTCCGGCAAGTTCAGCACCACGGGATGATCGATGCTGGCGCCGCGCCGCTCCAGCAGGCGCACCCGCCGCCGCGCGTCAATGGCCGCCGAGGCCACGCTGGCCTCCAGTTCCGCCCAGCCCACGTGGTGGGAGCAGGAGCAGGTCACCAGCAGACCGCCCGGGCGCAGCATCTTCAGGGCGCGCAAGTTCAGCTCCTTGTAGCCGCGCAGAGCGCTCTCCACCGCCCGCTGGCTCTTGGCAAAGGCCGGCGGATCGAGAACGATGACGTCGAAGCTTTCGCCCGCGTCCGACCAGTCGCGCAGAATCTGGAAGGCGTCGGCTTCCACCCAGTCCACCTCGGCGGCAAGCCGCGCGCGATTGGCCGCGCAGTTCCGCTCCGCCACTTCCAGCGATCCGCGCGAGGAGTCAATGCCCGTCACCTGCTTGCAAACCTGGGCCAGGTGCAGGGCAAAGCCGCCCTGGTAGCAGCACACGTCCAGCGCCCGGCCCGTTGTGCCCAGTGTTTTCGCCCACTCCCTGACCGCGGCGTAGTTGGCCCGCTGGTCGAGGAAGGCTCCTGTCTTTTGCCCGGAGTTGGCGTCGAATTGGAACGTTAGCCCGTTGAGCCGGAATTGGGCGCTGGTGGGCGCATTTGCTTCGGCGGACCACAGTGGCCCTGGCGTGGGCGCGGCCAGCCCTTCCAGTTCGCGCATGCGCGGATCGGGCCGCTCCAGAATCGCCGCCGGGGCCAGTTCTTCGCGCAGCACCTTTACGCAGGTTTCGCGCACCGCGGCGGAATCCAGTCCCTTGGCCAGAAGTTGAAGAATCGCCAGCTCGCCGTACTTGTCCACCACCACGCCGGGCAACTGGTCGGCCTCGCTGAAGCACAGCCGGCAGGCGTCGGTGTCCGCGCTCAGCAGAGGCTTGCGCCAGGCAATGGCCGCGCGCAGCCGCTCCGCCAGCAGCTTCAGCCAGGCAGCCTGGTCAATGGCCTCGCGAGAAACCACGCGCAGCGCAATCTGCGAGGCTGCGCTATAAAGCGCCGTCCCCAGCAGCAGCCCGCGGTTGTCGGCCACCGGCAGCAGGGCCGGCGGTTCGCCTTCTCCCGTGTTGATCGATTCAATGTCTGAGGCGTAGACCCAGAGATAGCCCTGGCGCAGCCGGTCCGCGGCGCGCCGGGTAATCTTGGCTCCGGGAGTGGTCTGCTCCGGGCTAGGCTGAACCGGTTTGGGCTGGATCGGCTTCGGTGGGTTCGCCTTGCCCCGCTTTGGCTCGGCGCCGGGCTTTCCGGGCTTCGTCTGGCGCTGGGAGTCGCGGGCTTCCGGCCGTTGCGCTGGGGAAGATTTCTTGAAAATCCGGGCGGAGGGCGCCGCGGGCTGGGCAGCCTTGGGCGCCTCCTGGTTCCTGTCAGTTCGTGGGGTACGCGGCTTCACCATAGGCTCCCTTGGCCGGAAGCTGATGGGCCGCCGGCCCTATTTCGTTTGCATCGCATCCAGGTAGCGGCTCAAATTGCAGATTCTGAGCAGCCTTTCCTGGGGCGTAGTCTGGTTCATCTTACCAAGGATGGGTCCCCACACGGGCATTTCGGCCGTGACGTGCGCCGGGAGCCCAGGGCCCTGCTCCAGCACCGCCACGATGTGCGTGTCCGGAAACTTCCCCCTGTGGTTCCTGCTCAGCGCCGTCAGGTCGGTGGGCGCCGTACGCAGCGCGTTGGCCACCGGGCCATGGCCCCTTCCATCCACCCCGTGGCACGGCGCGCAATAGTTGCCATACATTTGTTTGCCGCTGGTGGGCGCTGTCCTGGTTACCTGGATGGTCACGCCTTTTCTGGATTGATCCGCATAGCCAATGTTTGCCGCCAATGTTATCGCCGCGGCAATAAGTAAAAGGTGTTTCAACATTTGGTCCTCCGTTCTTGACCTCAACACCGAAGCGGACTTTACTCCTTCTGCCAAGCGCTCGGGATGTGACGGCAGGCACATAACATGAAACCTTGAGAAGATGAGAGATCAATGAGAGAAACTGTGCATATTTATTGATTTGAATGAATAAATATGACGCTTTGCGACAAAGTCAAAAGTAACTAATAAAGATACCTGTTTGCCGGCTCCGTGCTTCCATGCCGGCCATTCTCGACAGGTAAGAAGCAGAGATCTTCTATCATGAGAGCAATCTCAAATCCTGCTCTCGGTTCGCAG